>Ga0101944_10000257_pt1 | contig 161078 bp, 142 predicted proteins | sample DewCreD2012metaG_FD_75245 | JGI IMG/M metagenome (GOLD analysis project Ga0101944, IMG submission 75245) | Hot spring sediment bacterial and archeal communities from British Columbia, Canada, to study Microbial Dark Matter (Phase II) - Dewar... ...
TTGTACAGTCTGTGTAGGCTTTAGGGCTAATCGCAAAAAGTTGTGACTTTTATAGAAACGAAAACAGGGGAAACCCTGTTTTTGTTTTGAAAAAACTATAACTAGCGAGAATTGATATCTGTGCTATGTTGTATTTCTTGACAGTTATTAATTAATTTGATGGTCTAGAGTCAATAAAATTTTAATCGCTCCCACCAAATCTGGATTATCTGACCCCTATTGAATTTACTCAAAAATATACCAAAGTGTCCAAGATGTACTCTTCTAATAAACAAACTTGACAGTTGGCTTGATCATAGTAAAATAGTGGTATAAATTTTTGAGAAGAGGACTTTTGTGATTTAATTTAACAAGTTTTTTACAGGGGAGGTCTTGCTATAAGCAAGATTTGGTTGAGTTTTTTTATAAAATTTTAGGTGGTTTTTTTGAATACAACGTAGAGTTATGATTATTTAAGATAAATGAAAATATTGATTAAAAGTGGATTGGGATGATAAAGAAGGGTAGCAAAAAACGCAAGACAAAAAGTCCATTAAATTTTTTTTAAATTTCCAATTTTTTTATTTATTATCAAGATTGATAGTCATTGGTAAATGATTGGTTTATGTTAAGTTTCGGAGATCAAAATTGTTTATGAAAAACTAAAGAAAGTTTGTTAAGTGCTTTTTGCGTCTTATTTTTTAGTTTGCTGAAACATTTTAATAAATAAAGGGTTATTTTTGTGTACTTTGTGTATTAAGAAAAAGATAACTTTATTTTATTAAAAAAATGCAAGTATACGATCAGGAAAAAGTTATTCAAACTTATTTTGCTCAATATCCTTTTTATTTGCGTTTAGGGGAAAATGTTAAAGAAGCTATTGAAAATTTTCTTGTTGAAAAGGAAATTGAAACAGTTTCTATAAATTACAGGGTTAAAAGTCTAGAACAATTTATTCAAAAAATTGCGAGAAAAAAATATACAGATCCTTTCAGGCAAATGGTGGATATTTGTGGTATTAGAATAGTTTGTTATTTTCAGAAAGATATAGAAAAAATTAGAAACATTATTGAAAAAGAATTTGAGGTTATTGAAAAAGAAGATAAAACTAAAAATTTTGCTTCTCATAAATTTGGTTATCGATCTAATCATTTTGTCCTAAAAATTAAAAAAGCTTGGACAGAAACTCCCAATTATCGTGGGCTAGAAAACTTGAAAATTGAATTACAAGTTAGAACAATTTTAATGCATGCTTGGGCTGAAATAGAACATAAGTTATCTTATAAAAAAACCGAGCATATTCCCAAAGAACTTAGAAGGAAATTTTCTAGAATTAGCGCTATTCTTGAGGAAGCCGATGAACAATTTCAAGAAATTAGTGATAAGGTTGATGAAAAAAAGAGAAAATTATTAACGGGAATTAAAGAATATGAAAGAAGTAATAAAAAAATAGATTTTAATCTAGATACTCTGAAGATATTATTGGATTATTATTTTCCCGGGAAAGTTAAGAGCAATAAAGTAATACGCGATTTTTTTGATGAAGTAGCTAAGTCGAAAATTACTATTAAAGAATTATTAGAATCATATAAAAGCAAACGGCGAGAATGAATCTTTTTGTTGTGCGATATTTAATAATTAAACAGTGAAAATATGCAAATTTAAAACTTTTTAAAATCTTAAGGCAGTTATAATTGTTTTTCTCATTATTTAATTGTTGATTAAATTAATTTTTTTGTTTTTTCAAACAAATTTTGATTACTAATAAATTATAATTTTTCTAAATATGTTTTAGAAAAAAAGTAGAACTAGTTTTGTTAAGAATTAAAATTTTTTTTATTTAATAAATATGATAGAAGTTAAAGATTTAACTAAACAATTTGGCCGGATAAAAGCAATAGATAAGATTTCTTTTTCTATTGGAAAAGGAGAAATTATTGGATTTCTTGGTCCGAATGGCGCTGGAAAAACGACTACTATGCGTATTTTGACTGGTTTCTTATCTTCTGATGGTGGTTCAGTTAAGATAGGCGGAATTGACATTGAAAAAAATCCAATTGAAGCGCAGAAAAAAATTGGATATCTTCCCGAAAATAATCCACTTTATAAAACTATGCAAGTGGCAGAATTTCTTGATTTGACTGCTCAGTTGCATCAGATTCCTTCAAATAAAAGAAAAGAAGCCCTAGATTTTGTTGTCAGGGCAGTTGGTATAGAAAAAGTTTATTATTCATTAATTGGCGAGCTTTCCAAGGGATATAAACAACGTGTTGGAATTGCGGCAGCGCTTATTCATAAACCAGAAATTATTATCTTAGATGAACCAACAGAAGGTTTGGATCCCAATCAACGGACAGAAATTCGACAATTAATTAAGGAGTTATCCAAAAAACACACAATTGTCATGAGTACTCATGTTATGCAAGAGGCTTCGGCGGTTTGCAGTCGTATGTTGATTATTAACAAGGGCAAGATTATAGCAGATGGAACTTCTGAACAACTGGCAAAGTTATCGCAAAAAGAGAATGTTTTGAGATTGGAAATAGAAGGGGAAGGAATAGAAAATGAGTTTAATTTACTTGCTAATGTCAAAAAACTAGCTATAAAGAAGGTGCAGGAAAAACGATTTGAAATTGAAATTATTTCTGCGCAAGAAGCTAAAATTGAACCGGAAATTTCTGAGAAAATATGGAAAAATAAGTGGATAATTTGGAAACTAGAAAAGCAAGAGAATAATTTGGAAGAAATTTTCCGAGATTTAACTAAAGAATAAAATAATTAAACTTTCAATGTTTATGAAAAATATACTGACTATTACTAAAAAAGAACTGCGTTTTTATTTAAACAATCCAACAGCTTACATAGTTGTATTAGCCTTTCTTTTGCTTTGGGAATTTCTTTTTTTTCGCAGTGTTTTTTTAATTGGAGAAGTGTCTCTAGATGGACTTTTTGAATATCTACCTTGGCTTTTTATGATTATCATTCCAGCTCTTACTATGGGAGCTTTAGCTGAAGAAAAAAGTGAAGGAACATTAGAATTTTTATTAACCCATCCATTAAGGCAGATTGAACTTATTGTTGGCAAATTTCTAGGAATTACTGTTTTTATCGTAATGACTCTCTTATTTATTTTTCCGTTAGCTTGGAGTTTTAATCGTTTCGGTGATCTAGATTGGGGTAAAGTTTTAGGGCAGTATTTTTCAAGTGTATTTTTAGCGACGCTCCTTATTAGTTTAGGTATTTTTGTTTCTAGTCTTTTTTCCAGCCAAATTTCTTCTTTTTTAGTATCTGCTATCGCTGGATTTTTTCTGGTTATTGCTGGGACAGAATTTTTTAGTAGTCATTTTCCGTTGGCAATTTCTTTTTTCTTGGAACAATTGTCAGTGTCTAATCATTTTAATTCTGTTGCTAGGGGGGTAATTGATTTTCGAGATGTTTGGTATTTTGTTTCTTTAACGGCAGTATTTCTTAGTTTTTCCTATCTTGTGCTTATTAAAAACAAATATGGGAATAAGAAGACTGCATATCGAAATTATCAAATCGGTTCAGTTATAATGCTGGGTATTTTTGTGCTGTCAAATATTGTTGGAACGAAAATTCCAGGAAGAATTGATTTGACTGAAGATAAAATTTATACTCTCTCACCAGTAACTAAGGACATTATTTCTCATCTACCTGATCTTGTGAATATTTCTTTTTACGCTTCCGACAAATTGCCTGCCCCAATGCAGCCGATTCTAAGAGAAACTAAGGACATATTGGAAGATTATCGTAAATTTTCACAGAATAAAATAAAAGTAACTTATAAAAATCCTTCCATTGATGAAGAAGCCGCTAAAGAGGCAGTTTCTCAAGGCATTCAGCCAATGCGGTTCAATGTTGTTTCTCAAGAGGAATTCCAAGTTAAGGAAGGATATTTAGGTATTGCCATCTCCTATGGTGGAAACAGCGAAGTGATTCCTTTTGTGGAAAATATCAGTGACCTAGAATATCAGTTATCAAGTTTAATTCGCAAATTGACTGTAGATAATAAGCCCAAAATTGGTTTTATTTCTGGGCATGGAGAAAAAAGTCTTTATGAAAATTATCAGATAATTAACAACGAATTAAAAAAACAATTTGAAATAGTGGATATTTCTGCCAAAACCGAGGAGACTAAAGATGACGATAAAAAGGCTCTTGAAAAGGGGAATGGCTCTTCTAATAGTCTTCCAAAAAAAATTATCATTCCTGAGGAGGTAAAAACTTTAATCGTGTCTAATCCGACTGAAAATTATTCTGATGAAGAAAAGAAAATTCTTTCGCAATTTATTGACAAAGGAGGCAATATTTTATTCCTTTTAGACGGAGTTTTTGTCTCGCCCCAAATGTTGTCAGCTTCTGCTAGTCAAAGTAATTTAATTGAATACTTAAGAGATCAAACTGGCGTTGAGGTAGAAAAAAATCTAGTTTATGATCTGCGTTCTAATGAATCAGTTGGTTTTAATAGTGGTCAAATGCGCTATATTTTGCCCTATCCTTTTTGGGTAAGAGTTTTAAAGGCGTCTGATCATTTACCGATTGTTTCAAAAATAGATAGCATCACTTTACCCTGGGCTAGCTCTTTGAAAATTGACGATAACTTGCTGGGCAAAAAGGCTTTTGAAAAAGTAGAATTACTTTCTACAACGGATTACGCTGGAACACAAACTTCAAATTTCAACATTTCGCCCGATCAAAAATTTTCTTCGCAAAATCTTGGGAAAAAACTTATGGCAGTAGCTCTTTCTTCTAAACAAAATAATGGAAGAATGGTTATTATTGGAGATGCTGATTTTCTGGATGATGAAAATGTTAAGAATAATCCTTCCAATTTTGGCTTTGGATTAGAGGTTATTTCTTGGTTAAGTCAGGAATCAACTTTGAGTCAGATTAAAGTTAAAAATCTTTCTGAACGTAAGTTTGTTTTCAAAAACCAAGCAGAGCCGTTGTTTTTGAAATTTGGCAATATGGCTTTTGCTTTAATAACAGTTTCCAGTTACGGTTTCTGGCGTTTATTGCGCAGAAAAAAAATGAAAGATAAATTTTATCAATACTAATTAGTGTAGCAAAAAATTATGGATAATAAATTTATCAAATTTAGCGGGGTTTTTTTATTGGTTCTCATTATTCTTGCAGTCTTTCCTTGGATAATGAGTAAAATAAATAATTACCAAAGCAAAAAAATAAATAATGTTAGTGTTAATATGTCTGAATTTACTAAAGAGACAGTAAATAAAATAGTTATTAAAAAAGGAAACGATGAAAAAACACTGTATTACAAAGATAAGCAGTGGTTTATTGGAGAAAATGAAGCCGATGAAAATAAAATAAATGAACTTTTTCAAGATTTTTCTGAAATGAAAATTAAAGAAATGGTTTCCAATAATGAAGAAAATTGGAAAAAGTTTGAAACAACAAAAGACACTGGTTTTCAATTAATTGTTACGCAAAATGGGAAAGAACATATTTTTTTTCTTGGTAAAATTGGTCCAACAAATAATGATTTCTATATAAGGAAGGAAGGAATAAAAAATGTCTATTTAGTACAAGGAGAACTTCGTGATAAACTTTTATGGGAAAAAGAAAAATGGAAAAAAACAGCAGAAGACAAAAAATAAGAATAAAGATGCCTAAATTAGAAAGATTAGTTGCGAAAAGATTGTAAAAAGGCTGAATTGTGGTATAGTCAAAATCAGTTAAAAGGTTTTTAATTTATTAATTCAATTTTGTGCGTATTTTGTTAATATCCGATCATGCCGATCCATTAGCGGAAGTTGGTTCAAAAGAAGCGGGCGGACAAAATATTTTTGTTTACTATCTGGCAAGTTTTTTAGGGCGTTTAGGAGTTTCTGTTGATGTTTTTACTCGTTGGGATAAAAAAAATAAAAAAGAAGTTGTTCATCTTAACAATTATTTACGTGTGATAAGAGTAAAAGCGGGACCAAAAAGATATATTCCTAGAGATAGTTTTTTAGATGTAGTTGATGAGTTTGCTGAAAATATTTTAAAAAGAATTAAACAAGAAAAAAATTATTACGATATCATTCATACTAATTATTGGTTTTCGGGAATAATTGGATTGAAAATTACGCAGATTATAAAAAGACCGCTTGTTCACGTTTATCATTCTATTGGCCAAGTTAGATTTGATTCTTTGAGTAAATTAAAACTGCCAAAAGGTGAAAATGAGATTTTTAAAAAAAGATTAATGGCTGAAAAGGAAATTGCGCGCAAGGCGGATAGAATAATTGCGACCAGTCCAGTAGAAAAAAAAATTATCAAAAAACTTTTCAGGATTAATGAAAAAAAAATAGATGTTATAACTATTGGCGTGGATACAAAAATATTTAAACCAATCAAAAAAGGAAAGGCTAGAAAATTATTAGGTTTTGAAAACAAGAAAAAAATTATTATCTATGTAGGTAGAATTGAATGGAGAAAAGGAATCGGTACCTTGATTTATGCTTTTAGAGAAGTTGTTAAGCATTTTCCTAAGTCTAAGCTATATATTATTGGTGGTGGAAACAGTAAAGCAGCCCAAAAGTTGGATAGCGCTGAAAGAGAACGGTTAAAAAATATCATTAAAGAATTAAATCTCGGAAATAGAGTTTCTTTATTAGGATCTAAAAAGCAAAAAAAATTATATCAATATTATTCAGCTTCTGATGTGTGTGTTGTGCCTTCCTATTATGAACCATTTGGTATAGTGCCTTTAGAATCAATGGCTTGTGGAACGCCGGTGGTCGCTTCTAAGACTGGCGGACTTCAATTTTCTGTAAAAGACGGTATAACAGGACATTTGGCTAAACCTCGGAATTATAAAGATTTGGCAAAGAAGATAATTACTGTGTTGAAAAATGGTAAGAATTTTTATAAAATTAATTGTCTTAAGAGAATAGACGAAAATTTTCTTTGGAAAAAAATAGCCGAACAATATAAAGATTATTTTAATCAGTTTAATATTCAAAAAAAATGAAAATAGCAATATTGTCTCCTTTCGAGGAGCGAGTTCCTCCGGTAAAATACGGGGGGACTGAACTGGTAGTGTACAACCTAATCGAGCAGTTAGTAAAAATGGGCCATGAAGTAACACTCCTAGCTTCGGGTGACTCAAAAACCAGTGCTAGATTGGAACCAGTTTTTTCTCAGTCAATTCGCTTGCTTCCTGATTCACAGGATATGAAAATAAGAGACGCTTTAAAATACATAGGGATTGGAAAGGTTATCTCTTATTTAAAAAAGAATACTTTTGATGTGGTACATAATCATATTGGTTGGAGACTTTTACCTTTTCAAAAAATTATAGAATCACCGGTTGTTACTACATTACATGGTCCGCTTGATGTTGCTTATCACCAAAAAGTTTATGGAGTTTACAAGAATTCTAATTTTATTAGCATTAGCTTAAATCAGCGATTGCCAATGCCTCAATTAAATTACATTGCGAATGTTTATAACGGAATTGAAATAGAGAAATTTAAATTCAATGAAAAACCTCGAGATTATTTTGCGTTTCTGGGAAGAATGTCTCCAGAAAAAGGGCCTGTCCAAGCAATTGAAATTGCTAAAAAAGCGGGAGTCAAGTTGTTAATGGCAGCTAAAGTGGATTCGGTTGACAAGGAATTTTTTAAAAATAAAGTTGAGCCGCTTATTGATGGGAAACAAATTAGATATATCGGGGAAGTTAACCATGCCGAAAAAGTGGAGTTTTTGGGCAATGCCAAAGCCTTAATTGCTCCGATTCAATGGGAAGAACCGTTTGGCTTGTTTTTTATTGAAGCAATGGTTTGTGGAACACCTGTTATTGCACTAAAGCGAGGTTCAGTTCCGGAAATTATAATTGATGAAAAAACTGGTTTCATTTGTGAAAACGTAAGTGAGGCTTCGGAAAAAGTAAAAGCAATAGAAAAAATTCAGAGAGAAAATTGTTTTAATCATGTCAAAGAAAATTTTTCAGCTAAAAAAATGGCAGAAGAATACGTCAAAGCTTATCTAAAAGTTTCTCATTAATTTTAAAAATTTTTTCAAGGTGATTATTATTTTATTATTTAACGTTTATTTTGAAAAAATTATTTAATTTAAAAAACGTTTTTGATAGATTAAAAGATCGCTATATAATGAGCAAGTACAAGTAATTGATAAATAAAAAATTTATGTCAAAGATAACAGAACTTTTTGCCAGAGAAATTCTGGATTCGCGAGGCAATCCCACTGTGTCAGTTGAACTAGTTTTAGATAATCAATTTATGGCTAGTGCTGGAGTTCCCAGTGGAGCTAGCACAGGAAAATATGAAGCAGTGGAGCTTCGAGATGGTGATAACAAAAGATTTAAGGGTAAAGGAGTTTTGACAGCAATAAAAAATATTCAAACAGAAATTAAAGAAAAAATTTTAAATAAAGATTTTAATCAGCAGTCGCTGGATAAGTTCTTAATTGAGCTGGACGGAACAGAAAACAAAGGACGACTGGGTGCTAATGCAATTCTTGGTGTTTCAATGGCTTTTGCTAGGGCTGCAGCTGTTTCTCAAAACCAAGAATTGTATCAATATCTTAGTACTTTAATAGGAATAACCGAAAATCAACTTCCGCAACCAATGTTTAATATTATTAATGGAGGAAAACACGCGGATAGTGGGCTGGATATCCAAGAATTTATGTTGGCACCAATCAATTTTCCTAACTTTCATGAAAAATTGCGAGTAGCTTCTGAAGTTTTTCATACTCTGGAAGAAATTTTAAAAGAAAAGGGTTACAGAATCAGTGTAGGAGATGAAGGGGGTTTTGCTCCAATATTAAAGTCTAACGAAGAAGCTTTGGAACTGATTATAGAAGCAATAAACCAGGCGGGCTACAATACGGAAGCTGTTAAAATTGGATTAGATTGCGCGGCTAGCAGTTTTTTTAATGCGGAAACAAAAAAGTATAATTTGAAGATTGCTGGCAAAGAAAAAAGTTTAGTTAGTGAGGAATTATTAGTTTGGTACAAAGAATTGGTTGAAAAATTTCCTGTTATGTTAATTGAAGATGGTTTTAGCGAGGATGACTGGGAAGGTTTTCAAAAATTTAACCAAATACTAGGAGATAGGATAATCAATACAGGGGATGATCTCTTGGTGACCAATATCAATCGGATCAAACAAGCAATTAAGTGGAAGGCTGTTAATTCGGTGTTAATCAAGCTTAACCAAATCGGAACGGTTACTGAAACCATTGAAGCAGTTAAACTAACAAAAGCTCAAAATTGGAAACCCTTTGTATCTCATCGTAGTGGCGAAACAGAAGATACTTTCATTGCTGATCTTTCTGTGGGTTTGGCTTGTCCACTTATTAAGTCTGGTTCGCTTTCCAGAACTGAACGGATTTGCAAATACAATAGATTGATGCTAATTGAAGATAAAATAAATGGATAACTTTCAAACAAATATTTAAAATAGGCTAATCATTTAAAAAATACAGCCCAACACGATAAAAAGTATGGGCTGTTTTCTTTTTTAGTTTTTAATGTGTTTCTGGAAGTTTATCGGAACTGTGGTGCAAAATACCCCATTTTCTGTCAGTAGTTTTTTTCCAACGAAAAACAAAACGAGCCGGAACAGTTTTTCGTTGATCTTTTTCTCCATCAATCTCAAAAACATAATGGCCGACGTGAAAAATTTCATCTTCAGAAATTTTGTCAATACTTTCACTAGTGGATAATTTTTTTCCAAAAGGATTTTTAGGCATAAAATGATTAGCAAAATAATCAACGGCAGCGTCTGTCCCTTTTCTAAGATTAGGATCGAGAGTAGGGAAAAAAGTACATCCGGAGAGGTATATTTCCCTCATTTTTTCTGGATCACCTGTGTGTAAGGCTGTGAACCAATTAGCTAAATTTTCCTGAGCAATTTTTTCAAAATCCTTTTCCATTTCTAATCCTCCTTCCTTTTGTTTAATTTCCTCCATTGTTATAAAAGGTTAAAAATTAAAATGCCTTTTCATTTTTAACCTTTCAATCACTTTTGTCAATTCAAAGAACAGAACATTGCTTTCTAGTACGTTTTTTTCTTTTTGTCAAAAAAAGATTTGATATAATCAACAAGAAAAAGTTGGTCATTTTTATTAATTTGACAAGCTTTCTTTTTTGTGAAATAGTCAAAGAAAGAAAAAATCGGAAGGATAGTTTTAATTTTACTATCGCGGGGTAGAGCAATGGCAGCTCGTCTGGCTCATAACCAGGAGGTTGCAGGTTCGAATCCTGCCCCCGCAACCAAAAATTAATCAAAGAATAGTTAGATAATTAGGCAGGATAGCTCAGTTGGCTAGAGCACAGGACTCATAAGCCTGGGGTCGTGGGTTCGAACCCCACTCCTGCTACGATGGATTTTAATAACTTGAAATAGTAAAATGAAAATTGGCATTGATATTCGAAGTATTGGAGCCAATCGGACCGGCGATGAAGTGTATATTATGAATTTGGTACGATCTTTGGCGAAAATTGACAAAGAAAATCAATATTTTTTATTTACTGATCAAACCCCAAAAAAATTAAAAAAAATCAGAAAAGAAATTTTTCCCAATCAAAATCAAGGTAAAAACTTTTTGTTGGTTTCAATTTTGCCTAAAAATAAAGCTCTTTGGACTTTTTTTGCTTTGCCAATTTATTTATGGAAGAATCCGGTAGACATTTTGCATGTGCAATATATTGTGCCTTTTCTTTTGCCAATCAAAGCAAAAATCATTACTACTATTCACGATATTTCTTTTAATTTTTTTCCACAATACATTAAAAAAAGCGATTTGTTTTTTTTAAAAACACTAATTCCGTTGTCCTTAAGAAAAGCTAAAAAAATTATTGGAGTTTCTGAATTTACCGCGCGAGCGATAAAAACTTATTATAAAATTGTTCCTGAAAAAGTTGTAGCCATCAATAATGGCGGCGCTTCAGAAGAATTTTTTCAAAAAATATCCGAAGAAAAAAAAGAAGCCATACGCCAAAAGTATTTTTTAAAAGAAAAATACCTTCTCTCGGTAGGTACCCTTCAACCAAGAAAAAATATTCCTTTTTTAATGAAATCTTTTCTTGAATTTAAAATTAAATATGCGGGAAGAAAAGAAGTGGAAAATTTACTTTTAGCAATTGGCGGCAACCGTAAGGCGACTAATTTTGATAAAGAAATTGAAAAAACGGAAAAAGAAATTTCAAAAAAATATCCTCAAATAGCCCCTAAAATAAAATTTCTTGGTTTTATTCCTCAAGAAGATTTACCAGCCTTATATCAATCTGCTGAAGTCTTTGTTTTTCCTTCTTTATATGAGGGTTTTGGGTTACCTCTCTTGGAAGCTATGGCTTCCGAAACTCCTGTCTTATGTTCAAACAGCTCTTGTTTTCCTGAGATTGCTGGTAACGGCGCTGAACTTTTCTTACAAAATGACAAAAAAGATTTTACAAAAAAACTTTTTTCAATTATAATCGACAAGTCAAAAAAAACTGATTTGAAAACCAAAGGATTAAAACGAGTAGGGGATTTTTCTTGGGAAAAGTGCGCCCGAGAGACCTTGTCTGTTTATCAATCTATTGGTTGATTATTATTTTTTATTTTTTATGTTTTTAAAGAAAAAAAACTTTGTTTCTGAGAAAGAAAGTTTAAAAAAGAAAGGTTTTTGGAAAAAAGTGGGTTTTTCTGCTGGGATAATTTTATTATTGTTTTTAGGTGCTGGCCTTTATCGAATGGGTTATATTCTTAATAAAGTTTCCGAAAAAGATCAATCTATTTTTTCCAGTTTGTCCAATATTTTTCCTTTGGTTGGCGATGATGAAGTAAAAGGCGCTGAAGATGGTCGGATTAATGTTCTTCTTTTGGGGATGAGAGGTATTAATATGCCCGGCGGCGGTCTTTTGGCAGATACGATTATTTTAGTTTCTTTAAAACCAGAAGAAAATAAAATCGCTTTAATTTCTTTCCCGCGGGATCTTTATGTTACTGCTCCAGATACTAATCAAAAAATGAAAATTAATTCAGTGCATGCTTTAGGCGAAGAACGAGGAAGTGGCTTAGAAGCGATGAAAAAAGTTGTTAGCCAAATTAGCGGTTTGCCTATACATTATGCCGTTTCTTTAAATTTTTCTGGCTTTCGTCAGCTGATTGATAATCTAGGAGGGATTGATGTTTATTTGGAAACGCCTTTTTATGAAACTAGCCAATTTGTACAAGGCAATGAGTGTGGAGGGGAATTTATTTTGCCCGCTGGTAATAATCATTTAACAGGAGAAAGTGCTTTATGCTACGCGCGCGCCAGAAACAATACTTCAGACTTTGATCGCTCCAAAAGACAACAATTAATACTTTTAGCGCTTAAAGATAAAATGACCTCCTTAGGAATTTTTTCTGATTTTGGTAAAATTAATTCAATGCTTTCAGTGATTGGTGAAAATGTAAAAACAGATATGGATTCAGGAGAAATGAAAGCTTTTTATGAAAAATATTCTGGCTTGGCTAGCAATGCCCAACGTTATCAGCGAGTATTTGAAAATTCTGAAGAAGGAATGTTGACCTCTCCGGCAGATAGTAATGGTACTGGTTATATTTTAATTCCTCGTGCTGGTGAAGATAATTATTCTCAAATTCAAGAGGTTTGCGCTAATATTTTTACTTTACCGCCACAATCAGATATTCAACCAGTTAAACAATATTTTCGACCGCAAACTATTACTGATCCTGAGGAAGTTAGCAAGAAAAAAAAGAAAGAGAGAAAAGATAATAAAAAATAATTCAAGCTCTTTGGTTTTTAGATGAAGTGTCAGATAATCGATCTTTTAAAACATTTTAGTTGTTTATTAGTTGATTTAAGCGTAAGCATAAATTCATGGAATTATCAATAATTGTTACTTCTTATAAAATTCCACATTTGTTGTCTTTGTGTCTTGAAGCAATTCAGAATAACGTTACTATCAAATATGAAATTATTGTGGCGGATAGCGCGACAGAAGAGGCAACTAGAGATTTAATTAAAGAGAATTTTCCTCAGGTGAAATTTCTTGCCAATAAAAAAAATGTTGGTTTTTTGAGGTTAGTTAATCAAAGTTTAGATATAGCCAAAGGTAAATATTTTTTCATTATTAATGGCGATATTATTCTGCAAAAAGACAGCGTAGAGAAAATGTTAGATTTTTTAAAGAAGCATCCTGAAGTAGGAATGTTGGGTCCGCAGTTGATTAATTTTGACGGAAGTGTGCAACCATCTTGTTTTCGTTTTTACCGTCCAATAACTATTTTTTATCGTCGAGCAAAATTTTTTAAAAAAAATCCTTGGGTTAAAAAAGAATTAGATTGGTTTTTAATGAAAGATAAAATTAAGACGAAAGAAAATTATTGGGAGGCAGATTGGATTATGGGTTCAGCAATGTTAGTCACTCGTCAAGCAGTAGAGAAAGTAGGAAAGATGGATGAACGGTTTTTTATGTATATGGAAGATGTAGATTGGTGTTGGCGTTTTTGGCAACAAGGATTTAAAGTAATTTATTATCCTTTAGCAAAGGTTTTCCATTATCATGGCAAAAAAAGCGCTGGAAAAAGTTTTTTTTATGATTTACTTTTTAATAAATATACGCATATTCATATTATTAGCGGGATTAAATTTTTTCTTAAACATTGGAAAGAAAAATCTCCGCATCAAAGTTAAACAGTTAATTTAATTTCTCATATTATGGAGGATGAAAAAAATGAATTAAAAATTTCTCAAGCAGAAAAATCTGCAATTTTACCAAAAACGGAAGACCGAGGAGAATTAAATAAACTAAACTGGGCGGATAAATCAAATTTTTCCCCGTTAAGAAAAGATAGGTCAAGTAATAGGAATTTTTTTGGTTTTGTTTTGATCGGGGCACTCTTTTTTTACATTGGTTTGGCTTGGGGAAAAAAAACTTCCGTTAGTGATTCTAAGGGAAGAGTGTTTAATTTTGTGGAAAATTTAGCTGATCCTAAAAGTCTCTTTGTAAATACTAATAACCCCATTGAAAAAAAGGTGGATTTTAATCTTTTTTGGGAAGCTTGGGAGGAATTGGATGAAAAATACGTAGATAAAGAAAAATTAGATCCTCAAAAAAGACTTTATGGAGCTATTAACGGAATGATTGGTGCATTAGGCGACCCCTATTCTAGTTTTATGGATCCAGAAGAGAGTAAAGATTTTAGCCAAGAAATGGAAGGAGAATTTGAAGGTATTGGAGCGGAATTAAGCACTAAAGATGGAATATTAGTAATTATTGCCCCGATTGCTGGTACTCCAGCAGATAAAGCTGGCTTGCGATCAGGAGATAAAATTTTAGAAATCAATAAAGAATCAACCGCCAACCTTACTGTTGACGAAGCAGTAAGAAGAATTCGTGGAAAAAAGGGGACAGAAGTAGTGCTAACAATTTTACGCGAGGGTGATTATCAATCTCAAGAAATTAAAATTATTCGTGATAAAATTGAAATTAAGAGTGTGATTTATGAAAAAAAGGAAGAAAATATTGCTTATTTACGTGTAACTAAGTTCGCAGAAAATACTTCTAAAGAATTTAGTCGCGAAGTAGCTAAAATTATTGCTGATGGCAGTCGAGGTTTAATTTTAGACTTACGCAGTAATCCAGGTGGTTATCTAAACTCAGCGGTAGAATTAGCTTCTAAATTTATACCTGAAGGCCAACTGGTAGTTTCAGAAAAGGGACGCGATGGAGATAACCGAGAATATCGCGCTTTGGGTGGAGATAGTTTGGGAAATTTACCTACGGTAGTTTTAATCGATCAAGGTAGCGCTAGTGCTAGTGAAATTTTAGCTGGAGCATTGAGAGATAATAAGGGGATTAAGTTAATTGGGGAAAAAAGCTTTGGCAAAGGTTCAGTTCAACAATTAGAAGATTTGAAAGACGGCTCCACTATGCGAATTACTATTGCTAAATGGTTCACTCCCAAAGGTGCTTGTATTCATGAAGTAGGCTTAGAACCAGATATTAAGGTGGAATTTTCTAAAGAAGATATTGCCAACAAAAGAGACGTTCAGTTAGAAAGAGCTTTAGAGGAATTAAAAAATCAAATAAAAAGGTAAGTTTTTATTTGACTAAAAGAGAAAAAGGGAGTAAAAATGTAAACTATTAAAGCAAATATTTGCTAATTGATGATTTTGACGGTTTAAAAATTAAGATAATTTTGAGATAATTTAAAAAAGCGCGCATAGCTCAGCTGGTAGAGCAATGGACTCTTAATCCACAGGTCGGGGGTTCGAATCCCTCTGCGCGCACTAACTGAATGGATGCTTAGCTCAGTTGGTTAGAGCGTCTCGTTTACACCGAGAAGGTCGGGGGTTCGAGTCCCTCAGCATCCACCAGCCAATTTTTGCCGTTTTAGAATTAGAATAAAATTACTTCAAGACTTCACTGCTTGATATGATTGCTTGATGGTTTAATGAAATAATTATGGCAAACAAAAATCTTACCAATGCTAAACGAGTAAAAAACGACGAGTTTTATACGCAAAATCAAGATATTCAGAAAGAAGTTGAAAAATACGTTGAATACAATCCCAACGTATTTCGCGGTAAGGTGGTGTATTGCAATTGCGACGATCCATTTGAAAGCAATTTTTTTAAATACTTTGCCAATAAATTTAAAAGCTACGGCCTCAAGAAACTAATAACTACCAGTTATGCTGGCTCGCCGATTACCGGGACACAACTGCAAATATTTAGCAATGAAGAAACTAATAAAAAGAAAGGGCTATCTGGACGCAAAAACAAGAAAGCTTACAAAATTGAAATCAACGAAGTATCAGATTTAAATAAAGATGGCATCACAAATCTTGATGACATAAAGTGGCTTTTGAAGCACGAAAAAAACGCATCTTCGCTTTTACACGGCGACAATAAGTATGCTGCCGGCGATTTTCGCAGTAAAGAATGTATTGAGCTTTTAGAACAAGCGGATATCGTAGTTACTAACCCGCCTTTTAGTTTGTTTCGCGAATACATAAAACAGCTTGTAGATTTTGGCAAAAAATTTTTGATAATCGGAAATATGAACGCAATCACCTATAAAGAGGTGTTTCCACTAATTAAAGAAAACAAAAGGTAATCGGTAAAATTGATTTTTCGCAATAAAGTTTAGATATACCGCTAGTTGTTTTTTATGAAAGTCTATGATATTCTTGGGATAAGTTCGTTTCGGTGATTTTTTTTATAAATTTTTATAAATGCGCCCATAGCTCAATTGGATAGAGCGTCTGGCTTCGGACCAGAAGGTTCTGGGTTCGACTCCTGGTGGGCGCACTAATGTATTAAAAATTTTATTTTTTTAATATTAAATAAAAATATGTTCGATCCAAACAAAATTAATTTTTCCGACCAAAGGATTGAGGAAAAACGGGCTAAAGAGAATAAAAAGTTGTTGTGGTTTTGGGGAATAGTAGTTTTATCATTGGTAATTTTTTCTATTTGGTGGCTGGTTTTTGCAGACAAAGAAAAACGTCAAGGCCAGCTTATTAAAATTGATAATTCGGAGAAGGCCAAAGAATATCCTCTTGCCAACAAGGGAAATGTTAGTCCTATTTCTGGTTTAGCTTGTGAAAATTGGAATCGACGTCCAATTGCAGTAATGCAACCCTCTGATGTACAAGCCCGTCCAGCGGCTGGTTTTTCGGAAGCTGATATGGTAATTGAAATGCCGGCCTATACCGGATCAGTAACTAGACTTATGGGCATTTATTTGTGTAATACTCCTGAAGATATTGGTTCTTTGCGAAGTGCGCGACATGACTATATTCATTTGGCGAAAGGACTGGATGCTGTTTTTATTCACTGGGGTGGTTCTCATTTTGCCTTAGACCTATTAAAAGAAAAAGTAATTGATGAGTTTGATTGTATGACTACTTCCTTTTGCGCGCGTTGGCCAATTTCCGGAAAAATGAGGTTAGAGGATACTGGTCATATTAAAGGAGAAAAGGCTTTTACAGCTATTAAAGAATTAGGTTACCGAACAGAAAATAAATTTGCTGGTTACCCTCATCAAGAAGAGGCGCCATTGGAAGAGCGACCAGAAAATGGTCGTTTGAGAGTGGCTTTTGCTAAGCCTTACGACGTAAGCTACGATTATGACAGAACAACAAATTCTTACCAACGTAATTGGGGTGGAGTAGAAGATACAGACAAGAATAATAAAAAAAGAATTGCGCCTAAAAATATAGTAGTAATGATTGCTGAATCTAGTCAAATTACTACTAGCCAAGATTATTTAGGTAAAGGTTTAAAAGATCCTTGGGCAGAAGTGGAGGAAATTAAAAAAACTGGCAAAGAAAGCATTAGCGGACGTTATAATAATGTGCAAATTGGTGATCCTTGGTATGACGAAAAAGATTCCGGAGAAGCTTATTTTTATTTCAATGGACAAGAAATAAAAGGGACTTGGAAGAAAGATCGATCTAATATTGCTTCTAAGTTGTTGTTTTTAGATGATTCCGGTAAGGAAATTAAGTTTGTTCCTGGACAAATTTGGGTAGAGATTTTAGAGCCTGGTCAAAGTTTAAAATGGAAAACCGGCAGTGATTTAGAGACAGAATAAAAAGCAAATTTTTCAAGAGTAAAAAAGAATGAGAAATATAGTACAGATTCTATTTTTTAATATCTTGTCGTTGTTTTTTTTGATTGGTTGTGGATGGCTGGCCAGAGATATTTGGGAAAAGGGAGGAAAAGAAAAATATGCAGAGTTTTTTCCTACAAAAATTCACTTGGCAGAAAATTTAGATAAAGCAATTGGATTAAAAGATCCAATTGTTTTATTTTTTTCTGTGGCAGTAGATGGTGAAAAATACGTCAAGGAAACACGTTTAGAGCCTTTTAAAAAGGCTAAGATCAAATATGACGGTCAAGCTAAAAAATTAAGCGTTATTCCTATAGAAAATTGGGATCCAGAAACAGAATACAAACTAATTTTACCGGAAGCAACTAACAAATACTGGGCAAAGGTAGCCGAGCAGGAAATAAAATTTAATACCTTGCCTTTTCCTCGAGTAGAAAAAATTTTTCCCTTAGACAACGCAGAAGATATTTTATTGGATATGGAGAGTCCAATTCAAATAAAATTGGAAGAACCAAATAACGATTTTTCTTTAAAATTTACAATCGCTCCGTCAGTAGAATTAGTAGAACAATTATCAGAAGATCAAAAAACTTATAAATTATTGCCTACCAAACCTTTATTGTCAGCAACACAATATACTTTGGAAATTTTTGCTTTTTTAAAGAATGATCCAGAAAAGAATCGTTTAATTTTTGAAAGTCATTTCAATACCTTACCAGATAAACCAGTGTCTTGGGAAAAAGATTTAAATTTACGTGTAGCGCAAGCTAAAAAATACACTCGCGCTAAAATTTTTACGGGAAAATATATTGATATTAATTTAGAAAATCAAGTGATGGTTATTTTTCAAGAAGGCAAAGCTTTAGAAGCCTTTCCTATTTCTTCAGGAAAAAGAGGTATGGAAACACCTAAAGGAGAACATCAGGTTTATAATAAAGCAGAAAGAGTTTGGTCAAAAAAATATGGACTATATATGCCCTATTGGATGGCTATTATTGCTGATGGATCAGTGGGAATTCATGAATTACCGGAATGGCCAGGCGGTTTCAAAGAAGGAGCATTTCATTTAGGAATTCCAGTTTCTCATGGCTGCGTCCGCTTGGGAGTGGGAGCGGCGAAAACAGTTTTTGATTGGGCAGAAATTGGAACACCAGTGATAGTTTATTAAAAAAATTCTAACTTACGAATTTAAAATTATAAATTAAAAAATTTGAAGAACGAGAGCTAATTTAAAACTTAAAGTGCTAAAATTTCTAAAATAAAAGGAGAAAAGGGTTTTCGACTTTGTCGAAAACCCTTTTGTTTTTGAGGAGGCTCTACCTTTAGAACTGTCCCCCTCGTTTTGTTAATAATTATAGCACAAAGAAAAAGTTTGTCAAGTAGTCAAGTTTGGGCTATAATTAAAACTAAGAAAAATGGCTAATAAATAAGGAAAATCTATGATAATCGGTATCAATGCGTCGTTTTTAAGAAAAATTGATAGTGGTATTGGACAAGTAACAGTGAATTTTTTGCGTCAGTTAATAAAAGAAGAAAGAAGTAAGGAAAAAAGAGAGAGAAATAAATTTATTTTCTATTTAGAAGAAGATTTCGATCAACAACTAATAGGTTTGCGAGCAGATGAAGAAGAATTTTTTCGGAAAGAAATTTTTCTTCCTATTTATCGTCGCGATGATCTGATCCGAAAAATTTGGTGGGAAAAATGGTTATTGCCTCGAAAAGCAAAGAGAGACGGTTGCACAGTTTTTTTCTCTCTCTATCAATCAGCAACGGTTTTTAATAAAAATAAGAACATTAAACATTTAATGTTAGTGCACGATGTAATTTGGAAAATTTTCCCTCAATATCTTAATAATTTACGAAAAAAAATTTACTATTTTTTAGTAGAAAAAGCAATTATTAAAGCGAACAAGATTTTAACCGTTTCCCACTCTTCTAAACAGGATTTAAAAAAATTTTTAGATCTAGAAAAAGAAAAAGTGACTGTGGCAACTATTGATTGTGATAAGAGTTTTAAATTATCAACTACAAAAAAACAAGGGACTACTGAAATTTTAGCAACATATAAGATTGATAAAAGCGGCTATATTTTCTACGTTGGCGGATTTGATGTGAGAAAAAATGTGGGATTGTTGATAGAAGCGTATGGTTGTTTGTGGAAAAAATATCAAGAAAATGATTGGCAAAAAAAATGGACTTTCCCTGATTTGGTTTTGGCGGGAAAATTCAATGCTGATTTAGTTCCCGTCGTGGAAAATTTGCCACAGAAAATTGACGAAATTACAAAAAAATATGCTTTACCAAAAGAAAAAATCAAAATGGTAGGGTTTGTTAAGCAAGAAGATCTACCAATTTTTTACTATCAGGCAAGTTTATTTGTTTTTCCTTCGCTTTATGAAGGATTTGGTTTGTCACCGCTGGAAGCTTTTAATTGTGGTTGTCCTGCTTTAGTCAATAATAACTCTTCTTTAAAAGAAATAACAGAAAAGAATTCATTGATATCTATGGTGATGAACGATCCAGAAAAACTAGCAGAAAAAATGCAGAAAGTTTTAGTGAATGATTATTTGCAAAAAAAAATGATAGCTATTGAGAAAAAACAAACGGTAAAATTTTCTTGGAAAAATTTCAATTCAAAAGTGGCAAAAGAACTAAATGAATTAAAAACAGTCTGATTAATGGATGAAAAAAGTCAGTTTTAATCAATTAAACTATTCTGTACAAGATATTTTTTTAAAAATAATTTAAATTAATGCTCAAAAAATATTTAGGGTTAGCGGGAAGTTTTATTTTAATAGATTTAATTTTAGTCTTTTTCAACTGGAAAGGTTTTTTACCGCTGGAAAATCTTTCTTCATTCGCTTTGATTGCTGGAGTTTTGATACTTTTAGCTTTTTATTTTCCACGAGAATTTTTCTGGTTTTTTTTAACAGTTTTGCCATTAGAAAATGTTTTTCTCTTGTCGGAAAATTTTCCCATTTCTCTTAAATTATATCAGCTTTGCGCGGTAGTTTTGTTTTTAGGATTGATTCTAAGGAGAATTACAAAACAAGAAAAAATTTTTTTGGCGAATTTTTTTTGGCATAAAGAAAACAGAAAAGTTTCTTTTAATTGGTTAAATTGGGGCGTTCTTTCTTGGCTAGGCTTCTTTTCTTTGGGGGGTATTTTAAACGGCTTTTCCCGGACAGAAAATTGGAAATGGTTTTTAATTTTAGGTTCTTTTATTTTTATTTTTTTTCTAGCGCAAAAATTCTTCCAAACGTTTCAAGAGAAAGCGGAAGGACTTTATTTTTTTCTTAATGGTTGGATTGTAGTCTGGCTGGTTGGTTTTTATCAAGCGCTAGCCCAAAAATTAAACTGGCAGGCTTTTGTAGTAATGGACGGCAGAATTAATGGGACTTTTTTAGAGCCAGATTGGTTAGGAATTTATATTGCTTTTTGTTTAGGCTTATTATTGGGATTAAAAATATTTTTAACTAATTGGAAAAACGGAAAAAAACTTTTTTGGGGACAAACTGAATTGCCAAAAATCTATAATCGATTTTTAAATATAAAAATTTGTTTTTTAGGCGGTCTTTTAGCTTTAACTGTTTCTCGAAGTGCTTGGGTGGCAAGTTTGATAATTGTTTTTGTCTATGGTTTTCTTTTAATACGATTGAGCAAAAAAAATTTTTGGCAAAGTATTAAAGAAATTGGCTTAGTTATTGTTTTATTAGGTTTGTCTTTTGGGATAGTTTCTTTAACTAGACTTTCTAATTTTGATTTTTTAAACCGAGCCGCTAGCACTATCAACGGAGAACAAAAAATTACTGTTAGTTGTCAAAAAAACATCCCTTTGCCGGAAAAAATCAATAATTTAGACGAACTGGACAAATTAGAGTGTCGACATATTAATCTAGAAGAAATAGAAAGAGAAAAACAAGCGGGATTTTTTATTAAAGAAGTCAATCGTCCTGATCCTAATGTAAATATTCGAAAAAATATCTATTTCACTATTATTCAAGAAATTAAAAGACATCCTTGGTTAGGTCAAGGATGGGGAGCCTCTAGTCGAATTTTAGGACAAGATGAAAAGGGAAATGGACTAAATGCTTCTAATATTTTTTTGGAAATTTGGTTAGCAACAGGAATGGTAGGCTTATTTAGTTTTTTAGTGGTTTTATTGTTAGCTGGAAAAATCGTTTTAAGTCTACCAAAGGAAATCCAAAGTTTTTTTTGGTTATCCGGAATTGCTTTTTTTCTGGCTAATTTGTTTAATGCCGGAATTTTTTCTGGATTCTTTTGGGTGTGGTTAGCTAGTATTAACTTTAATAAAAACAATGATTAAAATTGGTTGTCATGTTTCTAGCGCCGGCGGTTTGGAAAAAACTCCAGCAAAAGCAAAACTTTTGGGTTGTGAGTGTTACCAAATGTTTTCTCGTTCTCCACAAGGAGGAAAAGGTGTAGAATTAACAGAAGAATTGATTAAAAAATTCCAACAAGCCAATCAAAAAAATGGTTTTACAGATTTTTATTTTCACGCGCCTTATTATATTAACTTGGGATCAATTAACCCAAAAATTCGGCATAATTCTGGACGAATAATTTTAGAAGAATTAAATAGAGGAGATCGATTAGGTGCGCAATTTGTGATTACTCATGTAGGTTCCGCCAAAGGCTGGAAAAATAAAGTTCTTGCTTTAGAAAAAGCAATTAAGATTTTAAAAGAATATCTAGCAAAATATCAAGGCCAAACATTGTTGCTTTTAGAAAATAGCGCTGGAGCAGGCGAAATCATTGGAGATGATTTTTCAGAACTAGGAGAAATTATTTCACAAGTAAAATCAAAAAAAATCGGAGGAATTTGCTTAGATACTCAACATAGCTTTGCTTCGGGCTGGGACTGGAAACAAAAAGATAACTTTAAAGCAAAACTAACTTTACTTAGAGAAAAGCTACAAGGAGCAAAAATTAGATTGTTGCATATCAATGATAGCCAAACAGCTTATGGTTCCCATAAAGATCGCCATGCTCATCTGGGAGAGGGACAAATTGGTTTAGAGGGAATTGCCAATTGGGTTGCTTATGCCAAAGAAAAAAAAATAAACTTAATTTTAGAAACCGAACAAAATAAAGTGATGGAAGATTTGAAGATTTTAAAAGAAATGCGAAGAAAAAATGATTGATTTTTTTTCTAATAAAACTAAAAAAAGATTAAAGTGGTTAGGTTTTTTTTGTTTAGCTAGCCTGTTTTTGTTTTTATTGACGGAAAAAATTAATTTGATCACAGCTGATTTAGGTCGACATTTAGCCAATGGAGAAACTTTTTTATTCAGTGAAAAAAGATCAGCGCTTTTGAAAACTAATTTTTATTCTTATACTAATCCTGATTTTCCTTTTATTAACCATCATTGGGGAAGTGGAGTGATTTTTTATTTGATTTGGCTAAAAAGCGGTTTTATTGGCGTACATCTTTTTTTCTTAGGGATAGCTTTGGTAACTTTAGGAATTTTTTTCTTGTTAGCTAAAGAAAAAGCTGGTTATTTTTGGACTATTTTAGTTGCATTTTTGATTTTGCCTTTATTGGCTGAAAGAAGAGAGGTGCGGCCGGAAATTTTCTCTTGTTTTTTGGGAGGAGTGTTTTTTTATCTTCTCTGGACCGCAAGAAAAAAACAGCTTTCTTCTTTTTGGCTTTGGCTCATTCCCTTTTTGGAGATTATTTGGGTTAATTTGCACATTGCTTTTTTTCTTGGTTTATTAATTTTGGGAATTTTTCTTTTTCAATCAATTATTGATGGTTGGCGATACCAAGAATTTTCTTTTTTTAAAAAGCTACTAAAAATCAGTTTATTTACTAGTTTAGCAACCTTAATCAATCCCAATGGTATATCAGGAGCAATTTATCCTTTAAAAATTTTCCAAAATTTTGGGTATGATTTGGCAGAAAATAAACCCATTTGGTTTTTGGAAAATTATGGAATAGAAAATCCAAACTTTTTTCTTTTAAAAATAGTTTTATTTTTATTAGCAGTAAGTTTTTTAGGAATTATTTTGAAAAAAAGATCAATTTTTTCTTGGATAGATTTTTTATTAGCTGTTCTCTTTTCGATCATGGCTTTAGCGGCGTGGAGAAATATGAGTTTAGCCACTTTTTTCTTTTGGCCAATTTTAGCAACTAACTTCCGTAAAATTTTTTCTTTACCTCTTAAAATAGATTTGGAATTATTAAGCGCAGGAATAGTTGGCTATATGGGATTATTTCTTTGGCTTTATGTTTTCGTTTTTGCTCAAACTAATCATACGCGAGGATTAGGTTTACAAGAAGGTGTTCTTTCATCAGCTAATTTTTTTCAAGAGCAAAAAATTACTGGTCCAATTTTTAATAATTATGATATTGGCGGTTATTTAATTTTTCATTTCAAAAACCAGGAAAAAGTTTTTGTAGACAATCGTCCAGAAGCTTATCCAGAAAAATTTTTTAAAGAAATTTACATTCCAGCTCAAGAAGATCCAGAAAAATGGCGAAAATTAAATGATCAATATAATTTTAATTGTGTGTTTTTTTATCGGCACGATTTAACGCCTTGGGGACAAAAATTTTTAATCTCCTTAGTGGATAATCCCGACTGGGTTCCCGTATTTGTTGATAATTATACAATTATTTTTTTGAAAAAAAACGAAGAAAACCAGCCAATAATTGATAAATTCAAATTGCCTCGAGAAATTTTTGCAGTTCAACAAGCTTTTTAAAAAAACAATGAAAGTCGTTATTATTTCCGATGTTCACAACAACTTAGTTCGTTTGAAAAAAGTTTTAGACTTTTGTCAAAAAGAAAAAGTGGCAGGAATAATTTCCTGTGGAGATTTAGCTTCCAAAGAAACACTAACTTTTTTGAAAACCAATTTCATAGGTTCTGTTTGGCATGTATTGGGCAATATGGATAAAGATTTTTTAAAGGAAAAATTGACAAAAATCATAAAAGAAGAAAATAGCATTATTTTTCCGGATTACGGAGAAGTCTTTTTGAATGGAAAAAGAGCGGCTTTCACTCATTTTCCTCAAAGGGCGCAAGAATTGTTTTCTCTAGAGAAATATCAAGTAGTTTTTTATGGGCACACTCATTGTCCTTGGTTAAGCAGAAAAAAAGATACTTATTTAATAAACCCTGGTAATGTAGCCGGGGAAAGATTTAAAGCTACTTTTGCCCTTTGGGAAGTAGAGAAAAATCTTTTTCATCTTTTATCCGTAGACTAGTCTTTTTGGCCTTTGATGATCATAATAGCTGATAATAAACCAATTGATATTCCTAAGCCATAAAGTAAAGCTTCGTGGGTTTTAAGACCTAAAGAGAGAAAATCCCAAAAAGCTAAACGAGCAAAAAAAATCAAAAAAAGGATCATTAAAAAAAAGATTTGAAAAACTGGAACTTTTTTATCATCAAACGACAAGGCAACCGGCAAAAAAATTAAACAAGAAAAAAGAAAACCAAAAAGCCAGAACCAAAAATCCAAAGATTCGTTTGATTGACAAGAAAAAACGCTTCCAACTAATAAAAAAAGAGGAGGTAAAAGAAGAATTTTTCGACTCATTGATTTTTTTGAAAAATTATTAAAGTCAGTTTAAAATTCACTAAAGAAAACTACCCCTAAGTAAAAAGTTAATAAGTAATTTCTAAGCACCAGCATTAACTTATCTCTTTAATTGTATTTCAGCTTGACTTTTTAAAAGACAAATTTATAATAGCACTGATTGTAAGTTTTCTCAAATACTTTTGAAAACAAGCATTTTTTAAAAGAAAAAAGCAAGTTTTCTAACAAGATTCACGCAGGTCTTGAATAAAAAGAAAAGTAGTGAGAAAAATACTTTACATTTTTTTAAAAATTATTTGTAAAAAATCTAGATGACAACAAGATTGTATGTGGGAGGAATTCCCTATGAAACAACTGAAGAAGCTTTGCGAAAATTTTTTATGCAAGCGGGAGAAGTTGCTTTAGTAAATATTATTAAGGATCGGGAGACTAACCGTTCGCGAGGTTTTGGTTTTGTGGAAATGGCTAATGAAGAAGGAGCAAAAAAAGCAATGGAACTTTTTGATGGAAAGGACTTTGAAGGACGCAGGTTAACGGTTAATGAGGCGCGACCTTTAAAAAAACAAAATTTTTCCGGTGGCAATAAAGGTAATTGGGAATAAGTTTTTCCTTGAAAAAATAATAAAGAAGAGGTGATGCGTGGCCTCTTTTTTTATTTTTTTAAAAAAAATAATTTGGACAAAAAAGAAAAAAAATGCTAGAATTCCCTTGTTATTTTTCTTTAAAGTGGTTTATGAAAACTAAAATAGTTTTAGCCGGCGGAGGCACAGGTGGGCATCTTTTTCCACTTATAACTGTAATGAAAAAAATTCAAGAGGATTTTGGTCATTCAGAAACAATAGAGTTTTTATACATTGGGCCAGATGGAATAATGGAAAAAACCATTTTGGAAAAAACAGGTGTGCAACGTAAGATAATTTTTTGCGGAAAATTGCGACGTTATTTTTCTCTTTTGTATTTGATTGACTTGATCAAATTTCCCATAGGAATCATTCAGTCTTTATGGTATTTATGGTTGTATATGCCAGATGTGGTTTTTGCTAAAGGAGGCTACGCTAGTGTTCCAGTGGTTTTAGCTGCAAAGATTTATGCCATTCCAGTAATAATTCATGAGTCAGACACAGTGCCTGGGTTAGCAAATAAATTTTTAGGTTCAATTGTGGATAGAGTGGCCATTACTTTTGAAAGAGCAAAAATGTATTTTCCTTCTCAAAAAGTTTTCTTGTCTGGTTTGCCAGTTCGTAAAGAACTTCTTAATGGTAACCCAGAAACAGCACGGCAAATTCTTCATTTGGAAAAAAATAAGCCAGTTTTGTTGATTCTAGGTGGCTCCCAAGGCGCTGAATTTATTAATAATAAAGTGATTAATCTTTTAAAAAAATTGACTAAAAAATTTCAAATTATTCATCAAACAGGAGAAAAAAATTTTGATCGAGTAGTTTACCAAGCAAAACAAATCGGTTTTTCCAATGGCCAAAACGGTTACTATCCTATTGCTTTTATTGGTGAAGAAATGAAAGACTTTTTAGCATTAGCAGATATAGTATTAGCGCGTTCTTCAGCTACACATATCGCGGAAATTGCGGCTTGTCGTAAACCTTTGATTGTAGTACCAGGTTCTTTTAGCGCCAATAATCACCAGTTTATCAATGCGCGGGAATTGAGCCTCAGTGAAGCGGCTATTGTTATTGAAGAAAGTAATTTAACAGAAAATATTTTTCTTAATTTTTTAGATAAATTATTAAATGACCAATCTTACGCTCAAAAATTAGTTGCTAATTTGTCCAAGTTTTATATTCCTTCCGCAGACAAGCTTTTGGCTGAAGAAATAATGACTTTGGCAAAAAAATAAATTTTTAGAAAAGTGTTTATGATGGACTGGGTAACTGGCAAAGAAATTGCAGAAAAAATCGCAGATGACTTGAAAAAAAAGATTCTCTTCTCCAAACAAAAATTGATTTTAAAAATTTTTTTGGTTGGAGATGATCCGGCTAGTCAAATTTATGTGAAAAAAAAACAAGAATTTTGTCGCCAAGTGGGAATTGAAACTCAAGTTGAAAAATTTACTGCTGAAGTTTCATTCAATCATTTGAAAAAAAAACTTTTGCTAGCCAATCAAAGTAAAATCTTAACCGCCATTTTAATTCAATTGCCTTTACCTCAAAAACTATCTGAGAAAAAAGTTTTAGCGCTCATTGATCCTAAAAAAGATGCCGATTGTCTGCATCCAAAAAATTTTGGTTTATTTTGTCAATATGGTTTTGCGCAAGCCCCAGTTTTACCAGCTACAGCTTTAGCGGTAATGAAAATTTTGAAAAAAAAGAAAATAAAATTATCCGGTTGCCAAGTGACAATTGTGGGCAATTCTAATATTGTGGGTAAACCATTGGCAATGATGTTGTCTGAAGCTGGAGCCACAGTTGTTTTGTGCCAAAAAAAAACAAAAAACTTGGCGCAACATACTTTGATGGCCGATATTGTTATTACCGCAACGGGCGTAAAAGGTTTAATTAAAAAAAATATGCTGAAAAAAGGAGTAGGAATCATTGACATTGGAATAACGCGAGAAGGAAAAAAAGTTTTTGGAGACGTCGATTTAAAAGAAATTGACGATTTAGAAGGCTGGATTACTCCAGTACCTGGAGGTGTGGGACCGGTTACTGTGGCAGTTTTAGCAGAAAATGTTTGGAAACTAAGTCTAAAAAATCAACGTGGAAAAATTTTTTGAATATCACTAAGTTTAATTTAATGTCAAAAAAGAAAAAAATTATTTTTTGGTTATTTGTAGGAGGATTAATTATTTTAGGATTAGGTGGTTATTTTCTTAAAAGAAAAAAAGCCGCCGTTGAATATGTGACAGAAACTGTAACACGGGGAGATTTATTGAAAGAGGTTTCTGTTACTGGAAAAATACTTTCCAAAGAAGAAGTCAATTTGAATTTTGAAACAGCTGGGAGAATTAAAGAAATCAAAGCCTCTGTTGGTCAAGAAGTAGTAAAGGGAGAAGTTTTGGCTACTATTGAGGATGAAATTCTTGCCAAAGAAGTAGAAAAAGCACGTTTAACTTGGGAGAAAATACTAGCAGAAAATGGAACAAGTACTGATGCAATCAGAGAAGCAGAACAAACGGTTAAAAATGCCGAAAAATATTTAGAGGAAATAAAAAAACTAGATAAAGAAAAAGAGGCTTCTGCCGAGCAAGCCTTGGAAGCTGCTAAAAAATATTATAATGATGCGTTAGTTTATTATGAGCAAGTAGTAGCTGACCAAGGAATTAATAGTAGCCAAGCTAAAAGTGCCAAAATGACATTAACAACGGCGGAGAATAATCGAGATTCAGCGGAAAAAAATTTGAAAGTGGTGAAAAAAACTTCTGACGTTAATCAAGTTTCCGCTCAAGGAACCTTAAGCTCTGCCAAAGATAAACTGCGAACAGTTCAATCAGAATATGCTCAAAAAAGCCGAAATGCTGCGGTAGCTTCTGCTAAAATTACTTATGAACAAGCTGTTTCCAATTGGGAAAAAGCCAGTTTAAAAGCACCGGTAAATGGACTGATTACCAAAATAAATTATCGACGAGGAGAAATGCTTGGAACAGCCAGTTTAAATAACTCTTTTGGCAAAATGATAGCCGAAGATTTCGTTTTGGAGGCAGATATTCCGGAATCAGATATTACCAAAATTCAATTGGGTCAATCAGCAGAAATTAGTTTTGATTCTCTTGATACTGAAGAAAAGTTTTTTGCTCAAGTAATTGAAATTGAACCAAGCGCTACAGTAATGCAAGAAGTTGTTTATTATAAAGTAAAGTTAAGTTTAGAAAAATATGATTCTCGCCTAAAAGAAGGAATGAGTTTTGATGCAGACATTAAGGTTTTTCGCAAAGAAAATGTTTTAATGATTCCTAAAAGAGCCTTAATTGGCGGTGGCGAATCAGTTCGAGTACTTTTGTCTGATGGTTTTTCAACTCAAGAAAGAAAAATCGAAAAGGGCGTTGAAGGAAATGATGGTTTAATTGAAGTATTAAAAGGCTTAGAAGAAGGGGAAAAAGTAGTAGTTTTGGAAAAGAATAATTAAAGAATACTTCAAAATATGCCAGAAGAAATAATCCAAGTAAAAGATCTATACAAAACTTATTTCAATGACGAAGTAAAAACCCAAGCTCTCTGCGGAATTTCTTTTTCAATTAAAAAGGGCGATTTTGTAGCAATTATGGGACCTTCAGGAAGTGGAAAATCCACTTTGATGCAAATCTTAGGTTTTTTAGATCGAGCAACTGCCGGAGAATATCTTTTTGAGGGAGTTTCAGTAAATAATTTTTCTGACGATCAGCTAGCGAAAATTCGTAACGAAAAAGTTGGTTTTATTTTTCAATCATTTAATTTATTGCCACGAACTTCCGTTTTTCAAAATGTAGAATTACCATTACTTTATGCAGAAACTAATTTCAAAAAAATGGAAATTAAAAAACGAGTAGAAAAAGCTTTAAAAGAAGTTTTTTTAGAAAAAAGAATAAATTATCTGTCTAACCAACTTTCAGGTGGAGAAAAACAACGGGTGGCAATTGCACGAGCCTTAATAAATGACCCAGAAGTCATTTTTGCTGATGAACCGACTGGCAATTTAGACTCTAAATCTGGGCTACAAATAATGAAAATTTTACAAAATTTAAACGCAAAAGGTAAAACTATTATTTTAGTGACTCACGAAACATTTACTGCTCAACATGCTCGACGAATTATACAGATGAAGGATGGTACTTTAATAAGCAATGAATTGGTTGCTAATCGCAGGATTGCTGAGGGAGAAAAATTATTGAAATAAGTTTATGCATATTTTAAATCCGGTGCGAATTTCTTTTAAAAATCTTTGGATATCTAAATTAAGAACCTTTTTAACAATTTTAGGAGTGATTATTGGCACTGCTTCGGTAATTATGGTAGCCTCTATTGGACGTTCAGCACAAGATTTAATCTTAAATCAATTAGAAGGAATTGGTTCTAATTTAATTGTAGTTTTACCAGGAGCTTCTAATGAAAATGGTCCTCCCGCAGCAGCTTTTGGAATTGTAACACCAACCCTGACTTATGCTGATTTAGAAGTACTGAGTAATGGAAAAACAGTACCAGAAATTGAAGCTGGCGCCGGTTATGTGCGAGGAGCTGTAAGCGTGAATTATTTAGATCAAACAACAAATGCCGATCTCTTAGGAATAACTTCTGGCTATTTATCTGTAGAAAATAGCCGTTTAGTTAAGGGAAGATTTTTTTCCAAAGAAGAAGATCAGAATTTGGCGCGAGTAGCAATTTTAGGGGAAAAAATAGCAGAAGAAATTTTTGGTAATAATGAACCCCTAGGCAAAAGAATTAATATTAAAAACCAAAATTATCAGATTATAGGAATTTTAGCTGAACGAGGTGCTTCTGGTTTTGGAGCATCTAGTCAAGATAATGCTGTTTTACTACCTTTACGAACGGCACAAAAAATGATTTTAAACATTGACTATTTAGGTTATATTCGCTTAAAAGCAAAAAATGCTGATTTGATATTACCAGCCAAAGAATCAATTCGTTTAATTTTGCGCGATCGACATAATATAAAATTATCTCAAGAAGATGATTTTAGTGTTCGCGATCAGGCTTCTTCAATTAAGATTGTAAAAACAATTACAGATGTTTTGCGCTATTTTCTCTTGCTAGTCGGTTCTATTGCCTTATTAGTTGGAGGAATTGGAATTATGAATATTATGTTAATTGTAGTTAACCAAAGAATTAAAGAAATAGGCCTACGTAAAGCTTTAGGAGCAAAAAAAACGGACATTTATTTTCAGTTCTTGGTAGAGGCCTCTACTGTTTCTCTGATTGGTGGGATTTTAGGAATAATTTTTGGAATAGGAATATCTTTTTTAGCAGCAACTGTTATTCAATTTTTGGGTTATAATTGGCAATTTTTAATTTCGCCATTATCTGTTTTTTTAGCAGTAAGTGTTTCTGTTTTAATTGGTTTAGTTTTTGGTTTTTATCCGGCACGTAAAGCTTCTCAAATTAGCCCAATGGAAGCTCTGCGTTATGAATAATCATTTTTTCATCCAATGTTATTTTGGCGAGAAATAAAAATAGCAATTAATCTAGGAAGAAGAAATCTTTTATCTAGTCCTGGAAGAACATTTTTGTCGCTTTTGGGAATTGTTATTGGGACTGCCTCAGTTGTACTAGTACTTTCTTTGGGCGCTGGAGTTAAAAATTATATCGTAGAACAAATTCAATCTTTTGGCACTGATATTATCCAAGTAGAAATTAAAGTCCCCAAAACTCAAAAAAATTCCTCACAAGGAGCGGCAGCGATAGCTGGAGGAACGACAATAACCACTTTCAAACTGGAAGAAGCGGAAAAAATTGGTACTAGCAGTGAAATTGAGGCCTGGTATGCAGGAATTATGAGCCAACAAATTGTTAAATATAGCGGCCAAAACAAACAAGCTTTGATTATGGGAGTAAGCGCTGGAGCAATAGAAACAGATAAACAATTAATTATTGCGGAGGGACGTATGTTTTCTGCTGAAGAAGACGCAAGCCTTAATCAATCAGTTGTTATTGGCAGTGATTTTAAAAAAGATTTTTTCCCTAATGAAACAGCTATAGGTAAAAAAGTAAAAATCAAAGGAAAAGATTTTCAAATAATTGGAGTGTTAGCAGAAAGAGGCTCGACTGGATTTTTTAATTTTGACAATTTAATTTATTTGCCAATTCAAACTTTACAAAAAAAAATTTTAGGAATTGATCATATTCAATTTGCAATTTTTAAGGTTCGCCAAAAAGAAAAAATAGCTTTAATGGCGCTCTATATTGAAGACCAAATGCGACGTTTACACAATATTCAAAAAGAGGAGGACGAAGATTATGCGGTAACTTCAATTTCAGAAGCAACCGGGATTTTAGATCAAATTTTTCAAACAATAAATATTCTTTTGGTGGCACTAGCTTCAATTTCTCTACTGGTTGGAGGAGTGGGAATTATGAATGTTTTATATGTAGCAGTAGCAGAAAGAACTTTTGAAATAGGTTTGTATAAATCAATCGGAGCTCGTCAATCAGCTATTTTAAAGTTATTTCTTTTTGAAGCTTTCTTTTTAACTATTTTAGGCAGTATTGGCGGTTTATTGTTAGGTTGGTTAGGAACACTTAGCGCCGGGTGGATTGCTAGTTTTTATGGTTTTTATTTAAGATTTCCTTTTACTTTAGAAAACGCTTTATTTTCCTTCCTATTTTCCGGGTCAATTGGAATAATTTTTGGCTTAAAACCTGCTTGGAAAGCCTCACAACTATCTCCAATAGAGGCAATGCGAAAAGAATAATTTTTTGAGCCCCTCATCAGATTCGAACTGACAACCTACGGTTTACGATACCGTTGCTCTACCAATTGAGCTAAAGGGGCAGTGTTTCTAGTCATACCAAAAAACTCTAATTGAAGTCTCTATTTCAAAAATACTGTTATGAACCGAGAAAGTCAAATGTTTAATTTTATAAAAACATCATTTTTCTTTTTTTTCTTTCCAAAAATCCTGTAAGGCTTGAATAACCGTTCTTTTTTTGGAAAAATATTGATGAAAAAACCAACGAAAAACAAAAATTGGCCAGAACCAAAAATATTTTTGGATAAAATTACTATGCTTTTCAAAAAACAACAAACCACTTCTGACTAAATAATAATTCTTTTGTTGAGAATTAGAAGAAGAAGACTCTTTATGCCAAACTTCAGAGTTTTTAGCTAAACCAATTTTAAAACCAGCTTGTCTAGCGCGCAAAGAAAAATCCGCATCTTCATAATAAAGAAAAAATCGTTCATCTAAAAATCCGATAACTGAAAAAACTTCCCTGCGGATAAGCAAGACACAGCCAGAGAGATAGTCCAAAGCATTTTTCTGATGAAAAGTTTTTAATCTCCACCAATTGATCTTTCCGCCATCAAACCAAATTTTTTCACAAAAATCTTTGATTATCGGAGAAGCCAGCGCCCAACCATTTTCTTGAGCGGTAATAAACAAATTTAGAAAACTATTCTTTTTTAGAATAGTGTCTGGATTTAAGAGTAAAAAATAATCCGGGGAGAAATTTTTTTGACCAATCTTTAAACCTTGATTAACAGCATGAGCAAAACCAAGATTTTTTTGATTACGGACAATTCGGCTATTTTTCTCATTAAAAAAAGAACAAGAATAAATTTTTTCAATGGAGTTATCAGTAGATGCATTATCAACAAAAACCCATCGGGAATTTTGGCCTAAAGGATCTTTCAAAACTGACTCCAAACATCCCGCTAAATCAAACCGATTGTTATAAATTACCATAATAATACAAACGCTGGAAGAAAGATTTTTCATATTTTTTTTAATTATATTTTTATTATATCACTAGCAAAGAAAAAAGCTACTTCTAATTTAGATCAAAAAAGGGTAAAATAAAAATAGGAAAAGATTTTTAATGGAAAAAATGCGAAGATTATTTTGGGTATTCTTTATCATTTTAGTTTTTGGAGGAATTTGGCAAGAAATAAGAAAAGAAAAAACAATAGTTGTTCCGGAGAAAAAAATCTTGGAAGTATGGGATGGAGAAAATTTTTTTTCTGGAAGTTCTTCAGCACAAACTATTGGAGAATTTTTGGCTCAAGAAAAAATTATTCTCCAACCAGAAGATTTGCTTTATCCAGAAGCTAATAGTCCTTTAAGATTCGGCCAAAAAATAAAAATTCTTAGGCCGCAAACCATAGAAATTGAAGTAGATAATCAAATAAAACAACAAGCTGTTTTTTCTCACAATGTTTTAGGCGCTTTGGTAGAATCAGGAATTAAACTGTCGCCATTAGATAAAGTTCAGCCTAATCTTAATGAGGCAGTTGTTGAAGAAATGAAAATTGTAGTTACGCGCATTGAAGTAGAAGAGAAGTTAGTAGAAGAAAAAATTCCTTTTGAAACAAAAGAAGAAAGCGACGCAAATCTAGCCTGGCGCAAAAAAGAAATAAAACAGGCTGGAATAGAGGGGAAAAAAGCAGTTGTTTATAAAATTACTTATAAAAATGGCCAAGAAATAAAAAGAGAAAAAGTTTCACAAAAAATAATACAACCCCCAAGGACGGAAATTGTTTCTGTAGGAACTAAGATTAAGGTGGGCCAAAGTAAGGTTGGAGTGGCTAGTTGGTATGCTCATACAGGCACTATGGCTTGTGCTAGTCGAATGTTTTCCCAGGGAACTTGGCTAAGAGTAACAAACCGAGAAAATGGCAAACAAATTTTTGTCTTAGTTAATGATTATGGTCCTATGCGAGGAACAGGTAAAATGATTGATTTGGACAAAGTGGCTTTTGAAAAACTGGCGCCTTTGGATAAAGGAGTAATCGAGGTTAAAGTAGAAGAAGTAATTGAATAAAAAATATAAGAATTCTTTTCAAGAATAAAATTTTGTGATATTTTAACGCAAAGCAAGTTCTTTACCAAACAAAAAAGAAAAAAGGAGGGTAAAAATGAAAAAAATTCTCTTTTGCATTTTAGCCAGCTATTTTTTAATTGTCTTTGAAATTTTTAAGTCAATTAATTGTTTTTTTCAAAAGGAGGTGGAAAATGAAACCAAAAATCTTGTTGGCAGAAGATGATCTGTTGCTAGTTGATTTTCTTGAAGAAATTATTAGCAGATTAGGTTATCAAATTAAAACGACTTCTTCTGGAAAAAATGTGTTGGCAATGTGTCAAGCAGAAGAATTTGATGTTTTAATTCTAGATATGCTTTTTCCTGATGAAGATGGGATAAATATTTTGCGACAACTGACAAAGTTACCAAAGAAAAGCAATCAGATAAAGATTTTAGCAATTTCTGGAGGAGGTTGCGGAGATTTTTTATCTGCTGATTTTCTTTTACAAATGGCAAAAAAAAGAGGCGCAACAAAAATCCTACATAAACCTTTTTCAATGGCTGTTTTTGAAAAAGAGTTGAAAGAGCTAATAGAAAAATAAATCAAGGAGAATATTATGATAAGAAAAAAAATTTAAAGAGAGAAACTAAAAAAGTAGCTTCTCTCTTTAAAATTGCCTAAAAATCTTTTTTATGGTATCCTCAAGAAAATTTTATGCTTTTCTTGAAAAGTTAAAATTGTTTTATTTAGTTGATTATTCTTTATTTAAAGAAATGCTTACTGCCAAAAAAGTAATAAAAAAGTCTAATGATTTTAAAAAAGATTTTTCTTGGCAAACAAAATTTTTTACTGGAATTCGTCCTACAGGAAATTTAACGGTAGCTAATTTTGTCGGAGCAGTAGCCCCACTTTTAGAGTTACAAAAAGCCGGAAAAAATCCTTTAGTTTTTGTGGCTGATATGCACGCAATGACTGATAAAGAGCCCAAGGTGGCCAAAAAATTTGCTTTAGAAATAGTAGCTGACTATTTAGCGTTAGGACTAGATCCCAAAAAGTGTCACATTTTTCTTCAATCTTCTATTGGCCGACAAATTGCTCTTTTAACACTTTATCTAATGCGACATATCACTATAGCAGAGTTATTGCGAATTCCCACCTTAAAAGATAAATTAAAAAAAGAGCAAAGAGAAGAAAATGCCAATTCCCTTTTAGCCAATTATCCAGTTATGATGGCAGCTGATATTCTAATCCAAAAAAGTGTAGAAGTTCCTGTAGGCAGAGATCAACTACCACACATTGAAGCCGCTAAGCTTTTAGCACGTAGATTTAACCGGCAATATGGAGAGGTTTTTCCTATTCCTAAGGCTTATCATTTGCAAGCAATAAATATCCTATCTTTAAGAGGTGCGGGTAAAATGAGTAAAACTAAACCAGAAGGAGCAATTTTTTTAACTGATACTCCTGAGGAAGCAACAAAAAAAATAAAAAAGGCTGAAACCGCTTTTGCTGGCGAATTGACAGAAAATTTAAAAAGTCATATTTTCTTGGCAGAAACCTTAGCTCAAAAAGAATCGGAAAAAGAAACCATAAGAAAAATTATCAAGGAACATTTAAATGGAAAAAATGTTATGAAAGATTTTAAAGATCTTTTCTGCAAAATAACTCAAAATTTTTTGAAAAATTTTCAAACTAAGAGAAAAGAAGTCGCTACTAATAAAAAATATTTAACAGCAGTGTTGGAAGAAGGATTTGTTTTAGCTAAAGCTAATGCCGAAAGAACTTTGAAAGAAGTTAAGGAGAAAATGGAAAAATAAAATTCTTAATAATTAAATAAGAAGATTTTGAAAAATGTTTTTTGGCAGTAGCAGACAACTGAATTAAAAGTTGAATTTAATTTTTTATAAAATATAAAAAATGAAAACGGACAAAGAGGATGCCTGGTTAAAGATAGAAGAAAAATTGAAAAAACTGGAGAATAATAATAATAATAATCTTGACGACTTTAATTCAAAAGTCAACTTAAAAAGTTTTAAACAAATAGGTGGCTTGTTTTTAGTTTTGATTTTTTTACAACCACTATTAATTCTAGTTAATTTTTTAAATTTAAATAATTTTATGGGTTATTTTGTAATCTTTTTGATTGTAGTATTAATACTATCAATCAAACAAATTAATCAGTATGAAAAAGGATTGAAATTTTCCTTAGGTAAATTTACTCAGATTATGGAACCGGGCTGGCGCCTTGTTATACCAGTTTTTCAAAGTTATCAAAAAGTCGATATGCGAGTTAAAGCAGTAGATGTTCCTGATCAAGAAGCCATTACTAAAGACAATATTTCCGTGCGAGTTAACGCCGTGATTTATTATCGAGTGAGTAATGCAGAAAAAGCGATTTTAGAAGTAGAAAATTTCTATTTTGCAGTTTCCCAGTTAGCGCAAACTACAATGCGAAATGTTACCGGTGAAGTAAATTTAGATGAATTACTTTCGCGAAGAGACCAAATTGCGGAAAAAATCCGCGCAATTGTAGATAAAGCTACAGACGCTTGGGGAATTGAAGTTCAGTCAGTAGAATTAAAAGACGTAACTTTACCAGAAGAAATGAAACGAGTGATTGGCAAACAAGCAGAAGCAGAAAGAGAAAAACGCGCTGTCATTATCAAGGCAGAAGGGGAGGTAATTGCTTCGGAAAACTTAGCTAAAGCCGCTAAAACCTTGTCAGCTACTAATGGAGCATTGCATTTGAGAACTTTAAACACTCTAAATGATGTTAGTTCCGATCAATCTAACACAATAATTTTTGCTATTCCAATTGAAGTTTTAAGAGCTTTTGAAAGACTGGGGAAAAATCATGACTCAAAATGAAAAGACAAATTACATTGAAAAATAAAGTAATACAATATCTTTTGAGAAAGAATCGTCTTTTCCAGAATTTGCGCTTAACAATACGTTCTGATGGTCAATTAGTGGTCACCGCGCCAAAAAAATTGAAACTGGTTATTATTGAGAAAATCCTGGAAAAAAAGGCGGATTGGCTTTTAGAAAAACTAGATCAAATCTCCAGAAATCACAAAAAACTCTTTCTAGAAAAAGAAAACCGTTCAAATTATCTGACTCAAAAAAAATGGGCACAGAAAAAAATTCTTTTTTGGGTTAAAAAACTGGCCACCCAAAACAATTTTCATTATCAAAAAATTAGTATTCGCAACCAAAAAACTCGTTGGGGAAGTTGTTCTCGAAAAGGTAATTTAAATTTTAACTACAAAATAGCTTTTCTGCCAGAAAAACTAGCGGAGTATGTTATTATTCACGAACTTTGTCATTTACGTGAATTTAATCATAATCTACAATTTTGGCGCTTAGTAAAAAGTTTTTTGCCAGACTATTTAGAACGACAAAAAGAACTTAAAAAAAGATATTTATAAAAAATAAGTAGATTTTTGACCAAAAAAAATTTCTCTGTTAAAATGAAGTTGTTTTAATTTTAATTGGTCGATTTTTCGACTCTAAAAAAGTATGAAAAAAATCTTAATTGCAGAAGATGATCCGATGTTAGCGGACATTTATAGCAGGAAATTTGAAATTGGAGGTTTCGAAGTAATTCTAGCCAGCACTGGTTTGGAGGCGGTAAATAAAGCCCGAGAAACAAAACCAGATGTTATTTTATTGGATTTAGTTTTACCAGAAATTGATGGGTTTGAAGCTTTGAAACAAATTAGAGAAGATAAAAACTTAGATAAAACTAAAATTATTATTTCTTCTAATTTGTCTCAAGAAGATGAACGACAAAGGGCGGAAGATTTAGGTGCTAATGGCTTTATTACCAAAGCTAATTTTACTCCACAGGAAATGATTGAAAAAGTGCAAGAAGCTTTATTAGACAACTAAAATTTTTTCAAAAAGTCTATCTTATAACAAAAATTTTAGTTCTACTCAAGCAACAGCTTTAGGTAATTCTCAAAAATATTATGACACTACAAGAGCTTTTGACTTTTAGAAAAAATGAGTTTAATGAAAAGCAAATTAAATTGATAACAGAAGCTTTTGAATTTGCGCAAAAAAAACATACTGGGCAAAAGAGAAAAAGCGGAGAAGCCTATTTTGAGCATTGCGTTGAAACGGCTGCTACTGTTTTGAAAATGGGATTGGGAGCGCGAACAACGGCGGCGGCTTTGTTGCATGATGTTTACGAAGATACTGATTGTACCCTCGAGGAAATCCAAAAAAAATTCGGAAAGGAAATTGCTTTTATTATTGATGGAGTAACTAAAGTTGGCCATGTTCGTTTAAAGGGAAGTACAGAAGAAATCTATTTAGAAAATCTACGCAAAATGTTTTTGGCAATGGCCGCTGATGTGCGAGTGGTGTTGATTAAAATTGCTGATCGATTACATAATATGAAAACCTTATACGCTTTACCTGAAAATAAGCAACAAAGAATTGCTAAGGAAACTATGGAAATTTTTGTTCCTTTAGCTAATCGCTTAGGTATTGGTGAAATTAAAGGTCAGCTAGAAGACTTGGCTTTTAAATATTTAGATCCAAAAAATTATGCCCGGACAGTGCAAATGGAAAATGAAGCTTATGAGGATCGGAAACGTTATGTTAGTCGAGCAATTGAAGATCTTAAAGCAGAATTAAAAAAGGGTGGAATTAAAGTATTGGATATTCATGGTCGGGCTAAACATTATTACCGTTTTTTTGAAAAATTACAAAAACACAATATGAACATTGAAAAAATTTATGATTTAGTAGCGATTAGGATTATAGTACCAGAACTGGCTGATTGTTATGAAACACTGGGAATTGTCCACAAAAAATACAATCCTCTAGTTGGAAGAATTAAGGATTATATTGCCTTGCCTAAACCTAATGGTTATCGTTCTATCCATACAACTATTTTTGGTCCGGAAGGTAAAATATTAGAAGTGCAAATTCGTACCCAAAGAATGCATGATGAAGCAGAATTTGGAATTGCTGCCCACTGGATTTATTCTGAAGGAAGGAATTGGCGAAATTATCTTTTTAAAAAGACTGCTGTCAATGTTCCTGAAAAAGAATTAGAGTGGCTTAACCAACTCAAGGACTGGCATCAGGAAACTGGGGGAAAAAGTGATGAATTTTGGTCTTCTTTAAAAATTGATTTTTTTAAAAACCACATTTTTGCCTTTACTCCTAAAGGAGACGTGATTGACTTACCAGAAAATTCTACCCCAGTTGATTTTGCTTATCGGATTCATTCAGAAATTGGCGATCGTTTAATTGGAGCTAAAATTAATGGAAAAATGGTTGCGCTGGATAGTATTGTACACAACGGAGATCTAGTAGAAGTTTTGGTTAGTAAAGGAAAAAAATTACCCAACAGAGACTGGTTAAAATTTGTTAAAACCGCCAATGCTCGCTCAAAAATTAAAAACACTCTCAAAAAAAAACATTCAAAAATTTTTGATTTCTAGGTTAAACGGTTTTTCCTATTCTTTAAATTTGGTAAAACTTGACATTTTTTATTAATTATGTTAAAAGGGAACGTCCGAATCTTCATTGATTGCTCAGTTAGTTTGGCTAATTGAGAGGAAAGTCCGGACGCCTTTTTTGACGAAAGTCAAAAAAACAAAAGTCGTTGATAATTTCAACCGATCAAACAGTGATGTTTGTTTAGGGAAAGCGCCACAGAGACAATACTAGCCATTGCTAAACAGTGGTGAAAGGTGAAAAGTGTGTTGAAGTCATAACAACACTCGTTCGTTGGCAACAACGAATTGTGGCAAGCCCGGCTTGGCGCAAGGACGAGCCCGTTTTTAAAACGGGAGTTCCGCTAGAGCTATTTTGCAAAAAATAGCCCAGATCAATAATCAAAAAAAACAGAATCCGGCTTATTGAAGATTCGGATTTTTTAAAAAATATTTTTGTGTTATAATACGCGAAAGCTATTCTAAAAATAGGCAAAAGCGAGATGAAAAAATCAGAGTTGTTTTTTAGCGCGTTACAAGTTCCAATTGATTATGCAATGATCGTTTTGGCAGGAGCATTGTCTTTTTGGTTGAGAGGAGCTGAGGAAATAAAAAATATTGCTCCACTTAATTATACTTTTTCTCCTCGTCAATATGCGCAAATACTTTTAACTGTTGCTGTCTTTTTTATAGCAGTTTTTGCATTGGATGGCATGTACTATATTCGTTCTAATAAAAGCACTGGTAAGGAAATCTACCGAGTTTTTCGCGCAGTTACTATTGGCTTAATGCTAATTGTATTAGGATTGTTTTTTAATCGAGACTGGTATTCTTCCCGTTTTGTTATTATTTTTGGTGGCATTTTTGCCATTTTATTAATTTCACTTTCCCGAATTTCTTTGCGCGCCTTGCAAAGATTTTTATTAATTAAAAAAGGAATTGGAATTCATCGATTAGTTTTAGTAGGTGATAACAAAATTTGTGAAGGAATTTATCGTCAAATTAAAAAAAGACCTGATTTAGGTTATAAAATTGTTGGACAAATGGATAAAATTAGCATTGAAACTTTGCAAAAAATTAAAAATAAAACCGGTATTGATGAAATAATTGAATGTAGTCCTGGTCAAGTTAAAATTGAAGAATTATATCTTTTAAAAGAATTTTGTTTACACAATCGAATTACTTTCAAATACATTCCAGCATTAATAGAAACCACCAATTTTAAATTGGAAATTTTTTTAGGCGAGCCGATGATTGAAGTAAAAAATACTCCACTGGACGGTTGGGGGAAAATTATTAAGCGCCTTTTTGACATTTTAGGAGCGCTAATTGGAATTATTATTTTTGGGTTGCCAATGTTAATCATTTACTTGGTTATTTTGATTCAATCTGGCCAACCAGTAATTTTTTTCAATCGCCGAATGGGACACAAAGGTCCTTTTGATTTATATAAATTTCGTTATATGAAAAAAGAGTATTCTCATGGAAGCCAATTTTCAGAAGAGCATAATAAAAGGGCGCTGGCTTTTTTAGAAGATTTAATCAAAAAACAATCTATTAAAGATGGTCCAGTATATAAAATTAAAAATGATCCGCGTAAAACAAGAATAGGTGCTTTTTTAGAAAGATATTCATTAGATGAATTACCTCAATTTTTTAATGTTTTAAAGGGCAATATGAGCTTGGTTGGTCCTCGTCCACATCAACCAATTGAGGTAGAGAAATATCAAGAATATCAGAAAAGAGTTTTAACGATTAAACCAGGAATTACTGGCATGGCGCAAGTTTCCGGACGAAGCGACCTTTCTTTTGATGATGAAGTGCGTTTAGATATTTATTACATTGAGCACTGGTCACTTTGGTTAGATATTCTTATTATCCTTAAAACTTTTCCTGCTTTATTTAAAAAAAGAAGAAATTAATTGACTATTTTATGTTTTTTAGTAAACAAACAGAAGCAAAAAAGGTTTATTTAGTTGGGATTAAAGGCAGTGGAATGGTGGCCTTGGCGGAAAATTTTTTAGCTCAAGGTTATAAAGTAGTTGGTTCAGATACCAAAGAGAAATTTTTTACTGATAAAGTTTTAGAAAAACTGAAAATAAAATGTTACCAAGGCTTTTCCGAAAAAAATCTTCTTAAAGAGTGGCCTGTAGAAAAAATTATTTATTCAACGGCTTATAATATTAACAACAACCAAGAATTAAAATTAGCAGAACAAAAAAATTGGCCAAGATTTTCTTATCCAGAGGCTTTAGGAGAATTAACTAAGGCCTATTTAACTTTGGCAGTTTGTGGAACTCACGGAAAAACAACTACCTCAGCGATGTTGGCTATAGCTCTAAAAGAAGCAGGATTAGATCCTTCAGCCATTGTTGGGGCAAAAATTCATCAAGTTGGTTCTAATGCATTAATTGGCAAAGGAAAATTTTTAATAATTGAGGCAGATGAATATCAAAATAAACTATCTTTTTATCATCCTTGGGGAGTAATTTTGACTAGTGTTGATTTTGACCATCCAGATTTTTTTGCAAATCCAAAAACTTATCAGGAAGTTTTTAAAAAATTTGTTAGACGTATTCCTGCGCACGGTTTTTTAGTCGCTTATGCCGGTAGTCGAAGAGTATTAGAAGTTGCCCAGACAGCTAATTGCAAAATAATTTTTTATAGTGATTCTTCTCAACAATTAGAGGAAGTCCTGGAAGAATTTTTAGCACGAGGGAAAAAAAATATAGAAAGTTGTTTATGGCCAGAAACAACAACACTTAGCATCCCCGGGCAACATAATCGAATTAATGCTACAGCAGTTTTAGCAGTGGCGGAGCAGTTAAAATTAAATAAACAAAAAATTTTAAACGCTTTGAAAAATTATCAAGGAACAGCGCGTCGTTTTGAAAAATTAGGAAAATTTAATGGAGCAGAAATTATTGATGATTACGCTCATCATCCAGAAGAAATTAAAGCTACACTTAGGGCTGCCAGAGAAAAATATCCTTACAAAAATTTGATTTGCGTGTTTCACCCACACACTTTTACTCGCACTAAAGCTTTACTAGAAGATTTTTCTCAAAGTTTTGCTTTAGCTGACCGAGTGATTATTTTGGATATTTATGGAAGCGCTAGAGAAAAACAAGGTGAGATTCATTCTCAAGATTTGGTAAAAAAAATTCAACTTTTTCATAGAGCAGTGGAATATATTCCCGATATTGCAACTACTTTAGAAAAAATAAAGAAAGAGTTAACAGAAAAGGATATTTTATTACTTTTAGGCGCTGGCAACGTTAATGATCTAGGAAAAAAACTGTTGAATTTAACCTAAAATTATGCAAAATTTAGCTTGGAATAGGTTTCTTTGTGAAAATTTAGATGCTACACGCAAACTAGCGGCTAGTTTGTTTTTAACAATGAAAAAAGAAGGAAAAAATATTTTACTTCTAAAAGGAAATTTAGGTTCAGGAAAAACTACTTTCTGCCAAGAAATTTTACGAATTTCTGGAGCAAAAGGACCATTTACTTCGCCGACTTTTGTTATTATAAAAAAGTATGATCTAAAAGAAAATAAATTTTTTCGATCAGCTTATCATATTGATTGCTATCGAATAGGGGAAAAAGATATACTAGAATTGGGCTGGAAAGAGATTATTGCGGATAAAAAAAATCTAGTGTTAGTAGAATGGCCAGAAAAGATTCAGACTATTTGGCCGGAACAATTTATGAAAATTGATTTAAAAATTCTCAATGAAAAAGGTCGGGAAATTATACGAGAAAAATAAAATTATTCCAGGTTTTTTGTTTCCCAAAATAAGTAATAATTTTTTTTAAAAAAAACTATGACAATTAATCCAGAGATTTTTAAAGCTTACGACATTCGAGGAACCTTTCCTGATCAAGTGAACACTGAAGTTTTTTATTTAATTGGGAGAGCCTTAGTCAAACAAACGAAGGCTAAAAAGGTAGTAGTTGGTCATGATATGCGAAATTCATCAAAAGAATTGGAGGGGGCTTTAATTAAAGGTATCACTGAACAAGAAGCAGAGGCAATAAAAATTGGCCTTTCTTCCACTCCAATGCTTTATTATGCTGCTTGGAAGCTGAAAAGCGATGCAGCAGCGATCATCACAGCCTCGCATAATCCAGCAGAATACAACGGTCTTAAAATGTGCTTTCAAGGAACGGAGCCAATTGGGGAGGGAAGCGGAATGGAAGAAATCAAACAATTAGTTTTAGAAAATAATTTTTTAGAAACAGAAAAAAAAGGCAAAATAAAAGAAAAAAACATTCGCCAAGATTATTCCGACTACGTTTTTCAATTTATTGATCTATCGGTAAATAATAAAAAGAAAGTGGTTTTTGATTTTGGTAATGGAATGGGAATTGCTGAAAAATTAATTCTAGAAAAAATGAAAAAGGTTGGTTTAATTGAACCAATTTACCTTTATGATGAATATGATGGCAACTTTCCACATCACGAAGCTAATCCTCTAAAAACGGAAACTTTAGCTGATTTACAAGAAAAAGTTTTAGCAACAGGCGCCGATTTAGGCGTAGCGTTTGATGGTGACGCTGATCGAGTAGGTTTTGTAGACGAGAAAGGCCAAATAATCCCGATGGATTATCCCATTGCTTTTTTAGCAGAGGAAGTATTAGAAAAAAACCCAGGCAGTTTGATTTTAATTGACCTTCGCAGTTCTAACGCAGTTAGTGAATACATTCAAAATTTGGGCGGAAAAACACATAATTGTAGAGTAGGCCATTCTTTAATAAAAAAACAAATGCGAGAAGAAGGAGCAATTTTTGCGGGAGAACTCTCTGGACATTATTTTTTCTCCGAAAACCATAAAGCAGAAATGGCCATGTTAGCAGTGATAAAAATAATAAATTTATTAAATCAAAAAAAGAAAACCCTTTCTGAATTAACAACTGTGTTAAAAAAATATTTCCATAGTGGAGAAATCAATTCAGAAGTAAAAGATAAGCAAGCAGTCTTTAGCCTTTTGAAAGAAAAATATAAAACCGGCAAATTAAATGAATTAGATGGGGTGCGGATTGATTTTGAAGATTGGTGGTTTAACGTGCGCGCCTCTAATACCGAACCAAAAATTCGTTTGAATTTGGAAGCCAAAACCAAAGAATTAATGGAGGAAAAAACAGTGGAGATTTTAAAAATTATTCGTGGCTAATTTTTTCTCTTTGTCTTAATTCTTCAATTATGGCATCGATTTCCCAGTGTTTTTCGGGGGCTTTTTGGCGTAAGATTTGAAAAAAATTGATCCCGGAAGAAAATTCTTTTTCTTCAATTAAAATTTTCAACAAAGGAGTATAAGAAAAAATGAATTTAGGATCGGTTAAAAGAATTTCTTGGTAGAGCTTTTTAGCTTCTTTTTTCTTTCCCATCTCGACTAGGGCGTTAGCTAAATTATGACGAGGCGGCAAAGATTGTTTTTCTGGGTCTAGTTCAATAGCTTTTTGATAAGCCAAAATAGCTTTTTCTGTTTGTCCAATATCAGCATAAGCCATGCCTAAATTGTTCCAGACGCGCAAACTGGTTTGATTGTATTTCAGAATGTTTTCATAAAGTGCAATGGGTGTTTTCCAGACACGATTTCTTTGAATTGTCAAAAAACCCAAAAAAAGAGTATAGAAAAATAAAAAAATAAAACCTATTCTTTTCGCTTGATTGCCAAAATGATTTTTAAGAATAAGGTTTTCAATTTCTAAAGCTAACCAAAAGAAGAATCCTCCCAACGGCAAATAAAGATAATGTTCATACATTATTCCAGCAGAAACAGCAGGAATGCCCGAAGAAGCTAAGAGGGCAAAAAGAAACCAACTCAATCCAAAAAAAGCTAGAGGATGGCTTTTTATTAAAAAAAATAATCGGATAAAAATTAGACTTAAAAAAATAAGTCCTACCAAAACTGGTAAAGAAAAAGGAGATTGTTCAATGGCAACCAATCTTTCCATGTGCAGATTGAACGGCCAAAAAATTAAACCTAGATATTGAGGAAAAATTTTAAAAAATGTCCAGATTCTAATAGATAAATGATCGGCATAAAGATTGGGCGAGTCATAAAGATTGAAAGTGTTTTGAAAATTTAAAGAAGTGGCACGTAAAAGAAGATAGAAAACGCCAATAGCCAATAGCGGCCAATAACGCAAAAAAAGTTTTTTCAAAAAAATTTGTATTTTCCGAAAAGAAATTTCTTGTATATTTTCTTGAAAAAAAAGACTTGTTTCTAATAGACTTAATAGAGCGGGAAAAAGCAAAACACTTTTTTCCTTGGTCATTAGAGCTAAAATAAAAAAAATTGCTACAAGCCAAGAAGATTGTTTATGCCGATTTTTTAAATGAACAAGTAGCCCAGAAAAAATAAAAACAACGGATAATGGATCAGCTAATCCAGAAACATAACTAACTGCTTCAGTTTGCAGAGGATGCACAATAAAGAAAAGTGTTGAGAAAAAAGCTAACCAAGTTTTTTTTGTCAAAAGATAAAGTAACTGAAAAAGCAATCCGCCGGCTAAAATATGAATAACTATATTAATTAAATGAAATCCAACTGGCCAAAGTCCCCAAATTTTCCAACCCAAGGAAAAAATTAATAAAAGCATTGGTCGCCAATAGTTACTTTGCAAACCGGCCCCGGCAATTAAATTATCCGTGAAATAATGTCGCCAATAGCTCCAATCTTTGATATAAATATTGTTAACAATGCCATCGTAGTCATCCCAAAAAAGTTGACCAAAAAGTGCGTTGAAATAAACAACCCCGCCCCCGATAATCAGTATGGTCATTGCTAGCCTCTTTTGGTTTTTAAACCAGTTTGTTTTTTCAAGCATCCTTTTTTATTATTAAAGAATTGCTTATAATGTTGATAAAAGAGTATTTTTTTGCCAAAATAAAAGAAACCAAAAAAGAAAAAGGCAAAAAGAAGCAAATAATGTCCCTTTTTTATCCAATGACCAAAAATTTCCAAACTAGCGCCAAAAAAATGTCCCAATAAAATATGTGAAATAGACCAAAGACCGACACTGCCCAGATTCCAAAAAAAGAAAGCCTTGAAAGGCAATTTATTAACACCAGAAATAAAAGGAATAATTGCGCGCGCTGGACCAAAGAAACGAGCCAAAAAAATGCTTTCCATTTGATATTTATTTAAAAAACAACAACCCCTTTCCCAATATTTTTTGAAAAAAGAATTATTTTTAAAATTAAACCAGCAACTATTTTTTGTACCTAACCAAAAACTTAAATTATCACCTAATAAAGCCCCAAAAAAAGCAAAAAAAATTAAACTACCCGCATCTAGGCTTCCCTGACTGGATAAAAAACCAGCAAAAATAACCAAAGAAGCACCAGGAAAAATCATTCCTACAAAAGCTAGTGATTCCAAAAAAGAAACTAAAAAAACCAACCAATAAGCCGTTGGTCCTAACTGAGCAACAGCAAGAAATAATTTTTCAGTTAATTCACTAAAAAACATATTTAAAAAAAAGAATAACAACTTGTTTCAGTATATCTTTTTTTTACTAAATTTTCAAATATTGACAGCTAATAAATTATTTGTTAATCTTTTAGCAGTTAGTAGACTAGTTTGCTAAAAAGCTCAGTTAATTAATTATTAATCTAAAAAATATGAAAAGAGTATTGCCCTTGGGGGAAAATGTTTTAGTAGAAGTATCCGTAAAAGAAAAGAAAACTGAAACAGGGATTGTCTTACCAGATACCGTTGATGGTGAAAAATCTCAAGAGGGAGTAGTGATTGCAGTTGGAGAAAGTAAAAAAATCAGCGAGAAAATCAAAAAAGGAGTGAGGGTAATTTTTGCTAAATATAGTGGAGCAGAAATAAAAATTGAAGATAAAGAGCACTTGCTATTAAAATCTGAAGATATTCTAGCTGTTATTGAGGGTTAAAACCCAAAAGGGCCTTTTTTGTTAATCAAAAGACTAGAATAAATAACTGGTTTTTGATTATCTTTTTGATCAAGATAAAAAAGCGTTTGGCTGGCTTTGTTGTATAATACTTCGTTTTCTTGCCAGCCAGCTTTTTTTTCTAAAAGATCAACTAAGTTTATTTTGTTGCGATAATCAATTTCAGCCGATTTTAACCAATTTCCAGAGGTGAATAAGATATTTTCATAATCTTCCATCCATTGAACGTTTTTCAATGGCTGAGAAAATCGTGCAAGCATTTTCTTTTCATTTTTCTTTCTAATTGGCTGAACTTCCCAGTCCCGTAAAAACATAATCCATATTTCGTTGTGACTCCAAAAAAGCAATTTTTTCCCGTCGTTGCTGAATTGAGAATCAATAAAATCTCCTTGCATTTCTTCACTAAGAGTTTCATTTTTTTCTTTTTCTTGATTGAAAATAAAAATTTGTCCCAAAGAATTAATCATCACCAAACGATATTCATCATAAACTTTTAAGTTAATCTGCCCGCCTTCTATTTCAGCTGAAAAAGCTGTTTTAGTGATCTGTCTCCGAGTAGTAACATCATTGTTTTTAATTTCCCAAACTAAATTATTGGGACTTTGAGCATAGTAAATACGATTTCCAGCAAAATCAAAATCACTGACACTTTCCGCTAAAAGCAATTTTTTTTCTGGTTGATAAATGTTAAAATAAAAGAGATTGTGCTTATCCGTTAAAATTACTAACTCATCATTTTTATCAAACATCCAGCGAACTTTTTTAAATTTTTCCGAAGTATAGTCTTTATTAAGATGTATATTCTCTTTCGTTGTTAAGGAAAAAAATCTTTCTGATAAACGTATTGGCTCAAAGAGTTGATTTTTTTTAATTTCTCCAACAAAATACTCTTTGTGACCAGAAGAATCTCTAACCGGAATCAATAAAGCTTTTTTATCACTACTCCATTCAACATTTTCTTGATCTTGCGGATCTGGTAGTTGCCAATCAGAAAAACTAAAAATGTCCTCTGTTTGGCCATTTTTTAAATCAAGTAATTTTAAAACATTTTTGGAATTTTCTTCTTTTAAAAAAACCAGCTCATTATTTTCTCGGGGAGAAATAAAAAAACGATGTACCGATTGAGAAGCTTCATATTTTTCTTGTTCCATTTTTGTCGGCAAGGGAAAAAGTAGCACATTCCAAAATTCAGTAGAAATGCCCGAATGAACTTCAATATCTTTTTCCCAAGAAGAATAACCCTCTTTACGACAACTTAATCGGTATTTGCCAGGTCGTAATCCATTAATAATGAAGGTTTCATTGATTAAACTGCCTTTTTTTCCAGTATATTTTTTCCCATTTAAATAAACTTCAATCTCCCGAGGCCAACTTTTAATGGAAATTGATCCGCTATAAATAAAAATCCCACTAGTTCTATCAAAACGATAACCTTGAACAAAAAGAATCACCAGAGGAACAGTCAGAAGAAAAAGAAAAAAGAAAAAGAAAAACAATAATCGACGCTGAAGTTTGGTCATAAAATAAATTAATCGTTAATTTCATTAATACTTTAAAAACACTAAATACCTTTTTTAAGATCTTTTTCTAGATTTTTAGTTTCTATTATTTCTATAAGAACTTAAATTTTATTCTTTGTCAAGGTTGAATTTTCTGAAAAATATGCTAGATTAAACAAAATCTGGCAAGTACTTTGAGGTAGATTCTTTAATTCTCTTTAAGTAAATAAGGATGAAAAATTGGATTTTTCAAAAAATAAGTCTGGGACAATTGATCTTTTTAGCTATTTTGGGCTTTCTTTTAGGGATTTCTCTAAAAAACCTCTCCATAGAAAAAATTACCATAGGTTATGAAGATTACAAACTAAAAAAATTAAAGAATGATTATAATTGGAGAGATGATAAGATAAAAAAGGTGGAAACAACAAAGGTGGAAACAACAACGGAAAATTTTCCTAAAGAACAATAAAGGTTATTTTTAAAAGCTAATGATGGAAAGAGAGCATTTGAATCAAGCGCAAGAAGACTCTGAAAAAAAACAAACTGTTAAATTTTCTATAACCCCTGAAGTTTCAATAGAGGAAGATTTATCCGGTCAAACCCTTGATCAATTGCAAAAAGAAGCTATAAACAATAAGCGACTAAAAAACCTAATTTCTCTAGTAATTGTGCTAGCAGGATTATTTGTGGGAAGTCTCTTTGTCGATTTTGTTCAATTATTTCTAAGGAGTGGTTATTCTGAAAGAGCTTTAAAAAAAACCGAAATTTTCGAAAGTGGCGACAAAACTTGGGTAGCTTTCTCAGAGCCAATAGTTGAATTAAAAATTTTAAGCCCGTTAGAAACTGATCTAGCTAATTGTAAAGAGTGCGATCCTAGTGAAGTTTTAATCTGGATGAAAAAATTTTTACCTACTTTGATAGTAAAAAAAATTGATATCAATTCAACTGAAGGAGAAAAAATCAAAAATGACTTAGAGATCATCGATTTACCAGCTTTTATTTTTGATAAAAAACTTCAACAAACAGATTTTTACCGTCAAGAAGGGATTGTATCAATTTTTCAAGAAAAAAATGGATTATTGCTATTAAATAAAAATTTGTTAGGTATTCCTGCTGGAAAATATTTGAAGTTTCCAGAAATTTCTCCTGAAGAAAAAATTTGGGGGGAAAAAGATGGACTAAAAATTATCGCTTTTGTTGATTTTCAATGTCCATACAGCCGGAAGCTTTATTTTTCTTTAAAAGAACTGATGCAAGAGGGTTATCAAGAGAAAATGGGCGTTGTATTTAAAAATCTACCCACTCCAGAATTTTACTCTCTAACCGAACAAGCCTCTTTGTTAGCTATTTGCGCAAATAAACAAGATAAATTTTGGCCAACAGTAAATTGGTTGTTCGAAAAACAAGAACAATGGAGTAAAGCTAAAAACGAGAATTATTTTAGCTTATTTTATTCTAATTTAGGCTTAAACAGAACACAAATAAAAGAATGTTTGGAAAATCCTGAAACTCAATCAAAAATTGAAGCTGACGAGACTCAAGCAAAAAAATTTTTTTTGAGTGGAACGCCAGCTGGTTTTATTGGTGAAAAATTTTTCAGTGGAGCATTGGAAAAAGATGAATTAAAAAATTTAATCGATGAACAGCTCAAATAATTTAAGCTTTGAAAATAAATCCCTTTTCATAAACATTAAATATCAAAAAAATAAACTTTAAAATGACTCGCAATGAAAAATAAAAAAATGTTTGAGATTGTTATTTTAGGTCGAGGGGGACAAGGCGCTAAATCGCTAGGTGAAATAATTGCCCAAGGTGCTGGATTAGAAGACAAATATACCCAGGCCTTTCCCGAATTTGGACCAGAGAGAAGTGGCGCCCCAGTAAAAGCCTTCGTCCGCATCTCCCTAGAAAAAATTCGCACCAAAGAAACAATTACCAATCCTGATTGTATTTTGGTTTTAGATGAAAAACTCTTGGCAGAAAAGAATTCCTTGATTAATTTGAAAAATAATAAAACATGGATCGTTAACTCCAAACTAAGCAGTCAAGAATTAAGGAAAAAGTGGAAAATTAATCAACCAGTAGTCAGTGTTAATGCTTCTGGTTTGGCAGAAGAATTTTTGGGCAAAAACTTTCCTAATTTAGGAATTTTAGGAAAATTTATTTTTACAACTGAACAAATAAGTTTAGAAAGTGGTTTGTCTGCTTATGAAAAAGTTTATACTTCCAAAATTGACCCTCAAAAAATTTTCGCCGGGAAGAAAATAATTCAAAAAGCCTATCATTTGATTTAAAAATAGTTGATTTTTTTGTTAAAAGAGTTATGCTTGATTAAGTTTGATAAACCTTAATGATTACCACAATGAAAGTAATTTTTTTAAAAGATTATCAAAAAACAGCCAAAAGGGGTCAACTAAAAGAGGTTGCTGACGGTTTAGCAAGAAATTTTCTTTTTCCGCAAAAGATAGCCTGTCCAGCTACTCAAAAAAAAATTAAGGAAATAGAAAAAAAATTACAAGCAGAAAAGGCTCAAAAAATCCAGCAACTCAATTTCAAAAAACAATTAGCAGAAAAAATTAAAGACAAAAAAATTGTATTGAAAAGAAAAGCTACTAAAGAAAAAATTTTTGGCTCTATTGGAAAAAAAGAAATACTTGAAGCGATGAAACAACAGAATTGGGAAGTGGCGGAAGAAGATTTCGAGTTGCCTCAAACGATTAAAAAAATTGGTTGCTATGAACTAATTTTTTACCCAAAAGAAAAATTCCGAGTAAAATTTTTTGTAGAAATTGAAGCCGAATAATTAAATAAATTTAATCTTTTATTTCTTCTCTTATAATAAAAATTTATGCGAAAAACTAGGCAGCCCAGTTATATTTTTGTTTTTGGAGGCGTAATGAGTGGAATTGGCAAAGGAATTGCTACTTCTTCAATCGCAAAAATAATTCAAGCACGCGGTTTTAAGGTTACGGCCATTAAAATTGATCCTTATGTTAATGTGGATGCCGGAACTATGAATCCAACTGAACATGGAGAAGTTTTTGTTCTAGCCAGTGGTCTAGAAACTGATCAAGATATGGGAAATTATGAACGTTTTTTAGACACCGTTTTGCCTAAAGAAAATTATATGACCACTGGCAGTGTTTATCAAGAAGTTATTCGGAAAGAACGCAATTTAGAATATCAAGGCAAATGTGTCCAAATTATTCCTCACGTGACAGATGAAATCGTTAATCGAATTGAAAAAGCAGCACAAATTAACCAGGCAGATTTTGTAACAGTTGAAATCGGAGGAACAACAGGGGATTATGAAAATGATCTTTTTACTGAAGCGGCTCGACAAATGAAATTAAAACGCCCTAACAACGTTCTCTATATTCTAATCAGTTATGTGCCATATCCACAAAAAATTGGAGAAATGAAAACCAAACCGACTCAACAAACTGTTCGTTCTCTTAATTCAGCTGGTATTCAACCTGATTTTATCGTAGCAAGAGCAGAAAAACCAATTGATACCAAACGCAAAGAAAAAATTGCTTTTCTCTGCAATGTTTCCTGCGAAAATGTGATTTCTGCTCCAGATGTAGATTCTATTTATCAAGTACCGATAAACTTTGAACGAGAAAAATTAGCAGAAAAAATTCTGGCTAAAATTGGCATAAAAAACCAAAAAAAGGATCTTGCTGACTGGGAACAATTAATAGAAAAAATTAATCGCTCCCAAGAAAAAATAAAAATAGGAATTGTTGGAAAATATTTTGGCACTGGGGATTGTATTTTATCTGACGCTTATATTTCTGTTATTGAAGCATTAAAACATGCTTGTTATCAAAACGAAAAAAAACCAGAAATTGATTGGATTAATTCGGAAATTTTTGAGAAGGATACTAAAGAATTGGCAAAATTAAAAAATTATGCTGGAATTCTTGTTCCAGGCGGTTTTGGCTCGCGAGGAATAGAAGGAAAAATCAAAACCATTGAATACGTACGAAAAAACAAAATACCTTATCTAGGTTTGTGTTATGGTATGCAATTAATGGTAGTAGAATATGCTCGCAATGTTTTGGGTTTAAAAGAAGCGCACACTGCAGAAATTAATCCGAAAACAGCCTTTCCTGTAATTGATTTAATGCCTGAACAAAAAGAAAATATGCAAAGAAAGAATTTTGGTGCTACTATGCGGTTAGGAAATTATGAGTGCCATATTAAAAGAAACACTCTCGCTTTTCAAGCTTATCAAAAAGAAATTGTCGTTGAACGTCATCGCCACCGTTATGAAGTCAATTTAAAATTTATTGAAAGATTAGAAAAACATGGATTAATTTTTTCTGGTAAATCGCCAGATGGAAAATTGATGGAAATTGCCGAATTAGATAAAAATACACATCCTTTTATGTTAGGTAGCCAATTTCATCCAGAATTTACTTCTTCTCCTTTACGCCCCCAACCACTTTTTTTAGAATTTATCAAAGCTTGTATTAAAAGAGTAACTATAATTTAAAAATTTCCCCGAAGGGAAATTTTTAAAGAACCTATGACATTTTTTAAAAAAACGCGATTCTAATCTACATTAACAAAAGTAGTTTTGATTAACCTACCAGTAAAACTTCTAATTTTACGAGAAACAAACTGTACACGACCATCTTTTAGAGAGAATAAAGAATCATCTTTGCTTCTTTGTACGTTTTTTCCAGCCCGAAAAGCAGTTCCTCGTTGGCGAACAATGATTCCACCCCTTTTAACTAACTGATTACCAAAAATTTTTACACCTAGCCTCTGAGAAATAGAATCGCGTCCGTTTTTTGTTGAACCACCAGATTTTTTTGTTGACATAAATTTAAAAATCCTCTAAAAAAAGAGAAGCCATTACTTCTTAAACTTCTTTCATTCTAGCACTAAAGTTAGATTATGTCAAATCTTCTGAAGAAAAAAATTATTCCTTTTTGGGAAAAAAATGGACAAAAAATTTTAACTTTTCTGGCCATTTTTTTGATTTCCTTAGCTTCTTATCATGCCGGTCAAACCGCCGAAAGAAACAGAAAAACAGCGGCAATAAACATAACTTTGACACAGCCAGAAAAAACAGCCAACCCAAAAAAGGAAACTGAACGAACTAAATTAATAGAAAATTTACTAGAAGAGAAATTACCAGAAAAAAATTTTTCCTCAAACAATCCTGCTTCTTTAACAGAACAGGATTGTCTTTTTGTTGGTTCAAAAAATTCTAACAAATACCATTTGGCTAATTGTCGTTATGCAACCAAGATTAAACCAGAAAATAAACGCTGTTTTGCTTCTCAAGAAGAAGCAAAAAACGCTGGATATGTAGCCGCTAGTTGTTGTGTTGGTAAAAAATAATTTTTTTATTTTTATTTTTTCAACTTTAATTTTATGAAAAACAATCCGCCAGTAGTCATTTCCCTTGGGGGATCATTGATCGTTCCTAAAGAAATTGATTGGTTATTTTTAAAAAAATTTCGAAAAGTTATTTTGAAAGAAGTTGCCAATGGTCGTCGCTTTGTAATTATCAGTGGCGGAGGAAACACTGCCAGACTTTATCAAAAGGCTGCTGCCAAAACCATTTCGCTAACCAAAGATGATCGAGATTGGTTAGGAGTACATGCAACACGATTAAATGCTCATTTAATTAAAACTGTTTTTCGTAAAGTGGCTCATCCAAGAATTAATAAAAATCCTCGCACCAAAGAAGATTTATCTTCTCATTTTGCGCAAGGGGAGGGGGTAATGGTAGCGGCTGGTTGGCGACCAGGTTGGTCCACTGACTTCGTTGGAGTAATTTTAGCCGAAAGATTAAAAGCACAAACAATTATTAATCTTTCTAATATTCCTTTCGTTTTTGACAAGGATCCGAAACAATTTCCTGATGCGCAAAAAATTGAAAAAATTAATTGGAAAAATTTTCGAAAAATTGTTGGCAATAAATGGGATCCGGGACTTAACGCTCCTTTCGATCCAGTGGCAGCTAAGTTAGCACAAAAATTAAAATTGCAAGTAATTATTGCTGATGGAAAAAATATCAACAACTTTAAAAAAATTTTAACTAATAAAAAATTTCAAGGAACTATTATTCAAGATTAAGTCAAAAAAATTATCCCTTTTTAATTGTTAAAGAAAAGCTTTCTTTATCCAGTAACTTCGTTTCTTCAACCATTTTTTTTATCTTTGGCGGTAAAGTTTCTAAAACTTTTTTCAAACGCGCTTCATTGATTTTTAGAACACTTTCCCATAAACCCAGCTCATTGAGGATTTTTTTTAGTTTTTCTTCGTCATAACGATAAGTTTTTTTAATTGTTTTAGCAATAATTTTACCACTTCCAAATAAACGCTCTACAGCACGCTTTTCCATTAATTTCAAAACCAATAATTGATTTTCAGCAATTTGCGACTTTATCTCTTTGGCCTTTTCTCTTAATTGTATAAAATTTTCTATAATTTTTTCTTCATCCAAATTTTCTTCTTCTTTTTTTTCAAATTTATGCCGCCACATCGGACAAATCTTTTGATAACCACACCAATCACAAAGAGAGGAAACAAGGGGAGGGAAATCAGACGTAGCTATTTTTTTTATTTCTTCCAAAATAGTTTGTTTGCCAGTTTCTAATTGTGCTTTATTTTTAAAAGTAGACAGTTTTACTCCATGATGCAGGAAATATAAACTTAATTTTATTTTTTCTGGATTTTTTTCATACTGCGGATAACGTTTTAAAAAAGCCAAAAGATAAATCAAAAGTTGCCAATTCTCTTCTACTGTTTCTTGAGAGGGGAGTTTGCGAGAGGTCTTGTAATCAATAATTTCAAATTCCGCGCCACCCTCTTCTTCTATTTTGTCAATACGATCAATAGTCCCCGCAATTAAATGTTGTTCTTTTTTGTCTTTGTCGGTTAATATAATAGAAAAACGAGATTCTAACGCTACAATTTTCAATTCTTGAAGATTGTTTTTTTTATAGTAATCCTGAATAATTTTTATTCCTTGAGCAAAAGCTACTCGTTCTTGAATTTGATCGCCCTGAAAAATTTTCGGATTCCAATTAGTTGAAAAATAATTTAATGTATCCATTTCGCTAGGAGGTAAAAAACCCCCCTCATGGGCGAATTTAAGAGCAGAATGGATCAGGGTACCAAAAACTGCTTCTGGTGACTTAGGTGTGCTGATTTTATCAATATTTTGATATTTATATTTTAGTGGACAGGAGCGAAAAGTTTCAATGGCAGAATAAGAATAAGAAAAGGAACTCATATAATAAATAAAATCATTAATTAAAAATTAAATTAAACTAAAAGTGTGTAAACCCATATTACAATAAATTCATCCAAAAACCAATCCTTAATCATTTAAAAATAAAAAGGGGAGACAAAAAGAAATTTTAAATGATATAAACCTTATTGATACCTAACGTCGCACAATGTATATTTTGCGACGTTATATCTCAAAACCTTGAAAATTACTCAAAGCTTAAACTTAAAAGCTTAAACTTAAAAAAACATAAAGAAAAACATAAAACTCCATAAACAAACATAATCGTCAAACAAAACTAAATTTTTGTTTAAACCTTTTAACTAAGTTAATAGAATATTTTTTCCACTTTTCTTAATTTAAAAAAATTTTGAAAGTTTTTTATAAAAAAAAAGAACCGCCACAAGATTTTTAATCTCGCGGCGGTTCATTCAATTATTAAAGAGGGATCGCTGTCCCCACCGGTGAAATTCCAAAATTCAGAATTTCACCGGTAACTTTCGGCTGTTGGGTTATCATTCGGACCAGCTCGGCTATGCCATCGTAGCCGAGACTATAGACCCATGTCCAAAATATCCCTTGGACAAGGGTAAGGATGAGCAAAACCACACTCATCCTAGCAGTTGTGGTTAATTCCTTTCTAAAAAAGATAACCACCAACTCTGGTCCGTCCCAAATAGTAGCTTTGATAGTCAAAAAAACAAAGACTATCCGGCCAGCTATTTGGGATTTTTGTTTCAGAACATCCGCTACTCGGCGAAAAGACTCGCCAAGCGTAATGTCCTGACCACTTTTAAGACTAGTCACCATCAACACCCAGGCGACTAGAAAATCAAACAGCCACGTGGCAATGGCTGTTTGTAGGAAAGTTAGGCCATAAAATTTCATTAGCCCAACAATCCCTGCACTTGCCAGAGATGCCCAGTAGTCCAGAAGAAAAAAAACTGTCCTTCTGGCCACTGTGGCAGAAACTTTTTTTGCACCCTCAGCAACATCATTGCTTTGGATGTCAAAAAAAGCCTGAAAAACTTCTTTAAAGAGGACCGCGATTTTCACGGTCCAATCCTTTATTAGACCGTTCATCACAGATCCTCCTTTTTTTCAATTTTCCAAAAATCTTTTCAAGATATGACCCTATGCCTTATCTCGAAACGTTGAATTATAGCACATTTTCTACTTTTTATCAAGCAAAAAAAGCCTTTCAAAAAAGACTTTTTTACTTATTTTTTTATTGTGTTGTTATAGAAAATATCTAATAATAGAGTCTAATAGGGAACAATTGTTTGTGTAGGAGTAGGAATTAAAGAGGGAGAGACTTTTAAATTTTCTGTTGGGATAATTGATTCCAAACTTTCGTTTTTTTCGTTTATTAAATTTTTTGCTTCCCTGTCGTCAACTAGATCCTCTTCTTTTTCTTTAACTTCATCTAATTTTTCAGCTTTTATCTCCTTTTCATTAACTTCTCCTTCTTCTTTTAACACTTCCGGATGGGTAGCTAAATATTCCTCTGGAGTAATACACTCTTCATTTTCACCTAAATTTTCCGGGTGACATTTTTCAATCCAGCATTTTTGCTCTATTGGTTTGTCGCAAACCGATTCATCAGGACATTCTTCTTTTTTTGGATTACAACGTTTTGTATTATAGGCCATTTTTTTAACTTTGGAATAATACCAAACATCATCTTCTTCATTGCCCGTACATTCTCCAAGATCTTCATCGCAACGACCAACGAAACAATTCTCCACCGCTGGATTGCAATCAACTTGATAAACTAGTAAAAAATTCCTAGCAATAAAAAAACGATAAACACTCAAAGCGATTGCTAAAAAGAAAAAACTCCAAAAAAGCACCAAAACAATTTTATTTTTATTCATTTTTCAAAATTAATTCTGAAAAAATATAAATTATAGATATATAGATATTAGATATTAGATATATTGTTAAGTTAATCGGATAATAACATATTTTTAAATCAATTTCCATTTTTCTAATTTTTGTCGATCGGAAACAAGAAATTTTTCTCCAATATCTTCTCGATAAAACATTTTAGGAATATAAATTTTTTTCAAATCTTGTAAAATTTCTTTTCGGGCATCTTGAAGATCTTCCTGAAAATTAGAAACATGCAAAATATAGCCGCTGTTGCCAGTTACTAAAAGTTTATTTTCTTCTTGGCAATAACACACTTCTTCTAAGTGAAGACAGTGTCTTTTTTTGGTTAATAATTCATCTTCTAACAAAATCTCTACCCCATTAGAAGTTTGTTTTTTATCATTAATTTCATAAGGAAAAGGCGGTCCGGCAACTAAAATAATCAATCCTTCCCCTCTTCTCCATTTTAGTTGATAATCTTTTTTTTGCGCCAAAGCTAGAAAAAATTCTCCCCAAGGTGAAAGATGAATTTGTGTTTGTAATTGCAAAGCCGGACAACCAAAACGGGTGGTCGCTTCTAATGGATAAATATGCTCTGAATTGACAATACAATTAATTTCAAAATCCCCTACAAAATTAATTCGTCTCAAATAATTTTCCATTTTCGCTATTGTAGCTTGATAAATAGGATTATTTTCATCATCGTCATACCACATTACTGTTCCCATTTCATCAGTTTTAGGCCCCAGTCCTCCACAAAACAAGCTTTTATGCTCAATATTGAATTCTATTGGACCTACCCAATTTTGTCCGTTAAAATACCTCCCTACTCCAATTTCTACTCCTTGCACTTTCTCTTGTAAATCAAAATTTATTTGTTTTTTGGGCAAAGTTCTTTTATAAAAATTTAACATCGCTATTACATCAGCTCCATCTTCTCTTTTGCCAACATAATTCAACGTCTTTTTTAGTTGTCCATTTTGTTTAATTACCCAACAAGAGGGATGACGTTTGATAAAATCAATAGCTGTATCAATATTACTAAAAGTTCTAGAAAAAGCTATTTCCATTCCTACTTGCAAAAAAATTCTTTGACCAAAATTACGATTATTCTCTAGAAGATCACCAATTTCAGATCCACCTACTACTAAATAGCCCGCTTTTCGTAATTGATCTTGAACTTTCCCAGCTCCAGAAAAATCAAAAACAATCAAGCCATCTTTTTTAACCCAAGTTAACTCTTTTTTCCAATCTTTAATTTTCTGGCGAATCAAACCAGTATAACAATCTTGCAAAAATTTGTCTGCGACAAAAAACTTTACTTGATGGCCTTCTTGTTGCAATCGCCAAGCTAGATCAACACCGGCAGCATTTTGAGAAATAAATAAAATTTTCATAAAAAATTAATTCGGACGAAAATGTTTCGCTAATTGATTTAATAAAGATTGATTTAATGAAATTTCCAAATAATCAAAGGACTCTCCAAAACCCAACCAATTTTCCACTGTACGAATTTTCTTCCCATTGAAGCGCTTCTGAACAAAATTAGAAAAAGAATTTTTCCGGCGCGCATATAAACAAAAACCCTTGATTCTTTCTTTTTCAACCCAAGAGAGTAATTGAAAAATAAAACGCTCAAAACCACCCTTTTTTCGAAAACGCGGATGAATTTGAATGGTTTCTATTAGATAATATCCTTCCTTTTGTTTTTCGAGGTCTGGATCATGATTAATCAATTCTTTGTAGGCTTGTGAATATTTTTTCGCCAAAAGAAAACCCACTAGACGATTTTTATAATAAAGCAATAAACAGATATTTTCCTGATTATTTAAAACTTGAGAAAAATATTTTTCATTATTGGCATGGCACATTTGAAAAGGTAAACATTTTTCTTCTAACAAAGATAATTCTTTGACTAAAAAAGCACTATTGTGTTTTGCCCGCTCAATAGAAAAATTCTTTTGATAAATTTTTTTAATTAATCGCCTATCCATGACAAATCCTCAAAAATTTAATTTCCAAATCAAATCCATAACTGCTTGATGTCTAGTCAAATCAGAATTTTTTTCTACCAGCTCTTCAGAAGAAACAATTTCCCCAAAAACCACTCTGGCTCGAGTAAGATGAAAATCTTTAATTCCCTGCCCTCCAGAATATTCAATATAAACTGGCAAAACATAAACCGGAAACTCCCGTAAAAGAAAACCAATTCCTCGTTTAGGAGGAGAACTTTTTGGTCCAGCTAATACTCTTTTTCCTTCTGGAAAAAAAAGAATGTTATAGCCACTTTTTAAAAGTTCAACAGTAGCCCAAAGACTTTTGGAAAGCTCTCCTTCTCGGCGAATCGGATAAACTCCCAACGCTTTAAAAAAAAATCTTTTGAAAAAATTGTTAAAATGGCCATAGTAAGCCGGAATACGCCACAGTTTTTTATTGAGAAAAAAATTTCTTCCCAGAGCAGAGAAGATTAAAAAAGGATCCCAAGCAGAAGAATGATTGGCCACAATCAAAAGCGGACGATCAAGGCCAATATAGTTGCCTCTTCTTTCTATTTTCAAACTAAAAACAAACCTGAGCCAACGTAAAAAAACAAAATAGAAGAATTTCTGATTAGCCTTAATGGTTTTTTCGTGAAAAAAGTTCTTTTCAAAGAAAAAATCAGTCATAAACAATTCTAAAAAGGAAAATATCTAAAAAAAACTACATTCTATTCTATTCTATTCTATCAATCTTAAGGCGTATGAATTATAGCAGAAATTTAACATTTTGTCAAGACCTAGTCTTCTTTGGTAAAAAGACATTCCCTATTGACTACAACCTTTGAGACATTCTTTCTTGGCTTCTGTTGGCAGATTTTCACATATTTTACAAGTATCTGCCAATATCTGGCTACTACTATCCTGGAAAGAATTAAACGTTTGGTTTAAATCAATAAATTGAATATTTTCCGGCGCTTTAAGTTTATTCTCCTCTACCAACCATAACTGACAATCATAATTCATCTGTTTATTCCAATCGACAGCATTAAGCTGAGTAACATTTTTTATATCAGAAGAATTCACTCCCTCTTTATCAGAAACAGAAGCTTCTTTTTTTGTTTCTTCCACTTTAACTTTAGTTCCTGTTTGGCTCAAATTAGTCCATTGATAAAGCCACTCCCCATCGCTAACAAGATAACTTTGTAAATCTTCTCCCTCTGTGCCTTTTGTCCGAAATTCTTGATAAAACTTCTCTCCGCTCAAATAAATCTTTCCACTAACAGTCCCTTTTTCTTGATCATTAAAGGACCAAGTACAAACCAAGTTATCTTTTTTAGAAAGCAAATCTTCCATTGTCCCAGAAAAGACCCCAGTCTTTTCTTCTTCTTGTTGTTGCGTAACCGGTATTTCTTTCTTTGTTAAATTATCCGATTCAGGAGCAGAAATTTTTTGCCCGCAACCAGATAGAAATACCCCCATCAATAAAAAACTAAACCCAAATACCTTTTGTTTCATTTTTTCTCTTTAATAATTATTTCTTGATTGTAACACAAAAATTAAAAAAACAAAATTTTTCTCACATTTAACATCTAATGGTGACACTTTCTAACTTTTTTTGAAAAGTTAATTCATTTAATGTCAATTTTATTCTTTTAAAATTAAAAAACTATCCCTCTAAGCTTGCGCGAATTGCATCCATAATTCGTGAAGAGAAAAAATATCCCGTCTCTCCAATTGGAATCCAAAGCAAAGACATGCCCTGCTCTTGAGTTATTTCTCTTTCCTCTGTCACGCGATACACGATTTCAATTATCTGCTTTCCCCTATCAAAAGCCGCCCTGCTAATCGTATGAAATGGTCGATCGACACAAACTGGTATTTGTGTTTGCTCAAAAAACGCTTCCGCAAGCGCTTGAGCCGGATCTTCTCCAAATGCCACATGGGTGCCGGGCAAATCGTAGTATTCCAGCGCCAAATCATCTTTTAGGTTACGTATAACGAGCACGCGACCGGAATTAATCAGCACTCCGCGCGCAATAATTATTTGCTCTTTGGAGAAAAAATCTTTCATACTTTTTCACGTTTGATAATAATAGCATCTTTGACAACACTAGCGCGAACATAATCACCTTCCTTGATTTTTCCTTCAATAAGGGACATAGCCAGCTCGTCCATTAACTCGGTTTGAATAGCGCGACGAAGAGGGCGCGCGCCATAAGATGGATCATAACCTTTTTTCAATAAATATTCATAAACTGACTCATCTACACTCAGTGTGATTCGTCGTTCCTCAGCAATAAGACGCACCAATTGACGCACTTGCAAAGCAACAATTTCTTTTAGCATTTTTTCATTCAAAGGATTAAACAGCACAATATCATCAATTCTATTGAGAAATTCCGGCCGAAAATGTTTGCGCACCACATCCATAACGCTCTTCTCCAGTTTTTCCCAATTATCTCCACCCTCAAACATAAGATCACTACCAAGATTGGAAGTCATAATAATTAGTGTGTTGGAAAAATTAACTGTGCGACCTTGACCATCAGTTAATCTCCCATCATCCAAAACTTGAAGCAAGATATTAAACACGTCATGGTGAGCTTTTTCTATTTCATCAAGTAAAATAACTGCATATGGACGACGACGAATCGGTTCGGTAAGTTGTCCGCCTTCTTCATAGCCCACATATCCGGGTGGCGCTCCGATAAGTCGCGCCACCGCGTGTCGTTCCATATATTCGCTCATATCAATTCGGATCATCGCGTCTTCATTATCAAAAAGAATTTCTGCCAAAGCTCGCGAAAGCTCCGTTTTACCCACTCCTGTTGGACCAAGAAATAAAAAGGAACCAATTGGCCTTCCCTTGGCTTTGAGTCCAGCCCGAGCGCGACGAATGGCGCGTGCAACCGCCGAAACAGCTTTATCTTGACCAATAACTCTTTGTTTGAGCGCTTTTTCCAGTTGAGCTAGTTTATGCGCCTCCGTTTCCAGTAATTTAGCAACAGGAATACTAGTCCATTTAGCCACCACTCGCGCAATATCTTCTTGCGTTACTTCTTCGCGCACTAAGCGATCCTTTTCCGAAATAGCGTTAATTTCTTTCTCCACTTCCGCCAAGGCTTTTTGTTTTTCTGGCAAGATTCCGTATTGAATTTCCGCAGCGCGAGTGAGATCGCCTTCTCGCTCTGCTCGTTCTCTTTTTATTTTCAAAGCGTCAATATCTTTGGAAAGTGATCGCAATTTGCGAACCATATCGCGCTGTTTTTCCCAACGAGTTTTTTTACCGTTAAATTCTTCCCGCAAAGAAGCAATGTGTTTTTCCACTTCGACCAAACGTTCTTTGCTTTCGGCGCTTTTTTCCTTTTTAAGCGCCTCGCGTTCTATTTCAAGTTTGAGTAATTGACGATGCATCGAGTCAAGTTCCGCGGGCATACTTTCTATTTCCATCTTAAGCATAGAAGTTGCCTCATCAATTAGGTCAATTGCCTTATCCGGTAAAAAACGTTCGGTAATATAACGTTCTGAAAGACGAACAGCGGCCACAATCGCCTCATCAGTAATTCTTACTCCGTGATGTACTTCATATTTTTCTTTTAATCCGCGCAAAATAGCAATCGCGTCTTCAATTGATGGCTCGCCGACAAAAACCGGTTGGAAACGACGTTCAAGAGCTTGATCTTTTTCAATATACTGACGATATTCATCAAGTGTTGTCGCACCGATCATATGCAATTTTCCTCGCGCCAACAATGGTTTGAACATATTGGCCGCATCCACTGCGCCCTCCGCCTTGCCGGCTCCGACAATCGTGTGTAACTCATCTATAAACAAAATCACGCTACCTTCAGCTTTCTCCACTTCTTTAAGTAGCGCTTGAAGACGTTCTTCAAATTCCCCCCGAAACTTTGCTCCAGCTAAAAGCGTTCCCACTTCTAGACCGATCAGTTGTTTATTTTTAAGAGAATCAGGAACATCACCAGAGACAATTCTTTGCACCAAACCTTCAACAATTGCTGTTTTTCCTACACCTGGATCACCAATTAATACTGGATTATTTTTACGGCGACGAGAAAGCACTTGCATGACCCGACGAATTTCTTCATCACGTCCAATAACTGGATCAAAAGCGCCTTGACGAGCTAACTCAGTAAAATTCTGTCCATATTTTTTCAAAACATTGTATTTGCTTTCAGGGTGAGGATCATTAACCGAAGCAGATCCACGCACTTTGACCAAATTATTTTTAACTTCGGCATATTTTAATCCTTGTTTTTCCAATAAGACGCGCGCACTTCCAGAAGTATTAAGCAAAGAAAGTAAAAGATGTTCTGTGCTTATATAGCTATCACCTAGTTTTTCTGCTTCTTGCGAAGCATTTTCCAATGCCTGTTGTAATTCTTCGCTCAAACGAGGAGGCATAGCATATTGCAAAGTAGGCAATTGCTTGAGAGCTCTACTTACCGCGTCTCGTAATTGATTGATTGCCACTCCAGATACTTCCACAAGCGGAACAATTGCCGTGTCACTTTGCTCCAGTAACGCTTCCAATAAATGCAACGCCTCAATTGAGGTATGACTATTTCCTTGGGCAATTTCAATCGCCCTTTCTAACGCCTCTCGGGAACGTTCGGTTAATCTTGAAGTATCCATAATAATTTTTTATTGATTTATCCAATTACCGTAACCCATTATAATTGATAATCTTGAAGTATACAACTGTCTTAGACAAGTATAAATTTTTAAGAAAAAATGTATAAATTATTTATTCAAATAGGTAATCGTTAATTGCAAAACCGTGGCAAAAACCACCCAAAATAAATAAGGCACGTTGGCATAAACAATCCACCGCCCTTCCGGCAAACTTTGCCAAATAGCATAGAGAGCCCAGATCAAAGTTCCTAGTACCAAAAGAATATCAATCGCCGCCAAAAAATTGTTTTTCAAACCAAATTGTAAAGGTGTGAAAGCTAAATTAAAAATCAGATTAAGCACAAAAGGCAAAGCGACCAACCAAGAAATTTGTCGAGTAAATGTTTTCCAAAAAACCGTGCCAAAAGTCACCAAAATGATTGCGTATAAAACTGTCCAAACCGGGCCAAACAACCAGCTCGGTGGCGACCAAGTCGGTTTTATAAGTTGCGAATACCAGTCATAGCTGTTCATATTTTTAGTTTAAAAAAATTATTCTCGTTTTACCAAACTTCACTTAAATATGTTTTTCCACAGTAAAGGCGTAATATTCTATTTCCGTTTCTCTTGGATCAATTCCGCCTTTTTGACAAGCAATTACTCTTTGCTCTTCGGCCGTATCTATTCCTTCTAAATCCGGAAGTAATAAACCACGCCTTCCACCAGAGCCAACGACAATTAATCCATATTTTTTAGGATTATGTTTTTCTAGTGATAGAATTTTTTGTGGTTTGCTCAAAACACTAACTTCATAACTTAAATCAGGAAGTTCTTCTTCACTAATAGGATAAAAACGCCCATCATAAGCGCAAGCGGAAATAGCGCTAGAAATAATTTCTCGCGCCAAATTTTCCTGTGTCGGTAAATAAGTGCCCACACAACCACGCAATGCCTCCCCTTTTTTAATCGTTACGAACACACCTGCTTTCCGCAAAAATTCAGGAGGAAGATCAGCTGGCATTTCTAAAGTTTTACCAGTTTTAACATATTTTTCCACCGCTTGTTTAGCCAAAGCTACAAATTTATCCATAAATTTTTAAATTAAAAAATTGGCCACCAAATAACCTACTCCAAACGGTTTTTCATAAGACAAAATTTCCACTTGCCAATCTGTTTCGGTTGCTTCCAATACTCCCCATAAAAAAGAAAAGGAACGCAATCCACATTCACCAGCTTCCGGAAAACTTTCATTCAGTTTCAAAAAATCAACCTTATTTTTTTCCAATAAATATTTTTGCAAAGCTTCGTCAAAACGCGGTCCATCCGGATTAAACCCATAAGGTCCGTCAGCCCTAAGACAATGCGACAAATCGCCAGAAGCAATGAAAGCATAACGTTTGTTTTTCTCCAAGCTCTGAAAAATGCTTTGACCTTTTTCAAAATGTTGGCGCGGAGAAGCAAAATCTGTTAAAACTTTTTTTATCTCTCCTTCAAAATTTTTGGCCAAAAAATACAACGGCACATCGAAACCCCAATCTTGATGCGGCGAAGAAATAATAATCACTTCTGGTTGAACTTTTTTAAATTTTTTAGCTAAGACCTCTAAGGCCATCAAAGTTTTTTTAACCTGTTGACGATCAACAATTGAACCAATTGACGGCAATAAAAGTGGCGGATGAGGCACAATAGCCGCAAAAGCAAGCATACTCTTTTTTTTAAAAAAATAATTTAAAAAACTCCTTCCATTATTCTACCACAGTTTAAACATTTTCCCTTTTTATTTAAACACTCAACTAAATAACCAATTCTTTTAATTATTACTTTTCCACATTGAGGACAATAAGTGTTGACTAATTCATCTTCCCAGATATTGCCAGCATAAACGTATTGCAAACCAATTTTTTTACCAATAGCACAGGCTTTTTTCAGTTTTGTAATCGGTGTATCCGGCCAATTTTTAAGTTTCCAGGAAATAGTTCCAGAAAAAGCACTCACATGCCAAGGCACAAAAACTCCCAAATCTTCCTTAATAAAACGAGCTATTTTTTCCAACATATTTTCTTCATCGCTTAATTTTGGAATAAGCAAAGTTGTAATTTCTAACCAAACTTTTTCCTTAACTAGCCGACGACAATTTTCTAAAACAGGTTTTAAACGAGCGCCACAAATTTTTCTGTAAAACTGATCATCAAAAGATTTAATATCTACATTAACAGCGTCCAAATAAGGAAGAATGGCATCTAGAGTTTGATTAGACATAAAACCATTAGAAACCCAAACATTTTTTAATCCTTTCTTGCGAGCCAACTTCATTGTTTCTAAAGCGTATTCCATAAAAATCGTTGGCTCGTTATAGGTGTAAGCAACGCTTTGACATTTTTTTTCTAAAGCTATCTTCACAATTTGTTCAGGAGATAAAGCAAACCCCCAATTAAGCTTGTTATACTCCTTGACTTTTCCTTTTTTTTCAAACATTTGAGAAATGTCAAAATTTTGACAATTAGCGCACCGCCAATTGCAACCCAATGTTCCCCAAGAAAAAGCGCGGGAACCAGGCAAAAAATGAAAGAAAGGCTTTTTTTCAATCGGATCTATTTGCGCTGTGACGGCTTGACCATAAGTTAACAAGAAAAGTTTTCCGTCTTTATTTTGGCGAACACCGCAAAGACCAGTTTTCCCCTCACTTATTTGACAAAAATGAGCGCAAACTTGACATTCAATTTTTTCTTCCTTTTTTTGATAATTAAGACACTCTCGCATAATTATTTCTAAATTTTTTATACTTTAAAGAATTTTTTTATTTGATTTATTCATAAATAAATACTAAGTAACAATTTTTGAAGCTGCTTTTTTTATTCGATTCATTATTGCCAAACCGATTTTATTCTCATCTATTGAAGAAATTAAAATAATATCTACTTTTTCTTTATCGCATTGCCTAAATATATTAAATAGTTCTTTTGCAAATTTTTTTGTTTTTTGGGAAATAATTATTTTCACTTTCTTGTTAAGTTTTTTGTATTTTATCTGATAAGATTTCATTTTGTTTATAGCGCGTTGCTCAAACAAAATAACTTTCGCGTTTGGAGAGTAATGCTTGTATTTCATACCGGGGGACTTTGCCTTTTTTATCCTTATTTTTTTATTAGAAACGAAAATCAGGTTTGGCAAAACCGCGCTTAGTTCTTCGAAATCAAATCCTCCGGGACGAAGTAAAATGGGCGTCTTAGTAGTTAAATCTATCACCGTTGATTCAAGTCCTATTTCACAACGTTTAGCTTTAATTATTCCAGCAATCTTTCCGCTAAAATCTTCCCAAACATGTTCAAAAGAAGTTCCAGATGGTTTTCCAGAAATATTGGCAGAAGGCGCCGCGATAGGAACACCAGCAAGTTCTATTAATTTCAAAGCGATCTTATTTTTTGGCATTCTTACCGCAATAGTATCCAGACCGCCAGTTACTTCTTTTGGAATATTTTTTTTATTTTTTAGAATAATAGTTAAGGGTCCCGGCCAAAATTTTTGAATTATTTTTATTGTTTCAGGTTTAATATAAGCAATTTTGTATAATTGTTCCTTTTTCGCAATATGCACTATCAGTGGATTATCAGAAGGCCTGCCTTTTACTTTAAATATTTTTTTAACAGCTTTTGAATCCAAAGCATTCGCTCCAAGCCCGTAAACTGTTTCCGTCGGAAAAGCAACCAATTCACCCTGTTTTATAAGTTGCGCCGCTTCCTTTAATTGTCTGGATGTAAAAATTTTTGTTCTCATTTAGATTTTTCCCATTCAATGTAATTTTTATCAAAAGCCAAAAAAATATTTTCCTCAATTTTATTTATTTAATTCCTGAAAATATAATTCTATCCTCTTTTAGCTATCTAAAATTGACTTTAGCGATACCAAATCATCTTCGCTGATTTCACCCAAAATTTATAGAAGCAATGGAATTTCCCCTAGCCCCTCCTTCCGCCCGCCCACAGAAGCGACCCTTTCGGATTGGACGATTTCAAGTTTTTCGTTCCGCTTTTAGCGGAACTCCGAGCTTCGCCCAGTTTGGCGGCAAATTCTTTATATTAAATATTCTAAAATTCCATTTTCTAACATTGCTAAACTAAAAACATAGTCATTATGATCAAAAGTTTCGCGAAGTGGTTTAGTCGTTGATTTCCAGCCAAGTCCATCTGTAATCCAAACAAATTTATATTTTCCTTTCAAAACATCAAATAAATTTCTATATTCGCCAGCTGTTGATTTTATTTTTGATCCGCCTCCACCATAAAAATTTGTTTCAAAAATAACAAGTTCTTTTCCATTATCTATAACAAAATCATATCTTCTTGAAGATTTATCAACTGGCACATTATAACCAAATTCTTGTTTAATTTTTTCTGAATTTGCCTCTTTTAAATATTTAAATCTTTTTTTATTACATAAATCAACAATAAATGCCTCAACAATATCTTCCATGGCATGACCCCCACGGTTTTTTCTTCCGTTGCTGTCTAGCCCTGCCTCTACTCCAATCATATAATCAACTAAATTTTTAATTTTTTTGTTTATTATTAAATCTTTTAACCCGGTTTCTTTAACAAAAATTAAATATTTTGCGATATCTCCATCTGATAATTTCTCCTTTGTGAAATCATAATCTTCATAAACCAACTTTTTATTTTTATAATCTACTAAAATTTTAAAATTCTTTTTGTTTGATCCATCTCGAACAACTAAAGCAGGAATAACTCTTGCTAAATTGGGATTTCCTTTGAGTAAAAATTTAAACTCTTTATCAAAATCATCTTTACCAATAAGATAATTTAAATTATTTAAAGCTAATTCAAGTTGTTTTGTGTTACGTAAAACTTTTTCCCAATTTACAAAATAAGACCAAAGCATACTGCTTGGTTTCAAATTAGCAATCAAAAAATTAAAAACTTGATCTTCAGTTTTACATTTCAAATTTTTTTTATAAAACGAAAGATTTTTCATATTATTTAATTATTCAAACAATTAAATTTAATTCTATAGAATGAGGTTTTCTGTTATTTTCTAAAGATTTTCTTCCTGCAATTGTCATTAAAATGATACAATCAAATCCTAATCTTTTTGCTTTTCTATACATTTTTGCATCCAAATCTATTCTATCATCATAGTAATTCTTACTATTCAATACTTTATTTAAAAGTTTTTCGGCTTTTTCTTTTGAAAATAAATTTTTTAAAATTTCTAATTCAGAAAAACCAAAAAGAGGGTTATTTATTTTAACTCTTTCAGGTTTATCGCTTGGTCTTCCATAAAATTCAGCTTGTTGATAAGTAGAAACTAAAAACTTGCCCCTTTTTTTATAAGCATTAGGATCTACTGGAGGAACATGCCACCAATTAGATTTGTTAATTTTTTTAATCAATGTATCTTTCATAATATTTTCTGAAAAATTTATTTTTTTAAATTCTTATCCAATTCTTCAAATCTTTTAATAGATAAGTCAAGATATTGTTTTTCAGTATCTATTCCAATAAAATTTCTATTATAAAGATAAGCTGCAAGCCCTGTTGTCGAGCTTCCAGCAAAAGGATCTAAAATCAAATCATCTTTATTTGTACTCGCCAAAACAATTCTTTTAAGTAAATCAAAAGGCTTTTGTGTTGGGTGTTTACCAAATTTCTTTTCAATCGGTTTTGGCGTATTAATCGACCAAACAGATCTCATTTGTAAACCAGGTTTTTTCATTTGATCTTCTGGCCAGTCACCATTTTTCATCAAATCATAGTTAAAAGTGTGCCTTGCCTTTTTTTCTTTTCTCGCCCAAATCAAAGTTTCATGACTAGCTGTAAAAAAACGACACGATAAATTTGGCGAAGCATTCGGTTTAAACCACGCAATATCATTTAGAAAATGGTATTTGTTTATTTCTAGGGCAAAACCGCACTGATAAATCGAATGATAAGTGCCGCTAATCCAAATTGTGCCATTTGGTTTTAAAACACGTCTACATGATTTTATCCATGAAAGATGAAATTCAAAATTTTGTTTTGTGCCATTTGATAAATCCCAATCTCCTTTTTTGACACTTACCATTTTCCCATTTTGGCAAGTAAAACTACCGCTTGAAAGAAAGTACGGTGGGTCAGCAAAAATCATATCAACTGAATTTTCTGGTAAACTAGCCAATATTTCTAGACAATCAGCATGATATAGTTTAAATCTTGGTTTTTCGTAGTAAGGATTACTCATAATTTATCTAATTAAATCATCAATTTTAATTCCAAGCCCATTAGCTATCTTTATAACTGTTTGAATAGTCGGTTTGGTTATCACATTACTTTCAATTTTGGTTAGCGTTGTACAGGGAAGGTCGGACTTTCTCGCCAATTCGTCCTGTGTTAATCCTTGCTTATTTCTAAGCCGTTTTATCTTATCCCCAATTGTTTCATTATTATTTTAACTTTTCATAGTTTCCTAAGTATGATAGATTAGTATGAGTGCTTATTTAACCCTTACCCTTCATAAATATGATAACAAATTGTATAAAATCAATCAAATTAAAAATGAGAGAAACCCGCTTTTGATCAACTTCAATATTTACCAACTGGCGGTGTTCTGTCTTCCAAGTATTTAGGCAGATAGCTGGGCTGTTTACAATTTGATTTCACAAAGGAAAAGTGGAGCCCCCCACAACCCCCTTCCTTTTTGCCTGTCTACTTTGGCTTCGCCCCAAAACTTTTCGGCAGACGAATTTTTCGACGAAATTTAAAGCTGTATTTTGCAAAGCAAAATGTATCATCAAAAGATATGTTGCCTTGACTCACTCAACCCGTTCGCGGGCAACACTAAGAAACTCCCTAAAAGATTGATTTACAAAATTGTTTAAATTTGTTATCATTATAGTATTAAGAAAGAAACCTTTATATTATATACTATAAAGAAGATATGGAAAATTTTATGGTTTTTTAAGATTTCCATATTTTCGAGGCACGAAATAAGTTTAAAATTTTAAGTGGCGCGCCAACTTTGTTGACACGAAAAAATGCTAAAATAATTTTATGGCAACAATTTACAAACATTAGAAAAACCGATAGTTTTTCCAGAAAGCATAATCATTACGACTGAAAATTTGAATTCCATCGACTTTAATAAAGTGATTTATTGCGAAATTTCTCCTATGGGGGCTATGGGCAATGAAGGTGGAATTCTCATCTATTTGCTGAATAACGAAAACAATCTGATTACTTATGAGACTAATGCAAAAATAGATCAAAAATCTTACGATACTGCGTTAGAGCGGATTGATCAAAATGCGAATCTCCTTGTTAATTATAATGGTGGTTTTGGAAACTATGTTTATATCAAAAAAAATGTTCAACTTGAAATTGACGAAAAATATGGTTGCTTTTGGTATCATTCACAGAACACTAAATTGAGAATAAATAGTTCTGTTCAAGGTGTCTTTCTTTCCGTAGTTACTGATATGGAGAGTGAAACTGTAATCAAAAATAAATAAGTATGGTGGTGCAAACTTGTCGATCAGTAGTAGTGTGTATTTGAAAAAATACGAACTGATTTTGCGCGCAATTGACTCGGCAGAAGAAATTCCCCCAACCCCCTTCCGACCTTCCCTGCCTGCCGACAGGCAGGTCACTAAAAAGCAGAAGCGAAAAGGCAAACCGCTAAAGAACCTAAAAAAATGTCGGACAAAATTTATTTTAAACGATAAATCGACTGGCGAACCCTCGCACCCGCCTGCCGGACGGGCAGGGAGGGCGAGCCAAACCTTTTTTCCCCAACTGGCGGAGAGATAGGGATTCGAACCCTAGGTGACGTTTCCGGCACACCGCATTTCGAGTGCGGCCCATTCAACCGCTCTGGCATCTCTCCAAAATATTATTCAAAAAATAAAAATACTAAACAAATGTCTTTGTAAAAACTGAATAAAAAAACGAAAATAAACGCAATCTTAATCTACCACGCCTAGATATTTTATTCAAATTAAAATTATTCCAAAAAACGCAAACAAAATAAAATTAAAAGTTTTTCACTATCAAAGATAAGAAAAAAAATTATAGCTTATATACTATACTCCGCTTAAAAATTTTTACCTTCAATAATTTCTTTGCCTGATTCATTTTTTTATTTTCATTACTTATTTTAAAAAATTCGCAAAATCTCCCATTTCTCAAATTTTATCCCCTACTAATAACCTGCCTGAAAAAATCAATCGTTTGACAAATTATCTTAAATTGCTAGACTGAAAAGAGTTTTAATTAAATTTTTTAATTTTCTCGTTATGCTTGTCAAAGAATACATGCTTACTGATTTCGCTTTTATTAGTCCTGATGCTACTCTCCGAGAAGCAGTTAAGGAAATGGTTCAAAAAGGAATGAATAGTATGATAGTGGTAGATAATAAACAAAAACCAATTGGATTGGTTTCTTCTCAAGCCTTAATCAAAGAAGTAATTCCTGCTTACCTTAAAGACGATCCAGTTTATTCTCAATACGGAGCAGAGGAAACTTTCTGTAAATACGCTGAAAAAGCGCGAAATCGACGAGTCAGAGATTTTATGTTTAAAGAAATCCATCTTCTTCGAGAAAATGATACTATGATTGAAGCCGCTTCCTATATGGTAGCGGGTGATCGTCGTACTTTGCCTGTTGTTGACAAAAATGGACGATTAATTGGTGTTGTTACCCGTACTTGTGTTAAGAATGCTTTGTATAATGCTATTTTTCCTGACAATCCCAGAGATCCAAGAAATGGCGGACGAAACCATTCTTAATTAAAATTAAAACCATTTTAAAGCAAGGACTTTTTTTGTCCGAAGCTTTTGTTTTTTTGTTTAAATTATTTATTAATTAAAAAATTAATCTATGCATGAAGCAATTAATGAGGGAACAAACTCAATCACAACCGGGGCTCTCTTAACAGCTCTTTTAATTTTTTTAAGTAGTTATACTTTAATTATATCCGAAAGAGTGCATCGTACCACAGTTGCCATTTTAGGTAGCGCTTTAATGGTAATGTTGGGTGTCTTTTTAAATTTCTATGATCAAGAAGAAGCCATTCATTCCATTGATTTTAATACCATTGGTCTTTTAGTGGGAATGATGATTATTGTCAGCATCACTAAAACAACCGGCCTTTTTCAATATGTCGCTATCCGGGCTTCTAAGACTGTAAAAGGCGACCCTTGGAAAATAATGATTGCTTTTTCTTTGGTAACCGCTATTTTTTCCGCTTTGCTAGATAATGTTACTACTGTTCTTTTGATGGTGCCGATGACATTGGTTATCTGTGACAACTTAAAAATTAAACCAATGCCTTTTTTATTGGCAGAAATTTTTATGAGTAACATTGGAGGCACTGCCACTTTAATCGGCGATCCTCCTAATATTTTAATCGGTAGCGCTGCCAAACTTTCTTTTATGGATTTTGTTAAAAATCTTGGACCAGTTGTCCTTTTTATTTCCCTTCTTTTTATTCCATTAATGAAATTATTATTTGGCAAACAAATTAAGGCTGATCAAGAAAATATTAAAAGTATTATGCGTTTAAATGAAAATGATAGCATCGCTGATCTTTCCCTTCTTAAAAAGTCATTGTTTGTTTTAACTTTAGTAATTTTGGGTTTTTTTGTTCATGGATCTTTAGGAATAGAAGGAGCCACTATTGCTCTTTTCGGCGCCGGACTTTTGCTTTTACTGGACAACAAAAATCCAGAAAGAGTTTTGCACGAAGTAGAATGGATCACCATTTTTTTCTTTATTGGTCTTTTTGTTCTTGTGGGAGGCTTGGAAAAAGTTGGCGCTATTAATTGGGCGGCTAATCAATTACTCGAAATTACTGGCGGCAATTTAACTGTTACTGCCTTAACTATTCTTTGGGGAGGAGCTTTTTTCTCAGCTTTTGTAGATAACATTCCTTTTGTTGCCACTATGATTCCCCTAGTTCAAGATATGAGTACTGTTTTTAATAATCTAAATCCTCTTTGGTGGTCTTTAGCTTTAGGCGCCTGTTTAGGTGGTAATGGCACACTAGTTGGAGCAAGCGCTAACTTGGTTGTTGCCGGTTTAGCAGAAAAATCTGGTTATAAGATCAAATTCGCTGATTTTTTGAAGACTGGTATGATGATTATGATTTTCAGTGTTTTTGTAAGTACTATTTATGTTTATTTTCGCTATTTATAGTTTCATATAAAAAAGATACAGACTATTCTCTATTTCTTTATTCAAACTAAAAACATCCAATAAATAATTTTCAAAAAATTTTTTATTTGATTGTATTATAAATTGGCGGTACCTTTTGACAAAATCCGAACTTTTTTTGACGAAAATCCGGACTTTGAATTTTGATTGCCGCGCTTCGCGCGGCAGAGCAGAAAACTTTTCCGCTTAGGCGGGGCGGGAAGAAAAAGGGGTGTGGGGAAAATGAATTCCCGCCCTGCCCTCGCTTTTTCCGCCGCCGCAATTTTTCGTGTCAGCGAAGCTGGCGCGCCGCTTTAAATATCAAAATAACTATCAATCTCTTCTCTAACTTCTTTAATCAGTTTTTTCTTTTCGTCTTTTAATTCAAAAGCTTCTTTTACCAATTTTGTAATTTCATCAATAGAATTTTTATCTAAAATAGGGATTTGAATATCAAGAATATGATTTGAAATTGTTGGTATTGTTGATTGAATTACTGTGTATCTTTCTGCTTGATATCTCGCAACTTCTTTAATGGTTAAAACCAAAAACAAATATTCAGGTGTTAAATTATATTTTTTTGCCTCTGCCTTTAACCTTAATCTTTTAATGTGACTTTGGATAATTACTTTATCTTGTTTAGTTAAAATCGCTACAAGTCCAATTTTTCCGTCGTTATTATATAAAACATCACCTGCTTTTACGTCCTGCTTTAAGTCTTGATAAATTTCATTAGGGATATAATAATCTGGAGATTGATCTATCTCATAATTTATTAAATCAGATGTTCTTATAAAAGGAATGTCATTGTCTTTTTTATCTAGGCCTACTGAATAATTTGCACTACCAACTTCATCGCCTTTTTTTGCAGTAGCAATTTCTCCAAGTGGAACTGTGTGCCATTTCTGTTGAATAGTTTTTAAAGTATTTACATAAAGCGGATAAGAATAAGACGGTGTCCAAAGATTTTCCCTAGAAATATTTGAAAGATTTACAGAATAATATTTTTCTTTTTGGCTTTTACTAAAATCTATTCCTATTTTTTGATAAAAATAATTTTGGGCTTTGTTTATTATTGCAAGACTTAAACTATTTAGTTTTATAATTTCTTTAGATTTTGCAACAATAGAATCAACAACTTTTTGTTGTGGTAAAAAAACACGAACTTTTTTTAATTGTGAATGGGTAAGTTCAACTCTAGTATCTCCGTGCGTAGCCAATGCAGTCTGAGCTTTGTAAAATATAGAATTTAAATACGCAACTAAAAAATATGGTGAAATTGAATCTATTCTGATTTTAGAAATATGCTGACTAATAACATGCCCTTCATTTTCATCACTTACAATACTTGCTACTGCCAACTTGGCGACTGTTGCTTGTGTTCTTCCAAGAATAATATCTTCTTTCTTAACTTTAATTTTTGTAGGAACATTGTTTGAAACATAAACAAGATTAAAACTATCTTCACTAATAGAAAAAGGTTTAATGTTTCCTACCCTTATATATGGAACTCCCTTTGATTGCGAAGTATATGTATCAATATAGCTTCCGCTTGAGATTTTTGCATCTAGTTCGTCCAAACTTTTAATATCACATTTGCTTTTATTTTTAAGTACATCAAATATTGAATTTACAAAAAAATACTTTACATCAAGGCGTTTTTCTTCGCAATTTGTTATTGCCGATTTGGTTGTGGTTATCGTTTTTAATGCCATACTAATACCTAAAAAGTAAATTTATTTTTCTTTGCCCATTCTTTAAACTCTATTGCAACATTTGTAATATCGTCTTCCTTGATTTCTTTACCTCTTCTGTCATGACCGCAAAATTCAGCAACCGCCATAAAAATTGGATAATCTTTTGGTATTTTATTTTGAGGTAATTTTTGCAGAATCATAATTGATGTTTTTGTTCCTGTATTTGGTAAAAATGTTTCTAATGGCACATCAATAATACCAACAATTCTTGCTTTTCCTATAAGCCAATTTCTTATATAGCCCAAACTTTCATTTCCATAAATACCGTCTGGTAAAACAATCGCCATTCTTCCGTTATCTTCAAGTAATTGCAAACATCTTTCAATAAAAAGAATTTGGGGGGCTTCTTTGTCTTTTAATTTTCCTTTTTCCCATTCTCCCGTTTCTTTATTTTGTTTCCATTTATGCCCCAACTCAAATTGTTTTAATTTATCCTCACCACGAACAGGAATTTTTGAACCAAAAGGAGGATTTGTTATTAGAACATTGAATTTACCTAGATCAATTTTTTGTCTGGTTGCTTGTCCCCAATTTTTAGGAACTTCTAAACTATCTTCTGTAAAAATACCGCTTTTCCCGTCTCCAATAATTGCCATGTATGCTTTGGCAACTTTTGATAAGAAATAATCTTTATCAATTCCTCTGATTTTATTTAAAGCAACTTCCATTTTTTCTTCTTGGAGATTGCTTTTATTCCAGTGATATTTTTCACCCTCTGCGTCAAGTTTTCTCCAAACATGTCTTAATGCTTCAATCAAAAATCCACCGCTACCACAAGCAGGGTCAATAATTAAATCTTCATCATCAGGGTCTAATATATCAACCATCATTTTTACAACATTTCTCGGGGTAAAAAATTGCCCTTGTCCGCCTTTTAGTGCGTGTCCGATAAAGGTTTCAAAAGCATCGGCAATAATATCTCTTTCTGCTTCAATTAAACAGTAGTTTTGTAATTCACCGACAACATAAGCAACGGAGTTTGCATCAAGAGTGATTGTATCGCTATCGTCTAAAACTTCTTTATATTTTCTTTTAACTTTATTAAAAAGATCTAAAATTCTTTCTTTAACATCTTGAGGATTCTCATCTATACCAGCTCTAAAAGTAACTATTTCATTTGGTTCAGTAAATCTTTCATCGTAAATTTTACAAAAAATAAGATTAATAAGTTGTTGTGCCAAAACTTCATCTCTTGTTGCTCCTACCGTGTTAGCGGCTAAATGATTCCTAATTGCTTTAAAAGTGGCTTTTAGATTGTGAGTTGGTTTAAGGTCTTTTCTTCTAAATTTTCCAATATCGTCAACCCTTTGTCCGTACTGTGGAATGTTTGGAATTTCTTCAAATTCAATTCTTCCGTCTTTTTCAACCTTTCTTAAAAAAAGTCTTTCATCTCCATTAAACCAAACTCCTAAAAATGCTTTTGAAAATCTTAAATAATCTTGAAGTTGTGTTTTTCCGTCTTTTCTATTTTTCTTTTTACATTCAACGATTATGTAAATATCATCTTCTTGTTTTTTGTCGTTTGAGAAAACAGCAATATCAACAGGATATTCTTTTTTGGTGTCCGAAGGTCTTACCTTAACTCTAAATTGGGGTCTTGTTTGAATATGGTCTTTTGGATAGCCATAATCTTCAACCAGTTGTTTTGCGAATACTTGAACTGCTTCAATTTCTTCGGGCGTTGCTTTTACCTCTTGACCTGAAATAAAGTCAATAATGTATCCGTTTTTGGTTTGTTGTGTATTGTTTACCATAAAATTATTAAAATTATTTTATTAAATCATTAACCTCAACATCAAGCGCTTTAGCGATCTTGGTCAGCGTTTCTATTGTCGGGTTTTGATTGACACCATTTTCAATCTTAACAATGGTATTAAGCGACAAATCAGCAAGACGAGCCACCTTTTCTAGAGAATAGCCCTTTTTGTCCCGAAGTTTTTTTAAGTTTTCCGCAATTTTATTGTTTGACATATCTTTTCAAATTGTATAACATTATAGTATATAGAATATAATATAAAGCATTCTTTCTTGATACTATAATGATAACTAATTTTTCAAAAATTGTAAATAAATCTTTAGGGAGTTCTTTATTGTCGCCCGCGCACGGGTGCGGTGGGGCAAGGGCAACACTTTTTAGCGGCACATTTCGCAAAGCAAAACACTAAAATTGTAAATTGGCGGAGAGTGAGGGATTCGAACCCTCGGTGAGTTTCCCCACACACGCTTTCCAAGCGTGCGCACTAGACCGCTATGCGAACTCTCCTAACATACTAAAACTAATTCAAATCAAAATTTTAAGCAAGTTTTAAAACTAAAAAGACACAAATAATAAAACAAAATCGATTATTATTAGTCGAAAATTCTCCTAGTAATAGACAAATCTTATGTAAAAAAATTTAAATAATCAATACCAAACTAGAAACTTGCCTACTGATAGGTAAATATTATATGAAAATTTGAGAAATCTAGCAAAAAATTCCTGGAAAACAAACATTCATTCTTCTTCTATTCTTCTCTTCTTTTATTCTTCTTCTAAAATCACCCGTGCTGTTTCATAAGCGCATTTCTCCCAAGAAAATTTTTGAGCATTTTTCTGACCATCAATAAGCATTTTTTGACGAAAAACTTCGTCGGTTAAAATTTGATTAAGCATTTTTGCCATTCCTTGGCTATTTTCCGGTGCAAAAAGAAAATCACTTCTTCCTGCTACTTCCCGAGAAGAAGGAATATCGGAAGCCACAATCGGCACTCCCATTTTTTGCGCTTCTAAAATTGGCAGACCAAAACCCTCAGAAAAAGAAGGATATAAGACAGCGTCAGCACCTGCTAATAATTCCCATTTTTCTTTTTCTGAAACAAAGCCCTTTTCCACAATTTCTTTTCTATAAGCAGACTCTTTAATTCTTTTTTTAATCTCACAATAACCATAGCCCGGTTTGCCAGCTAAAATCAACTGCCCCGAATAATGATATTTCTTTTTAAGAATTTCAAAAACCTCAATTACACCCATGACATTTTTTCGCTTTTCCATTCTGCCTATAAAAAAGAGATAACGATTTTTTTTAATTTCCTCTCTCCTTTTTTGCCACTCCCTTTTTTCAGGAACAGAAACTCCATTATGTATAACTTGAATTTTCTCTTTGGGAATCTGATAAAAATCAATTAAATCCTTTTTAGTTTTCTCCGAAACAGCAATAATCTTTCTTGACCAACGACAACCATTTTTAATCAAAAAACGATGCAACCCGCGAGAAAACCGAGAATAACTTTCTGGTGAATGTTCATATTCTAAACCATGTACTGTCATTACTGAAATCGGATGAATCAATGGTATCACATGAGAGGGAGAAAAAAACCGATCAGGCGCTTCTCTAAGCATTTCCCAAGATAGACCCGCTTGTGTCCAAAAATTATCCCAAGCAATAAAACGAATCCGCCATTTTTTCCCTAAAGGAAAATCAATTTGCCATTCTTGACCACGACGAAGATAAAGTAAGATTTCCCTATCTTTCCAAATTTTCGCCCATTGCCGAATAATTTGATAAGCATATTCCTCTACCCCAGTTCGTTCTTTTTTAAAAGCTCGCGAACCATCAACCCCGATTTTCATTTTTAAAATTAAATAAATTTTTTAATCTCCCGAGCCAAAATTTTGGCTGCTGTTAAAGCCGTTACCGTATGGTCGCCAAATTTAAATGTTTCCACTCGTTCTTTTTTCCCCTCTTGCCAAATTTCAAAAACTTGTCCACTATCATTTTCTTTAATATTTTCTATTTTCACGGAACATTGCGAATCAAAACCATAAACTAACGAACGCGCCACTGTTTCTTTTTGCAAAGAACGCACTCTTTTATCCAAACCATTCAGAATCAAAAGTCCATCTTTTGGTATTGCCCGCACCAGTTCCCGCATTTCATTTTCAATATCATCTAAGGTTGTATTATTATCAGGAAAACTCTGATCAATAGTAGTTAAGATAACAATTTTTGGTCGTACCAATGAAAGTAAATATCGCATATCGCCTTTACGATCTACTCCCATTTCCAAAACTAAAACTTTAGGGAATCTTCTTTCTAAAAGAGAAACATAAGTGCCAATTGATAAAATATTTGCCCAACGAAAAAAGGAGCGATAACCGGAAGGTAAAAAAAGCACTGCTAGTGGTAAACCAATTTCCGTATTAAAGCTTCTAGGATTACCCCGCGCGCTAACAAAATCATCTCGTCTTAATTCTTCTAGGATTGCCTCTTTGGTAAAAGTCTTTCCAGTTGTACCCGCAACTGCTACTATTAAAGGCTGATGCCGCCATAAAGTAAATTTAGTTAAAATTTTCAAATAGAACTGCACCAGCTTTTTTAATATTTTTCTCATTTTTAAAAATAAGAATTAAAATATTTTCTCATCCTGGTAAAGGTCTTTTTGATATCTTCATCACTACGACCGAAACATAATCGCAAATGATTCTCCCCTACTTTACCAAAAGCACTACCAGGCACTAAAGCTACTTTTGCCTGATTTAATAAATCCAAAGCTAACCGCCAGGATAAAGATTTTTTTTGATCTGGGCGCAAACTAAGCTCAATTTTTTCTGGAAGTTTAAGTTTTTTTAATTTTTCAAGTAAACCTTCTTTAAAGCGAGGGAAAATAAAATAAGCAGAAGATGGTCGCACAAAAGAAAACCAATTTTTTAGATTTTCCATTTCATTACAAATGAGTTCTCGCCGACGAAGAAATTCCCTTTTAAAAAAGAGCAAATCCTCTCCAGCCATTTCCAAAGCCGCTAAGGCACCCCATTGCGAAACCACCGGCGCGCAAGTTACCAACGCATCATGAATAGGTAGAATTTTTTCCGCTAACGAACGATCGGTTGCCAAATATGCTACCCGCCAACCAGTCATCGCATAAGCCTTAGAAAAAGAAAAAATATGGATAATTCTTTTGCGAAAAGCAGAAAATTGCGCCAAAGAGAAAAAATCCAAATCGTCATAAACAAAATTGCGGTAGACCTCATCCGATAAAACATAAAGATTGTGTCTTTCTGCCAATTCAATTAAATAAGCCAGTTGTTCTCTAGAATAAACCGTTCCTGTGGGATTATTAGGATTGCAAAACAAAATTGCCCGCGTTTTGGAATTTATTTTTTTCTCCAACTCTTGTAGATCAAAAGCCCAATCCTTCTGTTCATCTAGAGGGAAAAAAACCGGAATTCCTCCGGCTGTTTTAATTGCTGATTGATAGGAAGTATAGGTTGGATCAGGAATTAAAACTTCGTCTCCTTTTTTGATAAGCGCCAATAACGTGGCAGTAATTGCTTCAATTGATCCAGCGGTAACAATAATTTCCTTCTCAAAATCATAAAAGATGTTTTCCCTAGCTAAACTATACTCAATCGCTTCACGTAATTCCAAAATTCCAGGCGATAAAGAATAGCGCGCTGATCGACCCTCAGAAATGGCTTCAATGGCTCGACGTTTAATACATTCCGGGGTATCAAAACTAGGCACTCCCTGAGCCAAAGAAACCACCCCGGAAATCTCCGCCGACCGAATCTCCATCTCCTTAATCGGTGACAAAATAATTTGATTCTTCATTTTAAAAAACTAGAAAAGTTATTTTTCGGGAGTGACTGAAGGTTGAGGTTGATCCACTGTAGGCTCTTCATCGCTATCTGGCACCGCTTCTCTGGGAATATTTTGCGGTTCAACTTGCGGATTAATATTCTGTCTGTCTTTCTGTTCTTCTTTCTGTTCTTCAGAAATTTTTTGTTCTTCTTTTTGAACTGTCTCTTGTTGCACTTGCTGATTATCTAAACCAGCCAAAGCTTCTTTGCCATTTTTCAAATTATCCAAAATCTTCTTCACCATCTCGTTATTTGGATTAATTTCAGCAATTTTTTCAAATTGTTCAATAGCTAGCTGACGCTCTTTTTGTTTATCATAAATTAAACCAAGAAAATAGCGCGCATTGGAATAATCTTTGTTAATAGAGATCGCTCCCTTAAATTCATCCCGAGCCTCATTCCAATTTTCCTTCTTATAATATAATAGTCCTAATCGGAAAAATATTTCTGGAGCACCCGGAAAAAGATTTTTGTTTTCTTTTTCTTTTTCAATCGCGCCATCTAAATTACCTTCTAATTCATAGACGGAAGCTAAAAGCAAATTGGCGTCTACATAATCATTTTTAATTGCTCGCGCTTTATTTAACTCTTCTTTGGCGAAAACTAAATACTCCTTACTTTTTTCTGGTAGTTGAGGGTTTTTACTATCTTGTTGCTTGCTAGCTTCTTTACTAGCTTCTAAATTAGCTAGGGTAATATAGACTGTAGCTAATTTTACGTTCAAGGCTGGATTACGCGGATCATGCTTTAAAGCTTCTTGATAATTTTTGATCACCTCTTTATCCGCGCCTTCCATACTAGCTAGAACACCCTCATACACCTGGGCCAAAGAGATATAGTTATCTGCGCTAGGATTGAGTTTAATTGCTTCTTCAGCGAAATTTTTGGCTTGACTAATCATTCCTTTGATATAAGCGATATCTTCAGTAGAAAGATCTTCTTGTCCTTTATCAGCAATTCTTTTGTTCGCTAAAGCAAAAGAGGCCACAGATAAATTGCGATAATAAACGTCCCTTTTAGGATCTAACTCCAGAGCTTTTTGAATTTTAACCGCCACTTCTTCTATATTTTCTCCGCGCGCATCCGCTGCCAAAGCTTGATTAAAATAGACTGCCGCCAAATATTTTTGTCCTTGATTAAAAATAGCTGTAATGAAACCAATAATAATCAAAACAAAAACAAAAGACAAAGCCAAAGACGAACCAGGACTTTTAGAATTGGTAACGTATTCTAAATTTTCTATTTCTTTCTTAGAGGCAAAAATCAAAGAAAAAATCAGAGCCAAAACTAACCACCAAGCAAACCACAAAGTCATATTAAAGAAATAGAAGAAAATAATAAAGGTCAAAAACAACCAAACTGCGCTCAAACCAGGTAAGAGAAAATTTCCATCATTTTCTTTTTCTTCATTAACATTAAGTGAACTAATAACACCTTTTGCCACAAACCAAATTGCCGATAAAAGAAGGAAAAGAAAAGCCGATGTTCCTAAAATTCCTAAATTAGAAGCTAATGTTGTAAATAAACTAGATCCGTTATTGAAATTAACTGACCAAAAATCCCCTAAATTATCTGGACGATTACTTTGATAGATGGCAACAAAATTCCCTTGGCCAAATCCCAACATTGGATTTTCTTTCCAAGCCGACAACATAATTTTCGCTCCAATTTTTTGCTTCAAAAAGACTTCCACTGGAAAATCTTTACTTAAAAAAGAATTCCGTATATTCAACATCACCAGAGAAAGTACCAAAAAGACCATTGCTAAAACTCTTTTTTGGCTATTACGTTGCTTAATATTAACAATAGAAACTCCTAGAACAAAAGCCAATGCCAAAAGCAAACCCCACCAAACTATCTTCAAATTGAAAATTGTTATTCCGATAAAAAAGATGACAGATAAAAAAGCAAACAAGATCGTCTTCCATTTAACCAAGCTATTCATAAACAAACCCAGCGCTAAAAGAAAAATAACCGCTAGAAAAACCGAAAGACTATAAACCGAACCTACTGTATTAAAAAAATCATTTTTAGCTAATTCTCCTGGCAAAACATATTTTCCCCATAAATGCAACAAGCTAAAAAGAAAAACCAAAATCCCGCTAGCTAAAAAACAATATAAAACTTTCTGCGCCTGTTCTTTTTTTCTAATATTATTAAAAACTAAAATAAAAAACGCGCTAAAAAATAAGGCTGAGATATAGGCTTCACTTTCTCCTCCAAAATATCCCCAAAAACTTTGATTAGAATACTGAGAAAAGATCGCGCTTAAACCAGAAATAAATAAAAAAGTGGCCAATGACACAAGAAGAAAAGTTTTTCTAAGACGAATTTCATTTTTCCAAGCCATCTTTCCTACCCAAACCAAAAAAGCTAAGCCCACCGCTCCAACCAAAAAAACTTGTTTGGCTAACTCTAGCGCGCTAGGCAAATTGGAAAGAAAAAACAACGGTAAGAAAAAAGCTATTAAATAAATCATCATTCTAACCGCTCCATCAATAAAATTAATTGTTTTCTTTTGCAAAGAACTTTCCCCATCATTTTTTCTAAAGCCAGCTCCTCCATATGGCATTACTGGACGAGAAAAATTAGTCAATGAATTTTTAGATAGATTGCCAAAAGATTTTTTGTTTTGACTAAAATTCGACTGATCATTCATGTTTGATTCTCTCATCGTTGAAGTCTGTCCATTTCCTAAATTGATTTTCATAAATATTTCTTAAATTTAAAATTAATTTTTAAAAACATAACAAAATATTCACCATATTTCTCAACTAATTTATTTTTCTCTGATGAGAATAACTGGCAAGAAATCACTTGTCAAATTTTCTGCCAGTAAACCACTCCTTCCACTTTTCTTTCAATTTACCTTGCAAAAAATCATCCACCCAATCCGGCCAAAAATCACCTCCCGGATTATGCTTTGTCGCTTCCGCATAAATTTTTCCCTTGATTTGTCGGAGTTCTTTTTTCCAATCTTTATCAACATCAAACTTTTTCCTAAGATGAATATCAAAATCAACAAAAAAATTTAACAGCAAAAATAAAAGAACTATACCGCTAATTTGCCAAAAAAACCTTTTCCACCAACGTCTTCTACGCATTTTCTGATCTATGAATAAATTATTCTTCTCTGTTCTTGTTTATTAAAGATTTATCCAAATTTTAAACAAAAACGACTACAACCAAAAAAATCCCAGTATTAACGGATTAACACGATTAGACTTAATCTGGAAGATATTATACACTAAAAAAATAAAACTTACAAATGACTACCAAACATGCAAAAACTATTTTTTTTTCAGCTTTCCCGCTGGTTTTTTCTTCTCTTTCTTTGTTTACTGTTTTTCAATGCCCGCTGGATTGCCAATTTTGATGAAATTAAAAATCTAACTGGTTTTCGAGAAAATCAAACTTGGTCACTTTTTCTTTTTGACAGCTGTTTGATTTTTGGCTTTTTAGTTAGTTTCTTTGACAAATCTTTTCCTCAAACAGAAAAGAAAAAGTCTTTCTTTTTTTGTCCTATAAACGTAGAAAAAGTTTTATTTTGGGGCGGTGTATTAGTTTTCCTTTCTTGGCTCTGGCGACCATCATTGGTATCCAGTTATGCTAGCGGACGCTTTCTTCTAGGAATTAGTCTCTTTTTTTGGATAAAAAAGCTTTTTGAAAAAACAACAACTTCTTACTGGCCAATTTTACCAGCTACTCTTCTTTTTTGGAGCGGAATTTTACAAACACTTTTAGCTATTGGCCAATTTGGAAAACAAAAGTCTCTCGGATTATTTTTTTTAGGAGAAAGCCATTTAAGTAAAGAAATATTGGGTGTGGCCAAAATTGAACTTTGGGGTGAAAAATTTATTCGCGCTTATGGCACTTTTCCTCACCCCAACTTGCTAGGCGCCTTTCTTCTTTTATCTCTCACCGCCGGACTTTGGCTGATTTTTTATTCTTCTTCTAAAAAACGCTCTGAAATCTGGTTTCTTCCTCTACTGCTTTTAGGAATTTTCTTTACTTTTTCTCGAACAATTTGGTTAGCCACTGGTTTATTACTTTTATTTTTTTTCTTTTTTACCAAAAAACAAAAAGTTTTTGCAGAAAAAATTCTTTTAAATATGAAAAATTTCCAACATTCAAAAAAAATCCTGACACTTATTTTTTTCTTTTTTTTGGTTAGTAGTTGGCTTCTCTTTCCCTTTTTTTCAGCGCGCTTTTGTTTAAATTGTACGGGAGATTCTAGCCTGATCCTGCGTAAAGAATATGCCATCAGCACTCAAAAAATTATCCGACAAAATCCTCTAGAAGGAGTAGGAATTGGCAATTTCACTCTAATTTTGCCCCAAATTTCTCCTGAAAAAAACATCCGCCCATGGGAAATTCAACCAGTACATAATCTCTACCTTTTAGCTACTGCTGAATTGGGAATTGGAATGCTTTTATTTTTCTTGGCTTTATTCTTTTTGACTATTAAAAAACTGATAATAACAGCTAATCCTTTTTCTTTACTTTTTTTAATCTTTCTTGGTTTGGGTTTTTTTGATCACTATTTTTGGACTTTACCCCAAGGTCAACTACTTTTTTTCTTAACACTTGCCTTTTCTAATGCTTGTTGTAAAATGAAAAAATCGCCCAAAACTGTTTAGAATTTCTTATTCATTTTTATTTTTTCTAGATAATTTATGGTACTTTCTTTAAGTAAAAATTACCAACCTCAAGATTTTGAAGAAGATATTTATTTGGAATGGGAAAAAGCTGGCTTATTCAAGCCAGAATATGCTGCTACTGCTAAACAAAAATACTGCAATATTTTGCCTCCACCTAACGCTAATGGAGAATTGCACTTAGGACATTCCAGTGGTTATACTTTGATGGATATTTTGGGACGTTATCAGCGAATGTTAGGAAAACAAACTTTGCTTTTACCCGGCAAAGATCACGCTGGCATTCAAACTCAAGTGGTCTACGAGAAAAAAATTAAAACAGAAAGAAATTTAACTCGCCAAGATTTAGGACGGGAAAGTTTTTACAAAGAAGTCTATGATTTCTGCCAGGATCGAATGGTCTATATGCGCCAGCAAGAAAAAAAATTGGGTTTATCTGCTGATTGGTCGCGAGAAAAATTTACCCTAGAACCTTCAATTGTCAAAATCGTCCTGGAAACATTTATTCAAATGTATCAAGAAAAAGATCCTCAAACTGGTCAACGTTTAGTCTATCGCGGAGAAAGAATCATTAATTGGTGCCCACGTTGCGCCACTGCTCTTTCTGATTTTGAAGTAGAGTATGAAGAAAAAAAAGATCGTCTTTATTGGCTTAAATACGGACCTTTCGTTTTGGCTACCACTCGACCAGAAACTAAACTAGGCGATACAGCGGTGGCTGTCCATCCTGATGATAAAAGATACCAAAAAATGATTGGCCAAAAATTTATGATTCCGGGAGTTTTGGGAGAATTTGAAATTACCGTAGTAGCTGATCGGGCGGTTGATCCCAATTTTGGTTCTGGGGCAATCAAAGTTACTCCGGCACATAGTTTCATTGATAATGAAATTGCTCAACGCCATCAACTAGCTTCTCGACAAATAATCAACGAAGAAGGAAAAATGATGTCTAATTGCGGAAAATATGCCGGATTGACTACTAGTGAAGCCCGCCAAAGGATTGTTAAAGATATGGAAAAAATGGGTTTAATTGATCATATTGAAGAAAATTATCAACACAATTTATCTATCTGCGAACGTTGCAAAACACCTATTGAACCACTCCCCTCCAAACAATGGTTTGTAGCAATGGATCACCCTAATTTTTCTTTTAAAAAAGCGGCACGCCAAGCTATTGAAAAAGATAGAATAAAAATTTATCCCCAAAGATTTAAAAAAATAATGCTCTCCTGGATTGACAATGTCCATGATTGGTGTATTAGTCGTCAAATTTGGTGGGGACCGCAAATTCCTGCTTGGTACAAAAATGATCAAATCAAAGTTCAATTGGAGTCTCCCGGGCAAGGTTGGCAGCAAGATAGCGACACTTTCGATACTTGGTTTTCTTCTGGCCAATGGGCTTATTCCACTTTAGGAGGACCCAAACAACCAGAATTTGAAAGATTTTATCCCTCGCAAATTATGATAATGGGACGAGATATTTTACCTTTATGGGCTTTTAGAATGATTATTCTAGGACTTTATCGCACTGGTCAAGTTCCTTTTCAAAAAATTTATTTCACCGGCTTAGTGCGGGATGAAAAAGGTCAAAAGATGTCTAAATCTAAAGGTAATGGTGTAGAACCCTTAACAATGATTAAAAAATATGGCGCTGATGCGTTGCGACTTTCTTTAGTCATTGGATCCTCTGCTGGCAAAGATCTTAATTTAGGTGAAACCAAAATTGCTGGTTTTCGCAATTTAATTAATAAAATTTGGAACATTGCCCGTTTCATCCTCACTCGTTTGGAGTCAGAACAAAACATTTTCCCTAAAGCGGAAAAATTACCCGTTCAAAATTTAACTCTGGCTGATCGTTGGATTATTGATCGAATCCGTCATTTAATTAAAAATGTTTCTACCGATCTAGAAAGTTTACACCCCTCCGCTGCTGGAGAAAAATTGCGCGATTTCACTTGGAATGAATTGGCAGACTGGTATTTAGAGATTTGCAAATTCGAAACTAATTCCAAAGAAAAAAATCAACTCCTTTTCTTTCTTTTACGCGATCTCTTGAAACTTTGGCATCCATTTATTCCTTTTGTTTCCGAAAAAATTTGGCAAGAATTAAATTTAGCCCAACCCTTGATGGTTTCCGCTTGGCCATCAGCAAAAAATTATTCCTTCTCCGCTACAGCGGTAGCAGAATTCCATTTAATCCAGTCAATTATTGGCGCTCTGAGAAACTTCCGCGCTCAATCCCGACTAGTGCCTAAACAAAAAATTGAAGTTATTATTCATTCACCTCGACACTCTTCTCTCTTAAAAAAACAAAAAATGCTTTTAGAAAGTTTACGTACTGGCGCTCAAATAAAATTTATTGAGAAAAATACTCCGCCAACCAAAAGTTTACCAATATTTTTACCCGAAATAAAGATTTATATTCTGTTAGAACAACTTTTTGATTTAAAAAAAGAAATTACTAGAATTAAAAAAGAAATATTGGAGACCGAAAAGACCCTTAAAAAACTAAATTGTCGTTTAGCTAACCAAAAATTTATTCAAAAAGCGCCGGTTAAAATTGTCCAAGAAGAAAAGGCGCGTCAAAAGAATTACCAAGAAAAAATTATGACTAATAAAAATTATCTTGCTAGTCTTGAAAAAGCTCTTTAGTTTTTTTTCCACCATTTGTCTTTTTTTTCTAGCCGGCTTTTTAGCGGCTATTTCTGCTTTTTTATTTCAAGTTTTTCTTAGTCGACAGCTCCCCCCAAACTCCTTATTTGAGCTATTTGTTTTTGTTTTTTTGGAAGAAGCACTTAAATTCTTCTTTTGGCGTAACTCCATCTTTCTAACTTTTCCCATTATCAATAGTTATAAGAAACTATTTTTTTTCAGTTTCCTTTTTGCTTCTGGCTTTTGGTTTTTAGAAATCTTTTTTTTAAAACTCAAACTAACCGCTTGGCCACTTTTCTCAGCTATTGGAATTTTACTCGCCGTGCATTGGCTAACTACAGGATTGATCACTAGTGCCAACTATCAGTTAAATAAAAAAAATTACACTTTTTCCTTCTTATTTTTCATTTTTGCCCTGCTTTTCCATTTTGTTTATAACTGGCTAATAGCTAAGAATTTCTAAAATATGCAATGCTCTGCGCACATTAAATAAATTAACAAACCAAATGAATAAAATAATCAAGATTTTTCTTCTATTCCAAAGCTTTTTGGCTCTCCAACTAAGCAATTGAATTTAAAAAAGATTCTAAATATTTTGATACAAGCTCAAGAAAAATAATTGACTTGATAAATGAAAGTCGCAAACAAAACGACCAAAAAGATCTAATTTCCTTTAATTTAGATATTGCTTATTTTTAATTAAATTTATTATAGAGTGCCTAAAAAAATAATCCACACATCCTCTTGCCAAGAAAAAAAAGCAGTGCTAAAATTAGGATAACTTTTAAAAAATAATTCAAAATTACCATGACAAAACAAAAGCGATCCTTTTTCGAAAAATTCGGTTTTAAAAAAGAAAATTCCTCAGAAAGTTTGGATTTAGAAAATTCAACAGGGGATGGTTATTGCAACAATTATCAAAATTCCTACGAGGAAAATGCTCATTATGAAATCCCACAAAACCCTTCTCCAGTGATAGAAAATCAAGATCAATCGTATCGGAAGGAATTTTCTCATCAACCAGAACAGTTTATAGAAGAAACACCCGCTCCTTCTCAGTCTGTGTCAGAAAATCATCAATCTGTGGCAGAAACCGACGCCGAAGGACAGCTAACTATTGACGTTTATCAAACCGATGATGACATCGTAATCAAATCTACTATCGCCGGAGTCAAACCAGAGGATTTAGATATCAATATCAACAATGACATGGTAACTATTCGAGGGGAAAGAAAACAAGAAGAAGAGATAGATAGTGAAAACTATTATTATCAAGAGTGTTATTGGGGACCTTTTTCCCGCAGCGTCATTTTACCAGTGGAAATTATCACTGAAAAGGCTGAGGCTACAATGAAAAATGGCATTCTAACTTTACGTTTACCAAAAGCTGACGTTACTCGCACTCGCAAAATTCAGGTACGCGGTTTTTAATCCCTTTGCCATATTCGTTTTTAATTGTTGTTTAAATTCAAAAACCAGACTCTTCTGCTTCTGGTTTTTTGTCTCAATTAGATAATAATAATGAAAAAATTTTTTCTTTTATTTTCTGTTTTTTCTATTTTTTCTGGCTTTTTTTCTTCTTCAGTTTTAGCTGAAGAAAAACTTTTTTTAGCAAAAGAAAAAAACTGGGAGGAATTCTTGAATGAACCGCTTTACCTAGAAGTCAAAGAAAAGCAACAAATTCATCCACTTTATTTAGAAGAATTTTTAACAGAAAAATATTTTCTTCAAATCAAAAATTCTAATCTTTCTCAAAAAAATGAGATTGTTAATCCTTTTTTTTGCCCCCTAACAAAAGAATCTTCTTTTGATAATTTTTGCCTAATCAGTCAACCTTTCTTCCGCTTGGTTCAAAAAGAAAAAGTCCGTCAATTTTTTTTAAAAGAAAACGATTTAAAAAAATATTTGGAAATTTTAGCAGAAAAGACTAATTCTCCACCCATTGAAGGCCGTTATCGTTTAGATGAAAATAACAATTTTATTGCTATCCAGGACAGCCAACCTGGTCTTTCTTTAGAAGTAGAAGAAAATCTTCAATTTTTGATAAAAAAAATTTCCTCCGGTCAAATCTCTTTAGAAAAAAATATTCCCCTATTAACAAAAAGACTGGAACCTACCATCACACCTTCTGCGTTAAAAGACTTAGGCATTCGGGAAAAAATCGCCCATGGAGAATCTAATTTCGCTGGTTCACCTGCTAACCGAATTCACAACATTCATACCGCCGTAGAAAAATTTAATGGCATTCTCCTAAAACCCGCCGAAGAATTCTCTTTTATCAATCTTCTAGGAGAAGTAAACGGTTCTACTGGTTATAAAGAAGAATTAGTTATTAGAGACAATAAAACAATTCCAGAATTTGGCGGAGGTATTTGCCAAGTCTCCACCACTCTTTTCCGTACCGCCCTTAACGCGGGAATGAAAATTACTGAGAGGAAAAATCATGCTTATCCCGTACAATACTATGCTCCACAAGGCACTGATGCTACTATTTATATTCCCAAGCCAGATTTAAAATTTATTAACGACACTCCCGGATACGTTTTAATTCAAGCTTCTTTTGAAGGAAACAAATTGCTTTTTGATTTTTTTGGCACCAGTGACGGTCGGCAAGTAGAATTAGAGGGACCAACCGTCATTGAAAAAACTTCTGACGGCAAAATGAAAATTTTACTCTATCAAATTGTTAAAGACGCCCAAGGAAAAGAAATCCGCAAAGATACTTTCAAAAGCTTTTATGATAACCCGGACAAATACCACGAACCAGAATACATCACCAAGCCCAAAAATTGGTCCAATAAACAGTGGGAAGAATACCTAAAAAAAAGAAATTGATTCTTTTAGTATTTGAAAACAAATTAATCTTGACTCCGTCTTTTTAAATCTACTGCGCTGTTTTATAATTTGTATTACTAAAATAAAATATTTTGTAGCCTCGTAATTTAAACTCTGTTTTTAGAAAATAAAAAACCAAAAAAAGAAGAAAAAATACCTGCTAGAAAAAAAACAAACAAATTATTCTTTTTTCTTTTGATCATTTTTTAATGGTTCTCCCATTTCTTTATAAACCGTCCCCATTACTCCGTTGATAAACCTTCCCGAACTATCTCCACCAAATTTTTTTGCCAACTCAATCGCTTCATTGATAGCTACTTTGGGTGGCACATCCTCATAATCACCAAACATTAACTCATAAATCCCTAATCGCAAAATACTGCGATCTACAGCCGTAATTTGCTCTAGAGGCCATTCTGGAGCACATTTGACAATAATGGGATCAATAATGGACTGTTTTTCTAAAACACCATAAACCAACTTCTGAATAAACTCACTATCCCCGGAACGTGGAACAAATTCTGCAATATTTCTTTCAATTATTTCTCCTATATCCTCATTATGGCAACCATTAAAATCCCATTCATAAAGACACTGCATAGCTGCCGAACGAGACAAATGCCGACTTCCCATAAAAATCTAAAAATAAAATTATTCTACCACTTTTTTTCCTTTATAGAAACCACAGTTAGGACAAACTCGATGAGGTAAAATTTCTTTGGCACAATTTGAACAAGTTACTAATTTTTTGGCTTCCAGCTTTTTGTGTCCATTGCGACGTCGCTTACCTCGACTGCTGTTATGTCTCTGCTTAGGTAAAGGCATAAAATTTTCAGTTTAAAAACTTAAAAAATCTGCTTTACCTTATAACACAAAAACTTGACTAAAGCAAGTAAAACAATTAGTCTTCATATTATTTTTCTTGAACCGCTGGCACAATAATATTTTTAGGCCAAAAATTTTCTTTTTCGCCAATTATTGGAAAAATGAAAGCAGGAACATATAGTTCCTCACTTTCACCCTGCTCTTCCAAATAATTCCAGACTTTCACCATTCCTAAAATTGGAGTAGTCAATTTTACCTCTCGTTTCTTTTTTTCCTTTTCGAAAGGATACTTGGGTTTTTGATATTCATCTCCCTGATCTGCCGACATTTTAACTGTCCCTACTAAGAGGCGTTCTTCCTCCCCTTTCCAGCCTCCATTTTCTGCAATTTCGATAATTCTAGCCCGATCAGATTCTGCTGGATAAGCTGAAGAGAAAAAATCCCAATTATAAATCGGGGACACTCCCCGTACTTTTTTTTGTCGCACGTCTATTTCTACTCGCAAACCGTCCGGATTACCAGCTAGATCAAATACTTTTTTGTCAGCAATTTTTTGTTGATAAAAAATGACGGCTACTTCCGGAATATTTTTCTGTTCTACTAACCAATAGTTTTGTTTTTCCAAAAAACCTTTTTCATAGTTGCTCCTATCCAACCCGATTTTATCCAAAAAATTCTCAGCAATAATTAAAAATTCCTCTTCTTTTAACCAATCTTTTTCCGTTAAACGATTTTTCTCTATACATTCTTGGTCTCCTTCACAAAGTTGTGTTGGATCCTTCCACTTATTCCACTGCACTCCAATATAGACCGAGGAATTTTCCAAATCTAAAGAAAAATTAAGTCCAAAATCTTTATCTTCATAAAAATTCACATTGGCAACTCTCAATTTCTCAAAAGAAGTTAATTCTAACTGCGTCATTTTTTCAAAATTTTCCAATGAATTTTTCCAAAGAGAGCTTCCTTCGGCCGCTCTCCCCTTTTTTCTCTTTAGCACTTCAATCATTCCTTCTGGCAAGACAAAATCTTTTCCAACATAAACCAATTGATAATCCCCATTAATCGGAAGAGGCGGATAAATCATCGTTTCTTCATGCGCTAAGCCACCTCGACCAGAAGGTAAGTTACTATTTAACATCTTTTGACTATTAACCCTACTCAATCCGTCATTGGAGTTATTTTGAATAATAATTTTTTTTAAATCACCGAAACTTTTTTCAGCTAAAACTGTCGATCGATTTTCTTTTAATAATTCTTTTTGAGGTTCAGTTATTTTTTTCTCTTTAGGCCAAATCCAAAAAATCCCCACTCCTAAAACCAGTAAAGTAAAAACAAGAAAAATACTCACTGCTAATTGTTTTTTGTTCATATTCTTTAAAAAAAATTAAAAACGAAGTTCTTCTTTTTCTACTAAACGTATCTCTTTTTTTATCCAATTTTTCCATAAAAAAAGTTTTATAAGTCCTTCAACACTTTTAAACACCAACCAACGCAACAATCCCGCTAACCAAATTATAAAGAAAAAAAGACTGAAAGCTTGTATTAATAATACTGGAGAAAGATTCGGCCAAATTTGCCGAAAAGCCTCAGTAAATTGAGCTGTTTTTTGATCTAAAATCATTCCAATCACTTGAAAAAGTTTTTCTTGGCCAGTCAAAGTCTGCCCAAATTGCTTAGAAAGTTGTTCTCGCGAGGCCACTAGCGAGGCTTTTTGTAATTCCTCTAACAATACTTGATCATAAACGGCTACTGTTCCATCCGGTAATTGAATTTTTTTGCCTAAAAGATTTTTATCCGCTTCCGGAAGATTTTTTAGAATGTAGTCATCAATCGTCAAGTCTAAATTTAATTTTTTTGATAAGGCTCCCTCCGGAGAAATTTTTTCTAAATTTTCCACCAAATCTTCCAAAATTAGGACAAACATTTTTTCCTCCTTTTGGCTAACTAACTCTTGCTTTTTTAATAGGTCTAAATTTGTAAAATAGAAGGCAGTAGCAAAAAAAATGGCTAAAGCAAAAACTAAACCACGAAAAGGTTTTCTCAAAGAAACAACCGGCTGAATTTTAATTTGATTTTCTTGTTCTTTTTGAAAAATTTTACGGCCACTATGAAAAAATAATACCGCCATTAAGGAAAAAAGAAAAAGGCTTAAAAAAGAAGTTCCTTTTAAAAAAGCCAAACATAACCAAATTAACACATTACTTACCCCAAAAACCAACCAACTAAAATTCTCTGAATTTTCCAAAAAGAGAATTGTTAAAAGAAGAACGCTTCCCAGCCAAAAAAAGATTAAATAAAACCAAAAACCAGCAGAAATTTTTTCTGAAAAGAAAAAGAAAACCAACCACCAATTAAAACTAAAAAACAAACTGGCAAAAAAACAGAGAAAAAATACAAAACTCTTTTTTGTTTGGTTACTTTTATTTTCCAACATCTCTTTCCTTAATTATAATCAATATTTCTCGGTCTAACAAATGTTTGCATACGCATATTCTCTGGTGTATGTCCAGGTTGAATATTGGCATAAACATCAATTTTTATCAAACTCACCGTCTGCGGAGAAATAACTCCTTGTAAAGGATTGTTAATTTGATCGGCAGGATAATCTCGATTGTAATAATAAAAAAGCGGTTGCTCTTCAGTATTAACAATTCCATTGCCGATAATTTTCACTTCTTGATCATTTTCCGGATAAGTAGCCGGAAAACCAAAAGATTCAGCCACTCCCATCTTTAATTGTTGATTAGACAAAAAAAGTCTTACTCGTTCAATCGCCGAATCATTATCAATATTAGAAAAAAAAACAATTTCAAATGGCTGAGCTGATAAAAGCAAATAATCTCCCCTGTCTGACTGTCGCGCTTCTCGTAAAAAACGAGCAAAGTTCTTCAAGGAACTATCAATAGAATAGGTATTCAACCCCTGCTCAATAGCATAACGATTGACAAAAATTGTTCTGTTAAGTAACAACGCAATCATTCCCATTAAGGTTGCTACTACAAAACAAGCCATGATCACTTCCACTAATGTCATTCCTTGAGATTTTAAAAACATAAAAATCAGTTAGCGTTTAATTGAATATTCTTAACAGTTAATTTATCAATAGAAATATTTTCCGAATAAGTAATATAGCCATCTAAAGTAATTTCCAAATGATAATTGCCCGGCAACATTGTTGTTAAAGGGTCTGTAACTAAAGGGAAATAGGCGCTTCCATTTTGAGTGGTAGCAATAGTTTGATCAAAACCTTCACCTGTCAAATGAATTTCAGCGCCCTCCAAACGATAATTAAAACCTGAATCGCTAACAAAAACTACTAGAGAATCAATATTTTTATCAGCAAAAAGCAAAGAAACATTTTTGGTTTGTCCAGCTGAAAGAATTATTGGATAATTTTCACTAGTACCAACATAAAGATAACCCTCATTTTCTAATTCCTCAGCATTATCCACCCAATAATTTCCTAAACTAGCCGGTGAAAAAGTAATACGACCATCACTTCCTAAATCAACAGTTTCATTAACCACAAAAGTTTCTGGCGTATTTCCAATAACTCTTCCTCCACGAATTGCCAATTTAAAACCAGGAATCGAACTATCATCTTCCATCCTAACAGTAGAAAAAGTTAAATTACCAGATGGATTAAGATAAAAAGTTTTTGTATTTAAAGTAGCTACCTCCACAAAAATATCTGGATCGATTGGCACAAAAGCTGAAGCTGGCGGATTAGGATAAGTACTAATTGTTTCATAACCCTCCTTGCTTAAAACGATTCGATAATTTTGACTGGGAACACCCGGTAAAATTAAATTGCCATAACTATCTGTTGTTGAGCTATAATTTACTTCTGGCGTATCTTCAACACTAGCAATCTGTACATTCACTCCCGCTACCGCTTGACCAGAATAATCAATAGTATTAATACTCAAAGTCCCTCCTCCTACATTGGTTTCTAAACCATCGGGAACAAAATTATTATAAAGAGTAATTTGTTTTTCGGTTCCACCATTAGACCAACGTACTTGGACATTGGCACGTTTATAATCAGTATCAATAATATCCTCCGGAAAAAACCCATCAAAAGCGTCATCAATGTAACGAACCTCACAAATAACTCTATAACTAAAACCATTACGATTAACCATTTCTTCTGCTTCTACTGGACCACTCACGATTCCATTCACAACTCCAATTTCACTATAAGGTAAATTACGAAAAATTTCCATTTTTTCATTTGCTAAAGCCAAAGCGCCAGTTCGCTGTTTAGAATCACCAATATTTTTCACCGCGCTAGACAAAACTGAATAGACGCTTAATGTCAACACTGAAACCAAAGCAATACTAATCAGCGCTTCAACCATAGTTACTCCTGCAGATTTTTTCTTTTGAAAAATTTTTTTAGTCATTAGATTTTTTCCATTATTGAATAAACTGGTTGAATAATAGCAATTGCAAAAATTCCCACCGCAACTCCAATAATTACCATCAGGACCGGCTCAATAATAGAAGATAAATTTTTAGTTGTTTGTTCCACTTCCTCTTCGTAAAACTCTGCCAATTTTTTCAAAACTTCACTTGTCTTACCTGTTTCTTCACCTACTTCCAGCATTTGTAAAACTAGATAAGGAAAATAATTCTGCGAACTAGAAGACAATATTTTAGAAAGATTAACTCCTTTTTGTACCTCTTCTGCTGCCAAATTAAGCATTTTTTTAAAATGAAAATTCCCCAAAGTATCGGATGTAATCCGTAAAGCTTCAACAAAAGAAACCCCGCTATTCAAAAGAGAACTAAGTATTCGCGCAAAACGGGCGCTATTAACTTTGCGAACAATTGGCCCCAATATCGGCGCTGACAAAAATAATCGGTGAAAAAAACTTTTTCCCAGAGTAGTTTTGTAGAAAGAAAGAATTCCTCCTGCTAAACTTAAAATCAAAATAGAACTAAACAAAATATTTTGAGAAATAAAATTGCTCAGATTTAAAATCACTTGGGTTAAAAAAGGCAATTCGGCATCAAAATCATTAAAAATAGCTGTAATCTTTGGCACCACAAAAGCTAACATTAAAAAAGCCATAATCACCATCACCACTATGATAATTGACGGATAAATCATCGCTCCCCGTACCTTAGAAACCAATTTATAATCTTTTTCTAATTGATTAGAAAGAATTTTTAAAATTTCTTCTAAACTTCCACCTGTTTCTCCTACTCTGATCATAGAAATAAAAACTTGGTCAAAAATCCTAGGATATGCGGCCATCGCCTCTGCCAAAGAAGTTCCTTTTCTCACCTCTTCACTGATTTTAAAAATTACTTTTTTAAAACTAGGATTTTTCTCTTGTTCTCCCAAAACATTAAGCGCTCGCGAAATTGATAAGCCAGAAGAAATCATCACTCCTAAATGTCGACAAAAAAGAGTTTTTTCTTTTAGAGAAACTCCGAAAAAAGAAATCCCACCAGATTTTTTTTTCTCTTTTTCTTGTCGTCGTTCAATTAAAATCGGAAAATAACCTTCCCTATGAAGTTTTTCAGAAACTTCTTTTTCTCCTAGTGCTTCCATCTCGCCCGACTTGTCTTCACCAATTTTATTTTTAGCGCGAAAAAAAAACGTTGCCATAAATTTATTCTTGAGTCACCCTTAAAACTTCTTCCAAGGTAGTAATTCCGTTTAAAGCTTTAATAACTCCATCAGCTAACATAGAAAACATACCCTCTTGCTTAGCAATTTTTTCAATCTCTTCAGCTGTAGCATTTCGACCAATAGCCTTTTGAATCTCTTCAGTCACTTCCAAAACCTCATAAATTCCTAGACGTCCCTTATAACCTTCATTGTTACAGCTACGACAACCTATCGCTTTATAAAAAGTTGCCTCAATATAATTCTTAGTTTTTTTTAAAATTTTCAATTCATCAAAATCTGTCTGATTCTTTGCCTCTGCTAATTCAGAAAAAGACAAAGCCTCTTCCAATTCTTCAATTTGTTTTTTTGTTAATTTTATTTCTTGACGACATTCTGGACATAATCTACGCACCAAACGTTGCGCAATAATCAAGTGGACAGTCGAAGCAACTAGAAAAGATTCCGCTTTCATATCTAACATTCGAGCAATGGTTGCCGCTGCTGAATTAGTATGTAAAGTAGAAAGCACCAAATGCCCAGTCATTGAAGCGTTCATCGCGATAGATAAAGTTTCACTATCCCGAATCTCTCCCACCATAATAATATCTGGATCTTGTCGCAAAAGTGATCTTAAACCAGCAGCAAAAGTCATTCCCACTCCAGGCATAATTTGAGTTTGATTTACTCCCGGCATCCGATATTCTACTGGATCCTCTACAGTTGAAATATTCACTTCAGGCTTATTAAGTATATCCATCATTGTATAAAGAGTAGTAGTTTTACCGCTACCAGTTGGCCCAGTTACTAAAATCATACCGTTAGGACGATGAATACCACTATGCACTCTTTCTAACGCTGTCCCCCAAAGACCCATTTTTTCCAAAGTTAACCCTTTAGAAGATTCGTCCAAAATTCTCATCACAATTTTTTCTCCATCAAAAACTGGCAAAATAGAAACTCTAAAGGATATTTTTTTATTATCCTCTTCAATTTTAAAACGCCCATCTTGAGGCACTCGATGTTCATCTAATTTTAAATTAGCCAAAACTTTGATTCGCGCCACCACTCCCGGCAAAACTTGTTTAGGTAAAGTCATAGCCTCGTGTAAAATTCCATCAATACGATAACGCACTCGCACTTCTTTTTCATCTGGTTCAATATGAATATCCGATGCTGACTGCAAAATCGCATGTTTTAAAAAAGTGTCCACAATTTTGATAATCGGCAAATCTTGAGCAATCTTTTCTAAATCCTCACTACCCTTAACTTTGTCAGAATTTTCATTAATAATATCCCCAAACTCCGCTTGTAGACTCTTATGATATTGTTTTAATGCAGTTTCAATACTGGCCCGAGAAGTCAAACAAGGAGAAATTCGCAAACCGGTTTTCTTTTTTATAAAATCAATGGTTTGTATATCTCCAGTATTCAACATCGCCACACGCAGCTCCCGATCATTTTTTTGGAAAGCGATAATATTGTTTCGCTTGGCAATTGCCTCCGGAATAATTTGTAAAATTTCCTTGGGAATAATTTCTTTTTCTAAATTAACAAAAGGAATACCCAGAATATAGGCGTACATCTTATTTAATTCTTCTTCAGAAATAACCTTCTTCTCCAATAAAATCGCCTCTAAGGTAGTTTTTTGTGTTTGAGCTTCCAAAATCAACGCTTCCAATTCCTTTTCTTTAAGAAAACCGGCATCAATCAAAAACGCACTTAATTGTTTAGGACTAACATTCATTGGATATTTTTTTATTTTTTATCTTAAAAAATCCCTAAGCTTCAAGTAAATTCTTCACTTTCATCACAATTTCCCTCAAATTATAGTCTGCTTTCACTAAATAACTCATCGCGCCTAAATCTAAGGCTTTTTGGATTGAATCTGCTTCACTTAAATTAGTCAAAACTATCACTTTGGGCAAACTATCTTTTTTAATTTTTTTTAAATCTTCCAAAACCTCTAAACCATTTTTTTTGGGTAAAATAATATCTAAAAGAATCAAATCATAACTATTTTTAACAGCCAAATCCAAACCAATTTCCCCATTAGTTGCTTCTTCTACTAAATAATTTTTTTCTTTTAAAGAATCCACTAACATAGAACGAAGTGTTTCTTCATCTTCCACTACCAAAATTCTTTTTTGCATTTTTTTGAAAAATAAAGGTTAAAACTATTTTTCTATTTGAGGAAAAGAAACCCAAAAGATCGTTTTCTTCCCTCGAATAAAAAAACCTAGATTACCTCCCATTTTTTCTGTCAAAACTTTTGAAATGTATAATCCCAAGCCAGAACCCTGAGGAGAAAATTCTTTGGCAGACTCAGAACGATAAAACTTCTCAAAAAGACGGCCTTGATCTTCTTTTTCAATGGCCACACCAACATTTTCAAACATAAAAAAAACTTCTCTCCCTCTTTTTTTTATTCTAACAGAAATTGTACTTTTTTCAAAGGAGTATCTTATAGCATTACTCAAAAAATTATCAAAAATGATTTTCAAAAGATCTTCATTAGCCAAAACCAGCAATCTCCGCGAACCAAAAAAGGTTTTAATTTCAATGGCTTTCGCTGAGGCAAAAACAGAAAAATCTTCTATTTTTTCTTTCAACAAATTTGTGCCATCAACCGGTTGTTTTTCAATTGATCTACTATCTTCCAATTTTTCTAAAAAAATAAAGTTGTCGGAAAGTTCAATTAACGTTTCATTGGCCACAGTAATTTTCTGCAAGCAAAGCTTTTGTTTATCACTTAATCTAGCAGATTCTTTTTCTAGACCTTCCAAGTTCCACTTGATCGCTGTAAGCGGATTTCTCAATTGATGAGAAATAATACTAATAAAATCTTTTTTTAGCTTTAAAGCAGATAGAGATTTTTTAAATAATTCAATAATCGTATTGCCGATAATTAAAATAAAACTAGATTCTAAAGCCACCCACAAAACTGCCTCACGCGGATCAACTTTTCTTGACGCCCAAAAATAAGTTCCTAACATTCCAGCAATATTAATCAAGACCAAGATGAATAACAAAAAATCCGGTTGTTTCCAAAAAGGTAAGCCCAATTTCTTAAAGTCCTCTTCTGTTTTTAAAAAACTCCAAAATTTTTTTATTTTTCTTCCCATAAACGGTTCATAGTTTTTAAAAAAGTTTTAATAATTATTTCTGGCGCAGTTAATAAAAAATTTTGATAAAGACGAAAAATTTTTTGTTCATAACGATTAAAAAAATCTTCCTGTCCCAATGATTCAATCAGCGCATCTGTTTGAAACTCTTCCACTTTTTTTAAATGTTCTTTCCACATTAAATCTAACACCTTAAGTGTTACCGCTTTTTCTAATTGGCGAGTTTTTTCAGGAGAATAAAAATTTTCAAAATCTTTGTAATATTTTTCCACCGCCTGTTGCAAAAGCGCTTTAATAGAAGGCAAAGAAAATTTACGCACAAAAGGAAAAGAGAAATGAAACCAACGATTACCAATAAAATTTTGAGCTTTATTTTTAATTTCCTGCGCTTCCTTTTCGTTTAATAATTTTTTTAAAGAAAAATTACCTAAAACATTTTTATTAACTTCCAAAATTAAGAGATTGAGCGTTTCTTCTCTTAGGCTATTATCTTCCAAAACCCGCCGGCGTTGACGATAAAAAGACTCTCGTTGCTTTTCCAATACTTTGTCAAATTCAAAGCCCAAAACTCTCTGATCAAAAAAAACTTCTTCCATTCTTTTTTGAGCTTTTTCTAAAATTTTTTCTAAGCGTCGACTCTCTACCCCATTTTGATAATTTTCTTTTAAAATCGCCTTTTGATATTCTTTTAAAAAATAATTTTTAATCAATTCGTCATCAGCAGAAATTAAAAAACTAGAACGACCAGGATCACCTTGCCGACCGGCCCGACCAATTAATTGATTATCAATTCGTCGAGCATTATGTCTCTCTAAGCCAAAAACTACCATCCCTCCGAGCGCGCGACTAACCGAATCAAGAACAATATCTGTACCTCTTCCTGCTATATTAGTTGCCACTGTTACTGTTTTTGCTTTCCCTGCTTGCGCAACTACCTCAGCTTCTCGCGCTGTATTTTTAGCATTTAAAACATTACTAGGAATATTTTCTGTTGCTAAAATCCTTTGCACTTGTTGAGATTTGATTACCGATCGCGTCCCTACTAATACCGGTCGCTCTTTTAAATAATGTTCTTCAATCTCCCAAACTAGATAACGTAATTTATCCTCCCAAGTAAGAAAAAATTTATCAGCTGTGTCCTCACGAACAATTGGCCGATTAGTTGGTGTAATAAAAACTTTTTTTCCATAAATCATTTTTAGCTCTTTTTCTGCCGTTTTAGCAGTACCAGTAAAACCGCAAAAATTTTCATAATGACGGAAAAAATGTTGATAAGTTATCGAGGCTAGTGTCTCATCTTCTTCTTTAATAGGTAAATTTTCTTTAGCTTCAATTGCTTGATGAATGCCTTGGAAAAAACGGTGACCAAACATTAACCTTCCAGTAAACTCATCAACAATAACTGCCTCATCATTATCAACAATATAATCCTTATCTTTCTGAAAAAAATGATGCGCTTTTAACAATCTTTCTAAATAATAAACATAATTCTCACCTTCATCTGCATAGAGGTTTTCTACACCCAAAATTTTTTCTAATTTTTTTATGCCCTCCACTGTCAAAAAAATTGTTTGTTTTCGCTGATTAATCTTAAAATCAACATCCTTTCTTAAAATTTCAACCAATCGATTAATTTTAATAAATAGTTCACGATCTTTGCGTGTTTCTTCTTCACTGCCTTTACGTTGAGAAATAATCAATGGAATTTGCGCTTCATCAATTAAAACACTGTCCGCCTCATCAATAATTGCAAAATTAAATTTTTGACGATGACGTCGATCAGCGACATTATAGACCATATTATCTCGGAGAAAATCAAAACAAATTTCCGCCCCTGTAGAGTAAGTAACATCTCCGGCATAGGCCACTTGTCTATCAAAATGGTTAGTAGTGGAAATTACATAATTGGCACTAATCCCTAAATAGCGATAGATTTTGCCCATCATCTCAGCATCCCTTTTAGCTAAATAATCATTAGCAGTAATAACATGCACTCCCTTCTCAGTTAAGGCTTCTAAAAAAGCAGGAAAAAGAATAGCTAATGTTTTTCCCTCACCAGTTTTCATTTCTACAATGTTTCCTTCAGCGGCCGCCAAAGCTCCAATCAATTGCACATCATAAACTTCCATTCCCGTACTTCTTTTAACCGCCTCTTTAGCTAAAGCAAACACTTCTGGCAAAAGTTTTTCTTTTTTTTCTCCTGATTTCAATCGCATTTTGAAAATTGCTGTTTTAGAAAGAAAATCCGCCTCTTTTAAGAGCGCCATTTTTGCCTCCCATTTTTTAATCTCTGCCAATTTTCTTTTATATCTGCTCAAACTGTTGAACATCCTTTTATTTTATCAATTACTTTTTTTTATTTTCAATTGTTCTTTCATTCTAACTTATTTTTTTCTTTTGGACAAATTCAAATAATTGAAAAAACTTGTCTCGTATGAAGAAGCCTTCAGAGATAATTTGTGTCTTGATATTCCATTATACTTTCTCACTTTTTTCACATAAAACCAGAAAGTTTTATTTTACTAATATGATTCTCCGCTATGGATTTACTCTAAAATTTTTCTATCTTAAAAAGATTAATTTATCGTAACCCTTCCACTCATCAGTGTAAATATTTACTTTTTTTGTTATATTCTATAAATCTTTTAAACACTATAGCATAAGTTGCTATACAAGATTATAAAATATATCCTGGTTAAAAATAGCTTCGCTTTTGTTAAAAATTTTTTAAAATCCACATCATCAAAGGAACTAATTTATTTTCAGTTGTTTTCTGTTTTTTCTTTTTTAAAAAATAATTTTCAAAAACAAAAACTCCGTTTAAACGGAGTTTTTGTAATCCAATCCATAGTTTCCGGCGCTGACCTACTCTTGCCTAACAGGCTACCATCGGCGCTGACGAGCTTAACGGCTGAGTTCGGGATGGGATCAGGTGTACCCTCGTCGCTAGAAACACCGGAAACCATGGATTTGATTTTAATCCCCGCACTCACGAATTTATATCCATAAACAGATAAACAACTAAAAAGCTTTAATCACTGGGGAAGAAAAAACAAAAACTAAAATCCCGAACAACAACACACCCACCACCATTAAGGCGATCTGCCAGTTTTCACTGAGCAATCTTTCCTTTTTCATTGTTATTTTCTTTAGGTTAAATTAAATAATTTACTTCCCATTGACATCCTCAGTAGTAGCAATTTTAGCAATTCTTTGAAAATTGTCAAATCAATCCTTCTTGCTTGCTAGCCATCGCGATTTAAGCCGCCAAAGCGGCAATGCCATACGACTTATTAGTATTCCTCGGCTGAATCCGTTACCGGACTTGCACCTAGAACCTATCAACCTGATGTTCTATCAGGAAGTCATCTTGCCTTATCTTGAAGTGGGCTTCCCGCTTAGATGCTTTCAGCGGTTATCCCGAACAAACATAGCTACCCGACAGTGCCCTTGGCAGGAACAGCCGGTCGACCAGAGGTTTGCTCTTCTCGGTCCTCTCGTACTAGAGAAGAATCTTCTCAAGCAATAACGCCTACGGCAGATAGAGACCAACCTGTCTCACGACGGTTTGAACCCAGCTCGCGTACCTCTTTAAATGGCGAACAGCCATACCCTTGGGACCTTCTCCAGCCCCAGGATGAGATGAGCCGACATCGAGGTGCCAAACAGCGCCGTCTATATGAACTATTGGGCGCTATTAGCCTGTTATCCCCGGGGTAACTTTTATCCGCTGATCTTCCGCGCACCTATATGCGACGGTCGGTTCACTAAATCCTACTTTCGTAACTGATCGACTAGCTTGTCTCTCAGTAAAGCTGGCTTCTGGTTTTATCCTATCTCCCGCATTTCCATCGCGGAATAGCCAACCTTTGTGAGCGCCTCCGTTACTTTTTAGGAGGCGACCGCCCCAGTCAAACTACCCACCAGGCACTGTCCCCGGTCTGGTATTTGAACATTTTGAGGCTTAGATATCAGAAAAGATTAATAAAAATTTCTTAATTGTGGTCTTTTCAAACTTTTCATTTACTAACACTTTTCTGTCTTGATTTCAAAAAATCCAAATAACAGACCAGGGTTAGAATTCAAAATGGCACAGAGTGGTATTCCACTGTTGACTCCATCCCAACCGGAATCGGGACTTCAAAGTCTCCCACCTATGCTCGGCAATGCCATCTCGAATTCAATGCCAAGTTATAGTAAAGCTCCACGGGGTCTTTTCGTCTTGCCGTAGGTAGGGGGCATCTTCACCCCCACTGCAATTTCGCTGGGCCCCTTGTTGAGACAGTTACCAAGTCGTTACGCCTTTAATGCGGGTCAGAATTTCACTTTAGTTATTCGTTTTCACGAAAAATCAGACTATATCTTCATCTTATCCAAGACACTTAGAAGTTTTGTTTGGTTATATTTTCTTTTTCCGGAAACATTCATTTGAAAAGCCATTTTAATAATTTCTTTTAAATGATCAGGATTCCGATGTTTCATCTGTGCCACTTTCTCACAAATTTCTGAAAAAATTTGAAAATCCCTTTTTTTAGTGGTTAGCAAAGGAAACTTTTCAAAATGAGGAATGATTTTTTTTCTCAAATCGTCAATGTTTCTCACTTCATACTTATAACATTGGTCTTTAAGAGAAAATCGCAAACTCCCGCAATTAAAAAATTTTTGAATTTCTTTCAAAATTTCTAGATTACGTTTGTTTTGCCCAACAGCAAAGCTGGGACGCACCTCAATTTTGGTTTTCAGTTTTTCTCGAAAATTGAAAGACACAGAAAAGCATCCTTCTCCATCAATAAAACCGGAAACATAACTTGCAAAATTCATATGTTCTTTTGTTTAGGATAAGAGTCGGCGTTTTATTCCTTTTAACTCTTGAAAAATTAAAAGAAATCTCCGTTTTCACTTCAGTCGTTACGGGGTTATCCGCCATTAGCGGAAACTTCCCACGATATTACCATAGCTCGTTTTATTTCTTAGCGCAAGCTGAAGGCTTCATCGTTATTAGCCGATTTACTTTTATTGCATCACTGCAATATTCAGGCAAATTTCTGACTTTTTACCTGACAAGGAATTTCGCTACCTTAGAACGATTATAGTTATCGCTGACGTTCACTGGCGCTTCGGGGATTGGCTTGCACCGCTCCCGTTAACGTTCCAGCACTGGTCAGGCGTCACCCCCTATACATCCCCTTACGGGTTAGCAGAGAGCTGTGTTTTTGATAAACAGTCGCTTGGTATCTTTAACTGCGGCCAACCAGCCGCTCCGCACCGGAAATTCCAAAAATTTCAAAATTCTTCTTTCAAAAAATTAAGTTTCAAAAATCCATTCTTTAGAAACCAATTATTGAAATTAAAAATTACTGAAAAATTAGAAATTGAAAATTCCGATGCTATACAACAGTTCGCATCTTCGGCATTATGCTTAGCCCCGTTACATCTTCGATGCAGAATCGCTTGACTAGTGAGCTATTACGCACTCTTTAAAGGATGGCTGCTTCTAAGCCAACCTTCTAGCTGTTTAAGCAATTCCACTACCTTCACCACTTAGCATAAATTTAGGGGCCTTAGATGGCGATCTGGGCTGTTTCCCTTTTGAGCTTGGACCTTAGCGCCCAAGTTCTGACTGTTAAGCTAAATCAATAAGCATTCGGAGTTTGATAAAACGGCCTAGTCCGAAGACACGGTCGCTTTTTCAGTAGCTCTACCTCTTATTGATAATGACTTAACGCTAGCCCTAGAGCTATTTCGGAAAGAACCAGCTATCGCCGAGCTCGATTGGAATTTCTCCTCTACACACAAGTCATCCCCTAGAGTCGTACGACTAGTGGGTGCGGGCCTCCCCCCGATGTTACTCGAAGTTCACCCTGCTCATGTGTAGCTCGCCCGGCTTCGGGTCTAGTCCATGCGACCAAAATTTCGGCGGTTAAACCTCGCTTTCACTTCATCTCCGCAGCTACAAACTGCTTAGATAAGCCGCATAGAACTAACTCGTTGGCTCGTTCTGCAAAAAGCACGCTATCACCGACGCAAGCGTCGGCTCTAACTCTTTGTCTGCGCACGGTTTCAGGATCTTTTAACCCCCCTTTCGGGGTACTTTTCACCTTTCCCTCACGGTACTAGTTCGCTATCGATCATCAAAAATATTTAGCCTTGGAGCTATAGTGGTCCCAGATTCGAACGGGATTTCTCCTGTCCCGCCCTACTTGAGAATAAACACTACAGAGATATTTTATTTTCGCTTACGGGACTTTTACCCTCTTTGGTCTTCCTTTCCAAGATTGTTCCGCTAATAAAATATTTTTTCACTCTGCCCTAATTAAATAGGAGTGTTTACCTCGCAACCCCGGTGTAAGCATCGGAAACTCAAAATTCAACAATCAATCCCAAAATAATATTTCTCTTCAAAATTAACATTTTCAAAACTTTTTTACGTTTTGAATCTTGATTAACTGAATTTAAATATCTCTTAGATGGAATATTAGATTTAGAATCTCCGAGGCTTACACCGGTTTAGGCTTTTCCGTTTTCGCTCGCCACTACTAACGGAATCACAATTGTTTTCTCTTCCTCCGGGTACTAAGATGTTTCAGTTCCCCGGGTACGCTACCCGCCAAAATGACGGACTGATAGAGGTTTACTCTACCGCGTTGCCGCATTCGGAAATCTTCGGATCAAAGTTTGCTTGGCAACTCCCCGAAGCTTATCGCAACCTGCTACGTCCTTCATCGCTTTTTGATGTCAAGGCATCCACCGTACGCTTTAATTTGACACTACCGCGTTTGGCTAGCAAACAACAAAAATCCATTTTGTGTTTACTATATATAAGTCTTGTTTTACTTTTTCCATTGAAATTAATTACCTACTACTACCTATTCAATTGTTAAAGTTCCGCCAATCCAACCTTCTTCTTTGCTAAAAAACAAAGCTCCAGTTAGGCGCGAAAAAAGAGGGAACAGCTGAAACGAGTGTTGTCAAAACAACGACCCGCGCTGTCCAACCCCTTTTTTCGAACCCCAAAAAACAAATTAAATTAAGAAATTTCAAGATCTTTTTCTTCCAAGCAGAAACCATTATAGCAGCTTAAAAAAGTTTGTCAATAGAAAAAATACATTTTCTTAAGAAAATTATTTCACCCCTTTTTTATCATTTTATTTCTGACATTTTTCATATTTTTATGCCCTAACTGTTTATTTGATCCAATAAAAGAAAAACCTTTTTTTCAATATTTATTCTCTCTGGATGATTAAAATAGTCAATTTTAGCGTTTTTGTTTATATTTTTATTTTGGTCAAACGCTCGACGAATATAAACATTAAAGCCTCTTTCGTTTTTTATTTTCCCAACACTCAATTCGATTCTTTTATCTTTCTGAAATTGATATTCATGTTTTTTTACTTCCTCAAAAAAATCAATCAAATCTTCTCGTTCTCTCATCGGCAAAACATCTCCTCCTACAAAAAAGGTAATATCTTTAAACAAATACGAACCAAAAATATACACAGCATTTCCCTTAGGTAAATTACTATTCCACATTGGTTTTACCGCCTTGTCTTTGCTATATTTTATTTCTATTGCTAACAAAAATTTTTTTCCAAAAATCAAAAAATCTGGAAAATTTTGCGAGCCAAAAGGTTGAAAAATAAAACAGTTACAAAATTCTTTCCTTTTTTCAAAAGGGTTTTCTATTAAATGATCCGATCTCTTGTTTTGAATCTTTGCTTTAATTTTCTTGAAAGCCCTTCTTTCAATATCCGTTTTAAAAATTCGATTGAAACCATATTTTTTTAAAGCAGTTTCAAATCTTTGTTCAAAATCATCCCCACTTCTGCTTTGTAACCAACGATCTTTATCTTTTTGAATATCCTCAAAAACTCTTTTTAACATAACTTCATTTGATTAATTCCTCCCCATTTTGAACTATATTCTTCCACCACGTCCGCTTTCCCAAATCCAGGAATAGTTGTATTTTTTCGAGCCAATTTTTCATAATCCAATGATAAAAGTCTTTTCTTAATAATCTTTTCAATTGATCTAAAAAACATCCACTGAATATTTTTTTTGAGCTTTCTTTGATCTTCTATTCTTTCTTTATAATTATAAAAACCTTGACGTGGAACAGCAAAATCCCATTTAAAAACACTTTTATCAAAATACTTTAAGGTTTCTTGGGTATTATTATACAAAAACATATCAAAATCGGGATGTTTTATAGGAGGACGACCTGTTAATCGCAAATTTTTCATACCAGATCTTTTTGTCCAAATTTGAAAATAAGTTCTTACTTGATAATCTTTACCCGACAAAATAAAACTATTACTGGGCAACTCTTTTTGATAAATCATTTTTAAATCTTTTCGTAATTTTGATTGAACCGACCATTTTCCAAACTGAATTGGCACAATAAACGCTACTAAATCAGAATATTCCATAGCCTTATTAACAAAATCAATCGCCAAACGACTCCTTTTTCCAAAAGGAGGATTACCGATTACAACAATATCTTCTTTAATTTTATTAATCCCCAAATCTCTTTTCTGAGAAAATAAAAAATCAACTTTGTATTGTGACACAGAATCCTTATCAATATCACAAGAAATTATTTTGTTTTGCGGATACTTTTTTTTCAAAGCCCGCAAAAAACTCCCCCCACCAGCAGATGGTTCCAAAAAACAAACTTCCTTATAATCAAGCACTTTTAAAATTTTTGGAAGACTACCAACACAATCCTCTGCTACTGAATCTTTAGTATAAAAACGGTCTAAATAATCCTTTTTCATTTTTTTAATTATTTTTATTATTCACAAATCACAAAACAAGTTACTTGATTATCTTAATCTAAGAACAATTTAACATATTTTTTAAAAACAATAAATTGCTTTAATTATTTCTGACACTCTTGACACCAAAAAACACTTCTCTGCGCCATTTTTTTTCTCTTAATTCTCCCTCGACATCTCTTACGCCAACACTTCTCATTTTCTCTATTATACACTTTTAGTTTTTTTTGAAAATCCCCCGGCGCACCAGCAGTATCTCGATAATCACTATCTGAAGTTCCCCGTAATTGGATTGCTAATTTTAAAATTTTTTTAATCGCCAAAAAAATTGCCTTTTGTTCTGAATCTCTTATTTTTTCCGCTAATCTCCACGGACTAACTTGGGCAGTAAATAAAATTTCTGAACGATAAATATTGCCTATTCCAGCAATTAAATTTTGTTCCATTAAAATTCTTCCAATTTCCATTTTTCTTTTTTCTTTTAAAATTTCCTGCCATTTTCTAAAAGTAAATTTCTCACTTAATGCATCTACTCCTAAATTCTTAATTTCTGGCAGCTCCATTATTTTTTTGGTATCTAAATAAACAATTTTTCCAAATTTGCGCAAATCAGAAAATTCTAAATTTTTCCTATCCCCTTTCTCATTCTGCAAAGAAAAAACATGCCGAATGTATTGATTCACTCTATCTTGAAAATAATCTTTTTTGGATTTTATTTTTCTTTCTTTTCCGTTATTAGAAATTTGAAGTTTAGACTTTAAAAACTTAACCAATAAATGTCCTGTCATTTTCAAGTGTAAATACAAAGTTTTTCCACCCGACAGATCAATAAAAATATTTTTACCAATCCGACGAACTTTCAAAATTTTCTTTCCAACAATAGCTTTTTCAAGTTCCTTTGGCGACATATTCTTCAAAGCCTTTGGCCAAAAACTCTTAAAACTAACAATTACATCGCCCTTAATTTTTTTATTTAAATCTCTCACTATCGTTTCTACTTCCGGCAATTCCGGCATAAAATTTAATAAAGATTAGAATTTTCAATTGACACCAGCGCCATTATCAAAGCTTGTTTGGTATATTCTTGACGATTAATACGATTTTTGGTCAAAATACCTACCAAACCCTCGGCCGAACCCAGTTGTGGATTATTAGTGATCCCTAACTTGTTACAAGCCTGAGTCATATCTAAATTTTCTTCAAAAATTAATCGATTAACTTCAGTCGGACATTCAAAACCGGAAGATAAGCCTAAGGAAAAATTTTTCCCATCAAAAACAGCACAAACACAAAGATCCATAAAACCATTTCTCGAACCGGGAACCTCAATTAAACCCGATTCTAAGCCAATCCCCAAGCCATCTTTTTCCCAAATCTTTTGTGCTCGATTTTTAGCTCCAGTTACTGTTTCTTTTAATGATTTAGGCTGATCAGACACTCCGCTTGCCACTTCTTTACTAATAATTTTTACTGGCTTTAACAGCGCATAATCTTTTACTACTTCCTGCACTGCTTCTAATTTAGCAACATTTTTAGTACCTACAAAAATTTGCATAAAATTAACTTAATTTTTCTTCCAAATATTTTTCCAAGTTAGCTATCTTAATTCGTTCCTGTTTCATTGTATCTCGATCACGCACAGTGACTGATTTATCATTTAAAGTTTCAAAATCCACAGTTACACAGTAGGGTGTGCCAATTTCATCTTGCCGACGATAACGTTTGCCAATAGATTGAGTTTCATCATACTCCACCATAAATTGCTTTTTTAATTTTTCCCAAATTTTTTTAGCTGGTGCAGTTAGCTCTGATTTTTTAGAAAGAGGTAAGACAGCCACTTTAATCGGCGCTAAACGTTTATCCAATTTTAAAACTACCCTTATTTCTCCTTGTACCTCTTCTTCTGTATAGGCCTGATCTAAAAACATAAAAACTAAACGGCCCAAACCAACAGAAGTTTCCATAATATGCGGAATAAATCTCTGACCAGTTTTTTCATCAAAATAATCCAAAATTTGACCAGAAAATTTACTGTGTTGAGATAAGTCCCAGTCACCTCGCGCATGAATCCCTTCCAATTCTTTAAATCCACCTAAAGTTTTAAAATTGTATTCAATATCAAAAGCTTCGCTAGCATAGTGTGCCAATTTTTCGTGGCGATACCAACGAATTTCCTTTTCTTTGACTCCATATTCTAAGTACCATTGCCAACGTGTTGCTTTCCAGTCTTCGTATTTTTCCTTCATCATTTCTGGCGCTAAAAAATATTGCATTTCCATTTGCTCAAATTCCCGCGTCCGAAAAATAAATTGGCGCGCCACAATTTCATTGCGAAAAGCCTTACCCACCTGAGCAATTCCAAAAGGTAATTTGAGATGCAAAGAATCAAGAGTATTTTTATATTCCAAATAAATTCCTCCACAAGTTTCTGGACGAAGATAAACTACATTTTCTTCTTTTAGTTCTTCTGTGGGAGAACCAATATTGGATTTTACCATTAAAGAAAATATTTTAGCTTCTGTTAAATCCGTTGAACCACAATGAGCACATTTAAGTTTTCCTTCTTTTTTTAACTTAGCCAAATGTTGATTAATTTCTTCAATTGGCGCTTTATCTGCCGAAATTCCAAATTCTTCCAAGATATGATCGGCGCGAAAGCGAGCTTTGCATTTTTTGCAATCCACCTGCGGATCATTAAAACCGCCCACATGTCCCGAAGCCACCCAAGTAGTTGGATGCATAAAAATTGCGCTATCCAAACCTACTACATCTCGCCGTTCTTGTACCATAGCTTTCCACCACGCATCCCGAATATTATTCTTTAAAAGCGTACCGTAATGTCCATAATCATAAATCGCCTGCAGACCTCCATAAATTTCTGAGGAAAGATAAACAAACCCTCGCCTCTTGCATAAAGATACTAATTTTTCCATCATTGTCGATTCCATAGATTGCTAATTAAAAATTAAAATAAATTTACTCCTCTATCATTTTTCGCAATATAGACTAATAGTTTATTATCTATACATCCGTAAATCTGTATTTGATTCATAACATAATTCGTAAACAAAAAATCTCATCCCAACAGACCAAAAATGCTTTCACATTTTTAATTTGTCAGAACGAGATTCTTCTCGCGGTTCCATCTGACTTCCTGCCTTTTCGGCAGACAACTTAATTTTCTTCTTTTTTACCTCTATCCTGCGGAGCCAAACCCGCCAGGTTCTCTTTTAATGAATCTATCCTCTTTTTTCTTTTCTGTCAAATTCAACTTTTTCGATTTTCATATTTTGTGTGTAACAATTTTTCCGCCAAAACACTGCCTGGATTTTTTAAATAATCTTCATAAACTTTTCTTACCATTGGATTTTCATGTGACTTCCTTCTAGGTAAAATTTTATCCAAGGCATAAATAGCTCTCTTTCTTTCTTCTCGTACCATACTATCCGACGGAATCGGCTGACCGCCTCCGCCCAAACAACCATCTGGACAAGCCATCACTTCCACAAAATCATACTCGCACTCCCCTTTTTCCAAACTTTCTAAAATCTTTTTAGCATTAACCAATTTATGCGCCACCGCCACCTTGATTTTTAATTCTTTAGTCAAACACTTAGAACGAGGAAAAATCACTTCCGCTTCCCGAATTCCTTTAACTCCGCGCACCTCTTGATAATCTAACTGATGCAGTTTTTCACAAGTTAACTTTTCATAAGCAGTACGTAACGCCGCCTCCATTACTCCACCGGAAGAAGCAAACAAAATTCCTGCACCAGTATAATCGCCTAATAATGAATCAGCTTTACCATCAGGCAAGGAATTAAAATCAATTTTCTTCTTTTTAATCAATCTGGCTAGTTCTCGAACAGTCAAAACCAAATCTACATCCCTCAGTTGATCGGTTTGCATTTCTTTTCTTTGCGCTTCAAATTTTTTAGCAATACAAGGCATAATTGATAAACTAATAATGTTTCTAGGATGAATTTTTCTCCTTTCTGGATAATAACTACGCATTAACGCCCCCAACATTTGTTGCGGTGATTTACAAGTAGAAAGATGATCAATAAATTGTGGCCAATATTTCTCTATATATAAAACCCACGAGGGGCAACAACTAGTGAACATCGGCAAATTAACTTTCTCATCACCACGCGACCAAGCAAGAATTCTTTTGACTAATTCATTCGCTTCTTCCACAATAGTTAAATCAGCAGAAAAAGTAGTATCAAAAATTAAGTCTGCCCCTAAAAGCTTTAAAGCCGAAATTAACTTTCCTTCCACAAAAGTTCCTGGCTTTAAACCAAATTCTTCTCCTAAAGTAAAACGCACTGAAGGCGCAAATTGAAAAACTTTTAACTTACTTTTATCTGCTAATAATTCTTCCATCCTTTCCGTTTCATCTTTTTCTACAATTGCTCCAGTGGGACAATAATTGGCACATTGACCACAAAAAACACAATCCAACGGAATCTCACCTGGCGTACCTACCTTAGTTTCAATCGAACGATAATTAGTACCATAAGAATCAACTGTTTGAATTTCTCGACAAGCCTTAATACAACGCCGACATTCCACACAATATTGGTTATCTCTTACTAAACAAGGGTTTTCATTATCCACTACTCGATTCTTTAAACTCTCTTTTAATGCCAATAATTGACTTTCTTTGGGCGAATTTTGCCAATCGGGAATAAAATCGGCTATATCAATTTTAAACTTTCGCGCCAAATTTTGTAGTTCACAATGACCATTCTTCTGACATCGTGAACATTTACCGGCATGGTCTGCCCATAAAAGTTCTAGATTCCATTTACGCGCTTTCTCAATATCCTCATCTTCTGTTAAAACTTCTAAATAATCTTTAGCTAAAGTTTGGCAAGAAGCCACTAAACCTCGATGACAATTGGTTTTTACTAAACACAATCGACATAAACCTTCTGACGGCAACAAATCCCCATGATAACACAAGGTAGGAATTTCCACTTTCAAATCCCGGCAAACTTCCAAAATTGTTCCCGTTTTTTCTGTTTTGTAAATTTTCCCATTAATTTTAACTTGCATTGTTTTTTTTCTTTAAAAATCCAAAACGAATCGCATCACACCAAGCAGTAGCAGCAAATCTTCCCAAAGCGCAAAAAGTAGTATTTTTTAAAAGCCATAAAATTTTTTCCATATCCCCCCAGTCATTATCATCAAAAACCCCCGCTTTTAATCTTTCTGCTAAAATTTTTAAACGAAAAGTCCCTTCTCTACATGGCACACATTTTCCACAAGATTCTCTCTGAAAAAATCTAATCCAGGCAAACAATAATTTTTCTATTTCCTGATTTTTATCCACGACTAGAATTGAACCAGCGCCCAAAGGCAACCTAGCTGTAGATAAATAACTAGGAATCTCGTTTAAAAAACTTGCTGGCGCTAAAGGACCAGAAGCCCCGCCAATTTGCGCAAACCAAAAACTCATTCCAGATTTCAATCCACCAGCATAGTCAAAAATCAATTCTTCTAGCGTTTTGCCAATTGGAGCTTCATAGAGACCCGGCTTTTTTACTGCTCCATCAATACAAAATAATTTAGTTCCCGGAGAATCTTTTAAACCAATCTTAGCAAATTGTTCTGCTCCATTTAAAATAATCCATGGCAAATTAGTCAGTGTTTCAGCATTATTTACCACAGTTGGACAACCAAAAAGTCCACAATCACAAGGAAAAGGCGGTTTAAGACTTGGCTCGCCTCGACGACCTTCCATAGAATTAATCAACGCAGATTCTTCTCCACAAATATAAGCGCCAGCTCCTACAAATATTTCTACATCCAAGTCAAAATAAGAACCCCAGATACCCTTTCCTAAAAAATTTCTCTGTTTCGCCTGCTTTATAGCTTTTTTTAAAACATTTTTAGCTAAGGCAAAAGAACTATTGAGATAAATAAAAGCTTTTTTAGCGCCTACCGCATAACTAGCAATAGCAATTCCCTCTAAAAGCTGGTGAGGATTTTCTTCTGCCAATATTCTATCCTTAAAATTTCCCGGCTCTGACTCATCTAAATTGGCAATAACAAAACGTTTTTTATTTTTATTTTTTCGCGCCAATTCCCACTTTTCTCCTGTAAGATAACCCGCGCCACCTCGCCCTCGTAAACCAGATTTTTTAATTTCCTCAATAACAGCCCCTTCAGAAAAGTCTCTAATAACTTTTTTGAGCGCTAAATAACCACCTTTTTTAACATAACTGCTGATATCTTGCGGGTCAATTGAATTCCAAAATTTAGTAATAATTAAATAATTTTCTTTTCTTGTTGGCATATTAAAAAATAGATTTTATATTTTGTTTTAAATTTTTATTCCCAAATAATCCTTTACTATTTCTACTGCAAAACCCGGAGTTACTTTTTCATAAACATGTCCGTTAACAATCATAATCGGCCCTGATAAACAACGCCCCTGACAACTAATTCTTTTGACTTTTAGTTTTTTATTAATATCATCACCTTCCTTGATATGAAAAAAACTTTCCAAACTTTGAATAATTTTTTCCGTTGCTTTATTCACACAGTTCAAACTATCACAAATTCCTACTTCTACTAAACAAGGTTTTTTGACCTTTATTTCATCATAAAAACTTGCCACTTCAAAAACTTGACTAGCCGATAAACCAAAATGTTTACTTACTAAAAAAACCGCTTCCAAAGAAAAAAACCCAACCTGATAATTAATTTCCTTAATCACCGGCAATAAATTACTCCGCTCCGAAGAATATCCTTTCAAAATTTTCAAAATTGTTTTTTGGGGTTGCATAAAATCACTTACTCAAAACTCGAAAGATATTAGATATTTAAAAAACAATTAAAAGATCTTATTCCGCAATAATTGGCAAATTAATTAACTGATGTTATAATAAACTTGAAAATTATTTTTGGCAATTTTATTTTAAAATTAAAAAAATTTTATGAAAAAAATTAATCCTCAAGTTGAGACTTTAAAAGAAAATTTTTGGACAAAAATTTCTTTTAAACCAGCCTTCTTTTTTTGGACACTCTTTTTTTCCTTATTAGCCGTCACTGCTCCGGTGCTACTAGCGCATGTTCCCAAAAATCAGTTGCTGGTTGGTACTATTGTTAACGCTTCTCTGTTCGGTGCTGTTTGGCAAGTTGGTTGGTTAGGTGCTGTTTGGGTAGCAATTTTACCTTCTTCTGCTGCTTTAATAAAAGGCACTTTGCCCTCCCCTATGGCGATGCTTATCCCTTTTATTATCATCTCTAACTTAATTCTAATTTCTGTTTTTCAATTATTACCTAAAAAAAATTTATTTTCCATTTTTCTGTCCGCCGGATTGAAATTCCTCTTTCTTTTCTCTGTTATGCTCTTTTTTAGCAACAAAATTCCGGCAAATTTTTTAACCATGCTTTCTTGGCCTCAATTAGTAACCGCTCTTTCTGGCGGAATTATTGTTTGGTTGATAAAAAAATTCTCGACTAAAAATCAATCTAAAACCAATTAAAATTAATTTTGCCTTTCCTTTTGACTTAACAACAAATTTAAGTCCCTTTAAGATTTTTACTTTCAAATTTTAGGCTACATTATCAAAAATCTGGCTAACATCGTCGTGATCGTTTAAAGTTTCCCAAAGTTTTTGATAAGCTTCCAAATTAGCCTCATCTACAACGATTTTATTTTTGGCCAGATAACCTAAACTAGCTTCTTCAATTTCAAAACCCATCTTTTCTAAATTTTCCTTAACTATCTTTAAATCGGCAGTGGCTGTATAAATTTCATATTTGCCTTTCTCTTCTTTTTGATAATCATTAGCGCCACTTTCAATTATCTTCATTTCAATTTCTTCCTCAGACTTTCCAGAAATTGAAACACGAATTATCCCTACTGCTGAAAATTGCCAAGCTACCCCGCCACCTTCAGAGAACTTGCCATTATTCTTCTTCAACAGATTTTTAATTTCACTCAGCGTTCGATTTTTATTATCCGTTGCTACCTTAATTAACATAGCAATTTGACCCGGACCGTAAGCCTCGTAAACTACTTCTTCAATCTGGGCACTATCCTTCAGTTCGCCCGTACCCCGTTTAATCGCCCGCTCAATATTCTCCTTAGGAGTATTAGCATTTTTTGCCCTTTCTATAGCCAATCGCAAACGAAAATTACTTTCTGGATCACCACCTGCCCGAGCTGCTACAGAAATTTCTTTTAAAAGTCGTGTAAAAATATTAGCCTTTTTTGAATCGTTAATCGCTTTTTGGTGACGAATAGAATGCCACTTAGAATGCCCAGACATAAAGTTTCACTTAAAGATAAAGATAGAAAATCTATTTTTTAATAAACAAATTTGACAAAAAAAGTATTTAAACGCGCTGGAACAGTTAAAAATTTACAATACCTTGCCTATCGCTTATTGACCTTTTTAATCAAAGCTATTAATAACAAATAAACTCAACTTAATACCTTGCTCTAAAATTGATTTAAACACTTATTCATCTTCTATTTATTATCTTTTCTCTTGTTTTAGGAAAATAATTAATTACTCTCCACTTATTATCGCTTCTAAAGATTCATCATTTTCTTCCACTTTTTCTTCTTCCTCCGGAAGCGTTCCTTTTTGTAAATCAAAATACCAATGATAAATTTCTCGAGTAGCTGGCACCGCCCAACTATGACCCTCTCCTCCGCCCTCTACTAAAACCGCCATAGCAATTTCTGGATTTTCATAAGGCCCAAAAGAAACATACCAAGAATGTGTTTTATCTTCAGAACCAAATTGAGCTGTTCCAGTCTTACCAGCAGTTGCCACTTTTAAACCATTCAATAACCGTCCCGAACCGCTAGAACCAACTACTGTTTCCCGCATTCCTTCTCGCACACTAGCCAAATTACTCTCGGAAACAAAACCAGAACGCACTAAATCCGGCTTCAAAATATCTTCTTCTCCATCAACATCAATAATTTTCTCCACCAAACTGGGCCGAAAAAGTTTTCCACCATTGGCAATAGCCGCTACCGCATTCGCCATTTGTAGTGGGGTAACTAGCGCAAAACCCTGTCCAATAGAAAAATGGTAGTCATCACCAATATACCATTTCTCTCCAGTTTTTTTAAATTTCCATTCTCGGTCTGGGATATTGCCCTTAGCTTCGGCTGGTAAATCAATTCCTAGAGTACTGCCTAAACCAAATTTTTTGGCATAAACTCCTATTTTGTCAATAGTTAAGGCTGAAATTCCATTCCACCCTCCGCCAACAGCATAAAAATAAACATCACAACTTTCTGCCAAAGCCTTCTTTAAGTTAGTCGGTCCATGGGTTTTCCAATCGGGGAAAACCCAACTTCCATAAGTAATCCTGCCCGGACAATTTATCACTGTATCTTTAGTAATAATTTTTTCTTCTAAAGCAGCCACCGCCATAATAGTTTTAAAAATTGAACCAGGTGGATACTCTCCACTAATCGCTCGATTAAACATTGGTTTTCTTCCATCTTCAATTAAAGCCACATAGTCTTCATGAGAAATTCCTCCGGCAAATAAATTATTATCATAGGCTGGCACTGAAACTAATGCCAACACGCCACCGTTACGAGGATCAATCGCTACCATGGCTGCTCCAGTAGCATCTGAATTTTCTGCTAAAATTTTTTGTAAAACTTCAAAAGCTTTTTTTTGCAAACCGGCATCCAAATAAAGTTTTAACGTCTTACCTTCCACTGGGCGACGAGTACCCAATTGATCTTTTACTTTACCTAGAGAATCCACTTCAAAATAATTTTCCCCATCTTGGCCCTTCAATTTATTTTCGTAAGAATATTCCAATCCATTTTTTCCAATGTAATCAGTTAGTTTGTACCCCGGATGTTCCTTTAACTCAGCTTGAGTTATTTTCCCATCATAACCAAGCACAAAAGAAAATGCCACTCCCTCTGGATATTCTCTTTTAGCGGTTTCTTCCAAATATATTCCAGGAAATTTTTCTCTTTTCTCCATTAAAACCACTGCCTTTTCATAACCAATATTTTCCTTAATTAAAAAGGCGTTATGAGAAGAAAAATCCGCATTTTCCAACATAGAAGAAAGAAAATCGTCATTTAAAGACAAAATCTCCCCTAATTGAGAATAGATTTTTTTTCTGGAAGAATAATCTTTTGGCAAATCTGCTGGCACAAAAACAGCATCAAAACTAGGAACATTATTAGCTAAAATTTTCCCTTCGCGTGAAACAATTACCCCACGCGGAGCTTTAATAGAAACTTTTTTTATTCGATTTTGTTCAGCCATTTTCTCAAAAGTTTCTCTTTTAAGCACTTGCAAATAAACTAATCTCCCCGCCATTAAAAGAAAAAATACAGAAATAAAAAATAAAAATGGGCGCTCTCTTTTCTTTCTTTTTTCCCGCCATAAAGAAAAAGCTACCTCCGCCGCCGCTTCTCTTTGATCAAAAGTAGGATTTTCAATTTCTCTTTCCCAGTTGTTATTTTTTCTTTTTCTTAAAAAAGCAAATATCATAATAACTATTAACGATAATAAGGTAATTTATGTCTATCAGAAAAAATCTTCATTTGAGATAAAAGAAAGGTAATCGATAATCCAAATAAAATAAAAATACCTAAATTCAATAAATAATCTTTGAGAAAAATTCCTCTCTCATATTCCACTAAAACAGGTTCTAGCCAATCAAAAAACTTAGAAAGTAACCATTTTGTTCCATCCAAAAACAATTGAGAAAAAAGTAAAAGCGTTGCTTCCAGAAACCAACTGCGTTTTTGCCAAAGAAAAATTTTTTCAGCCCAAAAAATTCCCCCACCAATAAACAAAAAAAGGCTTGCTTCCACTAAAAGTGGCCAAGGAGAAAAATAACCAATCAAAATTCCACCAACCAAAAACCAAAAAAAAGTTTGAGGATAAGAAATCCTTCCTGATAAAACTACTAAAAAAGCTAATAAAAATTCTGGAGTATTTCTAAAACCAAAAATTGCTGGCCAAAAAGAAATTTGCCAGAAGAAAAAGAAAAGTAGTAATAAAAAAATTTTTTTTCTCATATTCCAGATTTTCATAAGGCATTATTTAATCACCCAGACTAATCTAATTCTTTCAATCTCCAAGGGCATTTCCAAAGAAAAACGACGAAACAAACTTCCGCTATTTTCTAATTCCTCGCCAACAAAACCAACTAAAAAACCTCGAGGAAATTCTCCGCCTAAACCTGAAGTTACCACTGCTTGACCAGTTTTAATTTCAGAAGCTTTAGTCACTTTATCTAAAACAGCAGTAATCCCCCGCACTCCCTGTACTACACCAGGTATTTCCTGATCCTGAATCTCCACGCCTACTAAAAAATTAGAATTAAAAATCAATTCCACTTCAGCACCTCCCCAAAAAACTTTTTTAATACGGCCTAATAAAAATTTCTGACTAGCTAAGACTACATCTCCTTCCGCAATTCCGCTTTCCGTTCCTTTGTCAATAAAAAGTAAAGCCTGTCCGTTTTCTAATCGTTCAGCCACCACCAAAGCTGCCTGGGCATTTAAATTTTCTTTCTGTTTTAAACCTAACTCTTTTCTTAATTGAATATTTTCATTCCGCACTTCTTTCATTTCTGCCACTTGACTTTTTAATTCCAAGTTCTCAATAAAAAGTTTCTCATTTAATTTTTTAATATCACCAATTGAAGCTAAAAAATCAATTTTTTCTCCTAGCCAGTTGCCTGTTATAGAAAAGAAACTGGCCGGTTTTTTCAAAAGAAAAAAAATTGGCGTTTGCAAAAACTTAATTTCATTTTCTCTGCGAAAAGAAACTAAGAAAAAGAGCATTAAAAAACCTCCTATAAAAAAGATTCGCCAGTAATAGTTTTTTTTAAAAAAAAGCATAAACTTAAAAAATACTCTCAAAAAAATCTTTTCTTTATTAGTCCTATGACGAAAACTTTTAAAATCACCGTTCAGCGCACTTTCCTCTCATCAGGCGATTCCACTAGGATGTTTCTTAATTTGTCCAAATTTTCCAAAACAATTCCTGTTCCCCGCACTACTGCCGTTAAAGGATCATCCATCTTCTTTGCTGGCATTTCTGTTTGTTCAGCAATTAATTTGTCTAGTCCACGAATTAAACTTCCTCCGCCAGCCAAAATAATTCCTCGTTGCATAATTTCTCCAATAAGTTCAGGAGGAGTTTCTTCCACTGTAGCTTTAATATTGTTAATAATGATTTTGATTGAGCGAGAAAGCGCTTCTCTGATTTGAGAAGAACTAGCACGTACTTCCTTTGGCAAACCGCTAATTAAATCCCGCCCCCGCATTGGCGCAGACAATTCTTCTTCCTCAGGATAAGCATTACCAATAGCAATCTTTATTTCTTCGGCTGTTTTTTCCCCTAAAAGCAAATTAAATTTCTCACGAGCAAAACGAATTACATCTTCATTCATTTCATCTCCTGCCACTCTAAGACTACGACTAGCTACAATCCCACCTAAAGAAATAACGGCTATTTCCGTAGTACCGCCTCCAATATCCACAATCATATTTCCCGCCGCTTCTTGCACAGGAAGCCGTGCGCCAATTGAAGCCGCCATAGGTTCATCAATTAAATAAGCCTCGCGCGCCCCGGCATTGATAGCAGCATCAATCACAGCCCGTTTTTCTACTTCAGTCACTCCACTAGGAATTCCAATTACTACTCGTGGACGAGGCAGTAAAGCAAAGGAATCTCGATGTACTTTTTCAATAAAATAACGCAACATCTGTTCAGTAGTCTCAAAATCAGAAATCACTCCATCTACCAAAGGACGTGAAGCCACAATATGCGACGGTGTTTTCCCCACCATTTTTTTTGCTTCCCGACCGATAGCTACAATCTGCCCTGTTCTTTTATTAATTGCTACTACCGAAGGTTCATTGATTACAATTCCACGCCCCTTCACGTAGACCAGTGTGTTTGCTGTCCCTAAATCAATTCCAATATCTTTAGAAATTCTTCCGAAAAAATTAGCCAGCATAAATTAAAATGTCTAATAACTTTTAGCAAATAACCAATCATGTTTAGCTTTTTCGCCAGTAATAAAACATTTTGGGTTACTAGGCGCTCGATTTTGATTTTCTTTTGGCAAAACTCGAGAAACCATTGAAAATCTTTCTTTCAACATTTTTTCTGATTCCTCTGTTTCAGACCAACTTGCCAAAAAGAAACCTTTTTGATCTTTAATCTCCTCCCAACTTTCAATCCGATAAATATGCCTTTGAGAAAATTCTGACGCTTCTTTAAAAAGTTGTTGCTGAATTTCTTCCGTTAAAAATTTTATTCTTTCGGTCAGCTTTTGTAATGATATTTTTTCCTTAGTCTTTTTATCACGACGAAAAACCAAGACTGATTTCTCTTTTAATTCCCTTTCTCCTAATTCTATTCTTACCGGCACACCTTTTATTTCCCACTGATTGAATTTATAACCCATTGAATAATCTTCTCGATCATCAATTTTAACGCGAAAATCTTTCAATTCTTGTTTAATTTTTTCCGCCGCCATTAAAATTTTTTGTTTATTTTTTCCTTGAAAAATCGGCACAATAATTACCTGAATAGGCGCCACATTAGGTGGCAAACGCAATCCGTTATCATCGCCGTGTGCCATAATTAATGCCCCCACACTACGCCAAGCAAAACCCCAACTATTTTGATGACACCAATGTTTTCGCTCATCTTTGCCAACATAAGTCAAATCGAAAACTCGAGCAAAATTAGTGCCTAAATAGTGACTGGTGGCCCCTTGCACCGCTTTGCCATCACCTACCATAATTTCCGCCGTAGTTGTAATCACTGCCCCAGCAAATTTCTCTGTCTGCGATTTTCGACCCTTAAAAACGGGCAATGCCATCCAGTGATAAGTTTTTTCGTAAATATCCAAAATATCCCACATTTCCTTTTCTGCCTCTTCTTGAGAGGCGAAAACCGTATGTCCTTCTTGCCATAAAAATTCACTCCAGCGCAAAAAAGGGCGCGGACGTTTTTCCCAACGTACTACATTATTCCATTGGTTAAGCCTCAACGGCAAATCTTTGTAACTTTGAACCCATTTGGCATAAGTTTTATACATTGCCGCCTCACTAGTCGGCCTAACAACTAAACTATTTTTTAATTTTTCCCCCCCGGCATGGGTAACAACCGCCAATTCTGGCGAAAAACCTTCTACATGTTCCTTTTCTTTTTCTAAATTTTCCATCGGCAAAAAAAGAGGAAAATAAACATTTTCTATCCCTTCAGCTTCTAGTTTTTCGGCTAAATTTTTCTTTATCAATTCCCAAATCCGATAGCCATACGGCCTAACAATTCCACAGCCACGCACTTCAGAATTTTCCGCCAATTCTGCTTCTCTAACCACATCTAAATACCATTGAGAAAAATTCTCCTTTTGGCTAGTAATTCGTGCCTTAGTTAATTGCATAGAAACAAAATAAAATTTAGAAATTAGAAAAGCGAAAGAAAAACTCGCAAATAAAAGGAAAAAAGTCTTTAACTTTTCTTTATCTTAGACAAAAACTAACAAAATGTCAAAAATAGACTTTTAAATCATTTTGTTGTATATTTACTTCAATTGAAAGGCTTAATCTATAAAACAATTTTATGTCAAAGTTTATCATCAATGGAGGAAAAAAATTGCAAGGTGAAATTAAAACTAACTCCGCCAAAAATTCTGCTATCTCCATTCTTTGCGCCACTGCCATGTTAAAAGGTACCACTCTTTTAAATAACGTTCCTCTGATTGAGGAAGTGAAAAGAATTATTGAACTTCTAGAATCCATCGGTTTAGAGATTCATTGGACAAAAAAGAATCAATTAGAAATTAAAAATTCTGGAAAAATTAATTGGGAAAAAATCAACCACGAAGCTTTTTCTCGCACCCGTGCTGGCATTTTGCTAATTGGTGCTTTATCCAATCAAAAAAAGACTTTTTCCCTACCCCTGCCTGGCGGTTGCAAATTAGGCAAACGAACAGTTAATCCCCATCTTCTAGCACTGAAACACTTAGGAATTTTGGTTAAAGAAAGTGAAAACCAATATCAAATTTCCCACACTTTAAAAATTCCTCAAAAAAGAGAATTTGTAATGTACGAATCTGGCGATACCGCTACCGAAAATGCCATTATGACCGCCGTTTTACTTCCCGGAAAAACGACTATTCACTTCGCTTCACCCAACTATATGGTTCAAGATTTATGCTATTTCCTGGAAAAAGCTGGGGCTAAAATTACCGGCATTGGTACTAGTCGTCTGGAAATTGAAGGAGTTAAAGAGCTGTCGCCAGTTAAAAATTACCCTATCATGCCTGATCCAATTGAATCAATGACCTTAATTTCTATCGCCATTACTACAGGTTCAAGATTAAAAATCTTCAATTGTCCAATTGATTTTCTTCGCCTAGAATTAGAAAAATTGCGGGTAATGGGACAAAAAATGAAAATTTCTAAAACTTACAAATCAATGAATGAAAAATTTGATTTGGTTGATATTGAAATTTCTTCATCTAAACTTACCGCTCTACCAGATAAAATTTATGGCAGTCCTTATCCGGGTCTAAATATGGATAATCTACCACTATTTTTGCCTATTCTCACCCAAGCCCAAGGAGAAACTCTCGTGCATGATTGGACTTATGAAAACCGAGCTATCTATTATATTGAACTTAATCGTCTAGGCGCAGATATTCGTCTTATGGATCCTCATCGCGTCACAGTAGTCGGCCCAACCAAAATGAAACCAGCAGAAGTAATTTGTCCTCCGGCATTGCGACCATCAATTAATTTACTAACTTGTATGTTAGCTGCCCAAGGTCAATCAATTTTGCGCGACGCCTATCCAATTGAAAGAGGTTACGAAAACATCGTCGGGCGATTAAAAAAATTAGGTGCTGACATTGAAGAAATAAAATAAATATTTTGACGTAAGAATAATTGTTGATTTTTTTATTTTAAAGAATTAATTATTAAAAACATTCTATGTCCACTCTTCAAAATTTAGCTGCCGCTTTTTCTGGTGAAAGTCAGGCTCGTAATCGTTATAGTTATTATGCCTCTGTTGCTAGAAAAGAAGGTTATGAACAAATCGCAGAGATTTTTACTCTTACCGCCGATCAAGAAAAACAGCATGCTAAATGGATGTTGAAAATGCTAAAAATGGTGCAAGAAAAAACTGGTGAAGAAATCACTTTGAAAGTAGAAACAGAAGTCCCCACAACTTTAGGTCATACTGAAGAGAATTTACTAGCGGCCATCAAAGGAGAAAACATGGAATATACCAAGCTTTATCCTCAATTTGCCGAAACAGCTGAAAAAGAAGGTTTTCCAGAAATAGCCGCTCGTCTCCGTTCTATTGCCCGCGCTGAAAAGCATCACGAAGAAAGATATCAGAAAATACTAAAAAATATCCAAACTAAAACTGTATTCAAAAAGGAAAACGACGTAGAGTGGACCTGCCGAGAGTGCGGTTATGTCCATGTTGGCAAAGATGCCCCTTTAATTTGTCCTTCTTGCGATCATCCTCAAGCTTTCTACCAAATCAAATGTGAGGAATATTAATTTTCTCTTTTTTAAAAAATAAAATAACTATTGATAACAACTAATAAAGAATATAAAAAAAGTAATAATTATTAATTTAAAAAAATGACAGAAGTTGGTCAGGTTTATCTTTGCCAAGTTTGTGGCAATTTAGTCAAAGTAATAAAAAATGGTGCTGGAACCTTGGTTTGTTGCGGGGAGAACATGCAACTATCAGAAGATTCAAGAAAAAATTCAGAAAAATAAAACCATTCGCTTTGATAAAATTGTCAGTGAACTTGACATTCCGCTAACAAAAAATATACTTAAAGAAGCAATAGAGATAAGCGCTGAAGTGAACTCACCAATCACGGAGTTTATCTTTAGAGCAAAAAGTGCTTGCCAAGAAGGCAAGAATTTGGGTGGAACCACGAGGCATTATGGAAAGTTGTTTTTGTAGAAAATGACCCCGTCCCAAAGATTTGTTTAAAAAGCTAAAAAAGCTTTGAACGAATTTTTGAGATGGGGTTTTTATTGACTATTTACTTTTAAATTTTTTTATGAAGAAAGAAGTAAAAAAAATTGAGATTATTCGCCACAGCGCGAGTCATGTTTTGGCGGCAGCAGTTTTAGAAATGTTTCCCGAAGCTCGTTTTGGTATTGGTCCAGCTATTGAGAATGGTTTCTATTATGACTTTGATTTGCCTCGCACTTTAATCCCCGAAGACTTACCTCTCTTAGAAGAAAAAATGCGCACTCTTATCAAAGCTAATTTACCTTTTGAAAGAAGAGAAATTCCTATTCAGGAAGCGTTGGAACATTTTGAAAAAGCGCATCAATTTTATAAAGTTGAACTTATTAAAGATTTAGAAAAATCCGGTGAAAAAACTGTTTCTGTCTATAAAACCGGAAATTTTGTAGATCTTTGTTCCGGTCCTCATTTAGAATCCACCGGAGAAATTCCTTTTGAAGGTTTAAAAATCCATAAAATCTCTGGCGCCTACTGGAAAGGTAATGAAAAAAACAAGATGTTACAAAGAATTTATGGCATAGCTTTTGAAAATGAAAAAGAATTAAATAAATACTTAATCCTGTTGGAAGAGGCAGAAAAACGCGACCACCGAAAAATCGGCAAAGATATGGATCTTTTTTCTTTTCATGATATTGCCCCAGGCATGCCATTTTTTCATCCCAAAGGAGCCATTATTTATCAAGAATTAAAAAATTATTGGCAAGAAACACAAAAAGAATTTGGATATACCACAGTGCTTTGCCCTTCTATGCTAGACGTTTCTGTCTGGAAAAAATCCGGCCATTGGGAACACTATAAAGATGATATGTATTTTGTTAACACTGCTGAAAACGAACGCCAATTTGCTTTGCGACCGATGGATTGCCCAGGAGCAATTATTATTTACAATAACTCCTTAAAGTCCTATCGCGACTTGCCTTTACGTTACGGCGAACCAGGATTAATTACTCGAAAAGAAAAATCTGGACAGTTAGGCGGACTCTTTCGCGTACAACAATTTGTTCAAGATGATGCCCACATTTTCGTTCGCGAAGATCAAATAGAAACAGAAATCAAAAAAATAATCCAGATGGTTAATAAAATTTATCAACCCTTTGGATTAGAGTATAAAGCTTTCTTATCCACCCGACCAGACAACTTTATGGGAGAAAAAAAAGTTTGGGATAAGGCAGAAAAAGATTTAAAGAAAATTCTGGGTGAAATTTACGGTAAAAATTATGGACTAAAAGAGAAAGATGGCGCTTTTTATGGTCCTAAAATTGATTTTCAGCTTAAAGATGCTCTTGGTCGTACCTGGCAATGCGCGACTATTCAATTGGATTTTCAAATGCCATTAAAATTCCATTGCCATTACATTGAAAAAGATGGAAAGGAAAAAACTCCCGTGTTAATTCATCGAACTATTATGGGATCTTTTGAAAGATTTATGGGGATTTTAATTGAACACTATGCCGGAGCTTTTCCAACCTGGCTTTCCCCTATCCAAACAATAATCCTTCCCGTCAGTGAAAAATTTGATACTTATGCTCAAAAAGTTTTAACTCAACTTTCAATTGCTGGTCTACGAGTTTCTTTAGATAACGAAGCAGAGTCCTTGGGTAAAAGAATCCGCAATGCCGAAAAACAAAAAATTCCTTATATGTTAATCATAGGCAGTAAAGAAGAAAAAGAAAGAAAGATAACTATCCGCTCCCGTCAAGAAAAAGAACAAAAAATGCTATCTATTGATAAATTTATTGAAAAAATTAAAGAAGAAATAGAAAAAAAAGCATAAAAATAAAAAATTTCTACAGATAATAAAAATCTATCTTCAATCTGAAAAAATTTTATTTATTAATTTCAAAAACATGGGTCAAATAATTAATTTTGATCAGTATAAAAAATCAGAAACCAACAATAGCGGTAAAGAAAAAATGCCCGCTAAAAAAATAATTAATTTTGATCAATACAAAACAGAAAAAGAAAATGAAAAAAAGGATCAATTGACTGAAGAAAAAGTACAGGCTTATTCTGATTTTCTAGCTATTATCGAAAACTTGAAAAAAATGGGTAATAGAGAGGAAATGAATAAAACTCTCGTTGAAATTGCCAAAGCGGCTCTTCGTAAACTTCCTCCCAGTCAAGCTATTGAGGTTATAAAAAATTATGAAAAAATAATCTCTCGTTATTTCCCAGATAATTTAAAATAAATTACCCCAAGCTCTAATTGAAATAGATCATTTGAAAAGAAGGAAAGGAGATTCTATAAACAAATTAACCAGTTAAAGCTAACTTGTCCACTATGCCAGCAAAAGGAATTTTGCCTAAAAAATATTTTATTAAAACTTTTGGTTGTCAAATGAATGTCTCCGATAGCCAAAGAATTGCCAGTTTTTTAGAGTCGCAAAATTTTCAAATAGCCCCAAAGATAGAAATAGCTGATTTAGTAATTTTTAATACTTGCGGAGTACGCCAAACTGCTGAAAATAGCGCTCTAGGGATTATTCATAATTTAAAAGAAAAAAAACCGAAAATTTTCATTATCCTCACTGGTTGTCTAGCCAAAAGAAAAGATATACAAAAAAAATTAGAAAATAAAGTTGATTTTTTTTGTGAAATCCAAAATTTTAATAAATTGGGAAGTTTGCTAGTCAAAAATCAATTAAAAGCTGAAAATTTAAAACTAAAACTCTTTTCTCAGAAAAAAACTTCTTCTCATTCAAGTTATTTATCCATCGAACCACGATACGATAATCCTCAAAAAGCTCTCGTGCCAATTATGACAGGTTGTAATAATTTTTGTTCTTACTGCGTTGTCCCTTATGCTCGCGGAAAAGAATTTTCCCGTCCCACAAAAGAAATTTTTCTTGAAATTAAAAAACTCAGCGCTAACGACTGCCAAACAATTACTTTGCTTGGTCAAAATGTAAACAGTTATGCTTTTGAAAAAAACAATTTTCCAACACTTCTCAATTCTTTAGCTCAAACTTTTCCCCAAATTACTTTTAAATTTCTCACCTCTCATCCTAAAGATTTTTCTGATCAACTTATTGACGTTATTGCTTCTAATCCTAACATCTTTAAAGAAATTCACTTGCCCATTCAGTCCGGTAGTGATAGAATTTTGGCTCGAATGAATCGTCCCTATACCCAAAAACATTATCTCTCTTTAATTGAAAAAACTCGAAAAAAAATTCCCACTGTTCGTTTCACTACTGATGTGATCGTTGGTTTTCCCGGAGAAACCCAAAAAGACCTCGAAGCTACTGCCGATGTCCTAAAAAAAGTTGGCTATTCTTTAGTTTTTATCAATAAATACTCTCCCCGTCCAGGCACTGCCGCTTTCAAACTTAAAGATTCCATTCCTTGGGAAGAGAAAAAGAGAAGAGAAAAATATTTGCGTCAATTTGTTTTATAAAAAATCAGCAAAAAGATTAAATTCTTCCAATCAACTCTACTAAAGCTTCTTCCATTTTCAATCGCCCTAATTTTACCTCTTCATCTAAAAATAGCGCCAATTGATAGAATTTTCTTATTTCTAAAAAGGAAAATTTCTGCAATTGTTTTAAAGTTTTTTGCGCTAAAAAAGGATGCATTTTTAATTTTTGAACCACTGCTTGAACCGTCATCGGCGTTATTAAACTTTTTTCCTTTTTGACAATTGAATAAACCCGCACTAAATTGCGAAATAAGCTGATCACTGATCCAAAAATTAAAAATGCATCTTCTTTATTTTTTAACATATTTAAAAGGATCTCCATAGCTCTTTTTTTGTCCCTTCTTCCTAATGCTTCAACTAAATCGAAATTTCCGTTAACTTCTCTGCTTTCTAGAAAAAAATCTACCGTTTCTTTTTTAATCACACCACACCCAATAAAATTAATAAGTTTAGCTATTTCCACCTCAATCCGCCACTGATTCTCCTTAGTTAAAAATATCAATCTTTCTACCGCTCCATAACCGAAAGAAACTTCCCCTTGGCTTTTCTCAGCCACTTCTTTGATTGCCCATTTTTGAATTTCTACGGTCTTTAATGGCGGAAAATAATAATTTTTTGCTTCTTCTTTAAGATAATCTACCAGCAGACTTTTTGTTAACTTGGCCCCTCTCTGAAAAAAGATAATTTCATCTTGAGGATTTCTTCTTTTCAAAACTTCTTTTATTTTTTTTTCTTCAGTGATTTTCAGACGAGAAAAATTTCGCACCACTAAAAAAAACTGACAAGCAAAAAACCCGCCGCCAGAAGATAATTTTTCTAAAAATTTTCCCAAAGCGCCATCTTCTTCAAAATCAACCTCACTCACATTAGCTAGTTGTGTTGTTCTCAAAAAAATCTCCCTCCTCTTTTTAATCTCTCGCAAAGCAGCAAAATCGTTTTCTCCATAAAAAAAATACAACATAATTGCCAATTAAAATTTTCTATTCCCCTTTCACTGAATATTCTACTTCCGCAACCACTTTATCCATAGCCATTGAAAAGGAACCTTTAATTAAAACAATATCTCCTGGTTCCAACCAACTTTGCAAAGCCTTGCCTGCTTCTTCCGAGTCGGCAAACCAGGCCATTTTTTCAAGGGCCGAAGTTGGTAAAATTTTTTCATATTCCTCCTGCGCCCATTTCATTCGTTTTCCAACCGCCCAAAAAAACACTCCTTCACGCGCCAAACGCTGACCAACTTCCCGATGACGTAATTCCTCTTCACTTCCTAATTCTAACATATCTCCCAAAACAGCCACTTTTCTTTTAGCAGGAATTTCTTGTAAAACATCCAACGCCGCATTAAGACTAGCTGGCGCACTATTATAACAATCATCAATTAAATAAGTGCCTTTAATACCTTTCTTAAATCTTAGTCGTCGTTCTAGCTCTAGTTTTTTTTGCAAAGCGGCAACCATTTTAACTGGATTCAATTGAAAATAAAGTCCAACAGAGAAAGCGGCAAGAGCCCCATAAACCGCTGGCAATCCTACACCACCATTAAGCCGCACCGGTAAAATTTTACCCTGATAATTAATTTTAAAGCCAGTTCCTACAGGAATCTTCGGCCAACCATCTTCCAACTCATCAGAATAAAGCAAATAAATATCCGTACCTCTAACAACTGCTTCTTCTCCTAAACCAAAACTAATCTTCTCTGCCTTAGTCTTGGCAGCAATTTTTCGGCATTCTTCATTATCACTATTATAAACCGCCCAACCACCAACTGGCAAACTAGCCAAAAGTTCCCCTTTCTCCTTGGCCAAATTTTTTACAGTTTTGAATTTTTCTAAATGAGAAATTCCCACATTAGTTAATACTCCCACCAAGGGCTGCGTTAACTGGCTTAAGTATTTAATATCTCCTTGTTTATCTGCTCCCATCTCCAAAACCAAAATCTTTGGATAATTTTTATTTATAAAAATATTCTTCAACGCCACCATAAATACCGCTGGCCAACCCCAAAAATTTCGCGGCGGCCGACTGCCACAAATAGCTAATGGCACCCCAATTTCCGTATTAAAATTTTTATCGTTCTTTCCAATCAAGAAGAAATCTTCTAGTACTGCGGCAATCATTTCTTTGGTTGTACTTTTCCCAACACTGCCAGTAATTCCAATTACTTGGGGCTTTTGTTTTTCTAAAATCTTACTAGCCAGTTTTCCCAAAAGCTTTTCCAATAATTTATTTTTTAAATTCTTCATAATAAAACTTAAATAAAAATTAACGAGACTCTTCTTTTTTTATTTTTTCCTCTGGTTGTTTTTCTTCCTTTTTTTCCTCTGGATCTTTCCAGTTTGCATATTGATGCCGAGAAGAAAAAATCGCTAAATCTTCTACACTGAACTCTTCCGTTGGTGGCACTCCGTAATACTCCAAAATAAACTTAGCTATTTCTCCAAAAACCGGCCCTGCAGTACTTTCTGCCCATTGAACATCTTGCGGATTATCAATCACTACCACCATAGCAAAACGAGGATTTTCCACCGGAGCAAAACCAGCGAAAGAACCCACCGTCGCCCCTTCAAGATAACCTCCCTTTTCCCGATCAGGAATTTGAGCTGTTCCAGTTTTTCCGGCTACCCGATAACCAGGTACCGCGGCTAATTTTCCATGCCCTTTAATTACATTGCTTTCCAACATTAATCCTATTTCTTTAGCCGCCTGAGAGGAAATTACTCTTCTTCTAACCCTTTTTTCAAAAATTTGTTGTTCTCCTTGAAAATTTTCCCTTATTTCCAATATTTGAGGATAAAGCAATTCCCCTCCGTTGGCAATAGCTGCATAAGCAGCTACTAATTGCAAAGGAGTAACAGCAATCCCTTGTCCAAAAGAAGCGGTAAAAAATTCAATATTTCGATTAGTTTTTAAATTTGAGATATTACCCTTTGTCTCCCCAGGCAAATTAATATCAGTCAATTGACCAAAACCAAATTTTTCCACATAACTCAAAAAATTTTCATTACCTAATTGTTTCTCCACAAAAATCACTCCCGTATTTAAAGATTTTTCAATCACCTCAGTCATAGTTTGTTTTCCATTGGCTTTCAAATCAGAATTTTTTATTTCAAAACCAGCTTCTAGCACTGACCCGCTATCATAATAAGTAGTTTCGGGACGAATTTTTCCGCTATCCAAACCGGCCGCCATAGTGAAAGTTTTGAAAACAGAACCACATTCATAACTGTCAGAAATTAAACTATTTCGATAAAGTTTCTGGTCCTCTACTGAAGAAAAATTATTTAAATCAAAACTGGGCTCCTGAGCCATAGCAATAATTTTCCCATCTTCCGGATTCATAATAATCACTCGCCCTCCAGATGCGCCATGTTTTTTAACCGCATTACGCAAAATCGTCTCCGTTTTAAATTGGATAACATAATCCAGAGAAAGCACTAAGTTATCTCCATGTCGCGCCGGGGATTGACTTTTTTGACCAATAAAAATCCAACGCCCACCCGCATCTTTTTCCCCCCAAGAAAATCCAGCTGAACCCTCTAAGTCTTTATTAAAATACTTTTCTACTCCATAAGCGCCAGAAAATTTGTCTTCCAAAAAACTCATAAAACCAATAGTTTGGGCTGCCAATTTTCCTCCGGGATAAAAACGTCTCATCTCTTTATCAAGAAAAATTCCATTTATTTTCATTCCCTTGATTTTTTCTGCTTCCTCCTCTGTCAAATTTTTCTTTAAAATACGATAAGTTTCTTTTTCATTGATAATTTTTTTCTCAATTTCCTCTCTTGGTAAATTTAAAGCCTCTGCCAAACGAGCCGCCAATTCAAACCGATTTTCTGTAATCTGTGAAGGCACTGCAAAAACAAAAGGATATTCTTTGCTCACCGCAACCGGAAAAACTCCATTTTTTTCTTTAAGAAAGATATTTCCCCTTTTAGGTAAAATTTCTTTGCGGAAAAGATATTGGTTTTCTGCTAAATCTTTATAGCGATCACCAGAAGCTACTTGAATTTTATACAAATGAAAAATAGTAAAAAGCCCAAAAAAAACTATAACTCCCACCAGAAAGATAACTCGCCAGAAAGATAACCTGCTTTCAGACTTTTTCAAGAAAATCTTTTTATCTCCCATGAATTTATCAAAAAACAAACTACTAACTTAAAAATTTCTTATTTTGCCAAAACTAATTTGTCATTCTCTTTTAATTCCAGAAAATCAACTTTCTCTGGGCTAATCATCCCTAATTCCATCTTCTTTTCTTCTAAAAGATAAATTGACTGCCGACTAGCTAAATCAATTTTTAATTGTTGATTTTCCGTTTCCAATTTTTTTATCTCTTCTTCTTTTTCTTTTATTTCATAACCGATTACGGCAATTTTATTGACTTGAAAAATATAAGCTAAACCTAAAAAACCGCTTAGAAAAATCCAACAAAGAAAAAATTTTCTCAAACCAAAAAATCTAACTTTTTTCTGAGATATCAATTTTTCACGCTGATTCATCGTTCTAATTTGCATCATCATTTTTCTGAAAAAAATTTAAATTTTTTCCGCCACTCTTAATCTAGCGCTACGACAACGGGGATTTTCGTTCATTTCCTTTGCGGAAGGAAACACTGGTTTTCGGGTTAAAATTTTTAAACTAGGTCTCCTTCCGCAAACACATTCTGGAAATTCCGGCGGGCAAATACATCCCCTGGCATTTGCTCGAAAGAAATTTTTTACAATCCTATCTTCTCCCGAATGAAAAGTAATTACCGCTAACCGTCCGCCTTTTTCTAAAACCTCCACAGCTTTTTCTAAAAATATCTCCAAATTTTCCAATTCTTTATTAACAAAAATTCTCAAAGCTTGAAAAACCTTAGTAGCAGGATGAATTCGAGCACGCCGATAAAATCTTGCCAAACTTTTTTCAATAATCTCTGCTAACTCTTTAGCAGAAGTAATAAGACGTTTTTCTCTGGCAGAAAGAATTGTCTGCGCCGCTAACCAAGCTTGTTTTTCCCCACCATAAATCCGAAAAATGTCCGCCAACTTTTCCGCAGAAAAAGTGTTCACTATTTTTTCCGCTGTCAAACCTTCTTTTTTGCCGTCTAATCTCATAGAGAGAGATTTTTCACTGAAAAAAGTTAGCCCATAATCTTCATTTTTAATTTGCTCTAACCGCCAACCCAAATCTGCTAAAATAAAATTCGCTGTTCCTCGAGATTGTTTTCTTAAAATTTCTTTGATTTCTTTAAAATTCCCCAAAACAAAACTCGCTCTTTTCTTTTCCTTTAATTTTTCAAAATTTTTCTGTGCCGCCGCGTCCCAATCTATCGCCAATAAAAAACTTCCCCTGCCCATCTTTTCTAAAATTTTTTGGCTATGACCACCCTCGCCAAAAGTAGCATCCACTACTACCAAATTTTCCTCTGTCGGCAAAAAACTCACTACCTCTTTCAACAAAACCGCTTGATGTTTTTCTTCTTTCTTTTCTTTTTTTAATTCCTGTTTCACGGCTTACTTTAACTAATAAATCCCCAATTTTCCCAACTGTTCAGCCACCTCATCCTGTTTTTTTTCTGCTTCCAATTTATATTTATCCCAAATTTCTTTATCCCAAATTTCCAGTCGATTATACAACCCGACAATCACCGTTTCTTTTTGAAAACCAGCGTATTCTTTTAGATATTCTGGAATTAAAATTCGTCCCTGAGAATCTAATTGAGCATCCGTTGCTCCCGACAACATTAAACGAACAAAACTGCGAGTACTCTTTTCCCCAATCGGCATATTGCCCAACTTTTGAGCAATTTCTGCCCAAATATCCGCCGGATAAAGAAACAAACATTTGTCTAATCCACGAGTCAACACAGCGTTTTTTTTAAATCTCGCCCGAAATTTAGCAGGAATGGCCAATCTTTTTTTAGGATCAATGCTGTGTCTATATTCACCGATAAACACTTCTTTTAAAAAAATATTATTCTACTCTTTTTAAAAATCTTTATTTTCTATTTTCCCCACTTTCCTCCACTTTGCATATATTTTACCCCACTTTAATTTCTAAGTCAATAATTATTTTAATTTTTTTGTTTTTTCTCAAAACAAAAAAAGCTTTTTAAAAAAGCTTTTTCCCTTTCTTTGTGGAAAAATCGGCCTGCTTTTTCCACATTTACTCCACAATTTTATTGATTTAAGAAAATAAAAAATAAATAAAAAAACTCTTGAATAAAAAAATCTTCTTAAACTGACTTTTTAAATTGCTTAAGCATAATAAAACCCAACAAAAAAACTTCTTCTTGGCAAAAAAAGAACAAAAATAGATAATCTAAAAAAACCTCCTATTTTTTAAAACCTTTTTTCTTTTTATGAAAATACGCTAATTTCACTACTTATTTTCCGGAATTTTGTATCGCTCGCATGGAATCCATCAGACCTTGACGTATTTCTTCCATTGTCGCATCCGAACAACAATAGGTGCGTGCCACCGCCGCTTCAGGATCTTTGTTACAAGCGCATTGCATAACTTCCAGCCAACGAGGATGACCAAGATTACCACTGACTTTTACGCCCAATTCTTTTTCGCATTCTGCTACGGCCAATTCATGTTTAGGCTGAGCTTTTAGAATTTTTTGATACAGTTCATTATCCATTTCGTCCCCTCTCCAACAAGCCGCATCTCCTCGATATTGATTATTTTTATTTTCCTTTCTTTCTTCTTTCTCTGTTGATTGTTTAGTTAAATCTTTTCCCCACTCTAAATATTCATATTCAAAATTTTTAGGAAAATAAACCTCAACAATTCCATCTGCGCTTATTGGAGTAAATTTTTCTCCTGTTGTTATTTTCATCTTGTTTTCTTCTTGATCAAAAAGAAAAGTTTCTGATCCCGTTTCCAAAATTGCTCCACTTACATTATAGAGAGTGGAAATATTACCCCCGTCAGCCAAAGTTGGGTTCTTCAGCAGATCTTTCACGTCCACAATCGCTTTTATTTTAGAAATTGAATTTCTGGTTTGCGTTACAGCGGCAGCGTTTTTTTCATCCCCGGTTGCTACAATTATACTAGTTTCCATAACCTCTAAAATGGCATCAGTTTTCACAAAAGCCAAAGTAGTTGCCTCTGCGGCTAATTTTAATCCAGACAAAACAGTTGTTCCGGCAGAAACCGCCGCCAATTCTCCCATAAAAAGCACCCCTCCGCCAATAGCTAGACCGATGCTAGAAGCCGTGCTAATACCGCGCCACAAATTTTCTCTTGATTGCTGATATTTGGCTTCATCTTTCCAAACTTTTGCCATTTCACCATGATACTGTTCAATTAATTCCTTAGACTTTTGGGCGCTTGTTCCAAACTGTTCCATTACCGCCTTCAAAATGCTTTTGTCAGGAAGAGTGGCTCTTCTAACTTCTACCATATCCCAGCTAGTTTGAATCAAATCTTTGTCTTTATCTTTCAATTCTACTTCGGACGACTTTTCATTTCCCATTCCTGTAAATTCTCCAGGCTTGCTTCCCATATCCACTTCCACTTTATATTTCTCCGCCTCATTCTGTTGAGCCAAAACTGGTTGCAATTTAAAAATATCTAACCAACTGCTTTTTCCCCCTTCTTGATAGTCAATGTACTTCTTCATTTTACTAGCTGTTTTTTCCACAGCTTCCCATTTCTTACCAGTTTCCTTAACATATTCTTGAGCTTCTTCTAATGACGCCCCTCCAAATTTTATTTGTGTGATCACTAAAGTTCTGACTTGAGCTTCCTTATAATTGTTTATCAAATCAATCAAATCCTTTTGAAAATCCAGCATTATTTGCGGATCTTCTTTTCCTTCTTTGATTGAAATATAGTAATTTTCTTCACCCACATTAGAAAAAAACAATATTAAACCCAAAATAACCATGACTATTTTCACCCAGCCAATATCCAGCAATTTTACTTTGGAAGTTATTTTTTGGGAAAAAAAGGGAATCAAAAAAAGACCGGCCACTACTCCACCTAGTCCAGAAAGAAAACTTGACTTAAAGGAGAATAACCCTAAAACCAAAAAAACCGCCCCGAAAAACCAGCGCAAAAAAATTTTTATTTTAGATAAAAAACTCCTCTCTTTTTTAATTTCACTCTCCATTTCCTTGTTTTGGCATTTTCTTAAAATCTTCCTTGCTAACTAAATCTTTTTTCGCATCAAAAACATCGTCCATTTGCAATTCCGTTGGCCTCTCTACTGCATTAGTGTAAGTTCCCGCTGAAGAACCAGAGCGAAAAATCCCCAGTTTCCTCAATAAATCCATTAGTTTCATATGATTATTTTTGAGCACACGCTCAAATGTTAAAAATTATTATGTTTATTATAACAAAAAATTAAAAAAAGTAAATTGTATAAAAAAGTTTAATTTTAATTTTGTTCACATACTTATATTTCTATTTATATTTCACAATGAAATTTTTTGGCGAGGCTATGAAATCAAAAGGCGGCGGGTGAGATTAGTTATTGCCTTCAAATTCTCTTTTTCTAATCTCAATATTCTCATTAGCTCTCTTTTTTTCATAATCAATCATTTTGGATAAATAATTTTCGTACTCTTGGGCAAAACTTTTTATAACTCTGTTATTGTCTTTCTTCCATTCTTGAATTTCTTGTTTTTTTCTCTCATAACCCTCGACGAATCCATACTCGCCCGAGACAACACCCATTTGAGAGAGAACAATAAATAGTTCTTGCTTATATTTTTTGCTCTGCGGATATTGCTTAATAAATTCTTTACAGACATTATGCAAAAAAGTTTGGCCTTTATATGAACGCAAGATATATAAAACTATTTTTGCTTTATTTTTGTTTTTTGACTTAAGTAATTTTATCAATTGATCTTCCAATTCTTGATGGAAAGCAGGAAAAATCGTTGCCAAGAAATGACCACCTTCCCAATAAGACAACCAATCTTCCTTCTTAAACCATTTTAAAATTTCTTTAATTACGTCTTTTGCATTTTGACTAAGTGGCTCGTTTAATTTATGTAAATCAAAGGGAATTGCGTCATATCCTTCTCGTTTCTTTTTTGCCTGTATTTTAATCCTCTCATAGAAAAAACTGACTAACTCTTCTGGTGATTTCTGAGCAACTACTGAAAGTATTTCTTCCAAATGATAATCAATGTGTGGCACAATGAGCAGACTTTCTAAAATTGCTTTCCAATCATTTTTATTGAGTGCTTCTAAGATGGAATTTCCTTTGGACCAAACATGGTTTATCCACCAATAATTTTTGTGTTTCTTCAGTTCTTTTATAGCGTCTACAAATAAATCTTTTCCAATTTTGCTCTGTTCAAAATTACTTACAATAGAACGAATTATATTTGTTAGGGCATTTACATCATTTTGTTCTGTTGCCTTTTTATAAATTTTGTTTAATAAAGACCCATCAATTTCTTTTACATATTCAAATATGTTGGCACAAACCGGTAAATGATTTCCCTTTTGAGTCCAGTTTTCTAGTATTTTCTGAGCTTCTCCTTTATCTTTGCTTTGCCATATTCCAGCTACTAAATGTAGAAGGAATGGTTCAAGCTCTTTCTCGTTTTTTAGAATCAGTTTCTGGGCAATTTTAGGCTTCTGTTTACCTAACTCATTCAGGAAAATATTGAAATACTGGAATTGTCCACAATCTTCAAGCTGTTCATAGTTTTTGATTATAGATAAAATCTTTTTCTGCCATTGCAAAAAGCTCTCGTCGGTTATTTGTTTTATGTATTCATCAATTTTTTGTTTTCGTTCTTTTTTGGCTTCGTGGTAATCAAGATTATCAGAAAAACGATAATCCCAACCCACGAATACTTTGTACATGTCATATTCTGCATTTTTTTCAATAAGCGACCTCAATTTTTTTATGTTTTTCAATCCCTTTTTGAATCGCTTTTCAAACCAATATAATTGCTCCTCAATAATTTTGATAATTTCATTATCAGCTTCTTTAACAAGAGAAGAATAGTAAGAAATCAGAGTATTTGTATTATCTAAAATTATTTTTTCAAGCTCCAGTGTGTAATCTCCTGTGTGTGGCGTGTACGTTGCTTGCCCAAATGCTTGTAAAATCTGCTGTTTTTCAGATATTGTTTCTGATAAAGAATATAGTTTTTTAAGAATGTTGATTGTTCTTTCTCGAATTTTTTTAACAGTATCTCCAGCGGGAAGTGATCCTTGGTGTATGGTAAGAGTTTTATGATCGCTCCATGATGTTCCTTCAAAAGATGGCAAAAGTATTTCTTCAGCTATCTTAACAATAAAACTTAAATGGGTTAGCAATTCTTTATCATCCCACTTTTCAACTTCATCTAAAATAAAAAGCTGGGGGTAGTAATAAATTTTTTTCTCTTTGGACCAAAAAGTGTATTTGACCATTTTTGCAGCAACATCCAAGGTTTTCTTTTTAACTTTTTCGTTTTTATCATCAGAAAGACGGCTCAAAGTTTCAAAAACTTCTTTCGGGTAAACATATCTAAGGCATTCCAGTATATCAATACAAACTTCGGCAACATCTTCATAATCATGTCCGGGTAGGTCGCCAAATACGGTTTTTATAGGTTCCTTTTTAAGCTCTTTTGATTTCTTTAGTGCAGTATTTACTATTTCAACTACTTTTAATTCTTTTGGCGTTTTATCTCCAAATTTTTCTATATGCTCAAGAAGCAATTTTAACCTTTGCCAAGTATCATTATTCGTTTTTGCTTGCTCAATGTTATGTAGAAACTCTTCTGAAAAAATTTGCTTACCTTGTTTGATTTCTTCCCATTGTTTCGCAACAAAGTCAAAATCAATTTGTACGGCTTTTAGCTGTCCCATTGCCTTTGCAAAACGTCCTTTTATAGAATCAAAGGCTTGTTTATCAAATTCCGAAAGTGATTTTTCTGGTTTGTAAATAATATCGTGAGCTATTTCTGACCAAGAATGGTACAAAACAGTGGTAAGTTGTATTTCGCATTTAAGCCCACTGAACCTTTCGTATTCGCTTAGCTTTAACCTGTCTTTATTTAACTTAACTACGAGATGAAGCGCGTTATAGCTATCATCGGAATATTTTAAGTTTTGCTTAATAACTGTAAATTCATTTTGTAGATATTGGATTACTCTTTGGACATCACTATCAAGGTAAAAAATTATTCTACAACCAGCCAAATCGTCAATGTCTTTTACTGATTTAATTTTCTTTATAATTTCCGGTCTATTTAGTTTATCTGTTAGAGATTTTTCATCTTTTTCTCTACATGTTATCGCTTGATACTTAAAGCCATTTTTGTGTAGAAGATTTTCTAAAACAAATTTTATTGTATATGAAAAATCCTTATACAATTCTTTCAAGGGCTTATGTTCTTTCAGGTAATCATCGGTTTTTGGTTTCCTAATCTTTTTCATTTTTAATAATTTCTATACTCCCGATTTCGTCCGATTATGCTCCTTACAGAGCATTTGGCAATTTTCAGCAATGGTCTTTCCGCCTTCGTGCCAAGGTTTAATGTGATCGGCTTCCATTTCTTCAATATCCCATTTTTGCTTTGCCTTTCTTTCTTTTTTACACCAAGGACAAATGCCATCTTGTCGCTCGTATGCTTCGCGTTTCATTTTCTCCGTAAAGGCGCGGATAGAAAGATATTTTTCTTGTCTTGTTAAAACATAAGGATAAATACCGGACTTTTTAGTAACGTCTTCATCTTGCATCAATTCCTTAATTTCAGCTTCAAGTTTAGCTGGATTTAATTTTTTATCTTTAAACTGATTGTATAATTCGCCCCAATTAACATGCACCATTTCTTTGCGATAATTGGGAAAAGTTTTGCGCACCCAAGCAATCACATTTTGAAAATACTCCCACAACTCATTGGCGTTTTCATCATGCTGATGTTTTGCCATATAATCTTCAATTTCGCCGTTGTTTATCCACGAAAGCGCGGTTTCCAGATAATCCTGCCGGATTGGCGAACCAGAGAGCAATGTTCCACCGTCATTTGCCAACAAATACGCCGCGCAGTTTGGTTTGCTGAATTTTATTTTGGCATCTGAAAGCCATGGCCCGGTATAAACTGCGTTACGAATTTCTTGATCAGTTAATTTTTCTCCGGCAATGTTAATGGTCTTAAACCACTCCAACCGCTCTTTGTCTGTTCCCTCGCAAAAATAAATCATCAATTCGTAATCCAAAATTTGGTCTTGTTCTTCTTTGGTGAGATTATGGAAAAAACGATTATCAAGAGAAAAATCACCATTAACATATTGCCCGATGCTTATTGTTCGCTGTTGCCCGTCAAGCATTTCATAAGTACCGCCTTCTTTTACCATCCAATACATCACATTCAAGGGAAAACCTTTTTTAATTGTTTCAATCACCGCATCGCGTTGCTTGTCTTTATAAACAAACTCACGCTGATATTTAGGCCGTACATCCAATTTTCCGCCATAAGCAACAACTCCTTCTATAGCGTTATCTTGAAAGCCATCAACTACTTTGCGAACTGGAATTTTGTGTAATTCAATTTTCATAATTTAATTTAAATCAGGTAAATCTTTTAATTTTTTACCTTTGTATTTAAAATAATTTGCTCCTTGATACGCACCAGAAGGATTTAACTCTCCGCGTTGTTCGAAAAGTTTATAAGTAAGCGGAGACAGTTTCCAAATCTGACCGCCATACTCAACTTCGCGCTCACCAACCACCTTTGCTGTTACTGATTCATCAGCTATGAAAGTAATAATATCGCCATTCTTTAGGCCTTTTCTATAAAAGCTAAATAATTTACCTTGCCGTCTTACTTTTGATACTTCTCCAAATTCTTTCTCTTGATCAACATTTTCTGGATAAATAATCTTCCCCTTAAACGAAAGTAAAAGTTCACGAACTAGTTCCTGATCAAGCGCAAAAAGCTCGCTTTCTCCAACCCTATGTTTGTTAAATATTTCCTGTAATAATGTTTCTTTTTCTCCATAATTATCAACCTCAATAGCAAAAAATTTTCTTAAGCCCGCGACATTATAATAACCATTTGCCTCAAGGTGTCGCATTCTTTCTTGAAAGTTATTGGCCTGCGTTTTTCCAATCTTTATTAAACCAGAAACAGCTGTTGTCATTATGTAAATAATTCCTTTCATATTATTTTTTTACTTTCTTGTTTTTGATTAAAATACGATGATAAAACTTTTTACCATTTATTGCCGCTGTCGGGTCATTTCCAATTAAATATTTTCCAGCATGATCTCTATTATTTGTTTTTCCCACAATTTCAAACTGCTCAGGATTATATTTATCTAAAAATGTAATTGGAACACCCATCACGCCGTCATAATCCATCGGAATATCAGAGTATCTTGATACTTCTATAGCGTCGTAATTATCGTATTTAGGATACTCTTTTGGTGTATATTTTTTATACAACGTCAATTCTTCATGGCGTTTGGTGGTGTCAAGATTGGTAAACCATAAAATTCTTCCCATGCTGAAGTACTTAACACCATTAACAATTTTTTTTCGGGATTCGGTGGGTATATCATAATCATCTGGAACTTGAAACCATTTTGTGCCGCCATTATCGTAACCAAGCCATAATTTGTTTTCTTTGATCAATTTGAAAATTTCTTTATAGGTAATAGCATTTTGGTCACCAAGAATCAAAAATTTTTTATTATACTTTACCAGTTGCGCCACATATTCACGAAACAAAGAAAAGGGCGGATTGGTGCAGACAATATCAGCTTGTTTAAGCAGTTCAACACATTCTTGACTGCGAAAATCACCATTGCCTTTGAGTGGCGCAGAAACATTGGCTTTATGTTTTAAAAGTTGCCTTACATCTTCAAGGCTTATAGCTCCATCTTTATTAATATCTGGCACTTCATTAATTTCAATTCTATGCGCTTCAGCGTCTTTTGGTTTTATTTTCTTTAATCCCTCCATTTCAAGTAACAGCAGTTGTCTTCCTGCAACTGGCGATCCATTATAACTCGTAGTGATTAATTTCTTTAGACCTAAGGCATTAAAATTAGAAGCAAAATATTTAAAAAAGTTGCTTTCATAAGGATCGTCGCAGTTACAATAAACAATTTTGCCGCGAAATTGGTCTTTGTAATGTTTTAATTCGTTTTCAATATCAGCTGATTGAGTATAAAACTCATCATTTTTGGCTCTGTTTGCCCTGTGTAAATTTTGATTTAATGACTTTGCCATAATTATTTCTTGATAAATCACCCCTCCTCCCTAACTTCAAGTACCTTACTTTTAAAAGCTGTTTCAATTTCCTCTCGCTATGCTAGCAAACTTATTAAGATTCGTAAAGACAAGAAATTTTTTGTTATTAATTGTTTAAATTAAAATAAAAAAACAAATCTCCTCCATAAAAATAAAAAAACACCCACGTAGGTGTTTCATTTATTTGGCTCGGGGACAGGGATTCGAACCCCGATTCACAGCTTCAAAGGCTGCTGTCCTACCATTAGACGATCCCCGAATAAAACAATCGCTAAATTTCTAAATTTTTTCTTCCGTCTCCTCTATAATTTTCCCCCCTAAATCACGCATAGTCTCCAATAACAAATCCTCTTCATCTTCTTCATTTACTAACACCTTCTCATCATCTAAATCCTTTTTATTTTCCTCAAGATTAGTTAGTAAATTTTTATCAAAAACAAACTCCACCCTTGGGCTGCTCGGAAAAAGCTTAGCAACGCTTGATTGAACTGTCAACCGACATTCCGGCTGACTTAATTTACTGCAATGATATTCATAACGAGTTTTAATAATGATTTTTCCCTTTTCTACAGAATGAGGAATACAATTTTTTAAAAAAGCATGGATAGAATGATTAAAAGATTTCACCTCTTCTAGAATTTTTGGCCATTGCGCCAAAAGATCTTGGATGGAAATTTTTTCTTCTATAAAATCAGTTTCCTTTTTTATGGGTGAAATTGAATCAGTCATTCTTACTGATTCCGAAGACCTTGCTTTCGCCTCTCCAGAATAATCAGTTTTTTTCTCAATTGAAGATAACTCCTTTTTCTCAAAAAACTTCTCTTCTTTTCTGATTGAATTAGCTTTTTCTAAACAAAACTCAATTACCGACAATTCCAACGGCAATTGAGGAAGTGGAGAACTTTTATGCAAAGCATAGTTTTTCCCCAAAAGGTTTAGTAGACGAAAAATATCCGCCGCAGAAGTTTTTTGGGCAATTCTTTTCAAAGCCTCAAACTGCTGTTGACCGGAACGAAAAATTTTATCTGAAGAAATATCCGGACTGACCTTAAAAATAAGTAATTGGCGCAAAAAGGAAAAACAAGTTTTTTCAAAATTTTTCAGATTAATTCCTTTTTGAGAATTTCTTTCCAAAACAGACAAACTTTTTCCAGCATTTCTTTCAAAAAACAATTCCTCTATAAATTTCAGTAAATTTTTATTTGAAACGATCCCTAAAATTTTTTCCATTTCTTCGGTAGTAATATTCTCATCATTAAGAGAAATAATCTGTCCCAAAAGAGATTCCGCGTCACGCATACCACCTTCAGCTTGATCGGCAATCATCGCAAGTGCTTCTTCTTCAATATTAACTCCCTCTTTTTCTGCCAGTTGTCGCAAACGACTAATGATCTGCTCTTCAGACAAACGAAAAAAATCAAAACGCTGGCAACGAGAAGCAATTGTCTCGGGAATTTTGTGATTTTCCGTCGTCGCTAAAATAAAAATAGCGTGTACCGGTGGTTCTTCCAATGTTTTTAACAGAGCATTAAAAGCCCCATTAGAAAGCATATGCGCCTCATCAATAATATAAACTTTATAGCGTAAAAAAGCAGGCGGCGTATTGATATTTTCTTTCAATTGACGGATATTATCCACTCCTGTATTAGAAGCGGCATCAATTTCTAAAATATCCCAAGTCTGACCAGAAACAATCCTTCGGCAAGATTCACAAACTCCACAAGGTTCTAAAATTGCCATTTTTTTCGGATCAATTTCTGGTTGCAAACAATTCACTGCTTTAGCAAAAATTCTCGCCAAAGTAGTTTTACCAGTACCTCTAGAGCCAGCGAATAAATAAGCATGTCCAAAACGTTTTTTTTCCACAGAGCGGGAAAGTGTTTTAATAATATGCTCTTGTCCGCTAATTTGAGAAAATTTCTGCGGACGATATTTACGATAAAGAGAAGTCATAAGAAAAACAAAGATTATTTTTGAATAAAATTTTACAACAAAAAAATTTTAACTTTCAGTCTTTCCCAACATTTTTAGTATAGAATGGAAAAAGGAAAAGTCAAAATTAACAACTCTCAGGAAACAAAAACAAACAAACCGACACAACATCGGTTTATTGTTTATTGTTAGAAACAGAAAAATCTACTTTTTGAAAACAAAAAATTTATAACCCAAAAAATTCCAAATCAAAGATACACCCGTAGCCACTAATTTAGCTAAATTAGCCCACAAAACCGGCTTAATACCCAATATTGGCTCAAAATAACTGGTAATTAAAAAAACAATTGAAGTATTTAATATTATCCCCACCAAACTCACTGCTAAAAATTGAGAAAATTTTTGCGCTTGATTTTTTTGAGAATTATCTTGAAATGACCATTTTTTGTTAAAATAATAGCTATTAACTGTAGCTACTGAAAAAGAAACGGCATTTTGCACCAACATTCCCCGCCCTTGATTAATTCCAGTAATCAACATTTCAAGATTCAAAACCAAAAAATCCAAGCCGGTGTTCATAACACCAACAACCACGAATTTAGCAAACTGCGCTAACGCTTCATTTTTCTTAAGTAATCGTACTAAACAACAACCCCCTTTTTTACAAAGCATTTTTTTATTTAAAATTAATAACTTTTTTATTCCTCACCCGCAACTTCAGCTGGCTGTTTCACTTCTTGCTGTCCTATTTCCTGACGAATTTCTTCAATATTCGGAGTCCATTCATCTAAAAGATCTTCCCCAAAAGTACGCTTCTTTCTTTCCATCTCCATTTCTTGAGCCAACTTCTCAATAGCAGAAGGTTTGGTAGCTTCCTCTTCTTCAATATCTTCTTCTGTTGCTAAATCCGAAACTTGATAATTTCTCTTCTCTGCTCTTTTGGCTCGTTCTAATTGAGAATATTTTTCTGGATCTTGAAAAGGAAATCGATCTTTTAGAATCTGATCATCGGCTTTTCTAAGCACATTTTCAATCGCACCCCATTCACTCGGTCTATCACGAGGAACAACCAAAGTCACTTCGTCACCCGGTTCAATTTTAAAATAAGTTGCCGCTGCCAAAAGTACCCGATATCTTTTTCCATCAACATTCACCACTAAGGTACCTCGATCATTATTTTCCGCGATACCAATCAAATATTTCCTTTCAACCGGACCAACTTGTTTATAAATAAAACTTCCCTCAGGAGTAATAGTCAATTTCATCACATCACCCTCCACCAATTTTGACTTAGAAGAGTAGTTAGAAGGAACAGGATATTGCTTACCGTCCTCACCTAACATAATTTGCCCATCAAAATTGCCATAAACAACTTTTCCTGTTTCATTTTCTCGTTGATTTTGTTGACGAAGAGAATTTAATTTTTCTTTCCCTTTTTGTCCGTTAATCTTTGCTAGCATCTGTTTAGCAGACAAAATCGTCTGCTCCGCATTAGCAATCATTGCCTGCAAGGAAATAATTTTTTCTTCATCTAGCATTCTCTCCTCTTCTGAGATATTTTTTTCTCTTTTCATAAATTTTTCTTATTTTTGATTATTTATTTTCCAATTCCTGATAAGTTTTCTCTTGTTAATCATTTTACACCTTTTTTCTAGTTTGGCAAGTTTGCCTTATTTAAGGTCCAAAAAAGAAAATCCTCAGAAATAATAAAATAAAAAATCAACAAAAATAACTGTTTAATTTTAATTTTGCCGAACAAAACTATTTTTGCCCAACAAGTAATACTAGCAGAAAGAAGATTTTCTGTCAAGAGTTGAACAATTAACACTAAAAACTAGTGTATTAAATTAACACCCAATAACTACTTAAATTTTAAGATAAAGTTTAAACTTATTTGTTTTTGTTGCGAAATACCCGAATCAAACCAGAAAAAGGAATGATTTGCAAACCTCTTTTTTCCAACTGATCTAGAATTAAATTCATCCCAATGGAATCAGAAGAAATATGTCCAGCAATCACCACATTAATATGAGCTTTTTCTGCTGCTTTACGATGCTCTTCGCTTTGGTGCATACTTAAAACAGTGCCAATGCCCGCATTAGCCATAGCAGAATAAATTTCTTTAGAACCTTCTGTTCCGCCTGTCATTTCCGAAACTACTACCCTGCCGCAACGATTCCTTTTATCGCCAGAAAAAAGCACTGGCCCTACTCCTTGCCGACGCGCTTCTTGATATTCTTCAATTGAATTTAACACTTCCAAAACATCTCCAACATAACGAGGAGCGGCTTTTTTAATCTTTTTTGTTAAAAACTGCGCGACACAATTATCCGCTGGCGTATGAATATTAATCAAATTAACTTTCAAAAGCCGAGCCGCATCCACGACTGCCTGATGGTTAATAGGATTAATTCCTCGCGCCACTTCTGAAATTCTTTTTTTAATCATCTTTTCCGCAATATTTACTGGCACACCAAATTTTTCCATCATATCAATCTGCAAATCCATTACTCCATCCAAGTTTGCCAAGGCCTGACCAACTGGATGATGATTAATCACTAAATCCACACCCAGTTCTTTGGCCAAAACTATTCCGCCCATAGAAATATCAATTCCCGCTAAAACAGTTTTAATTTCCTTTTTGCCTCCAGCAAAATGAATACGTGAATCTGCATAAGGATTGGTTAATTTTTCTTGATCAAAATAAGGTTGATCTGCTTTAGGCAAAGATTCAAACTCTTCCTTTTTACTCTTTAAATAAGCGGCTATTTCTTTGGCGCTGCGAAAATCATTTTCCTTGCCAATTTTTATGGCTAAATTAAAAATTTCTTGAGTTGTCATCGGCTTTAAATTTAAAATTTAATTAGTTGATCGCTTTTTAATTCTAACTCTTTTTCTTGACTTTGACCAGCTGAGTTAATAAAAATTACCCGACCAGGAATACTTCCTACTCCTGATTGTTTTTGAATCAATAGTTCATAATTAGCTTCGGTAATTTTTTTTGGCAAACGATATTGAAGACGTACTTCGTTAGTTTCTCCAATACGCACGTAAACTAAAAAACCTAAAATTTTTTTACCAAATTCCTCAGAAAAATCTTTTTCTCCAACATTTTCAGCTTTTTCCAACCAAGTTCCCGCTGGAGTATAAACCCGTAAATAATTATTATAATGAGTAGTCATCCAATCTCGAGAACGAGCAGTATGTTCGTATTTAATTTTCAAAGTTGCTAATGGCTGACCAGAAGAAAAATCCACAATATATTCAAACGAACGGCGAATATGAGCATCGGATTTTAATGCCCCCAAATTGGCATCTACCATCAATAAATAGTCCCGAGAAAAAGTTTTATTAACCTGCCCGTCCCAACCCAATGAACTAATTTGTTTTTGCCAAGCTGGATTTTTAAAATAGATCATAATATCCTTTTGATTAAGGTGCTTTTCTAATTCTTTCAATAAAAGATGCTTTTTTTCCCAAGAAGCTTGTTCAGCGCGACGCACCAATTCAACCGCTAAATCTTTCATAACATATTTTCTTTTGCCTTTTTCAATCTCCTGATCTTTATAGCCTTTCTCTACTTGATATTCCAATTTCACAACTGCATTATCGCTATTATATTCTCCCGGATAATTTGGCAAAGTAACCGGTCCCAAAACTCGCAAAAAAGTAGTTAAAATTTCTGTAGAAATCGCCACCGCACCATCAAAATTTTCTGTGCCACCTTCTAGGTGATAAAAATACTCGGCTTTTTCAGCATTGGTGGGAAAATCGGGCGACCAGTTTGAATCCCGTAATTCCCAATCACTAATATTCAACATCTTTTCCAATGGATAAGGCGGCTTTATTCCACTGTTAATTCGTGAATCAAAAACATTGGTATCGTGAACTTCTACTGAAGTAATTTTTCCTTCTTTGATTTTTAGAATACCAAAACTCCCCAAAAATCCTCCGCCCGGACGAATTTCCAAATTATTTTGAAAAAGAAGCAAAAACGTTTGTTCTTTTGGAACAGAAAAAATTTCTGCGGTTAAATCAAAAACTGTTAAAATCTCCTTTTTATCTTTTTCCGTTATAGGCAGACTGTTGACTACTGGCTGAAATAAATTGACTAAAGCGATCCAATTCCGATTTTTCACTTGCCAAAAAAGATACCAGCCAGAAAGAAATAAACCAGCCAATAACCAAAAAGATGCCCAAAATTTCCAACCCTTTTTTTTAACTTGAAAAATATTCATTATCAGTGTTTATAAAAATCAAACCGTGGCTGACAAGAATCTAAATAATTCTTTTTTCCATTTAAACTTATGGGCTGATTTCTGTCAAAAAAAACTTCCGGCTGAGCCTGAAATAAAGAATTTTTCTCTTTTTTTATCAAATGCGTTTCTGTTAAGCCAAAAACAACTTCTCGAACACCCAAATTTTGAACTACTCCGGCCAATAACCAAAAAATTACCGCCACTGAACCAGAAAAGAAAACTCTTTCTTTGAAAGCTAAAGCTAAAAAAGCAATTAAAATTCCTAAAATTACCATTAACCAAATACGTTTTTCTCCTTCAGATTTTTTATATTTTGCATAAACATCAGTAAAGAAAATATTTAATAAACCCACTAAAGCCAAAATCCCAGCAATTCCTAAATTACCCCAAAAATAGAAATAAGAATTATTTTGACGAAAAAAATCCGCCGACCATTTTCTCTCACCAAAAGGCAAAAAAGAAGAAGAGGCTATTTTCAAATCCCGAATAAACTTCATTCCCGACTGAGAAAAATCTTCCACGCCCGTTAAATAAAAAGAAAAAAAAGAAAAAATTAAAGTTAAAAAAGCCGCCAATAAGACTAAGCGACGGTTACGAGAAAGAACACCGAGAAACAAAAAACCCAAACCCAAAAAAACTATTTCGGTAGACGAAGAAATTAAAGCAAAAACCAACAGTTGAAAAAATAAAATTGCTTGTATCAAAAAAAGCGGCCACTTTCTGGATGAAGCTTCTTCTGCCATTTTTTTACTCAAAGATAACCACATTCCCCAAGAAGAAAATATTCCTATTAAAATAAAAGGAGTAATTGAAGTTAAATCCGAATCCAAAAAACTTTTTCGCGTCCAAAGATTTAAAATTAATAAGATTAGCCCATAAAGCGACTGGAAAAAAGAACAAAAAATCAACACACTAAAAAATCTTCTAATCCGTTTTTCTGTTTGAAAAAAATATTGAAAGACTAAAAATAAAAACCAATAAAAGAAAAAATTTATTCCTAAACGCAAAGCTTCTGGATGAAAAGCTCCATTTTTATAATAAGAAATTCCGGCTCCAATCAAAGATAAAACCACTATTGAGAGAAACAACCAGTCGTATCTCCTATTATAGTTTAAGCAACCCTTCTCTAAAAAAATTTTAAATAAACCAATCAAAATTAGCCCTAAAAGCGATAAGTCAAAGAATAAAATATCTTTTTGCCCTAAGCGCAAAGAAGAGAAAAGTAAAGCGGCGGAAAGTAAAAATAACCAACCTCGAGAAAAACTGGAAGCAAAAATCACCAAAGCTACTGATAAAATAAAAATAGCCAGCGCTACCGCTAAATCTAGAGTTAGAACTAAAGAAAAAATGAAAACTAAGAAACAAATCCCTAAAAGAAAACCGTTTTTTCTATTACTTAAAAAAAACAACTGTTCTTTTTCAAGATTTTTTAACATTCAAATAGAATAAAAAATCGAACTAAAAACCCCTATTTTGGCCCTTTTAAGAAAAAACTCTTTTTCAAAACTTCTTTCACACTTCTGGCGATTCTAGCACAAAAAGCCCTTTTTGTCAATAGAAGAAAGCGTTGAAGTTAAACAAGCGTTCCTTTTTATGTTGAATCCAACAGACTTGGTCTAAACCAGGACAAACTACGCTAATAGTTCCTAGTTTGTCTGTGCGAAAAACTTCCGCTCCGCTTTTTTCTAAACGTTCTAAGGTTTCCTTTGTAGGATGACCATAAAGATTTTTACCTACTGAAATAATCGCTTTTTCCGGGCGTGCCACTGCCAAAAATTCTTCTGTCGTAGCATTTTTAGAACCATGATGCGCCACTTTTAACCAATCAACATCTACCACCTCTCCGTCAGAAAGTAAATCTTTCTCAGTTTCCTTTTCCGCATCAGCAGCTAGAAAAAAGCTATTATCTCCAAAAGTTACCCGCAATATCACTGACTGGCTATTTTTTTCTCCTAGGTTTTGGGCATCATCTCCATCTGGATTCAAAACTAAAAAATTTAAACGCTGACCAATTTCCCAATGAGAACCAGCATAAAGAGTTTCTTTTTTAATCCCCCTTTTGGCAATTTTTTCTTCCAACACTAAAAAATCTTGGCTATCTGTTTTTTGTCCATTAGTCAAAAATAAATCCACTTGGAAATTATCTAATAATTCAATCAAACCAGTCATATGATCTTTATCCGGATGAGTTAAAACCACTATTTCAATTCTCCGATCTCCCCATGGCATTTTTTCTCCCAATTTTTTGAGTAATTTGTTTCCGCTTGGACCACCATCAATCAAAACCTGATAAGTTCTTAAATAATTGATCAAAATAGCATCCCCTTGACCAACATCCAAAAAATGCACTTCTAAAGGAAAGCCCTTATTGTAAAAAAGAGGAATAATCTTTCCAAAAAAAAGATAGGCTGTTGATAAAAAAACCAACCCCCAAAGAATTTTTCTCATCAAGATTCTTTTTTAAAAAAATAGTTTATTTTTTCCCACAACACTTCTTGTATTTTTTGCCACTACCACAAGGACAAGGATCATTGCGGCCAATTTTTTCGCTATTAATAATCGGTTTTAAAACTTCTTTAGCTTTTTCCTGTTGAATATTTTTTGGGTTAACCGTCTGAAATTGACCAATTTCTTCCCCTCCACTATAGTGTAAATTTTCTTGAATTGGCTGGACAGGTTTAGTTGGAAAAAAAGAGGTTTGAAAAGAAAATAAGCCACGTAAAAAGGCTTCATCAATTTTTGCCAATAAATTTTGAAATAAATTGAAAGCTTCTCTTTTATATTCAATTAAAGGATCTTTTTGGCCATAGCCTTGCAAACCAATTGAATCCCGTAAATAATCCAACTCCTCCAAATGATCCATCCAAAAACTATCCACCGCTCGCAAATAGAGAACTTTTTCCACTTTACGCAAAACTTCTCTTGATATTTCTTTTTCCCGAACAAAATAATTTCTTTTTAAAAAATCCACCAATATATCTTTCATTCGGCTAATTTTTTCTGCTTTTAAGGTTAATTCTTTTGACATTTTTATTTCCAACAACTTAGCGTGTAACGCTCCCAATTGTTGCTTTTGACCAACTAGGCTTAAAATTTCTTCCGCCATTTCTTCAGTATTCCACTCATCTTCATCCTCTATTGCTGTGCGCGCTGCTACTAAACCTTCAGCGTAATCAATAAAAACTCTCTCTATTTCTGGACGAATATCTTCCTTTTTCAAGAGTTCCTGTCTTTTTTTATAAATCACCGTCCGTTGACGATTAACCACATCGTCATATTCCAGTACATGTTTACGAATATCAAAATTAAAACCCTCAATTTTGGCTTGCGCCGACTCAATGGAGCGAGAAATCATCTTGTTTTCAATTGGTTGGTTCTCTGGCAAACCCAATTTGCTCATTAGTTTTTTCAATCTATCTCCTCCAAAACGTCGCATCAATTCATCTTCTAAAGAAACAAAAAACCGACTTTGACCAGGATCACCTTGCCTACCTGCTCGTCCTCGCAATTGATTATCAATTCGGCGCGCTTCATGCCTTTCTGTACCAATAATATATAGCCCGCCTAATTCTTTAACTCCCTCTCCTAGTTTAATATCCGTCCCTCGTCCCGCCATATTAGTAGCAATAGTCACCGCTCCTTTTTGGCCAGCATTAGCAATAATTTGCGCTTCTCTCTCATGATTTTTAGCATTTAAAACTTCGTGTGGCACCCCTTCTTTTTTTAAAAGCTCGGAAAGCATTTCTGATTTTTCAATAGCAATTGTCCCCGCTAATACCGGCACTCCTCTTTTATGCATGGCTTTAATTTCTCTGGCAATAGCTTGAAATTTAGCTTTTTCGGTCTTAAAAATCACATCCGGCCAATCCTTTCTAATCATTGGTTGATTAGTAGGAACATCAATCACTTCCAATTTATAAACTTTAAAAAATTCTTCTGCCGAAGTAGTAGCGGTACCAGTCATTCCAGCCAATTTTTTATAAAGACGAAAATAATTTTGAAAAGTAATTGAAGCTAACGTCCGAGATTCTCTTTGGACTTTAACACCCTCTTTAGCTTCAATAGCTTGATGCAACCCCTCACTATAACGTCGACCAGGCATAAGCCGTCCAGTAAAATCATCCACAATGATTACTTCACCATCTTTAACCACATAGTCCCGATCCAACTTAAAAATAATGTGCGCTTTAAGCGCTTGCTCTAGATGGTGAACAAAAGCTATCTTTCCTGTTTCATAAATATTGCCAATTCCTAACCATTTTTCCATTTTACTTATCCCTTCTTGTGTCAGAGTAACTGATCTCATTTTTTCATCCACTACATAATCTTCTTCCTCTTTTAGACGCGGAACTAAACTAGCGAATTGCTGGTACATCGTTGTTGATTCATTATCCGGCGCTGAAATAATCAACGGCGTACGCGCTTCATCAATTAAAATAGAATCCACTTCATCCACAATAGCAAAGTTTAATTCTCTTTGAACATATTGTTCCAGTGAAGGAGCCATATTATCTCGCAAATAATCAAAACCAAATTCGTTATTAGTACCATAAACAATGTCAGCCGCATAAGCCTCTCGACGAGAAACCGGCAATAAATTTTCCGTTTCTACCGTCACTTGATCAATATCCAAAACTTTAGGTTGATACAAATAAGAAAGATCGTGATTGATACAAGCAGTAGAAATCCCCAGGAAATGAAAAATAGCACCCATCCAATTAGCATCTCGACGAGAAAGATAATCGTTAACTGTAACAATATGCACACCACGACCAGTCAAAGCATTAAGATAAGCCGGTAAAACCGCCGCCAAAGTTTTTCCTTCTCCAGTTTTCATTTCGGCAATTTTTCCTTCGTGTAAAACTATTCCACCAATAATCTGCACATCATAGTGCCGTTGACCAATCACTCGCAAAGAAGCCTCTCTAGCTACTGCAAAAGCTTCCGGCAACAATTGATCTAGTGTTTCTCCTTTTTGCCAACGACTTTTAAATTCTCCTGTCTTAGCTTTTAATTGATCATCCGACAATTTTTTCAACTCTCCTTCCAAGCTATTAATTTTTTCCACCACCATCTGCATTCGTTTGATCTGTTTTTCATTGGAACGTCCAAAAATTTTATCTAAAAAGCCCATAGATTTTTAAGAAATAAAAATAAATCAAGAACAAAGAAACCGATCTCGCGGCTAAAATGAAAATAATTAAATTTTTCATCCTTTGCCAGCATAACACAAAGACGAAAAAAATCCAGTTTTCTTTCGTTAAATAAAACGCCAGACTAAAAAATTTGCTAAAAATCACTTTTTATGCTAGGCTTCGGTAAAGCTGATTAATCTCTGAATAGGCAGTTCTGGTGTTTTTTTGTTTTTTTAATTTACTTATCAACTCTCAACACTATGAAGAAAAAAATTCATCCTCCGTATTTTAAGGAAGCTATTATTGAATGCGCTTGTGGAAATATCTTAAAAACCGGATCAACTAGAGAAAAAATGAGCGTGGAAATTTGTGGTGCTTGCCACCCTTTTTATACCGGTAAGAAGAAAATTTTAGATGCCACTGGTCGAGTGGATCGTTTCAATAGAAGAATGGCAAAAACTGCTCAAATCAAATCTGCTCGAGTCCGAAAAAAGCCCACTAAAAAAGTTGAAAAAACAGAGATTACCCTTGAAAAATAAATGCAACCGCAAAAAAGAGAGGAAATAAAAAAACTTTGGCGATCAATTGAAAGCGAATTTAATGATCCGCAGATTTTTGCTGATCAAAAACGCGCCAAAGAAATTGGAAAAAAAAGGAATGAACTAAAAATTTTATTTGATAAAATTGAACATTTAGAAGAATTAGAAAAGCAACAAGAAGCTAACGCTAAAATTTTTTTAACAGAAAAAGATCCAGAAATTTTGCTTTTGGCAGAAGAAGAAAAAAAAGAACTGGAAAAAAAAATAACAAATTTAGAAGAAGAATTAGATTTTTTGTCCTTGCCAAAAGATCCACGTGATGAAAAAAACGTCATCGTAGAAATTCGCGCTGGCGCTGGCGGTGATGAAGCAGGGCTGTTTGCTGCCGAAATTTTTCGCATGTATTCCCGTTATGCTGAAAAAAAACATTGGAAAATTTCTCTTTTTAACTCTCATCTAAACGAAATGGGTGGTTATAAAGAAGTTATTTTTGGTTTATCTGGTGAAAATGTTTTCGCTCAAATGAAATATGAATCTGGCGTACACCGAGTACAAAGGGTACCAGAAACCGAAAAAATGGGACGCGTGCATACTTCTACTGTCACAGTAGCTGTTTTACCGGAAGCAGAAGAAACAGAATTGAAAATTGATCCCAAAGATTTGCGCATTGATACTTTTGCTTCATCTGGTCCCGGTGGTCAAAGTGTTAATACCACTGATAGCGCTGTACGTATTTTACATCTGCCTACTGGTCTGATTGTTAGCTGTCAAGATGAAAAATCCCAACATCGCAACAAAGAACGCGCAATGGAGATCTTACGCGCTCGATTATTGGAAAAACAACAAGAAGAAGAAAGAGAAAAAACTGAAAAGGAACGCCGTCATCAAATCGGCACTGGCGATCGCAGTGAAAAAATCCGCACCTATAATTTTCCTCAAGATCGCATTACTGACCATCGCATCAAAATGTCTTGGTCAAACATCAACGAAATTTTGGAAGGAAAATTAGAAACAATCCTTCTCGCTTTACAAAAAGCAGATCGCAAGTATCAACTAGAAAAATAATGAGAAAGATTAGTTCTTGTTCAACAATCTCAATAAAAGAAATTCTGCAATCTTTTCAAAAAAAAGAGTTTTTTTTTGATTTAGTCCTCCTTTTAACTCAAGTAATAAAAAAACCTAAAGAATGGATACTTGCTCATCCAGAAAAAATACTTTCTTTTCAACAAGAAAAAAAATTAAAAAGACTAATTAAGAGAAGAGAAAAAGGCGAACCTATAGCTTATATTTTGAACAAAAAAGAATTTTTTAGTCTTCCTTTCACCGTCAATCCAACTGTACTCATTCCTCGACCAGAAACTGAATTACTAGTAGAAAAAGCAATAACCATAATCAACAAAACATCTACCAAAAGAATAATCCTAGACCTTGGGACTGGATCAGGCTGTATTATCATTGCTTTAGCCAAAACATTAATTAGAAAAAAAAATCTATCCTTTTTTGGTCTTGATATTTCCTCTTCCGCTCTTTCAGTAGCCAGAAAAAATGCTCAAAAAATTTTAAAAAATCAAGCCCAAAAAATAAAATTTTTACTCTCTGATTTACTCCAAATCAAAAACCAACCAAATTTCTGGTCCAAAAATATTTGTGATCCGAAAACGGAAATTTTAATTTTAGCTAACTTACCTTATATTTCTCAAAAAGAGTATGCTTGCCTTGAAAAAACAGTAAAAAATTTTGAGCCGTCCTTGGCTTTGCTTTCAGGAATCAAGGGGCTTGAACATTATGAAAAATTTTTGAAGCAATTTAGGAAAATAAAATCCCATTTCCCCCAAAACAATTTTACTCTTTTGCTAGAGTTTGGCTGGAAACAAAAACAACTTTTAGAAAAAATAATTAGCGCTAATTTACCTGCCTCTAAAAATGAATTTTTCAAAGATCTCGCTGGTCATTGGCGAGTAGCAAAAATTGAGATCTAAAAAAACAAACTCTCTTTATTCCATAAATCAACAATAAGCTAAAATACACCTCTCTTAGTTTCCAGAACATTCCTACTCCCCTTTTAAACAAAATACTAAATACTAGATAAAATCTAATCCTTGTTTAAAATATGACTTCTTAAAATCTAGTCAACCCTTTTTTTCTCTTATTAAAAGTCATTAATGAAAATGAAAATTAAAAATTCTGAAAAAAAACTTTTACGTAATTTAATTAAAAACAAAAAAACTCGCGTATCGCACAATCGCTAGTAATTTCTTAAAAAATCTATTAATCTCTCTATTAAGAAAAATAGATATTGTTCCTAAGAATTAAAAAGTTTTTTATTATTCCGCTCCCCAAACTAAACTGGCCTTTTTTTTATCCTCAAAGGAAAAATCTGTTAATTTTAATTTTATATCTTTTTGACGCAAAGCAGAAAGTTCCAAAAGTTCCTGCATGTTTTTCACTTTAATAATCCGCTTACGCCCCTTACGCCGATCTCTGCGAGCAGAAAAAATCATCTTCACAAAACGGCCTAAACCTTTAAGCAAACGATCATTATAAGGTGATTTTTCGGTTGTTTCAATGATTTTAGTTGCCGTTTCAATTACTTTGAGTGGAAAAACGCCTTGGGCTGTTTCTCCACTAAACATTACAGCGTCTGTGCCATCAATTACTGCATTAGTCACATCAGAAATCTCCGCTCGAGTCGGACGAGCATTAAATTCCATTGTAAACATCATCTGCGTCGCTACAATCACCGGTTTTTTCTTTTTTAAACATTTCTCAATAATTTCTTTTTGAAGCAAAGCGACTTTCTCTTGTTCCATTTCAATAGCCAAATCACCTCGCGCCACCATAATCCCATCAGCCTCTTCTAAAATCCCTTCTAAATTGCGCACTGCTTCTCTTCTTTCAATCTTGGCAATTAACCAGGGTTGATATTTCTCCAAAGATTGTTGGGAATTTTTTAATCGCAATTTATCAGCCACTTCTCGCCTTTGAATTTTTTGTTGAATAATATTTCGTAAGTGAGTTAATTGACGACCATTAGCTACAAAAGAAACCGCAATCAAATCTACTTTTTGTTCTAAAATAAAATCTAAATCCGCCCAATCTTTAGGAGTTAAAAACCCTAAATGTGTTGAAGCATCAGGAATATTTACTCCTTTTTGAGGTTTTATTTCCCCTTCTTCTAAGACCTCTACCAAACAACCTAAACGCTCCTTTTTAATAACTTGTAAAACAATCAAGCCATCTTCAATAAAAATTCGACTGCCAATTTTCAAATATTGATAAAATTCGTTACAATCCAGAACTAGCTCTTTTT
>Ga0101944_10000275_pt1 | contig 160745 bp, 133 predicted proteins | sample DewCreD2012metaG_FD_75245 | JGI IMG/M metagenome (GOLD analysis project Ga0101944, IMG submission 75245) | Hot spring sediment bacterial and archeal communities from British Columbia, Canada, to study Microbial Dark Matter (Phase II) - Dewar... ...
AGGCGAACCTGGCGGTGACGAGCGCGGGGACGCCGGCGCCGGTGAAGGCAGGGACCGACCTGACCTACAGCCTGGTGGTGACGAACGGGGGACCATCGGATGCGCAGAGCGTGGTATTGACCGATACGGTGCCTGCTGGGACGACGTACAAGTCGGCGAGCGGGACGGGGTGGACGTGCAACCCGCCGGTGAGCGGGAAGGTGCGCTGCACGCGGGCAAGCCTGGGGGTGACGAGCGCGGCGGTGACGCTGGTGGTGACGGTGAATGCTGGGACGACGGGGACAGTGAGCAACCAGGTGGAGGTGCGCAGTGCGACGAGCGACCCGAACCTGGCGAACAACAGCGCCATCGAAGTGACCAATGTGACCACGGAGGCGAACCTGACAGTGACGAGCGCGGGGACGCCGGCGCCGGTGAAGGCAGGGACCGACCTGACCTACAGCCTGGTGGTGACGAACGGGGGACCATCGGAGGCGCAGAGCGTGGTATTGACCGATACGGTGCCTGCCGGGACGACGTACAAGTCGGCGAGCGGGACGGGGTGGACGTGCAACCCGCCGGTGAGCGGGAAGGTGCGCTGCACGCGGGCAAGCCTGGGGGTGACGAGCGCCACGGTGACGTTGGTGGTGACGGTGAATGCTGGGACGACGGGGACGGTGAGCAACCAGGTGGAGGTGCGGAGTGCGACGAGCGACCCGAACCTGGCGAACAACAGCGCCATTGAAGTGACCAATGTGACCACGGAGGCGAACCTGGCGGTGACGAGCACGGGGACGCCGGCGCCGGTGAAGGCTGGGACGGACCTGACCTACAGCCTGGTGGTGACGAATGGGGGACCATCGGATGCGCAGAGCGTGGTATTGACCGATACGGTGCCTGCCGGGACGACGTACAAGTCGGCGAGCGGGACGGGGTGGACGTGCAACCCGCCGGTGGGCGGGAAGGTGACCTGCACGCGGGCGAGCCTGGGGGTGACGAGCGCCACGGTGACGCTGGTGGTGACGGTGAATGCTGGGACGACGGGGACGGTGAGCAACCAGGTGGAGGTGCGCAGTGCGACGAGCGACCCGAACCTGGCGAATAACAGCGCGACAGAAGTGACCAGTGTGACCACGGAGGCGAACCTGTCGGTGACTAAGTCAGACGCGCCTGATCCTGTTAATGCTGGCAATGACCTGACCTACAGCCTGGTGGTGACGAACGGGGGACCCTCGGATGCGCTGAACGTCGTCTTGACGGATACGCTCCCGGCTGGGGTGACGATTAAGTCAGTCACCGCTCCAGGATGGACGTGCACCCAGCCTGCTGGCAGGGTTCGCTGTACGGTTGCCTCCCTGTCTCCCGCCAGCTCATCGCTGACCCTGGTGGTTACAGTGCAGCCGGCGACGCGAGGCAGCCTGACCAACCAGGTGACTGTCGTCAGTACAACTCCTGATCCTAGCCTGAGCAATAATACCACTTCGACAGCAACCACCGTTTCTGCTCTGGCAGACCTGGAATTGGTGAAAACGGCAGCGACCACCACGCCTTACGTGGGTAGCAATGCGGTCTTCACCGTAACAGTTACCAATAAAGGACCAAGCCAAGCGAATGGCATTGAGGTGGTGGATTTGTTGCCCAGCGGCTATAACACCGGATTGCTCAGCCATGTCGCCAGCCAGGGAACTTACAATAAGACGACCGGGCTATGGAGCGTGGGTATCTTGAACCCCAATGCTGTTGCGACGCTCAGGATTACGGTTCCGGTAAAGGCAAGCGGTTCCTATAATAATTATGCACAGGTTACTGCGGTCGTGGAGCCAGATCCGGACTCAGTAAAGAACAATAATAGCACGAATGAGGACGATGATGATACCCTGGTGGTGACGCCAATTCCAGTGGCGGATCTTGTGATCGTGCAATCGGATAATCCAGACCCGGCGACCGCCGGGACGGATTTAACTTACAGCCTAGTGGTCAGCAATGCTGGTCCTTCGACGGCGCAATCGTTGGTGGTCACCGACACCTTGCCTGCTGGCGTCACCTTCAAATCTGCCAGCGGCGTGAACTGGACGTGTACCGTCCCGCAAGCCAGTAAGGTGCGCTGCACCCGGGCAAGCATGAATGCCAGCACCAATTCGACCATAACAGTGGTGGTCACCGTCAATTCTTCGACGTTGGGGGTGCTGACCAATAACGTAGTGGTAACGTCCAGCACGGTGGATTTGTCGCCAACCACCAATACGAACGACGAATCGACCACTATCCAGACGCGCGCCGATCTGGTAGCTGCCATGACAGATATCCCCGATCCGGTGAGCGCCGGTACAAACCTGACCTATAATCTGACCTTGAGCAATGCCGGACCCTCCGATGCTTTGAACGTGGTCGTCACCGATACACTTCCCAGCGGCGTGGTGTACCAGTCTTATACCGGCAGCGGCTGGTCATGCCAGTTGCTCAGTGGAAAACTGGTTTGCAACCGCTCGCTGCTGGCAGCGGGTGCAAATGCGCCGTTATCCATAGTTGTCAAGGTCAATACGAACATAACAGGTTCGATTAGTAACTCGGCAACGATTGCCTCCCAGACGACCGAGGTCAGCTCCTCGAATAATACAGCAACGAGTGGCACAACGGTCAATTCGGTGGTGGATTTGTTGATTGGCGGCATTGACTCGGTTGATCCTGTGATTGCTGGCGATGTCATTGCCTATACCATCTGGATTACGAACACCGGACCTTCGGATGCCTGGACGCTGGTAATGACAGACACCTTGCCCAGCGGAACATCGTTGATTACCAGCTTTGGCACTGGATGGACCTGCACGCCGATCTCGGTAGGCACGCGCTGCGAGCGCCCCAACCTAGCTTGGAACGGCAGCACATTGCTCAATGTCGTCGCCAGGGTAGATGCTGGGAGGACCGGTACGTTGAGCAATCTCTTTGTGGTCACAGCCCGCGGTTCGACAGATTCGCAGCCTGCGAACAACAGTAAGACAGAGGTCACCAACATCATTACCCGCGCCAACCTGGGGATTGTCAAGGTCGCGTCGATCAATCCGGTGATAGCCGGGACCAACCTGACCTATACGTTGACGGTATCGAATGCCGGGTTGTCCCACGCGACGAGCCTGATGGTGACTGACACTCTGCCGTCGAACGTGAACTACCTGGGTTATGGCGGCAGCGCCGGCTGGATTTGCTCATTGAATGTCAACCGGCTGCACTGCACGTTAGCGTCGCTAAATGCCAACGCTGAATCGAAGATTGTTATTAATACGATCGTCCAATCTGGCGCCAGTGGTTCACTCACGAATCAGGCAGAGGTGCGCAGCGCCACCGTGGACCCCAACCTTTCCAATAACTCAGTCTCTATCTCTACTTCGATCATCCGAAGAGCCGATCTGGCTGTGGAAAAGATCGATACGCCCGATCCGGTGGCGGAAGGACAGGTTTTGACCTATACGTTGACGGTGACCAACTTGGGTCCATCGAATGCGACGAGTGTCTCGTTGACGGAAAATATCCCTTCAGAAGTGCAATTCCAGTCCGCCACGGTGGTCCAAGGAAGCGCCACCTGCAGCGGGACGGGTCCTGTGACTTGCAGCCTGGGTACCATGGTGAGCGGCAGTGTTGTCAAGATTAATGTCAGAACGCAGGCGAAGCCGGTGAATAATGTGCCCAAAACTGCTACCAACACTGTCAGCGTCAGCAGCTCGATAACGGATCCGGTGACCGGCAATAATAGCAAGACGCAAACGACTGGCATCTTGCCCGCTGCAGACCTGAAGCTCAGCATGGTCAGTTCCAGCAGCGTGGTTGAAGCAGGCAGCTTATTGACCTACACGCTGACGGTCACGAACACCGGTCCCTCCATTGCCACCAACCTGGTGGTGACCGATACCTTGCCGGCGGGAATGACCTACGTTTCCAGCTCGATTCCGCCGGTTATTCCATCGGGATCGGGAGGATCTGGTCAGCAGTCGAACCTGGTGGTGTGGCAACTGGGTAATTTGAACCCTGGGTTGGTTTCTCAGTTCACCCTTGTCGTCCGGGTGGTTTCACCGACTCAACCATTGCTCAACCAGGCGCAAGCCTCAGCCGATCAATGGGATTTGGTGACCACCGACAGTAAGGATGACGTGGTCATCCAGGCGGTTGATTCCGTGCCGCCAATGATCAGTTGGATGCCTCCCTGGCAGCAGGGACATATTTACGAAGTCGCAAACGAAGTAGTACGTTTGTATGTCACGGCATCGGATAACGTTCAGGTCGAAAAGGTGCGCTTCTACCGGTTTGATGAGCCCACCAAGTTATTTGTCGATATTGGATGGGATTACGATCCAGCTCCTTGCGAGGGGGATTCAGAAAAGATGTGTTATGAGTTCACATTCGATGCCCGCATCTTGAACCCGAAGTACAATGAAATTCGGGTCAGGGCGTTTGATACATCCGGGAATTTCTATCCGCCGACGAGCGGTCCCTACGTGTGGTTGTTCATCTACCGAATCGTTTCAGAAGTATATTTGCCTGTGCTCTTGAGATAAACAATGAGAGAGGTTTTTGGCATCTGCCAAAAACCTCTCTCAGCTTCACGGGTTTTCCAAATCAAGATTTCAGATAACCTTTTTCCTTGAGCGCCTCGACGATTTTGCGTTCATCGAAATCAACGATGATGGTATCGTCGATATCGAAAATGGGCGTGGTGCGGTTGCCCCCCGTCCATTGCTTGACCTGAGCTACAGCAGCGGGCACATCGTCGATGTCGATTTCGGTGAACTTGAGATCGCGGTTGTTGAACCAGGCGCGCGCCCGGCGGCAGGCAGGGCACCAACTGGTGCAATACATGACGATGCCGCCTTTTGGCAGTGTTACAGGTTTATCGGGTTCGGGGGGGCGGATGGGACGGGCAGCCGCCACCGGATCGATGCGGCGCAGGATATCGAATAAGACCTCGTTTTCGGGTTGTTGATCGATGTCATGGATATCGATGTAACGGATGATGCCTTGCTTGTCGATCACGAAGAGGGCGCGTTCCGAATGTCCTTCGCTGCGAAAGACGCCGTAACGCTCCGCGACAGCGCCATGCGGCCAAAAGTCCGACAGCAAGGGATAGTTAATCCCCCCCAGGCTTTCAGCCCAGGCTTTCAAAGCATGAACATGGTCGACACTGATGCCCAGGACCTGGGCGTCCAATCCCGCAAACTTAGCCCGGTCGGCTTCATAAGACGGGATCTGGCGTGTTCAGACCGGTGTAAATGCTAAAGGAAAGAAAACCAGAACGACGTTCTTGCCGCGCAGATCGCTTAGCGTTACCGTTTTGCCCAGGTGGGTTGGTAACGTAAAATCGGGCGCTTGTTGTCCAACTTGCAGTTTCATGTTGATTACCTTTCTGGATGCCTGCCCCGGAATATCGCCCTGATTTTACCCCAAATTCAGCTTTTTCAGTATTCAAGTAACTTACCACGATCGATTGCCAGGTGAATCGTGTCTCAGATGGCGTCTCTGCCTGGCGACTGCAAGAAATTTTGAGCAGATGGAGATATAATACAAGTGCTCAGGGAGAAATCGCTCTATGTCCTATCGTTTGGCTCGTTTCCTCATTAACTTGATTGTAAATTTGATAGCAAAAGTAGAAATTGTGGGATTTGAAAATGTTCAATCATTACTCAAATCCCCTGCGCTGGTCGTCTCGAATCACCTGGGGCGGTTGGATGCTGTGCTGGTTTTCCGTTTTTTAGACCGTTCTGATATCTGCATGCTTGTCGCCGAAAAATACCAGAAAGTGGCGCTCTTTCGCTGGTTTGTGAAAGCCCTGAATGCCGTTTGGGTGGATCGTTATAATGCCGACCTGGGAGCGATGCGAGTAGCATTGAATCGCCTGAAGGCGGGGCAAGTGCTGGTGATGGCTCCCGAGGGAACGCGTAGCCAGACGGGCGCACTGATCGAAGGCAGGTCAGGGGCAAGCTACCTGGCTGCCCGCTCAGGCGTGCCGGTGATTCCCGTTGGCATCGTTGGCTCGGAAGACAGGGTGGTGCTTGCCAACCTGCGGCGACTGCGCCGTTCCCCAATCACGGTTCGTGTGGGCAAACCTTTTTGGCTGCCGCCGCTCAAAGCCGGTCAGCGGGAGGATCAGCTCAAGCAATACACCGATGAGATGATGTGCCAGATAGCCGCGTTGCTCCCGCCTGAATACCGGGGCGTTTATGCCGATCATCCCCGCCTGAAGGAAATCCTGCAGGGCATCGAGCGCCCCTTGCCGGAGGCATGGCGTGAACCCTCCCTCTGATCGTCAACGGGTGGCGCAGAAAGCCAGGGATTTGCTGTCTCAGGATTCCCTTTACCTGGATACTGAGACCACCGGGCTTGGTTCAACGGCAGAAATTATCGAGGTCGCCATTATCAACCGGGAGGGCGAGACGGTATTCGAATCCCTGGTTCGTCCCAAGGGCGCCATCGATCCTGATGCGAGGCGGGTGCACGGCATCTCTATGGAGATGGTTCAGGATGCGCCAACCTGGCAGGAAGTCTGGCTGCAAATCGAGCCATTGCTGTCCAACCGGATGGTTGGCATCTACAACAGTGAGTTCGACCTGCGTATGATGCGGCAGTCGCACCAAAAATACTGGATGGGATGGAACTTCAAGGAAGAAAACGTTTTTTGTATCATGAAGCTCTATGCCCGGTTTCGCGGCGAGTGGGATTCCCGCCGCGGTTCCTTCCGCTGGCACTCTTTAGAACAGGCTGGGCTGCAAAGCGGTATTTTGCTGCCCAACAGCCACCGCGCCCGAGATGACGCCATGCTGGCGCTTTCGCTCATGAAATACGTGGCGGGGTTTTAACGCCATCAGCCGGGCAACATTCTCCAGAATGCATCTGGCAATCGGCGCAAGGCGCTAATTGGCGCTCATTCCTCTGCTGCTGGTCTTTCTGCTGGCGCCGGAGGGGGCGCTTCTGGGACGACAATGAACAACACGAAGTAGACCAGGAGCAAAATCCCATAACCGAAGATGACGCCAAAGACGAAAAGCAGCCGGACGATGGTTGGGTCGATCCCGAAAAATTCCCCCAATCCGCTGCACACACCAGCAATCATGCGATTCTCGCGGCTGCGATAGAGTACTTTATTCACTTCTGCCATTTTGTCATTCCTTATCCAAAGAGTGGTTTACGATATCGCAGGCAAATCATCAGGCAAATTGCCAGTTCTTTGACCTTGATGAAATAACTTGCGCCTGCTTTCTTATGTGATTACGTAGAAAACAGGAAAAGGTTGTAGCACAACAGGCGGCAGCAAGCAATACGCCCTATGTTTTTTTCTTAACCAGGGTAAGTTTATTCGATTGTGGGGAAAATTCGAAGCGGACTTCGTCCATGACTTTTCGCATCATATAGATGCCCATGCCGCGCGGCTTTAAGTCCTCCAGGGGCACGTTGAGTTCGGGCGTTGGCACGGCATCGGGATCAAATGGGATGCCGTGGTCGACCAGGGTGATCTCCAAGCCATCACCCAATATGAGATAGGAACACTCAATTACACCCTCTCCCGAATTCTGATAGGCGTGCTCAATAATATTGGTGGCGGCTTCATCAACTGCCAGTTGGACGGCGTAAGTGGCAGCCTCATCCAAGCCGGCTTCATGAGCCGCCTGGGTGACAAACTGGCAAATCGACTCCAAATTATCCAACCGGCTTTGAAATGATTTTGAACGCATGGGGGTTCGAGTTGGGACCGTTTAGAAACTCCCTACCGCTGATGTAACGTCATCGAAGATCTTGAAGTAAGTCAGCATACCGACCAGACTCAATGAGTCTTTGATCGTGTTCGACACGCCAGCCAGCACCACTTCCCCTCGGTTGAATTGCTGGCAGGTTTTCTGCGTGTCGATCAACACCCACCAGCCGGCGCTGGCGACAAAGTTGACCGCTGACATATCCAGGACGATATTGAATTTACCTTCTTCGGTCAACTGTTTCAAAACCGCGCGCAATTCAGGCGCGTTAGCGCCGTCGATGCGACCGTTGGTTTTGACAACGACGCAGCGTTTGAATTCAGTGGTCGTGACATCCATCTTTGTGCTCCTCTTAACCTTTGGGCAGCGCTTTCTTAGCGCTGGACATCCGCCCAATCATCCCGAAAATAAACCCGGCTGCGGTGAGCGCCGCCAGGGCGATCTTGGTGACATCCAGGACGGGCTCGATGCGAACGTGTTCGTTGTCAGCGATGATCAGAGCGACCGGGCGAGAAAAAATTCTGCCGCCGCCGCCACCACCTCCACCGCCGGCATTGTCGTTGCTGCCTTCATCGCTGCCCGACCCGTACCCCATTCCAAATCCAAAACCGCTCACGATTTCTGCCGCCGGGATGATCAGCGTCTGACCGTTTTGAATCGGTTCGCCGTAAACGGCGTTGACGCTGGCGGTCTCAAGGAATTTGCCCATTGTTTCTTGAATGGATTCGATGCTTTTTACAACGGGAGCATCTTTTTGGGGGGATTGATTCAATGCAATTTCCTCCACCATGTTACCTCCTAATAATATAATCAGTGTTTTCTGCGTTTTGTAAATAAGAAAATCATGGCGAATAAAAGCCCGAATGAAAAGATAGCAATCTGATACCAACGGGTGGCATCGTGGATGCTCAGAACCTGTTCTGTTCCATCTTCTGCCTGGACGACAACAGCCGCTGGACGACTCCAATAAAAAAGGGCTTTGCTTCCAGGCAGTTGCAGCTTGACGACCTGAGCAATTGGCGTGATTTTTTGGGTTCCAGCGTAAATGGGCTTACCGGCTTGGTTATCGATTTGAAAGGCAGACCAGGCTGTTTCTCGATGCATTGGATAAATTTTACCAGCATTCGCACTTTTAAGATATGTTAACACATTAACCTGAAAGTAGCCAACTTGGGTAGTTGCGCCTGCGACAAGCCGTGCTATAATTTCGGCTATTGAGGTAAAGGTATGCAATTTCCGGTACTGGTGCTCAATGCGAACTTCGAACCGATGAACGTGTGCAACACGCGTCGTGCGATCAACTTGATCCTGTCTGGAAAAGCCAGCCTGGTGTTGAACGGTCGCGGCGAGATCCGGACGGTTTCAAGAGTGTACCCATGCCCGTCCATCATTCGATTGGAAAACATGGTCAAGCGCCCCCGCCCGCGCATCAAGCTGACCAAGCGGGAAGTGCTACGCCGCGATAATTATTCCTGCCAGTATTGTGGACAATCAGCCCCCCACATGACGATCGATCATGTCGTCCCGCGCCACATGGGCGGGGGACATACCTGGGAAAATTTGGTGACGGCGTGTCCCGCTTGCAACCATCGCAAGGGTGGGCGCACCCTGGAGCAGGCTCATATGCGCCTGATTCGCACGCCGACCGAGCCGCCAGCTTCAGCCGAGTATATTTTTGGACGTCATCTCGACAATAACCTGGAGTGGATCCCGTTCATCCAGGGTTGGTAACGGGCAGCTTACTTGAGAAAAAAGGCAATTGTTTGGGGGGTAATAAAAACTTCGATAAAAGCCGCCAATAAAAACAAGGGCGCGATGATCGTCAAAAAAACTTTTGCCCAATCTGCCAGGGCGATTAACCAGGCAGCGCTCAGGCTTTTTTCCTTGGCGGGGGTGACCATGGTTGCTCCCAGTCGAAAAATCATCGCGGCTGTCAGAATCATGGCGGGGAATTCGAGTAAGCCGTGCGGCAAGGTGAAAGCCGCCAGGAAGCTCCATTGATTCAAACCAATGGTCGTAGCTGTTTGCGCGAAGAACCCCAGCATTGCCAGTGGCAGCATAATCACCAATAAGCCCAGTACGCCAAAGGAGATAATGCCAGCCAGGGTTGCCAGCGCTACCACGCGCAGATTGTGCAGCCATATTTGAAACGCTGTTGGGATGGAGATGAACCCCATGCCTCGCAGCCCGGTGACCAAGCCGGCGTTCATATCCTGGATTTTATCCAGGTTGAGCAGCTCGGCAGGAATCTGGAGTCTATCAGCAAGGTCGAAACCGACCCATAACCCAACGCCAATCAGTCCTGTGCTCAAGACGATGGGGATGAGTAACTTCCGCATCGAGCGCGCCACTTCCTTGAAAAGCCATTCAGGCACGTTGCGCGCTTCGCCAACGAAGGCATTGCGAAAGATGAGCCAGCTTTTCCTCAAGTTTAGAATGTCCAATTCGCGACCCAGCAGTTCCTCACGATTGAAGTGAGCTATCCCGGCGCGAATCAGCAATCCGGCTGCGATGATCTGCCCCAGGATGATCCACCAGAGGGTATTCAGGCTTCCCCAGAACATGACGATGCTTTCACCCTGGATGAGCAACGCCATGGGAATAACGATAAATGAGGAGAGCAAGTTCGCCGCCCGGACTGAGGTAGTTTGGGTGGAAACCACCACGGCGCCGCTGACCATAACCAGCGCCTGGACGGTGGTCAGGCACACGATTTGCAACAAGAAAAGGGGCTCCACCTGCCAGCCAATCGACCGATAGACGCCAATCAGGTACACAAAGATGCCCAGGTAACTGCCCATCACTGGCGGAACCAGGGATGCCAGCAGTTTCCCCCAGTAGAGCTGCTCGTCGGTCAACGGGCTGCTCAGCAGCGGTTCGATGCTGCGCCGTTCGGTTTCACCGGCAAAGCTTTCCAGGGCGATCACCAGCGATACCGTGATGGGGAAGAACCCCACGATCATCAGCAAAAAGGGGATGAAACGCGTTGCAACCAGGTTTGCGCCATAACGCTGCACAAACTCAACTGCCTGGCGCGCCGTAAAGTTCATCAATCCGGGGAAAAAGATGGTCAGGATGACGATAGGGAAGATGATGCGCCAATCGCGGAATTGATCACGAATTTCCCGCCAGGCGATAATCAGTGCGGGTTTGATTTCAGATAACATGCTAACCCAGGAGCGCCTCTTCAGGCGTGTTAATGGCTTCCATGTAAACCTGTTCCAGGTTGCGATCAACCTCCTTCAAGCTCAGCACAGGCAGGTCAAGCTTCAATAACCTTCTCAAGATTTCTGGATTGACACTCTCAGGATGTTCCGATTGATAACGCAGCCAGTTTGGTCCCTGAGCTGTCAGCACTGCCTGAGCAGGCAGTGCTGGCAGGTTGCCATTCAAGTGAGCGCCCAGTTGCACTTCGAATTCCTTGGGTCCCAAGAAAATTCGTTTCAGCTCCTCAGGAGCGCCCTGGATGATGATCCTTCCCTTGCGAATAATGGCGATCTGGTCGGAGAGCTCCTCGGCTTCACTGAGGTTGTGCGTACAGATGATGATGGCGCGGTTGGCAGTGCGCAAGCCGTGTATCGCATCACGTACCAGGCGGGCGCTCTCTGGATCCATCGCTGAAGTTGGCTCGTCCAGCAGGAGCACAGGCGGATCGTGAATCAAAGCGCGGGCAAGGGCAAGTTTCTGGCGCATGCCTTTCGAGTATTCGCCTATGCGCCGCTTGTCCGCCGGGTCCAGCCCAAATTGAGATAGCAGGTCATTAATCCTTTGGCGCCGAACAGTCTTTTCCACGCGGTAGAGCTGACCAAAGAAATCCATGTAATCGAAAGCGGGCATGCGTCCATACAAGCCGTGCTGTTCAGTCAGGACGCCAACGATGGAACGAACTTGCGCAGCTTCTTTGACGACATCATAACCGGCGATTTTTGCCCAACCTCGCGTGGGGCGCAGCACCGAGGTCAGCATGCGGACGGTGGTTGTTTTTCCAGCGCCGTTTGGACCCAGTAAGCCTAAGACTTCCCCGGCGCGAACGTTCAGGTTGACCTGATCGACCGCCAGGAAGCCTTCGAATTCCTTACTGAGGTTCGATGCAACGATCATGTTTCGGATACAGGGGCGGTATCTTGCTTGCGGTGCCGCCAGTAAAGAAAAGCCGCTGATGCCAGCGCAACGATTGCCATGAAAGCCTGGTTGGCGTTGATGCCTGCAATCGCCGAGTAGTCGAGTCGCAGGAATTCCAGGAAGAACCTTCCAAACGGATAGACGATGGCATATACCAGGATCAGGTCGCCTGGCTTCAGGCGATTGGCATACCGCCGTCCTAGCCAGAGCAGGATGCCAAGGTTGAGTAAGTTCCACAGCGATTCATACAGGAACAACGGGTGATAGGTGGCAAAGTCCTGATACCCTGGCAGGCGGTTCTGCGGATCAATGGTGATTGCCCAGGGCAGCGTGGTTGGCGCCCCATACACTTCCTGATTGACAAAGTTGCCCCAGCGCCCAATTGCCTGTCCCAAAGCCACCCCTGGAATGGCGATATCGCCCCAGGTGGCAAAGCTGATTTTTCGCCGGCGGCAAAACCAGTAAAGCGCCAGACCGCCGCCGATCACGCCTCCTGGGATGCCCAGCCCGCCTTTGCGGATGTTGATGGCATCCAGGGGGTGGGTTAAGTAAAAAGCGGTCGTGATGCCTTGCTCGACCATTGTCTGTGGCGGCGTCAAGATATGCCAGATGCGGGCGCCAATGATTCCCCCGATGAGAACCCAAACCAACCCATCCCAAACGAGTTCGGTATTGAGCTTTCGGCGGCGCGCCTCGCGGTCTGCTAAGAATGCAGCTGCAAGGGCGCCGGTCATCAAGATGATGCCATAGTAATATATTGGGATACCGAATAATTTGAAGTATGGAAGCATATTACCCTCGGTGATCGTTTTGAAGGATTTTATTGTTCTCCCGCGCCTGGCGCCGGATGTCGTAAATTCGCTGCAGCGCGGTGATATTGGCAAAGATAGCGATAATCCACATGCCGATGTGGGGGACATTGAAAATCAATGACGGCACCAGCACCAGGTAGCGCTCAAACCGGCTGAGGATGCCAACCTTGGTATCCATGCTCAAGGACTGCCCCCGGGCGCGTATGTAGGAAACCAGGACTGAGCCGGCTGCTGCGCCAAACACCGCCATGCAGGAAAGCCAGTCATCCTGCTGCAGAAAATAATAGAGAAGCCCGCCGTAGATGAGCAACTCGGAGTAACGATCTGTGACCGAATCGACGAAAGCCCCAAACTCCGTTGGTCCGCCTCGCAGCCGCGCCATGGTCCCGTCCAGCGCATCTATCGGACCCATGATGAGAATGATCACCCCCCCAGCCGGCATCTTCCCAAGCGCCAGCAAAACCGCTCCGAATGCATTGCCGATTAAGCCCAAGATCGTCACGGTATTGGGCATCAAACCGATTTTGTTCAAGAAGCCTGCAATCGGGTCCAAAACGCCTTTAAATCGTTTACGCATCAAGTCAGTCAACGAGATTTGCTCACTCTTCTTAATGGTTTGGTCCAAAAGTTTATCGCCTTTCTTTCGGCAGAGTGTCTTTACCGCCTTATGCTATCGCATCGGGTGAGACCTGTCAAGTCGAGTGAAACATGGCAAAATGGCTGTGATATACTTGCGCCGTTATCAAGCGAAACGGTTTGCCCCTTTTTTCGTTTATGTTGGTGATGGAGGAAGATGATTGTCGCGCCTGGAACTCTTACACCCTGCTAATCACGCTGTAACGCACCCGTTGCAGCAATACGTGTATCCTCTGACAGCTCAGGAATTCTTTGAGTCGGACAAAGATCGCAGCCTGCCGCGTCCGGTCGCTTTAGCCTGGGAAAAACCATCCCCGAATGGCAAGCCCTTTTACTATGAACTGGAACTTTCGTTGACGCCAGATCTTCGCCAGCCTAAGCGGTTTCAAAACTTACACGATACCAGAGCTGAGATATGGAATTTATACCTGGGCACGCGCTATTACTGGCGGGTGACAGCCAGGGAGGCTGATGGCGAGCTGGCGGCGCGGTCGCCGGTCTGGAGCTTCGTCACCCATTCGGCGGCTCCTCGCTGGATACGGGTGCCGGGCGTGACGAATTTCCGCGATATTGGCGGGTGGCGCTTGAAAACGGGCGGCACGATACGACAAGGGTTGCTTTACCGCAGCTCAGAATTGAACGGGCACCTTTTCCTGACCTCAGAAGGGGAAAGGGTTTTGCTCGAGGATTTGAACATCAAGACTGATATCGATCTGCGGGGCAGCGAGGAGATTCGTGAGCCAGCTTTGGACGAATGGCGTGTCCGCTGGGTCAATATCCCCTTGCAGCCGTATGACAATATCATCATCCCTTATTACCAGGAACTGTATCGTTACGCCTTTAAATTATTGGCAGACCCGGCGACCTACCCTGCGGTGGTCCATTGCTGGGGAGGGGCAGACCGCACCGGAACGCTGATCTTCTTGTTAGAAGCGCTGCTCGGCATGGAAGAGAATGACTTATTCACGGATTATGAGCTGACCAGTCTGTCGATCTGGGGGCTCAGGTCAACGAAATCGGTGGAGTTTACTCACCTGCTCAACGCGTTGAAGAGTTATGCCAAACCGGGCAGCAGCATTCACGAGCAAGTCGAAAATTACTTATTGGAGATTGGGGTCGCCCGGGATGAAATGACCTCGATCCGAACCATTTTCACCCATCATCCTGATTGAAGATGCAGGTATCCAGGTGAATAGCCTGCGGTTTATCGTTCGGGCAATTCATCCTCAGGAGAAATGAGCACCTCGCGCTCTCTCCCGCCGCCTTGCGAAGGTCCCACGACCCCTAACTCTTCCAGTTCATCCATCAGGCGCGCTGCCCGAGGGTAGCCAATCCTCAGCCGTCTTTGCAGCAGCGACGTGCTGGCGTGGCGGGTTTCCCGAACGATGGCGATGGCTTTCTTGATCAGGTCATCCCGATCCGCCAGCACCTCTTGTTCTGCCAGGAAGTTTTCCCAGGGGGCTTCACCCAGCCTCTCTGCGGCTTGAGTTTGCTGCCAGAATGTGATGACCTTTTCCACTTCCTGATCTGAAACCATCACACCCTGGCATCTCAGCGGCGCTGACGCTTCGGGCGGCAAGAACAGCATATCGCCGTGACCCAAGAGATTTTCGGCGCCCGTTACGTCGAGGATGACCCTTGAATCGATTGCCGAAGCTACGGCAAAGGAAATGCGCGCCGGGAAATTGGCTTTGATCAATCCAGTCACCACATCGGTGCTGGGGCGCTGGGTGGCGATGACCAGGTGAATCCCCGTCGCGCGTGCCATCTGGGCTAACCTGACCAGCGTGTGTTCGGTTTGCTCCGGGGCAGACATCATGAGATCAGCCAGCTCATCGATCATAACCACGATGCGTGGCAGGGTTTCCATCCCTTTTCGTCGGTGGACTTTTCGATTGTAGGCGTCGATGTGCCGGGCATGCATCGCTTCTAAGAGTTTATATCGCCGGTCCATCTCCGCCACCACCCACTGAAGGACGCCGCCGATGCGCTCCATGCTGGTCTCCACTTTGCCATAGAGGTGAGGCAAGCCGTTGAAGCGTACCAATTCAACCATCTTGGGGTCGATCATCACCAGGCGCAATTCCGCCGGGGTGTTGTTCATGACCAAACAGGTGGTAATCGCAGCGATACAAATCGATTTACCAGATCCGGTTGTGCCGCCAATCAGCAGGTGAGGCATGCTCGCCAGGTCAGCGACGACGGGCATCCCCGAAACGTCCCGCCCCAGGACGATGGCTAAAGGAGAACCCACTTTGTAGAAGGCTTCGGTCTCCAGAATGGGTCGCAGGCGTACAATGGTAGTTTGAACGTTAGGCACTTCGATGCCCAGGTAAGGTCTGCCGGGAACCGGCGCCTCGATACGCAAGCGCTCAGCCGAGAGCGCCAATGCCAGATCGCGCCGCAGCGCGGCAATCTGAGCGACGCGCACCTTCTGCTTGGTCATTTCATCTTCTGAACCCTGCTTTTCAAGGAAGCCAGGTTCGACGGCAAATTGGGTGACGGTTGGTCCGATCTTGAAGCCGATCACCTTCGCCGGAATGCCAAACTCTGAAAGCGTTTTTTCGATTAATCCGGCGGTCAGGTTGATATTGCGCTCGTCGGGGCGGTAACCCTGCTCGGATGCCAGCACCTCCAGGGGAGGCAGGCGCTCATCGCGCGGCGGAGGGGTTGCTGCTTTTTCTTCCGTTTCTGGCAATTTGAACTTCTTGCGGAATTCACTCGGCAGCAGCGTCCGTTTGCGGGCGGCGCTTTTCCCATCAGCGCTAATGCCGCTTTCACCGTTCGAGACGCTAATCGCTGGCTCAGTGGTCAGTAATTGCCCGCGCCGTGAGTCGCGGCTGAAACGCCGGGCGAGGGATGAAAAGACAAACTGCAAGTTAAGCCCATAGAGCAGGCAAGTCAGGCAGAGCAAGCCAAATACCAGCGCCTGCCAGGTCAGGCTGGACAAGCCCAGCGGAGCCAGAATCAATCGTAGCAGTTCAGCCAAGCCCCAGCCAATCCGTCCGCCATCCAAGCCATATTCGGCGCGCAGCAGCGAATTACCTCCCAGGGCAGAAAGCAACCCCAACAGCGCAAATCCGGCAATTTCCAAGGAAAATAAACGCAGCCAGGGGATAGGGGGCAGGTCAGAGTCCTCCAGGGGGCGTCCCGGCTTATCTTTTGGAATTTTGCTTTGCCAGCGCAGCAGCAACAGCCCGGCTACGCCAAGACCAACCACCATGATGAAGCTGCCCCATCCGAACCAGCTTTTCAGGAAGTTCCTCCATCCCGATAAGAGGATGCCGCTGGTCAATTCTGGCGTTGCCAATGCCAGCAGCGTCATCAGCGCCAGAGCCAGCAGGATGACGCCAGTGATATCCCGCACGAAACGCTGAAAGCGCGCCAGAATGGTGAGCCAATTCATTTGACCACCCTTTGATTGGGGCAGTTGAGAACCCTCCCGGGCGGGAGTGGCAGCAGGTTTCTGAGGTGATCTCATCTATGCTATGCGACGAGCGCCATCAGGACTTTCGTTCACCTTGCGAAGCGATAAAGATGCCCGTCAAGATAAGTATAGCACCAAAAATTTTGATTCCCGAAGGGATTTCATCGAGTATGAAGTAAGCAAGCACGGTGGAGCCAATAGGTTCCCCCAGCAGCGTGATCGACACAAAGGCAGCCGAAAGATAACCCAGCGCCCAGTTGAAAGTGGAATGTCCCAGCAATTGCGGCACCAAAGCAAGAAGCAAGAACCACAGGTAAGTGATCGGCGTGTACCCAAAGGGATGCTGCCCGGCAGCCATCATCACCATGATCAAGATGACGGCTGCAACGCCATAAACGATAAAAATATAGCTGCCAAGCGTCAGCCTGGGTCGCAGCGAACGCCCAATCAAGAGATAAATTGATGCAGCCAGTGCGCCAACCAGCGCCAGCATATCGCCGATGAACGCTTTACCGCTCACGAACTCAGAAAGAGGCGGACAGCTCAGGTAAGTTCCCTGGAGGCTGCAGGCATCGCTCAGCCCGACCAAAATCCCGCCGCAGAAAGCCAGGAATAATCCCGCAATGGTTGCACGGGTTAGTTTCTCATGCAGCACAAGGGGAGAGAATAAAGCGACAAAGAGCGGGCTTGTGCAGACAAACACGACAGAACTGGCAACCGTGGTGTATTCCAGTGATGAAATCCAGGTGGCAAAATGCACCGCCAGGGCAGCGCCAGAAATCAGGGCGAGTCGTAAGTCCTGGCGCGCCATTCGCAGGATGGTCACCCGTTCCTTCAGAAGCGCGCCAGGCAAAAGTATAAGCGTTGCCAGGGTCAACCTCCAGGCAGCAATGACCAGCGAAGGAGCATCCTGTTGCGCAAAACGGATGAATATCGAAGCCGTGGAAACAGCCAGAATGCCGAAGATGATTGCCAGCCAGGGAGGGAAGGGAGGGCGCGGTGTATTTTTCATGTCCTTGGTTTCTTGATGTGCCAGATGACTTTCCCTTCCAGCGCATTCAGGCTGATCGGTCCCAGTTGCCGGCTGTCCAGGCTTTCGGGATGATCGCCGGCAACGTAGACTGCACCTTGGGCGATGTCAATGACCTTGATTCGTTTGATCAACCTGCCATAGTGAGGGTGGTGGAACACGATGACATCCCCATGATGATAAGGATGTAAAAAGAGGGGGATTTTGACGATGACGACAAAATCTCCCTCTTGATAGCCAGGGCTCAGGCTGTTGCCTGAAACCTTAAGCAGGCGCAGCATTACAGGTTGGGATAAACCAGTTCCAGCGGCGGGTTATAGGGCGCCTTAGCGCGCTTGGTGGCAATGCCTTTGGTCTCCCAGAAGATCTGGGCAAATTCGTTGACTGCCTCGACGAGTTGTACAGCGGCTTCGCGATCCATCGTCTGGCGCGCCTTGGAACCCAGGCTCATGATTTTGTGCACCAGTGCATGCGCATCGGGGTACTTCTCCAGGTGCTGGGCTTTCAGGTAATCGCCCCAAATGACACGTACATCGTGCTTGACTTTTTCAGCGTGTTCTTCCTTGACTGCCACGTAGCGGCTGACGGTATTGTGATATGCCAGACCTTTCTCTGCGGTGTTCTTATCCAGGTCGGTTGCCAGGTCGATCATGCGCACAACCGTCAAAGCAGCAATTTGCGCCGTGATGGGATCGTAAATCCCACAGGGAATATCGCAGTGCGCCTTGGCTTCCTCAATCCCAAAAGCTTTTTCCAGGGATTGTAACAATTTGTAGATCATGAATTCCTCCTTTTCGAAAATCAGGGTGATAGATTGCGCTGTTGACACAGCCACGTTTCATCATACTGATAAAGATAAGGATTGTCAAGATTCGTCTAACCTTCTTTTAGCTTTTGTTAATGGTTAAGGATGTCAGATGTCCTTGTCAATCGTTCTCAAGACAGTTACTCTGACTAAAGGAGGACCGGTAAGCAATGACCGTGGCTTATTATTTTGTCAGGCAGGAGAGGACTTTCTCTTTTATTGCCTGAATCGCCAGCGGATGATCGCCATATTGACCCAAGTATTCGACCTGGATGGTCTTGGGTAATTTAGCCGCCTCCACCGCCAGGGGGATATCGACTTCACTGTGAATCGATTTGGCGCTCAAGCTGACCGCAAATACCAGGATTTTTTCCACGCCCTGGCGAGCCAATTCTTGAGCGGCAGCCGTGATGGTCGGCTCTTGAAATTCCATCCATCCCAGTACAACCTTGTTGGGTGAAAATCCATCTGCGATGAGCTTTTCACGAATGGCTTCGCGATACTGGCTCTCTTGCCGGTTTTGAGCGGGATAGATTGCCTCCCATTCGGTTGGCTGACCATGCCCTACTAGCAGAATCCCCACTTTTGACTTGCTCAAGCCGTTGAGCATGTCATTAGCCCGCGCAACGAATGCCCTGTGAAGTGATTCAGAATCCCATAAAGCTCCAGTGTAGCAAACTTCGATGCCCAGTTGTTCCGGCGCAACGCTGGCAACCATCTCTTTGCCGGCTTCGGTATGGGTCGACTCGGTTATGAAGACTGGCAGGATAATAATTTTACTGGCGCCATCGTTGATGGCGCGGATGGTCATCTCATCTGGGCGGGGGTTGCTGTCAAGAAACGCCAGATAGAAGCGTGTCCCTTTGGCTGTTTCTTCTGGCATCGCCTGCCTCAAGTTATCGAGGAACACTTTGTGAAGTTCATTATGAGCGCTTCCTCCAGCCATAAAGTATTCGTGCCGCACAGTCTTGAAAAACAAAGGGCGCGCCAGCCAGGGAACAAAAGGCACGTTGTCGTGATCTAGTTCCCGGATGGTCTCGATCCAGGGTTGTGCACTGTATCCTGGCGGTTCGCCATGAGTGAAATAGAGAATGGCAGTGTGACCATCGCCTCCATCCGTACGAGTTAGTTCTGGCAGTTCACGCTCTTCCTCTTGCGCCAGGAAAGCCGCGTTGGCGATTACGTAGCCTGCTATAAAAGAGGCGACTGCAATCAGGCAGGCAGTGAGCAAAGTCTTTTTCCCAACAAATTGGAACAGCGAAACCAGTAAACCAATCACAGCAAGCGTCAGCAATATGCTGTACACACCCATTTGATTTGCAGGGCGAACCCAGTATTGAATCAGGAAAAAACCTACTCCTGTTGCAGAAATGAAGACCGACACCCAAATTATAAAATTCATCGATACCTCCTATAGTCCCCTGAAAGAATCAATTGATGTGGTTATCATATCAGTTCAGGTTCAGTCATGGAATAGAACAAAAATCATCTTTTTTGCTGTTTTTCTTCCTGAACAGGCAGTATACGTCCAGATGCGGCATTTAGAGAATGCGTTTAGAGGTAATTCTCTCCATTTGCCATTTCTTGACAAAGGGGGAAGTGGAGGCTAAAATCTCTTCTGAACTTAGCCCTCGCTGGCTAAGCAGCAGCCGGTAAAAAGAATTACTCACCCTTACTCTCAGGAGGAAAGATTTTATGACGCATATCATTACCAGCCTTTGCTTGCGCGACTCAGGATGTGTGGAAGTTTGTCCGGTCGAGTGCATTGTCCCAGGCAAACCCATCGAAGAATGGCCCTGGTACTACATTGACCCTGATACCTGCATTGACTGCGGCGCATGCATTCCTGAATGTCCTTATGAAGCCATCTTCCCCGAAGATGAGGTTCCTTCGGCGTATACGGCGAAAGGCGGCGAGTATATCAGCCGGGTTGGACTGACCGGGCATTATGAGGGCACCAATCATCACGGCGAGCCGGTGGTTTTGGATTGCGTCCGCCAGCTTGAAGCGGGAGAAGTGGTTGATTTGACGCCCGATATCCAGCCCAATTACGATTACTTTAAAACTGGACCGGGCTACAGTGCGGTAGGCTAGCTAGAACAGCGTGGCTTCAAGCCACGCTGTTCTCTTATCGATTGCGCAGCTCAAGGCTGCCTGCGCTCATTTTGATCAGGATGGTTAACTTTGCCCCTGTCCCATCCTGTGTGTAAACGGCGTCGCTGGATTTCTTCCAGGCGCCAAAAATGTCAATATTGGACAGCCCGCCTTCATAGGTCAGGTTTACCGGCACGCCTGCGGGGACAACAATGGTCATGCTGCTGATGCCAGACTCAATGCTGACCACTGCGTCGCGCCTCATCTCGCCGCTGAAGTCGATCTTATAGCTGCCCGCGCCGCTGCGAAAGATCATTGTAGCGAAATTGGCATTCCCCAACCCCTCCAGCGTCACATTCGAGGCGCCGGTGTTGTAGCGAAAAGTGTCCATGTCCACCAGGTTGGGCTCGGAAAATTCCAGGTTGACATCAGAAGCGCCATCCATGATCTCCAGGTTTTGAATCGATAACCCTCCCAGTTCATATTGCCCCGAATAGGCGCCAGCGCTGATCTTCAGATTCACGGGGGTTTTGCCAAGTTGGAAGTCCCATTCATTCTCTATTTTATCTTCGAAATTTGGGAATCCTTTGATATTCAGATTCCCTTGCTTGATGGTGACTTTTCTGCCTTCGATTTCAATTTCGGGTTTGAAATCGCTGACGTTATAAATGGCTTTCCCCGAAAGCAGGCTGTTTTCAGCGCCGGAGTTGATCTTGATCTTGCCTGCGCCAAAGGACAGGTCTAAATCGATTGGCGGGGCGCTTTCTGGAATGGGGATATTGATTTCATCCGTCTGCGTGGGACCGGTTTTTACTTCTGTTACGGGCAGGTTGAAGTTAATGCCGCAAGCCATGGTGATCAAAGCGATGGATAGGAACATGATCCAGAGTGGTTTTCTCATAGCGACCTCTTTTTTATGGAGATATTCTAGATTAATATACGAAATCGACTGCCGAAGGTTTCTCTGGCTGGAGATTCAAGGCTGCAGAGCAGACGTGAGGTAAGCAGTTCCAATCTCCTTGACCAAATTGACGTTGTTTTCTTCGATCAGGACAGCCAATGCCAGCGGGGAGCCTTGCCAGGTCGCAGCCGTTCCGCCAATGAACCAGGCATACGTTGTATCCGGGTTGGGGTTTTCGATTGATGTCGTGGAGATGCTGTACCAAATCTGCGTCATCTCATCCGTCAGTTCCTGGTGGGCTCTCTCGGCGGCTGAGCGGACGAACACCGCGCTGGCGGTTTCCATGACCGGCAGGACAGTCCAGCCGGCTTGGGGCAGCTCCACCGCCAGGGTCAGGTGGGGGATGGGGCGTATGCCTCCATTGCTCAGGGTTGCGGCAGCCAGCGCCATTTGAAGCGGACTGACTGAAATGGCTTGTGTTTCATCTGGGGCGTAACCAGCCAGACCCAGTGCGCCGCGCCGGGCATCTACGATTGCGCCTGGATCGCTTGGGGCAGCCGTTGGGAGATTCATCCGAAACGAAGAAAACAATCCGATGGAGGAGTAGATTTCATACAATCGTTCATTGCCCAGGGTTTCACCCAGGAGAGCCACTGCCGCCGGGCACCCTCCCGCTAGGCTCTGACCCCAGTCTGTGACCTCTTCAGGCAATTGCGCGCAGTTCCCCCCTACGGGGGATTGACCGGCGGCGCTGATGTCACGAAGGGGAGGTAGAGAACCTGACTGGTAAGCCGCAGCCAGCAGCATAGGACCCATGGTTGCGCCTAAAGGATATCGCCCAAGCGTTGCCCGGTTCAAGAATGGCGCGGCGGGATCATTGACCAGGGATGACCATTGCTGATCCAGTTGGTTTGGGTCAAAGGATGGATGTGAAACCATCGCCAAAATCTCGCCGTTTTCGGCATTGATCAAGACCAATGCGCCCTGGTGATCTTGCATGATCAGGTCAGCTTTTTGTTGCAGCTCCAGGTCCAGGCTCAGGCGCACATCCAGCCCTTCAGGAGGATATCCATAGAGCAGGTTGTGCCACCAGATCCACCAATCTGCATAGCCAAAGTTGCCCCGCAGGTAAGTATCCAGGCTGGCTTCCAGCCCAGATTGTCCATAAACCGGATGATTGTAGCCAATCACAGGACCCAGCCCGGCGTCGATGACTTTCCGTTCATAGTTGCCCGTTGCGCCAATGCTCTCTGCCAGGGGCAGGTTATTCCGGTCGCGCAACGTGCCGCGTTGAACATACCGTTCTGCGATGCTGCGCCTGGCATTATCGGTCCTGGTGAGCAGGTCGGGAGAGCGGTAAATGCTCCACCAGCCGGTCATCAGCAGTGCGGCAGCTAATCCAGCGGAAAGGAAAAAGCTGGTGATCACATAGGGCGTCCGGCGAGGCAAGGAGGTGGGCTGAACAGATGCCTGGCTGCTGATGAGCATCAATACGAGCAGGGATAAGAAGCTGGTAAATAAAGAAGAACCTCCGTAGGAAACAAACGGGAGTGTCACTCCGGTCAAGGGCAGCAGCCTGAGATTCCCTCCGATGATCAAGATGGTTTGTCCAACCAGATGAGCGGTAAGCCCGGCAGCCAGGTATCGGTGGAAGGCGGAGGGGGCAAGAAGAGAAATTCGCAGCCCGCGGTTCAGCAGCAGGGCGTATAACCCGACCAGAATCACCGCGCCCAGGAACCCCGTTTCTTCCACGATAGCGACGAAGATAAAGTCCGAATGAGCGACCGGAACCAACCCAGGACTCCCCATCCCTGGTCCTCTGCCTATCAAGCCGCCGTTGGCAGCAGCCAGCAGGGATTGGACAATTTGGAATGACCGACCGCTGGGGTCGATCCAGGGGTTCAGCCAGGCGTCGATCCTCAGGCGAACGACATCGAACAGCAGATAGCCCCCCACACCCGCCAGTCCAATGGTCGCCGCGCTGGGAAGGACGAAACGAAGCAATCCGGTAGCGATGTAAATCACCGCAGTGTACAGGAACATGAAGACTGTGGCGGTGCCCAAATCGCGCTGCGCCAGCAAAAGCAGCACAGCCAGGCTGGTCATTCCCAGCGAAGGCAGCAACAGCGGCAGCAATGACCAACCCGTGCGTTGGGCGGGCAGGCTCCCTTTGACCGTCAACGGGAGCAGGTACAATTGCCGGTCAGCCAGATAGGCGGATAGATAGATGACCAGCAGGAGCTTTAGCGGCTCGGAGGGTTGCAGGTACAAGCCGCAGCAGCCCAGCCACAAGCGCGGACCCACGCCCAAGGGATTCGTACCAAAAGCCAGGGTCAGCGCCGTCAAGACCAAACCGCCCGTAAGCCAGAGATATTTGTACCGCCTCAGGAAACTCAAATCCTGAGGCAGGCGTAAACCCAAGATCAAGGCTCCCAGGCTTACCAGCAGCCAGGCTGCCTGTCTCAACCCCAGGCTCGAATCTAACCTGGCGATGGTCAGGATGCCCCAGCCTGACAACAAACCGGTAATTGGCAGCAGCATTGGATCGCGTTCTGTCAGTTGACGGCAGGTTTGTCGGTGGGCAAGCCAAAAGATGCCTACCCAACCCAGGTAGCAGATCCAGTGAAGATAGGGATACGTCACCTGCCAGGTGCGGGCGCGCGCTGCAGGCGCCAGCGTGATGGACAGCGCATATAATCCCAAACAAAGCGCAGCCAGTCGCAAGAGCTGTCCTTGAATGCGGTTCTGAGGGGTGGGTTCTAACTGTAACAATCTGCGGATTATTTGAGATACTTCCCGACGAGCAGGTTCAGACGTTGTTTTGTTTCCGGCGGGATGCGCTCTGGTTGAGTAATCAACGCGTTTGCCAGCGCGGTTGAACACTGACAGGCGCGGTCCGCCTGCAAGCGGCGTGCCAACGTTTGGATGGCTCGTTGAGCCATTTGGGTATTCTGGTTCAGCACGGAAATGACCGCTTCCACACTGACGGGCTCCTTCCCCTGGTGCCAGACATCGTAATCGGTGACGTGCGCCATGACGGCATAGCACATTTCTGCTTCCCGAGCCAGGAAGACCTCTGGACAGGTCGTCATGCCGATAATGGACATTCCCCAGTTGCGGTAAACGTTGGATTCTGCCCGCGTGGAGAAGCGGGGACCTTCGATGGTCAACAACGCGCCGCCGCGGTGGATGACCGCCCCTGCCTCAGCAACTGCTTCGGCAAGCTGGCTGGAGAGGGATTCGCAGAAGGGGTCGGCAACTCCAATATGCGCCACCATTCCGTCTCCGAAAAACGAGCGCATGCGTCCCCTGGTGAAATCGAACACCTGGTCGGGAATCACGATATGTCCGGGGGCATACTCCTCCCGCAGCGAGCCGCAGGCGCTGATGCTGACGATGCGCTCCACGTCCAGCGATTTGAGCGCATAGATATTAGCTCGGTAGTTCACTTCGCTGGGTGAGATGTGGTGTCCCCAGCCATGGCGCGCCAGAAAGGCGACCGGTTTTCCAAACAGCTTTCCCACCACTATGGGAGCGCTGGGTTTGCCAAAGGGCGTGTCCAGAATCATCTCCTGGGCATCCTGAAGGTCTGGCATGCTGTATAAGCCTGAACCGCCAATCACCGCTAACAGGGGAGCTTCTTCCATCCTATCCTCCGATCTTTACTGGCTTTGCCTCAATCTTTATGGTTACAACAGCCTGCCCGCAGGCAATCTGGTCTCCAGAGGTGACCACCATGGCGGTTGTCACAGGCATCAAGTTTAGCAAGGTGCCGTTGGTCGAACCCAAATCCTCCAGCCACCATTGATGATGATGAAAGGAAAGACGGGCATGCTGGCTGGAGACGGTTTTATCTTCGATTGGAAAGTCGCAAGCCGCGTCACGTCCAATCACAATTTCGTGTTTGGTGAACTGCATGGTCATGGGTTGCGCTGCCTGCAGCGCCAGCTCAATGGGAGTCGCCTGGTAGGCTACCAGAAGCTCAGCCTGGTTTCTCAAATCTTGCCACAGGATATACAACGCCCAGATGAAAAACGAGTATAAGGCAGCGGTGATTAGCAGGCGGATAATAAGCTGGACAATGGCAGGCATTCTTAATTATCCGACGATACAGAAGGAAACTCGGTGGTTGCATCGGGTCCGGGTTGGCTTTCCAGCCCGAAAACGATTGGCACATCTCCCAGTGAGATAACATCGCCGGGCGATAAGATGCATTGGGTGATCTTTCGACCGTTGACATAGGTGCCGCTGGTGGAACCCAGGTCGAACAACGCATAGCGCCCTCGAATCAGGCGCAGTTGAGCGTGGCTGCGGGAAACATGTCCGTTCGGAATCACCAGGTCATTTTTATCGTGCCGCCCGATATTGACGACCGGGTCTTTGATTTGAAAGATGTGTGTGCCGTCCACGATCAGATAGGCGGAGACGGCGCCTCCCAGGTTCTCGGCGATATCGATAGGTCGTAATGTGCTGGTTTTTTCTTCTCCAACCAGGCTGTATTGGGCGATCACCTGGATTTCCTGTTCATCGGGTTCAGGGCTGGGAAGCACTTTGATGACTGGTTCGGCGGCTAATTGAACTTGAGTTTCCCGGCATGCCTGCTTGAGGTGCGCGGCAAGCTCTTCGAGCAGTTCTATTTGACTTTGGAAGAGCAGCGCATCTTCAGCGTGCATGAACACGGTGAACAGGTTAGGCGCCAATAGTTTGCCATCCGGGCTGGGGCGGATCTCTGCCTTCATGGCTGAAATCAATTTCTGGGTCAGATCTGCCGGGCGGCTGCCAGCCGGGAACAGGCGACTGATGCCCCCTTCTACCAGCGCTTGCAGCCTTGTTTCCAACCGGTTGAGTGTTTTTTGAAATTGGCTCATAAGGAAATTATTTCAAGCCGCATTACCAATGCTTGCGTCACGCTTTCAATTATAAAAGCACAGTGAAATAATCGGCAAGGTTGGTAGTTAATGTAGTTAAAATCCGTTATACTGTGTAAAATGAAAGCTGATCGAGGATTTCGCGAGCGGGAACATACCGCTGATTGGGAGTTGGAAGCCTGGGCGCCAGATTTTCCCTCTCTGCTGGAACAGGCTGCATTGGGGCTGTATGCTTTGTCTGGCGTGCGCCTGCATCCAGGTGAGCGCCGGGTGCGCCGTTTTATGGTTTCGGCGCCAGACCAGGAGACCCTGCTGGTCAGGTTTCTGAACGAGCTGCTGTATTACGGGGAACAGGAAAACCTGGGTTTCGACCAGCTCAAGTTGAACCTTTCAGACATGTCCTTAACTGTTGAAGCGCAAGGCGGCGTCATCGCCCATCGTGATAAACTCGTCAAGGCTGTCACTTATCACAATTTGGCGGTGCGACGTACCGAACAAGGTTTAGAAGTTAATATCGTCTTCGATGTATAAAGCGGAGGTGTTGTGATGATCGGTTTGAAAGACCTGAAAAAAATCAGCGACTTTGAGTGGGAAATCCCCAAGACTTACCGCGCGGATATGCGCGTGCCGGTGCGCCTGTTTGCAACTCAAAGGCTGCTCGAGCAGGTGATGAAAGATAAATCCCTCGAACAGGCGGTCAACGCGGCGACCCTGCCTGGATTGGTTGGGAACGTGGTGGTCATGCCCGATATGCATCAGGGATATGGTTTCCCGATTGGCGGCGTGGCTGCTACGCTTTACCCAGAAGGTGTGATCTCACCTGGAGCCATAGGATATGACATCAATTGTGGAGTTCGATTGCTGGCTACGAATATCACGTACGAGCAAGCGGAGCCGTTGCTGGATGCATTGGCTTCTGCCCTCAATCATTATTGTCCCAGTGGCGTTGGAGAAGAGGGCGCATTGAAGGTTTCCGACGCCGAGCTGGACCAGGTGTGCCGCGAAGGCTCGCGTTGGGCGTTGAAGCGGGGTTTTGCCACCGAGCAAGACTTGCGCCGCACCGAGGAGTCGGGCAGGCTGGAAGGCGCAGACCCGGCGAAGGTGAGCAAACGCGCCCGCGAGCGCGGCAAGCCGCAGTTAGGTTCGTTGGGGGCAGGCAATCACTTTATCGAAGTGGATTATATCGACCAGGTTTTCGATCCCCATGCGGCTCAGGTGATGGGTCTGTCGCAAGGCTGTTTGGCGGTGCAGATTCACTGCGGCTCACGCGGCTTTGGTCACCAGATTTGCAGCGATTATGTGGATGAATTTCAGCAGGCGGTCCGCCGTTATCAAATCAACCTGCCCGACCGTGAGCTTGTTTGCGCCCCGCTGAATTCGCCAGAAGGGCAGAATTACCTGGCAGCCATGCGCTGCGCGGCAAATTTTGCTTTTGCCAACCGCCAGATACTGGCGCATAGCGTTCGGCGCGCCTTTGAAGAGGTCTTCGCCGGCAAAGTCACGAACTGGCGCTTGCACCAGATATATGACCTGGCGCATAATATCGGCAAAATCGAAACTCACGTGATTGAAGGGCGCCAGCTTAAGGTGTGCGTTCACCGCAAGGGCGCAACGCGGGCTTTTGGACCTGGTTCTCCAGACCTGCCGGAAGAGTACCGGCAGATTGGTCAGCCGGTGCTGGTGCCGGGCAGCATGGGCACCAGCTCCTGGGTCTTGACGGGCACACAAGTCAGCATGGAGCGGTCGTTTGGTTCAACCTGTCATGGCGCAGGGCGGGTCATGAGCCGCCACGAAGCCAAACGCAGCGTGCGCGGTGAAAGTCTAAAAAGAGAGCTGGAGTTGAGCGGCGTCCATGTGCGGGCTGGCTCGATGTCAGGTCTTGCCGAAGAAGCCCCTCAGGCGTACAAAGATGTCGAAGGCGTGGTTGAGACCGTCTCGGGGGCTGGCTTGGCTCGCAAAGTGGCTCGTCTGGTTCCGGTGGCAGTCATCAAAGGTTAACCTGCTGCGGGGGAACTTTTCTGATAAGATAGCCGTCTAGAAAAATAAACGGGAGATGTTATGCGATTACTGAGAATGATTGGTCTAACCCTGGTTTTGGGGCTTCTTCTTGTGGCTTGCCGCCCGGCGGCAATGCCAGAACCAACCCAACCTCCGATCAATATGCCGGTGGTAGATACTGGCTCGGAAGCTTATCCAGCGCCGGTTGATTCCTCGGGCAGCGGCTCAGAGGCATACCCGATGCCCCCCGATACACCGGTGATGAATCCTGGCGGTGTGGGTCCATACCCTTCGCCGGGCGAAACGGCAGGAATCCCTCCTTCGGGTTTTGAGCCGGCTGCGGGGGACGAAAACCTGACCCGCGGGGAAGCCTTTGTGGAATTGCCGCAAAGCGAAATGCTTGCGCTGGAAAGTTATCCCCTGCAGGTCAACCTGATTCTGCGCGGTAATTTGCCGACCCCCTGCCACCTGCTGCGCGTGATCGTCACGCCTGCGGATTCGCAAAACCGCATCCAGGTGACGGTTTACTCAGTGGTTGACCCTAATAAAGTCTGCACACAGGCGCTGGAGCCCTTCGAGGCGCGTATTCCGCTGGGCAGTTACTCAGGCGCGAAATATTCAGTTTACGTCAACGGAACGCTGCTGGGCGAGTTCGATTCTTAGCGCGGCTGGCTGATGGCTGCAACGATCGCTTGCGTCAGGTTGACCAGGTCGCTGACGGGCAGGCGGATGTTCAACCTGCGTTGACCGCCCGAAATATGAATGGCTTGATAAGCCCTGGCTGACTCATCCAGAACGACCTGGAAACCCCGCTGGAGCAGCGCCAGGGGAGAGATGCCGCCCGCCTGCAAGCCGGTGAGCTGCTCGGCTTCGCGTTCGGTGGTCAGGTGAAGCTTCTTCTCACCGACGGCTTTCGCCAGGCTCTTGATGTCCACCTGTCGGTCGCCGGGCACGACTGCCAGGATGGGTTTGCCTTTCTCTTCTCGCCGCACCACGATCGTCTTGAACACCTGCTCTAAGGGGACATTCAACAGGCGCGCGGTCTCTTCAGCGCCGAGCTTTTCAGGCGGCAGCTCAAAAGCCGTGTAGGTAATTTTTCGTAAATCGAGCAAGCGGGTGACGTTGTTCTTGATCATGGCAGCCCTCACTGGCTGGCTGGTAAGGTCAAGGTGAAAACTGCGCCGCCTTCTGGGTGGTTGGCTGCCGTCAGGCTTCCGCCGTGAATCTCGGCAAGCTGCCGGGCGATTGCCAGCCCAAGTCCACTGCCGCCTTCTTCTCGGCTGCGGGAGTGGTCGGCGCGATAAAAGCGTTCGAACACTTTCGGTAGCGCTTCGGCTGGGATGCCTGGACCGCTATCGTGAATTACCAGGTTGATAATCCCTGGCGCTCGCTTCAAAGTCAGCTCGATTTTTCCGCCTGCTGGCGTGAAGCGCAGTGCGTTGGAGAGCAGGTTGGACACTATTTGATCGAGCCGGGCAGGATCTGCCAGGACAGTAGGAATTTCATCTTGTATTTTCAAGGTAATCTGGACATTCTGCGCGCTGGCTTGAGCGAGAAAAGACTCAACCAGGCGTGAAACCTGTTCGGGTAAGTTTACCGTCACCGGTTCCAGCCTGAGCTGACCGGCATCCGCCAGCGCCAGGGTGCGCAGGTCTTCCACCAGGCGGTTGAGCAAGCGGTTTTGCTCCAGGATGGGCTGGAGGGAATCCGTCGTCAGCGGATAAATGCCATCTTGCAGCGCTTCCAGGTTGGCAAGCTGCACTGCCAGCGGCGTGCGCAGTTCGTGAGCAATGTCTGCTGTCATGGCTTTACGGTTTTCCTGGGCGGTTTCCAGCGCTTCAGCCATTTGGTTGAACGTCATTGCCAGTTGCGCAAGTTCGTCTTTGCCTTTTACCTTTACCCGGCGAGAAAGATTGCCGCTGGCAATTTGTTGCGCCGCCTGGGTCAGAAGGCGGACCGGGCGCATGAGGCGATACGCCAGGAACAGCGCCAGCAGTAACGCCAGGCTGCCCGCAATCAGACCGGCAATCAAGGCAGCGCGCGTCAGCCGTGAGACCAGGAAACGCTCGTCTGTAACGGTAAAAGCCATGGCTGATTCGGGAAGCAGGTAGCCCACGATTTCCTGGTCAGAGTTGAGCGGAATTGCCAGAGCGAGTTGTTCTTGGGTCAGTGTCTCTCCAGAAGGAGCTGCTGTTGAGTCGGCAATGACTTTGCCGGTTGCATCAGCCAGGCGCAGTCGCTGCATCATGCCGCCTGCCATGTTGGGTCCGCCGGCGCCTCTTCTCATGCCCATCCCCTGACCCGGCTCCATCCCGCTGGAACTTAGCAGGTTTTCTGCGCCGTCGAAGGAGCCGTATTGCTCATAATAAGCCTCTAATTGGCTGGCGATTTCTTTTGCTCGAACCATTCCGCCCTGGAACATGAAAGCGCGCACCTCAGTCGCTGCGCCTTGGGAGGCGAAGATAGCCATGCCGATTACGGAAACCAGGACAATCAGGGCAAATGAAAAAATGAGCTGTGTTCTCATGATCTCCCTCTATAAGATCAAGCTAAGCCAAAGGACGCTGAAAGTGACCAATCCAGCTCACGAAAAATGCGGCGTGGTTTCAAGCGGCGTGTGATCAGTGACAGGGATGCCGCTGCCAGCGCCGTTAAGGGGATAGGCGCTCCCAGCGTGAGGGCGCCGATCACGTTCAGAAGCGTGGCGCCCACCAGAGCAATCGTCGTCCGGTTCATGCGCAGCCAGTAATAACGCCCAACCGCCACGCCCACCAGGGCGCCTGCGATGATGATCAACGCCAGCCAGTCGCTCAGCGACATCAAGGCAGGTCCTTTCTAAAGCGGTAGCCTATCCCGAAAACCGTTTCGATATAACGCGGCTGGTGAGGTGTGGGTTCGATCTTGGCGCGCAGATTCTTGATGTGGGCATCAATGGTGCGTTCATATCCTTCGTAGGCAACGCCCTGAATCTGTTCGAGGAGCTGCAGGCGGGTAAAAACCCGCCCAGGTTGCGCTGCCAGCGTTGCCAACAGGCTGAATTCTGTGGGGGTTAAATCGATGAGCGTTTCGCCGCGGGCGACCGTATGGGCTTGCAGGTCAATCACCAGGTCATTGGCTCGCAGGATCTGCTGGGCAGCGGGAGTTTCTTCGCTGCGGCGCAGCAAGGCGCGCACGCGGGCGACGACCAGGCGTGGTGAAAAGGGCTTGGTGACATAATCATCTGCGCCGATTTCCAATCCTACAAGCTGATCTGCCTCGTCCACGCGGGCGGTCAACATGAGAATGGGTGTGTTGGCGTTTCCGGTTTTGCTGCGGCGGATTGCCCGCGCCACGTCCAGCCCATCCATTCCCGGCAGGTTCAAATCCAGGATGACCAGGTCAGGCTGGCGGGTCTCCCAGGCTGTCAGCCCGGTATCGCCGCGCGAGGCGGAGAGCACTTCGAACCCAGCCTGTTCCAGGTAGGCGCGCAGCACGCGGACCAGTTCTTGTTCATCTTCGATAATGAGAATAGTTGCCATAAGCGCCCAATCATTATACAGCAACAGTGGGTAGTTGCGGTCACTACCCACTGCTTCATACTTATCGGCTTTCAGTGATCTGTTTAGGGAGTCTGATTCCAGCGACCACCCGGACCGCGCCTGCCGCCGCCGAAGGCGTTGTTCATCGGACAGGTCCCGGCGTTGCTTCCAGCGCCGGCGCCAAAGCCGTTGCGCATCATGGTATTCATGCGCGTCTTGAGCCAATCGGCATGCTCCTGGGTGATGACGCCGTCAGCTACCATGGCATCCAGGGCTTTGCTGCGGGCTTCTGCCATCAGAGCTTTGAACTCCTCGAAGCTTATCCCCTTAGACTGAGCAATTGTCCAGGCTGTTTCTCCAGCCGCCCGGCGGTCTTCGAGTTCCTCGGTGGAAATTCCCAAGGCGTCAGCCAGGGCATCTTCCAGGTACTCATGCATAATTCCCGAGCCGCCTGCACCCCGTGAGCCAGGACCGTAGGGACCTGCATAGGGCGCTGCTGGGGTCGGCTTCTGAGCCAGCGCAATTCCTGAAATTGCCAGGGATGCCAACAGAACAACCAACACGGAACTAACCAATAATTTTGTCTTCATTTTGAAACTCCTTTTTTATCGTTTTAATTCGACAGGCTTTTATTTTTTAGCCTGCCTCAAGGATAAAATAAACTTGTGAAGGAGTGATGAAGACCGGATGGAAAGGTTGTGAAGGTTATTCTTCTCCGGCAAGCAGACGCACTTTTTCCCATGGCGGCAGGTTGGATTCTTCCGCCAGGATGCTGCGCAGCTCGAAGATTTCATCGCGCAAAACGGCGGCTTTTTCGAATTCCAGGTTCTTGGCGGCTTCTTTCATCTGCTTTTCGAGTTCGCTGATCACCCGCTGCAGTTCCGATTTAGCTAACGCCGGAGCGCCCTTAACGCGGTATTCACCTTTCATCTCGGCGACGGCATGGACAGATAGCTGGTCGGTCAGGTCGCGCACTGCCTTGAAGATGCCTACCGGCTGGATGCCGTGCGCTTCGTTGTAAGCGATTTGCTTTGCCCGGCGGCGATTGGTTTCTTCAATTGCCCGCTTCATCGAATCGGTGATCTTATCGGCGTACATGATGACCTTGCCGTTGATGTGCCGCGCGGCGCGCCCGATGGTCTGAATCAGAGCTGTTTCGGATCGGAGGAAGCCCTCCTTATCGGCATCCAGGATGGCAACCAGCGAGACCTCCGGCAGGTCCAGCCCTTCTCTCAGCAGGTTGATGCCTACCACCACGTCAAAGACGCCCAGTCGTAAATCGCGCAGGATGCCCACCCGTTCCAGGGTTTCGACCTCAGAGTGCAGGTAATGCACCTTGATGCCCAGTTCCAATAAGTAATCAGCCAGCTTTTCCGCCATGCGCTTGGTCAGTGTGGTCACCAGCGTACGCTGACCAAGTTCGACGCGGGCGCGAATCTCTTTTATCAGGTCGTCAATCTGCCCCTCCACCGGACGCACCTCCACTTCAGGATCGACCAGTCCGGTGGGGCGGATGATTTGCTCAACCACCTGGTCGGCGCGTTTCAATTCATAGGGACCCGGCGTGGCAGAGGTGTAAATGGTAAACCCCATTCGGTCTTCAAATTCGGTAAACGTCAGAGGGCGGTTATCCAGGGCGGAGGGCAGGCGGAAGCCATACTCCACCAGCGTCTCTTTGCGGGAGCGGTCGCCGTTGTACATCCCGCGCACCTGCGGCACGGTCATGTGAGACTCGTCCAGCACCAGCAGGTAATCGCTGGGGAGGTAGTCGATCATCGTCCAGGGGTGAGTGCCGGGTTCGCGCAGGTCCAGGTGACGGGAGTAGTTCTCTATGCCGGAGCAATAGCCAATCTCGCGCAGCATTTCAAGGTCGTACAAGGTGCGTTGTTCGATGCGCTGCGCCTCCAACAGCTTATCATGCGCTTTGAAGTACGCAATGCGTTCTTGTAACTCTGCCTCGATCTGATCGATTGCCTGGCGGAGCTTGTCTTCGTTTGTGATGAAGTGCTTGGCTGGGTAGATTGCCACGTTGGGAAGCTCGCGGCGCAGCTCGCCAGTGACACTGTCGAATTCGACCAGCCTTTCGATTTCATCGCCAAAGAAGGTGATGCGGTAGCCAAAGCGGTCCTGGTAGGCGGGAATGATTTCCAGCGTATCGCCGCGCACGCGGAAGGTGCCCGGGCGCAATTCCATGTCGTTGCGCTCATACTGGCTCTCGACAAGCTGCCTCAGCAAGGCATTGCGCCGGTAGAGATTTCCTTTTTCCAGGTTGATCACCACCCGCCCGTATTCTGCCGGATTCCCCAAGCCATAGATGCAGGAAACCGATGCGACGATGATCACATCGCGGCGCGACATCAGGGCGGTTGTCGCCGACAACCGCAAGCGCTCGATTTCCTCGTTGATATCGACATCCTTCTCGATGTAGAGGTCATGCCGCGGGACATACGCCTCGGGCTGGTAGTAATCGTAATAGGAGACGAAATACTCCACGGCGTTCTCAGGGAAGAAATCCTTGAATTCAGCGTAGAGTTGTGCCGCCAGGGTTTTGTTGTGCGCCATGATCAATGCCGGCATGTTTAACTGCGCAATGATGTTGGCGATGGTATAGGTCTTGCCGGTGCCGGTAGCGCCGAGCAGCACCTGGTGCCGGTAGCCTTTACGAATGCCCTCGACCAGCTTTTGGATAGCTTCCGGCTGGTCGCCGGTGGGTTGAAAGGGAGCAACGAGCTTGAAATCAGGCATAAGGATTATCTCGCAAACAAAACATCTCAGGCAGGCTTTTGTTAGAATATGCGTTCTGATTATAACACATGACTGGGCGGAAACGGCAGCGTGATTGACACGGGTTCATTTTACTGTATAATAAATTAAACTCATCTTATCCAATTTTAAGGCTTGTACTGCCCCTTTTCGAAGGCAATTCATCAATAAAAAGAGAAGCAATAAAGAAGCGGTCATGTGTCTCCATTAATCCATGAAGAGCGGAAACGGCTCAGCGACATCCTGTCCGAACAAGCGGCTCTGGCGCCGTTCAGCCTGGGCTCGCTGGGTTATTTTCGGAGCTTGATTCAAAAGACTAACCTGCCTCCTAAACAGAAAGCCGCACGCATTGGAGGGTTGACCGGCGACCCAGGCTTCGATGCCCGGTCATTGATTGATTGGGCTGATCAGCAGGGCGGCAACCCGGCTGACCCGCGTTACACCACCTTGGGCGCTTTGCTCAAAGAGCTTCTGCCTGACCTGGGCATCGAGGCAGGACGATGGGTTGCGGCGCTCATCGTGGCGCGTGGGTTATACCGTGATCCTGCGCTGATATCGGCGTTGCAGCGTGAGTGGCATATCCCGTTGAAAGCCCCGCTGATACAGCCGGGAACGGCAGGCGCTGCGCCTGGCGGTGCACTGGCGGCATGGGATCTTGCTGCCTCGGATTTGGGTCCCGAGGTGGATTGGGCAGGACCACAAGATGCGCTTGAATTGCAGTCATTCCTCCAACCAGAGCCTGATTTCCAGGATGTGGGTTTCTTGATGCGCGCCATTCAGCGGGCGGCAGGCGTTTGCCGAATCATTTTCGAAAACAGTTCGCGGGTGGGCACCGGTTTCCTCATTGGAAAAAAGCTGGTGTTGACCAATTTCCATGTCATGGTGGAAAACCCTAACCTCGATATCGATTACAGCAATGAGCTACAGTCGAATGGCTTGCAAGCAAGGCTGCAGTTTGGTGTCGTTTCCACCCCCAGCGGCGAGGAAACCAGCGGGCAGCAATTCTCTTTGGACTCTGCGCAGCCTGTGTTGAAGTGGAGCCCGGTGACCGCTTTGGATTATGCTCTGCTCCAGGTAGAAGAGAGCGTCACGTATCAAGAGAATTTATCCCCTTTGCCGCTTTCCAGTCAAATGCCGTTGAAAGGCAATGCGCTCAATATCCTGCAATATCCCGGCGGGGCTGTCATGCAGCTCGCTTTGAGCGGCGACGGTGTGGTGTCGGTGATGCCGGAACGGGGATTGGTGCAATACGCCACGCGGGCGTTGGGCGGTTCGAGCGGCGCGCCGTGCTTCGATAACGATTGGCAGGTGATTGCTCTGCATCACGCGCAACGGGCGCGCTCTTTTGGCGTGGTGCGGGAAGGCATCATTATGAAAAATATCTTGAATGAAATCGAGCCTTTTCTGAACTAAACAAGGAGAATGAATTTATGAGCCGTCGAATCATTACCAAGCAGTTACACGCCGGGGGCGCCCCTCAGCCCACCGTCGATGGGTTTGTCGAAAAGTTATGGAAATACATTCCCGCCGATGTCATCGCCTTTTATGTGTTCGTTGCCGGTCTTATCGAGGGCTCCAACCTTAGCAGCAAACAGGTGATTTACTGGATTGTGGTTGTGGTGGGATTGGCGGGGGCATTTTTCTGGACGTTGCGCCGAACCCAACTGCCCAATGTGAAACCAGCTTACGTTCAAGCAGCGATTGCGGCGGCGTCATTCCTGGTGTGGGTCTTTGCCATCGGCGGTCCGTTTGCAGATTATAGCTGGTGGAATTCGATCCTGGGCGCTATTGTGCTGGCTAGCTTTACATTACTCATCCCGTTAGTGAATCCAGACTGAGTTCGTATTCCTGGGTACTTGTGTAGATTGTCCTTCGTGTTTTATGGGCAACTTAGCCCGATGGATAAAATCGTCTCTTCTCATCAGGATAGGCGATATGATTAGCAAAGGAAATAATTGAAGGATGTCATGAAGAAAGAAAAACGAGAATCGATGCCGGCGCAGAAGCGTCCAGCGAAAAAGAAAGCGCCAAGCGACTCTTCAGCCTCGCGCGAAATGCTGGCAAAAATTTCCGAAATACTGACCCAGGGAGTGCAAGGTAACAATTCGGCTGAAACTTTGTTCAATTTCCTGGCTCAGGAAGCGGCTGAACTGGTGGAGACAGAAAATGCCGATTTGTTGGCGGAGGTTGGGAAGCGCCCCGAAATTGCCTATGATCTGATCGATGAGGCAATTCGCCGGAATCAACTTGAGGAATGGTGGAGCTTCCTCGTCGAACTGATCAGCCACTTGCCGCCGAGCGACGGCGCCAGCCAGCTTGAAAGCGCCATCCTGGATTTATGGCTCGCGCCGAAAGATGGGTTGAACCTTGCCCGATTGGGCACAGCATGGGCGCTGTTGGGACAAAAAGAACGGGCAAAAACCGCATTTGATAAAGCAGTTGCCCTGGCGCCCAGGAACGAGGTCATTTACAACGATCGCGGCGTGGCATATCACAATTGGGGAGATTTGGAACAAGCGCTTGCGGACTATGATCAAGCGCTGGCGATCAACCCCTTATACGAGCTTTGCCTGCGAAACAAAGCCACTGCCCTCGCCAGCCTTCAGCGCTATGAAGAGGCGGTTCAGGTGTTTCATCGGCTGATTTCACTCGATCCAAAGAACACTTGGGCGATACACGAGCGCGGCAGAGCTTACTTCGAGCTGGGTCAATATGAACTGGCATTGAAGGATTTTGAGCTTACATTTGAACTGGACCCAGAAGATAAGTGGGCGCTAGGCAACAAGGCAATCACGCTGCGCGAGATGAAGCGGTTTGATGAAGCTCTGGCTGTATTTGAGCAAGTCCTCAGCCGGGATATCCATGATTCCTGGTGCTATCGTCAGCGGGGTTACTTGTACGAAACCATGGAAAATTATCAGCTTGCTGCCGAAGATTTTCGGCGCGCGGCGGAGCTTGATTCCACCGATAAATGGGCTTTCGCCAGCCTGGGCAGGGCGCTTATCGAGCTAGACCAATATGAGGACGCCGTGAACGCCCTCGACCAGGCGATTGCGCTCGACCCGGCTTTTGTCAGCGCGATTCATGATCGCGGTCGGGTCTTTTCTCGGTTGAAGCAGTTTGAGAAGGCGCTGTTGGAATACGACCGGGTGATTGCGCTTAATCCGAACCATCAATGGGCTTATGCCAACAAAGGTTATGCGCTGCGCGAGCTGGGTCGTTATGAAGAAGCCATCGCTGCCTTTGAAAAAGTGTTCGAAATCGACCCCAGCTTCACCTGGGCTTACAATGAGTTCGGTCAGCTATATGAGAGAATGAATCGGTATGACCTGGCGGTTGAACAGTACGACCGGGCAATTGCGCAGGATGCGAATTACAAATGGGCGTACGCCAATAAAGCCAGGGCATTGCGCGAATTGGGACGGCATCAAGAGGCTGAAGCGGTGTTCAAGCAATTATTTGCCATCGATCCGAATTACCTTTGGGCGCGCAATGAATTTGGGCTGCTTTATGAAAAAATGGAACGCTATGACCTGGCGGTCGAGCAATATGACAAGGCAATCGCCCTGGATAACACCTACAAGTGGGCGTTTGCGAACAAAGCGAAAGCCTTGCGCATGTTGGGGCGCTTCGATGATGCAGAGAATGTCTTTCACCAGGTATTCGAGCTTGATTCGGAGTACGGCTGGGCATATAACGAGTATGGAGTTCTGCTGGAGAAGCTCGGTCGTTATGAGCAGGCGCTTGAAGCTTATGACAAAACCATTGCCCTGGATCCGGCTTATAAATGGGCTTACGCCAATAAAGGCAGCGCATTGCGGTTGATGAGGCATTACGAAGAAGCCCTCGAAGCGCTCGATAAAGCCATTCAGCTCGACCCGGATTATGTTTGGGCGATTCATGAAAAAGGGCGGGTGTATTATTCGCTGGACCGTTACCCTGAGGCGGTTGAGCTGTTCGACCGCGTGATAGCCCTCGACCCCAAGTACAAGTGGGCGTATGCCAACAAAGGATCATCTCTAAACTACATGGGGAAATATCCCGAAGCGTTGGAGGCTTTTAAACAGGCGCTGGAGGTCGACCCGAAGTACGATTGGGTGTATCAGCAGCGCGGCGACCTGTTTATGTCACTCAAAGATGCTTCTAAAGCGCTCGCAGATTACGAACTGGCGTTAAGGATCAAGGAAGGGGGAGACGATTACCATGAAATCGGCAATATTTACCAGAAAATAGGTGACGCTTACAAGGCGTTGGGACGATTTGACGATGAACTGGTGGCAAGACGCGCTGCGGTCTCCAATTTCGAAAAGGCATTACAGGCGGCGCCAGAGAGCCACGGCATTTATTGGGATCAGGGTGTCGTTTGGTTCAGCCTGGGCGCTTATGATTGGTCCGCGCAGGCGTTTCAAAAAGCCATTGATCTGCTTGGAAACAAATCTCCCGAGGACCTGGTCACCTTAAACTGGAACCTGGGAAATTGCTATTATCAGCAAGGACTGGTGCTCAAAGATGCAGCCTTGCACAAGCAAGCGCTGCATCTCTTTGAGATTGCCAGCCAGGGAATTCGGGACTCTGTTCGATTGAGCAGGTGCCAGGGGGATCAGATTCTCGCTTTGCTTGCCCTGGAAGATTACCCCAAGGCTGCCCAACTCGCCGAACAGGCTTGCCGGCTTGATCCCGAAAATGCCTGGCTGTTCACCTTGCGCGGCAAGGCAACCTATCTGCTCGAGCAAGGCGACGAAGCACGCAAAGCCTTTGAACAGGTCATGAAGCTGGGCGGTGGTCAGAATGAATATATCCATTATGCCCAGGTTGGCATGGAGTTGTTGTCTAAGAAGGGGAAACCTTCTGACAAAATAGTGGAGGGCTTGGCGCAAAAGGACAACCCGGCAGTGATGGTCAAACGCTCCGAAGCTTTTGAATTCTTCTTGGAGTATGAGCAGGCAGCTTTGGCTCTAGAAGATGCGCTCTACATTGAACCCAATAATCCGAGTACCATCAATTCATTAGCCTGGCTTTACTGCCAGCGCCTGCCTGCCGAGGAACACCTGACCTGGGCAGAGAATGTCCTGCCAGCAATCATCCGCCAGGAGACCTCTGGTTTCCTGCGTTCCTACTATCTCGATACATTGGGTTGGGTAACCTATAAGCTAAGAGGTTATGAAAAAGCCCTGCCGTTGGTCGAGGAAGCAAATAAGCTCTTGCCTGAGTTATTCGAGACGCGCCACCACCTGGTTGAACTGCGACAAATGGCAAAGAAACAAGCATCAGGCGGCGTGGTTGTCGAATTGGGAGGTGGGTAACGATGACCGATATGCCCAATGCCCCTAGCAGTGAATCCTTAAACCCATCGGATGTTGCAAACGTCAACTTCCAGGATCAACAGCAGGCGCCCAGCCAGGATGCCCTCAAGTTTGTTGATCCCGATTTATCGAAGTCGAACGTGTTGAAACCCGCGGAAAAGGGAACCCAGACCACTTTTGCAGTAGCAGGCAGGTCTGGGGTCACCGAACTGCTGCAAAATCTGTATTTACCCCAGGAATGTATCGAGATCATCAGCCCATGTCTGGCGCAAATGAACCTGGTATTGGAAGCCAGGAAGGAATTTGTGGATCGCGATATCAAGCGGACGCACTTTTTTACCGTCATCCACAACAATCGAGATTACCGCTGTCTCTTGTTCATCCCGCCTGGGGTATCTACCGACCCAGATGGCGATTTACTGCTGGCTTTGAAGAACTTGATCGAGTTAATGGTCGATTTTTACCAACAGCGGGTTCAGTTATTTGTGGTATATGAACTTTCGCTGGATGCCTATTACAAGATGTACCTGGCAAAAATCAGCAAAAGGCAAAACTTGCGGATTGATTATATCCAGAACTCAGAGTTCCGCGACATGCGTGACTGGCCCGCCGAAGATCAGATTGAGTACCTGAAAAGAACGTTTGCTTTTGAAGAGTTTACGCAGCCGCCGACGGCTGGCGCCGGGGTCACCGGCGGCGTTGGCGGTCAGCCTCCTGAGCGGATAGTTTCCCGACCCTCCGTCGAACAACCTGCCCAGAAGAGCTGGCGGGACTTGAAAAATGCGCCAAAGGTTGTCAACCGCCTGGTAGAGATCATCACCAACCAAGCAGAACAGGCGCCGAGTACGCTGAAAGCGCGTGGCTACCTGGAAAGTAAGATCAAAGAGACTGAATGGCCTCAGAACTGGATCAACATGCGCGTGAGCGGTCTCACCGGATCAGCAGAGACCGACGTCCGTGACCTGATCACATACACCCTGACCCAGGGAAGGATAGGAGGGAGCAACCTGACCGCCCTGGGCAGCCTGTTGCAGGTGGTCAAAGAAGACCTGGGCGGAGATGAAGCCAGCGAAGTCGAGGAGATCATTCAAGAATTCAAATTGCTTGGATAGCGCCTTCGACTTCATGGATCGGGCTAAATCGGCGAACGGCTGGCGCCAATGGGCAGGCAAATGGATGGGAGTGTCAGGCGCCCCGCACGTAAATTGGGTTGCTGAAGATCCAGCCGCGGCGCAATCCCAGGTACTGTAGATACACTTCGACCCGGTACACGCCTGGTTCGGTGGCGATGTATGTACAGGTCTCGCGTTGCGTCCAGGTCTTGATAATTTTGCCGTCTTTGAGCAGGTTGCACTCGGCGCGCTGAGGCAGGCGGATTTGGAAGGTAACCCCATTCTCGGCAGAAATTTCATCCCCCATGCGGGCGGTTTTTTCCATGCCCTGGGCGGTAAAGCGAAAGCCGCGCGTTGGAGCCGGCAGATCGTACCCAATAAAGGCATGTCCCTGGCGCAGGGCATCATAGATCAACCCTGCATCCACGATGGCATCACCCTGTAACGGCTGGTCAAGGAGCAAGTGGGTGTTGATGGCGCGAAAATGAAATTCGTAGGGGAAGACGGTCTGACGTAACGGTCCCAGCCTGCCGGGCAGGGCATGGGCATCTGACCCGCCAATCGCAACGACCCGCTGCCCCCTGGCAAGCAAATCATCCCAGCGCTGGAGCGCCTCAGGCAGGGGTCCGCGCGCGACCCGGCGCGGGTTGTAGGCGTAGTAAATGGCGTGCAGTTTGCTCTTGAGGACCGTTTTGAATTCCGAAAAGCCATTCCATAATTCGATGCCGGTAAAGCCGCGCACCTCCCAATCGACCCAGGAAATGTCCTCCTGCCCAACGGCTGGCGCAGCAGGGTCAACGATATGCGCCAGGAAAGCCAGACCATTGGCGCGGGCGACAGCATCCAGCAAAAGCTGCGGAGAGTGCGCCAGCGTAGCCAGTTCGCGCCGTGCGCCAAAAACCAGCAGGTGATTCTTTTGAGGGTCGCGCGCCTGGTCGTGTATCTCTTCACCTACCAGGAGCAGGACCTTTCAATCGCCATCCTGGTAATATCCTTCGGGACCATCGATCCACACGTTATGATCTGTCACGATGACGGCATCCAACCCGGCGACCATAGCTGCCTGGGCGATCTCCTGGTGAGAGCCGAAACCATCGGAATAGCGGGTGTGCATATGGAGGTTGATGATGGCTTCATTCATGCGCATAGTCCTTGTGTCAAATCCGCGGGCAGAGAAACCCTCGACGTCGGCATTGAATTGACGTTTTTCCTATCGAAAGGTATAATCCGCAAGCCTGAAAAACGGAAGATTGCCGGCGATAAACCGGTTATATTTTTCTTGTGTGAAGGTTCACTGTGAAGGTTCACTGTGAAGGTTCACTCTTGCATGGAGGCTCGTTGTGGAAAATTTCTTTAACGGCGCACTGATTATAACGTCAATTGCTCTCATTGCCAGCGTCATCTTGCAGAGCAAGGGCGCAGGCTTGGGAGGCTTGACCGGCGCTGATACTGGCGGCATTTTTACTGCCCGGCGTGGCATCGAGAAGGTCTTGTTTTGGGTGACGGTTGGATTGAGTGTGCTTTTCTTCATTCTTACAATCGTTACCTATATCGTCAAACTTTGATGAATCATTGCGCTGGCTGGGAAAGACGATTACTTGCCCTGTAGCGGTCGAACTGGAGCCGTGACCAGGGCTTTACTCATTAACTTATGTGGCAAAAATTACGTTGGCCGCTTTTGATTGTCCTGCTGGCTTTGGTAGCCATCGGGTTTTTGTTGATTAATCAGCAGCCTGTTTTGCAGCCTGCCTTGGCGCCTGTCGTGGAACCGGCTACTGGCGGGGTGTACACCGAAGGGCTGATTGGCGCGATGGTGCGGCTCAATCCCCTGTTGGATTATTACAATTCCGTAGACCGGGATGTTGACCGGCTGTTGTTCAGCGGGCTGGTGCGCTTTGATGATCGTGGCTTGCCGCAAGGCGACCTGGCGGATTCCTGGGGGATTTCCAAGGATGGCATGGTTTACAACTTCTCGATTCGCGCCAATGCCGTCTGGCATGATCTGGAGCCGGTAACCAGCGATGATGTCATCTTTACGATCGAACGGATGAGGGAGGATGAATCACCGTTGCCCGATGACCTGCGCGCCTTGTGGAAGCAAGTCGAGGTCGTTCGTTTGGATGAGAAGACGTTGCAGTTCCGCCTGCCGGAACCTTTTTCGCCCTTCTTAGATTACCTGACTTTTGGGGTCTTGCCAAAGCACCTGATGGGTGACCTGACGCTTCAAGAAATGATCGATTCGCCGTTGAATCTAAAGCCTATAGGGAGCGGTCCCTATCAATTCGATCAAATCATCGCAGCCGGCGATCAGGTTGCGGGGGTTGTTTTGAAGGCTTTTCCTGAGTATTACGGGCGCCGTCCCTATATCGAACAGCTTGCTTTCCGGTATTATCCCGATTCTGCCTCAGCGTTAGCGGCTTATCGCGCTGGTGAAATCCTGGGCATCAGTCAGGTGCCGATGGATATCTTGATGCCGGCGCTGCAAGAGAGCAACCTGAATATTCATACGGGTCGCCTGCCTGAGATCACGATGATTTTCTTGAACCTGGGCAATCAGCAGGTGCCTTATTTCCAGGAGGCTGCCATCCGTAAAGCGCTGTTGAGCGGTCTCAACCGGCAAAGGCTGATTGACCGCCTGCTGAATGGGCAGGCATTGGTCGCCAATGGTCCCATATTCCCAGGCACCTGGGCGTATTATGAAGGCGCCGAGAGTATTGCTTACGAGCCGGAAGCTGCGAAGGAAGCGCTCCGCAAAGCCGGTTATACGATTCCGGCGGAAGGTGGCAACATCCGGCAAAACACCGATGGCGTGGCGTTGTCCTTTACCCTGCTTCATATCGACGATACAGAAGCGGCGGCAATCGCTCAGGCGATTCGGGAAGATTGGCTTCAAATTGGGGTAGAGGTAACGCTCTCACCCGTTTCGTTTGAAGACATGGCGGCTGCGTTGGATAACCGCCTGTACCAGGCGGCGCTGGTCACGTTGAACCTGAGCCGGTCGCCTGACCCCGATCCCTATCCGTTTTGGCACCAGGCGCAGAAGGTCGGCGGGCAAAATTATTCCCAATGGGATGACCGGCAGGCAAGCGAATATTTGGAACAGGCTCGGGTGACCGTTGACCTGACAGAGCGGACGCGCCTCTATCGAAATTTCCAGGTGCGCTTTTCCCAGGAATTGCCCGCCTTGCCGTTGTACTATCCCGTTTACCGCTATGCCGTGGATGCTTCGGTGCAGGGCGTGCGCATGGGACCGCTGTTCGATTCGAGCGACCGCTACAATACGATTGCCGAGTGGTATCTGGTCACGCGCAGGTCCAGCGGAGAAAGTTCGCCAACCCTGACGCCGTCGCCTGCCCCTTAATTTAAAACCCCTTTGTGGGCGTTGAAAAGAATGCCAGGGCGTATCCTGATTTGCCGCTCGAATGCAATTTCTCCAGATCCTCGGGTCGAGAAAATTGCCCGCACCCTGGCGAGCGGCGGCTACCAGGTGCGCATCTTGGGCTGGGATATGAGCGGTAATTTGCCTGAGCAGGATGACGTTGCTGGAGTACCATGTGTTCGTTTGAGAGTCAGGGCAAAATTTGGAAGAGGGCTGAGCAACCTGGGTCACCAGCTTCGCTGGCAGACAGCCCTTGTCGGCTGGCTGATCCACCATCGTAAAACTTTTGACCTGATCCATGCCTGTGACTTCGATACCGTGTTGCCTGCCTTACTGTGCAAGTATGTATTCGGAAAGAAAGTCATCTACGATATTTTTGATTTTTATGCCGATATGCTCAAAGCAACGCCGGGGGCGGTGAAGTGGGCAATCCGTCGGGTAGATTTCAAGGTAATTGGGTGGGTTGACGCTGTAATTCTGGCAGACGACTGCCGGAGGGAGCAAATTGCGGGTTCACAGCCACGCCGCCTGGAGGTCATCTATAACAGTCCGGAAGACAGGCGTGACCTGGTCAGCGGACAGATTGCCTTACCTCACAACGAAGTTGATTCACCTGCATTGGAGTCGCCCTCGAGTGAAAGGGGCTTTTCATTGAAAATCGCTTACACTGGCGGGATGTCGGCGGATCGCGGGTTATTCGAACTGGTGGAAGTGGTGAGCAGGCGTCCAGAATGGCGCCTGGATCTGGCAGGTTATGGCGCCGAAGAGTCCAGACTGGCTGAACTGGCGGCGCAGAAGCCGAATATCTTCTGGCATGGCAGGTTGCCGCATGAAAGCGCCTTAGCCGTCAATGCCGCGGCTGATGTTCTGGTTGCCACCTACAGCCCGAACGTGTTCAACAATCGGTTCTCCAGTCCCAATAAGCTGTTCGAGGCAATGATGCTGGGCAAGCCCATCCTGGTTGCCAGGAACATCGGCGCTGATCGCATTGTGGCAGCCGAAAGGTGCGGTGTGGTGATGGATTACGGCGATTTGACAGCCATGGAAATGGCTCTCGAGAATTTACAATCAGACCCTGGGCTCCGCGATGAGCTTGGCAGGAATGGCAGGGCAGCCTATGAAAGAGTTTACAATTGGGGAAATATGAAAATTCGCCTCCTGAACCTCTATCGTCAGGTCACAGGATTAGAAACGCCGCCAAGATGAAGTACAAGGTAGTCATTTTTCGCTCCAATCCAATCGATCCTGACCCGCGCGTCGAAAAGATTGCCTTCGCCCTGTCGAAAGATTATCAGGTTCACGTCGTTGGCTGGGACCGCACCGGTTCATTACCATCCAGGCGAGAATTGCCGTACTTCTCCCTGGAGCTTTTTTCATTTGCCGCCCCCTTTGGTTCAGGGAAAAAGAACTTCCTTCGGCTGCTGGTCTGGCAGACATTCCTGGCGCTATGGGTGATTCGTCATGGTCGCTCAGTCCGCTTTATTCACGCCTGTGATTTTGACACGGTGATCCCTGCGCTGCTGGGGAAGTGGCTGTTTGGATGCAAGGTGGTTTACGATATCTTCGACTTTTACGCCGATCACATTCGTAATACGCCTGGTTGGTTGCGGCGTATCTTGCGCTGGTTCGATTACCAGGCAATCAAATTGGTCGATACCCTGGTGCTGGTAACCGAGGCGCAATTGGACCAGATCAAGGGGGCTAAGCCGAAGAAGATCATCATTGTTTACAATACACCGATCGATCGTCCTGACTTGAAACCTGTAGAACGCGATCCCTCGGTAAGCCTTCGCATCGCCTATATTGGCTTGATCCAGGTAGAACGCGGCTTTGAGGATATCTTCAAGGTGATTCGCCGGCATCCGGACTGGCGCCTCGACCTGGCAGGGTTTGGCGGCGATGAAAACACGGTCGTGGCTCAAGCGCTGCAATTGCCCAACGTGACCTGGCATAGGCGCATTGCCTATGATAAAACGCTGCAAATAAGCGCCAATGCTGATGTGTTGTTTTCGATTTGTGACCCAGCCATCTATCATTACGCTTCACCGAACAAGGTCTATGAAGCCATGATGCTCAGAAAGCCCATCCTGGTGGCGCGAGGCACCTATATGGACCGCATTGTGGAGCAGCACCGGTGCGGTTTGGTGATTGATTACGGCGATGTGAACGCAATCGAAGCGGCTTTTCTCGCTCTCGAACAGGATCCGGTCAAAAGGCGTGAGCTGGGAGAAAACGGCAGACGGGCGTATGAACAATATTTTCATTGGGATATTATGGAAGAACGATTGCGCTCTGCTTATCGGGCGTTGGGATAAACCCCTATGATACAATTCAGGGTTGTCAGAAATGTCATCGGTCATTTCTGAGAGGAGTTACTGAGACGTGGCAAACATGACTATTCCATTCAACAAGCCTACGGTGGTTGGTAATGAGTTCGAGCTGATGGCTGAAGCCTTGCGGCACAATCACATTTCAGGTGATGGCAAGTACACAAAAATGTGCAACGCTTTATTGGAACAGGAGTTAGGGGTGAACAAAGCGCTGTTGACCACCTCCTGCACGCATGCCCTGGAAATGTCTGCCATCCTCCTGGACATCCAGCCCGGCGATGAAGTGATCATCCCTTCGTTCACATTTGTCTCCACGGTGAATGCTTTCGTGCTGCGCGGCGCCAAGCCGGTCTTTATTGATATTCGACCGGATACGTTGAACCTGGATGAGAGCCAGTTGGAGAGGCTGATCACCCCGCGGACCAAAGCCATTGTACCGGTTCATTATGCTGGCGTCGGCTGTGAGATGGATACGATTCTGGCAATCGCTGACCAGCACCATTTGGCAGTTGTCGAAGACAATGCGCATGGCTTGTTTGGAAAGTATAAGGGACAATATCTGGGCACCTTCGGATGCCTGGCAACGCAAAGCTTTCATGAAACGAAGAACTTTACCTGTGGCGAGGGAGGGGCATTGCTCATCAACGATGAACAGTATGCTGAACGCGCCGAAATTATTCGTGAAAAAGGCACTGACCGCAGCCGCTTTTTCCGCGGACAGGTGGATAAGTACGGGTGGGTAGATATCGGCTCGAGCTACCTGCCTTCGGATATGCTGGCAGCTTACTTGTTTGCCCAGCTACAGGAACGGGAACGTGTTCAAGCGCGGCGCAAGGAAATTTGGGAATTTTATCAAGAATGCCTGGGCAGTTGGGCAGAGAAATACGGGGTGCGCCTCCCCATCATCCCGGAGGAATGCGAACAAGCTTATCACATGTTCTACATGTTGTTCCCATCGCTGGAGAGCAGGACCGCCTTCATTGCCTCCCTGAAAGAGAAAGGCATCCTGAGCGTTTTCCATTATCTGCCCTTGCACTTGTCCAAAATGGGAACCAGTTTCGGCGGTAAACCAGGCGATTGCCCGGTGACAGAACGGGTCAGCGATCAACTAGTGCGCCTGCCGTTTTTCAACAGCCTGACCCAAGATGAGATGGAACAGGTCGCGCAGGCGATTTTACAGACGAAGGTGGCAGCAAAGCATTAATGATTCGCTCCTGGTTTGAACCGTTCAATATCTTCCGCGTCTTCAGCAATTTGTTGAAGAACCGCGAAGTGATCAGGATGCTTACCTGGAGGGACTTTCAGGCGAAGTTCCGCGGCTCGTCTTTCGGGCTGGTATGGGCAATTTTTCAACCGCTGCTTACCATCGTGATCTATACCATCGTGTTCTCGACCTTCCTGAAGATCAAGTTCGGCTCCAGCGAATCGCCGTTTATCTTTGCGGTGTACTTGCTCTGCGGGTTGATTCCCTGGATGGCTTTTTCTGAATCGATTTTGGGTTCGACCGTGGTGATTCGGGGAAATGCGAACCTGGTCAAGCGGGTGATTTTCCCGCTCGAAATCTTGCCGCTCAATGTCAACCTGGTAGCGATGATTCAACAGGTAATCAGCCTGGCGTTGCTGCAAATCCTTGCCTGGATAGTTGTTGGACATATTTATTTTTCTATCTTTCTCATTCCTTTATTCATCCTGATCCAGTTCTTCTTTTCTGCCGGTCTGAGCTGGGTGTGGGCAAGCCTGGCAGTATTTTTCCCAGATTTACGTCAGATAACCAGCCTGCTGCTCAACCTGATGATGTTCCTGACCCCAGTTTTTTATCCGGAGGAAATCGTTCCCAGGTGGGCGCTCTGGCTGGTTCGTCTCAATCCGCTTGCCTATATTATCCGGATGTATCGCCTGGCGATTATGGAGGGTAAATTCCCCTCGCTGGTTGAGGTTGCCAGCGGGTCTGTCTTAGGGATTGCGGTTTTCATCCTGGGGTACTACTGGTTTTCCAGGACAAAGAAAATGTTCGTTGACGTTCTATGAGCGATACAGTCAAGGTTTCCGTTCAAGGGGTCAGCAAAGCCTATTATCTGTACCCATCATCAGCCGATCGGTTGAAGCAATCGCTGCTATCCCGGCTGGGTAGGAGCCGAAATGTTCCTTTTTGGGCTTTGCGGGATGTCTCCTTCGAGGTGAGCAAAGGGCAGGTGCTGGGGGTGATTGGGAAAAACGGCAGCGGAAAGAGCACGCTGCTCCAGATCATCGCCGGGACGCTGCAGCCCACTGAAGGAAAAGTTCAAACCAACGGGCGTCTGGCTGCGCTGTTAGAATTAGGCGCTGGCTTTAATCCCGATTTCAGCGGCAGAGAAAACGTGTTCTTGAGCGGCGCTTTGCTGGGGTTGAGTCAAAAAGAAATTACCAGGCGCTATGACCAGATTGTCGAATTTGCCGATATTGGGGAATTTATCGATCAGCCGGTGAAATTCTATTCGACCGGGATGTATGTGCGGTTGGCATTTGCGATCACCACCATGGTTGACCCCGATATTTTACTGGTGGACGAGGCGCTTGCGGTGGGTGATGCCAGCTTTGTGATCAAGTGTATGAAACACATGGACCGGCTGCGCAGCCAGGGAACCACCATCTTGTTGGTCACCCATGATTTACAGACTGTGCGCAGTTTCTGCGATTCGGTCATCTGGCTCAGCCATGGAAGAGTGCAGATGGCTGGCTCGTCCATCGATGTGACCTCGCGGTACATGGAAGAAGTACTATCCGAATCGATCCGGCAGACGGAGCTTCAGCCAGTGGAAGCGGCTTCCTCCGGTGTGGATCATGCCATTGCCACGGCGCGCTGGGGCAGCGGCGAAATCAAGCTGCTGGATGTCAGGCTCAATGGATCGAACCTCAGCCAGGGCTTGGTCTTCGAGTATGGTTGTCCGTTGCGCGTCGATCTGACTGCCCAGGCGATGCGGGAGGTGAATACGGGCAATGTGAGCTTTGGCTTTTCCTTCCGCAACTTGAAGGGGCTGGATGTCATCGTGGCGACGACCTATGAAGGGGGAGAGCGGTTTGTGAATATCAAAGCGGGCGAAAAGTTTCAAGTTCAGTTTGCCCTGGAGAATATCCTGGCTCCTGGCGATTATGCGCTTTCGGCAGCGATCGATGACCGGACTGAAACGACGCCGCATTACTATGATGTGGTGGAAAACCCGATTGTCTTCAAGGTGATTTCGGACAGGAAGATCTTTTCCCTCGTGCTTCCTCCGGTGAAGCAGGAGGTGAGGCGGTGTTGAATCCCCTCGACCATCCGATTTGCCTGACGTCGCCAAAGTTCCTGACGCGGTATTCGACCTGGCAGGGGCATATTCCCTTTGGAATGTACCTGGTTGATTTGCTCAAGCCCGATCTGTTAGTGGAGCTGGGCGTGGAGTTTGGCTTATCCTACCTGAGCTTCTGCCAGGCGGTCAAAGCGCTGGGTCTTAAGACGCGCTGCTTTGGCGTAGATACCTGGCAGGGCGACCCTCACACGGGCGTTTACGGGGCTGAGGTGCTTCTCAGTTTGAGAGAAAATCATGACTCGGAGTATGGCGGCTTTTCCACGCTGATGCAAACCACATTTGATCAGGCGGTGAGTGAGTTTGCGGATGGTTCGATTGACCTGCTCCACATCGACGGCTACCATACGTACGAAGTAGTGCGCCATGATTTCGAAACCTGGCTGCCCAAGATGCGCCCGGGGGGCGTCATCTTATTCCACGATACGAATGTGCGGGAGGGCGACTTTGGCGTGTACCGCTTGTGGGAAGAGCTTAAAGCGAGATATGCCACCTTTGAATTCTTTCATGCAAAGGGCTTGGGGGTGCTCCTGGTCGGCGAGGCGAGGACGCCGGAATTAAAGCAGCTCTTTTCTGCTTCGCCTGTCGAAGCAGAGCTGCTCCGGCGGTTTTTCTCCAGGCAGGGCAACTTGATCGAATTGATGATGCAGGAAGCTGAGTTCCAAAAGTTAGCGGAGGTGGAGAAAAAACTGTTCGAGTTCAGCGATCACAGCCAGCTTTTGGAAGAGACTTTAGCAGCCATGCAGACAGAATTGTCTGCAGCTAACGCCTTGAACATGAACTTGCAGAACGACAGTCAGCAGTTGGCTGAAATCAAGAGCAGTGACGCCTGGAAAGTGGTAACTTTTCTTTGGAAAGCGCGCCTGGCAGCATTCCCCCGAGGGAGCAAACGAGAGAAGGCTGCCATGCGGTTCAAGCAGTGGCTTACCGGAACAAAGATGGCGACTCCGGCAGCTAAAGTAACAGCGCCTCCGGCGGATAAAGTAACAGCGCCCAATGCCAGCTCTGACTTTCAGAAAAAACCTCGCTCGCAGGCGAATCCTTTCAAACGCCTGGTGAAACGCGCTTTCCGCGTCTTGCGGAATGAGGGCGTTGGTCCTTTCCTGCGGGCGATTGTACGGAAGATATTCTACTTTTTCGGGTTGATGCCCAAAACGATGAGCGTCCAGGGAGCGCTGCAAGCCATCATGACCAGCCGGCATGCTATTGAGAGCGCGCCCAATAAACTGGACATCATCATTTTCCCGATTGTCGACTGGGAATTCCGTTTTCAAAGACCTCAGCAACTCGCTGTGCAGATGGCTGAGGCAGGTCACCGCGTATTTTACTTGTCCACCACTTTTCAGGAGGTGACGTCGCCCATCGTTTGGCAAATTCAGACTTCGGTCTATGGCATCATGCTGCCAGGTCCCAGGGATTTGATGATCTACGCCTCAGCGATGGATCAAACTTTGCTGGCACAATGCCTGGATAGCTTCCAAAAAATACAAGATACGGTCAACATTGTGGATGCTATCTGCATAGTCGATTTGCCTTTCTGGCAGCCGTTGGCTTTCTCGTTGCGCGAGAAGTACGGCTGGCGGGTGGTGTATGACTGCATGGATTTTCATGCCGATTTTCCCGAAACGACCCCAGAAATGCTCCAGCATGAGGAAATCCTGAGCAAGGGAAGCGATCTGGTGCTTGCCTCTGCCAAGCCGCTGCTGGAGCGGCAAATGTCATTGAACCCAAGGACGGTCTTTCTTCCCAACGCGGCTGACTTTGAACACTTTGCCCGTTGTCCAGAAGTGCTCCCTGCCGAGATCAGCGCCTTGGGGAAGCCTGTGATAGGGTATTATGGGGCGCTATCTGAATGGTTCGACTTTGAGCTGGTGGAGAAGCTGGCGCGTTCCAGACCTGAATGGAATTTTGTCTTGATTGGCAATCCGATGGGCAGCCAGGTGGGAAGAGTGCAGGGCTTGGACAATGTGAAGCTGCTGGGGGAGAAGCGTTATGCGGAAATCCCCAGCTATTTGCATAGCTTCGATGTGTGCTTGATTCCTTTCAAGAAAACACCCCTGACCGATTCGACCAACCCGGTGAAGCTTTTCGAATATCTGAGCGCGGGGAAGCCGGTCGTAGCGACGAATTTGGTCGAAATTTCCAATTATGCCGATTATATCCGTCTGGCGGATTCGCTGGATAGCTGGCTGGAAGGCATCGAGAAAAGTTTGGCAGAGCAATCCCCTGAGGCAATTGCCCGGCGCGTGGCATTCGCCCAGGCAAATTCCTGGGAAAGCCGCTTTCGTGATCTGTCTCTGGCATTCGAGCGCATGTTCCCAAAAGCCAGCATCCTCATCGTGACTTATAACAACCTGGATTACACCCAGCTTTGCTTGCGCAGCATTTACCAGAAGACCAGTTATCCAAATTTTGAGATAATAATCGTCGATAACGCATCGACTGATGGAACGCCAGAGTTTCTTACGAAATTTGCCGCAGAGCATCCGAATTGCCGTGTGGCGTTGAATGATGAAAACCGGGGCTTTGCAGCAGCCAATAACCAGGCAGCCGAGTTAGCGAGCGGAGAGATTCTGGTTTTCTTGAACAATGATACGGTCGTCACGTCAGGGTGGCTGAACAGGTTGGCGCGTTATGTCCAGAACCCGGCGATTGGCATGATTGGTCCGGTGACGAACTGGTCGGGAAACGAATCGCGCATCGATGTGACCTATCCAGACATAAACAAGATGGAGGAGTTCGCTCTCAATTACACCCGACACCGGCGGGGGATGGTGAATGATATTTCCATGCTGGCATTTTTCTGCGTTGCCATGCGCCGGGACGTGTGGGAGCGGGTCGGTCCTCTGGACGAGCAGTTCGGCATTGGGATGTTCGAGGACGATGATTATGCCTTGCGGGTCAAACGCCTGGGTCTGAAAATCCAATATGCCGAGGATATCTTCGTGCACCATTGGGGGCGCGCCAGTTTTTCGAAGTTAGAGGATGAGCATTACCAGCAGCTCTTTATGGAAAACAGGGCAAGATTCGAAGCCAAGTGGAAGATAGCCTGGCAGCCGCATAAAGGGCGGACAAAGTGAGACAAGCGGATGATAAAATCCTTGACTCGATTGGGTTTGGCAGCCAGCGCCGCAGTCATTCTGGCAAGTTCCTTGTATGGGGTCAAGGTTTTCCTGAATCCATTCCCCTCCAGTTTTACAGCGATTAACTGGATTTGGGCTTTGGTCTTCGGGGCTGGCTTGCTGATAGCGGCTGGCTTGTTAGTCATATTCTTCCGCAGGCAGAGTTCAACTGGTCTATATATCCTGCTCTTCGTTCTATATGTGGGACTTTTGGTCGTTTCTCCTGCCCGGCTGGCTTTGCTGGGATTGTCCGTTTTCATCGTTCTTTTCACGGCGCTAGGTCATCCCTTGATGAAGCGGCTGATTTCAGGATATTCGGCTTTATCGCCAAGTGCCCTGATACTGGCATTTGGGGTTGGCATGGGAATCGCAGCGTTCCTGGTCTTTCTGCTGGGCACCTTTGGCGAGTTCAATGGCTGGACGAATGGAGCGCTGTTCATAATTTTGAGCCTCCTGTTTTTACCGGCGTTCGTTAAGGACTTGCGCAAAGAATGGCGGCAACAGGGAGGCATTCGGATTTCTCAAGACGCTCGTCAGACGCAGGTTACGCTCATACTAAGCATGCTCGCGCTGGGGTCTGGCGCTTTTCTATGGGCGTTATCTCCCAGCATTCGCTATGATGCGCTCACCTATCATTTGGCTGCGCCTGAAGCCTATCTTCAAGCGGAGAAAATTATCCCTATCCTGACCAATTTCCAGACCGTCCAGGCGCATTACTCTCAAATGGTCAACACTTTTGCGCTTGCCATTTTTGGTCAGCCCCTGCCAGGTCTCCTGCATTTCAGCCTGGGATACCTGACAATGCTCATGACCTACTTTACAGGTTCTTTGCTGGGCGGTCGCAGGTTGGGAATTGTATCAGCCGTGTTGTTCTACTCGATCCCGATGGTCAATTTTGAGTCCGGGACGGCATATAACGATCTATATGTCGCCTTTGATATGATTTGTGCTGTCTTTGCGCTGCTTAAGTGGCGAGAAGGCGGTCAGCGGAACTGGCTGTTGTTGGCAGGAATATTTTCAGGGTTAGCGCTCGGCGTCAAGTTCAATGCCATCACCATGATCCTCCCGCTTGGCTTAGCGCTAGGATGGTTTTCGATCAAGCGGCATGGTTTTAGCAAACGAACGCTCGGTGACCTCTTTGCCTTTGCCCTGCCGATTGCCTTGATCTATAGCCCGTGGGCTGTTCGAGACTGGCTTTGGACGAAAAACCCCATTTTCCCGCTGCTGGAAAACATATTTCCTTCGCCGATCAACCCCCTTTGGAGCTATCAGAAGCAAATCATTCCTCCTTACCCTGCCAATTTTCTTGTCAGAGTGCTTCGCTTGCCTTGGGACCTGACTGTAAATACTTCCTGGTATTACCATGAAGGGTTGGATGGCGGGTTGGGCAGCATCCCAATGCTGGCGCTGCCCTGGCTATACCTGATCGAGCCTTCCCTAAGCTTAGAACAGCGCAAGCGGTATGGCTTTGTGTTCGGTTTCTGTGCCGCTGTTGTTGTATTTTCAATGAACTTCTCCAGCCGGGCGAGATATCTGATGCACCTTTATCCGCTTTTGAGTATCCTGGCTGCGGCAAACCTGGAAGCGGGATGGCGCGCGGTCACTGCCTGGCGTTGGAGAAAGCTAACCTATTGGATTATGGGTGTGTTGGCGCTTTTCTACCTTTTCTCGACTCGCTTGAATGTGATTGTCAGGGGTTGGGAGATTCCCGAACGGTTTCCTTATCAAGTGGCATTGGGTTTAGAAACGCCTTCAGACTATCTGTCCCGGACGCTGAGAGTGTATGACGCCTTTCAATACCTCGATCGGCAGGGCGGGTATTACAAGGTTCTCTCGCTTGGGGTGAAGTTCAACCTTTACACCCGCAGCGAAATTTGGGGGGATCCGATTTCTGGGGGCGATGCGGTCATTGCGTATGAAAGGGAAATGAGCACTGACGACCTGGCTGAACGGTTGGCAGCGCGTTCGTTCGATTACCTGCTGGTCGATTGGCTTGCGGTGGCAACCGATGAGCTGGATGGGCTGCCCATTTTGAGCGATGAATTTTTGCGGACCTATGCCAGGCTGGTGTTTGCCCGCAATAACATCAGCCTGTACCGCCTCTCTGCTATTCCCATGTCCAGGGAGGTAGGAGAGTCCAATAACTTGCTGTCCAACGCGGGGTTCGAGACCTCCCCTGCAGAGAGCGGCGAACCCGAGTGGGCGGTCTTTCCCGAAAACGCCGGGTCTGTGTGGTCAAAAGAAAAGCCGCATTCAGGCAGTTACACCGTCGTGCCGGATGCGTTGACGCCTATTTTTCAGGAAGCGCCAGTGACGCCTGGGCAGCTCTATACCTTGAGTCATTGGACGCGCGCCGATCAGGCTGACCAGACGGCGCGGCTGCAAATCAACTGGCTCGATGAAAAGCGGAATTTTATTAGCGCAGAAATCCGGGTCATCGCCGTACATTCGGAATGGACACAAAGCCAGTTCTCGATCACTGCGCCTGAGAAGGCAGCCATCGCTCAGGTGTATGTCAGTGTGCATGGAAACAGCCGCGTTTTCTTCGATGATTACTGCTTTGCCGAGGGGGATGTGTGCGTGCCATAAAGTTAATCTGGTTGTTGTCCTTTACGGCTGTGTTTGAACGTTAATTTGAATTCAGTTTATAATACTGCCTGTCCTCCAGGAGAGGCTTTTCTAGATGCCCAAAATTTCCATTGTCGTTCCCGTTTACTATAATGCTTTAAACTTGCCCGATACCATTCCTCAACTGCTGGCATTGGAAGAAAAATTGCCTGGTTATTCGCTGCAATTGGTGTTTGTCGATGATGGCTCTGGAGACGAATCGCTTGATCTGCTGTTAAAGTCTTTTGAGGCATTTCCTGGCAAGATCAAGGTAGTCAAGTTGACGCGGAATTTCGGCTCGATGGCGGCAATCCAGGCGGGTTTTACCCAGGCAGATGGCGATTGTGTTGGTGTGATTGCCGCCGATTTACAAGATCCGCCGGAACTGTTCATCGAGATGGTCTCCTATTGGGAAAAGGGCATCAAAACCGTTTTCGCAGTTCGACAGGACCGGGAAGAGCCATTCAGTCAGAAATTGTTTTCCAACACTTATTACGCCCTGATGCGCAAGTTCGCTGTTCCCAATTACCCGGCAGGAGGCTTCGATTTCCTGCTGGCAGACAGGCAGGTTATCGATGAAATCAATAAAATCCATGAGAAAAACACGAATTTGATGACCCTGATCTTTTGGCTGGGTTTCAAGTCGGTTTTTATCCCTTATGTCCGCAGAAGTAGAAAGAAAGGAAAGTCCCGCTGGACCTTGCGGAAGAAGGTCAAGCTGCTCATTGATTCGTTCGTATCATTTTCTTACTTCCCAATTCAATTGTTGTCGGTGGTCGGTCTCTTGGTCGCCATTGCGTCATTTAGTTATGGGCTTTTTGTGTTCTACTTTTGGCTTCGGTTCGGGATAGAAGTCAAAGGTTGGGTTCCGTCAATTCTCTTGCTGGCTTTTACCTCTGGAATTCAAATGACCATGCTGGGGATTTTGGGAGAATATCTTTGGCGCACACTCGATGAAGCTCGGAAGAGACCGCCTTATGTGATTGATACCGTTTATGAAAAGACATTGGATGTCCCCAAAGTTGTAAACGAAATTTCGAAGGAGTAAGGCTTTTCACCCATGTCATATTTCAAGCATCCCGCAGGGATTGTCGAATCCGAACATATTGGCAAGGGCACCCGCATTTGGGCTTTTGCTCATGTTCTTCCGGGCGCAGTGATCGGAGAAGATTGTAACATTTGCGATCATACATTTATCGAAAACGATGTGGTGATTGGCAATCGGGTGACGGTGAAGTCGGGGGTGCAGATATGGGACGGCGTCACCATTGAGGATGATGTTTTCATTGGACCGAATGTCACTTTCACCAATGACCCTTTCCCGCGCAGCAAACGATATCCAGAGAAATTCAGCCGGACTTATATCCGCAAAGGGGCGTCAATTGGCGCTAACGCAACCTTGCTCCCAGGGATTACCATTGGGCGCGACGCTATGGTGGGAGCAGGCGCCGTGGTGACCAAAGATGTGCCTCCCAATGCCATTGTGATTGGCAATCCCGCCCGGATTAAGGGATATGTCAACACGCCGGCTGAAAGCGCTGTGGCGCCCCAGATTGTCGCAAGCCGGCAAAGCGGTGAACAATCGCTTGGCGTTCACGGGGTAAAACTCTACCATTTACCGGTGGTTACCGATTTGCGCGGTTCTTTATCTTTCGCTGAGTATGCGAGCGGTTTACCTTTCATCCCTCAACGGTATTTCCTTGTCTATGATGTCCCCAGCAAAGAGATTCGCGGCGAGCACGCGCATATCAAATGCCACCAGTACATGGTTTGCTTGAAGGGAAGTTGTGCGGTCGTGGTGGATGATGGCGTCAACAGGGCTGAAGTTTTGCTCGATCGACCCAACCTGGGCATCTATGTCCCGCCTATGATCTGGGCAATTCAGTATAAGTATTCAGCGGATGCCGTGCTGCTGGTATTGGCTTCCGATCCTTACGAAGCTGCCGATTATATTCGCGATTACGAAGAATTTATTAAAAGGGTGAGATCGTCATGACAATGACAGTCCCTTTTCTTGAACTTAAACAAACCTACCTCGAGCTGAAGGATGAGCTCGATCAGGCTTATCATCGCGTCATGGAATCGGGCTGGTATATCCTCGGCTCGGAAGTGGAAGCGTTCGAAGAAGCGTTTGCTCGTTACTGCGGTGCTCGCTATTGCATCGGCGTTGGGAATGGCTTGGAAGCCCTGCAATTGGTCTTGAAATCATTGGATATTGGACCAGGCGACGAAGTTATTGTGCCAGCCAATACTTATATCGCCACCTGGCTGGCGGTCTCCTACGTGGGTGCAACGCTGGTTCCCGTCGAGCCGGATGTGCGCACCTATAATCTGAATCCTGAGTGCATCGAGGCGGCGATCACCTCCCGCACCCGCGCTATTCTCCCAGTTCACCTGTATGGTCAGACAGCAGATATGGATCCGATTCGGGACATCGCTCAAAAATACCACTTGCGGGTCATCGAAGATGCTGCCCAGGCGCATGGCGCAAAGTACAAGGGGATGGCAGCCGGCAACCTGGGGGATGCTGCCGGATATAGTTTCTATCCTACGAAAAACCTGGGCGCTTTTGGAGATTCCGGCGCGGTCGTCACCAATGACCCTGCCATTGCCGATAAGGTGCGCCTGCTCAGGAATTATGGCTCGCGTGAGAAATATTACAACGACTACAAGGGGCATAATTCGCGGCTGGATCCTCTGCAAGCCGCTTTTCTGCATATCAAGCTGGCAAAGCTGGATGAATGGAACAACCGCAGAAAGCAGATCGCCAGCTATTACTTGCAGGCTTTGCAAGGAATCCCTCAAGTGATTCTCCCTTGTGTGCTGGAGGGGTGCGATGTTGTGTGGCACGTGTTCGTCATCAGGGTTCCAGATCGGGCTGAGCTGCAAAAGCACTTGAAGGAAAAGGGGATAGGCACGCTGATACATTATCCTGTTCCGCCGCATCTATCCAAAGCATATGCAGATATGGGGCTGCCAAGAGGGAGCTTTCCGATCACAGAAGAGATTCATGATACCGTGCTCAGCATTCCAATCGGTCCACACCTTTCAATGGATGCTGCCGAGTATGTCGCTGATGTCATCAGGTCTTATTATCGCTAGCCGGCTGGGGTTGTTACAGCGAATCAACTTCCTCCACAAAAATCTCTGTTCATGAGAAAAAACTTCAAATCAATAACTCAGACTCTTGCTTTGCCCGTCCTGGTACTGGCAGTTCAGAATATCGTCATCTTTTGGAATCATTATTTCAATGATTTCGGTTTTCCTTGGGATTTCCCGTTGAATTATTACGCCATTGTCGCCTTCTGGACGTCTTTGGTTCGGCAAGGGGTATTCCCTTCCTGGATACCGTTTCAATCAATGGGTTTGCCCATGAACCTCAGCTTGCAGTCAGGCATTCATTATCCTCCGCTATGGCTGTTCCCCCTCTTCAAGATGGATTACACCCTCCATGCTGCAGTGGTTTTTCAGTGTTTGCATGTCTTGCTGGGGGCGATTGGGATGTATGCCTTTTTACGTTTGACCTTGAAATCCAGCAGCCTGGCAGTGGTGGGGGCTTTTATTTTTCAATTCTTTGGGGGCTTCTACTCCAATGCTGAACATGTGGATATCATCCGCGCCTACGCATTTATTCCCTGGCTCTTTTTCTTCTTTACTATCGCCAAAGCAGATCAAAGGTGGCGCTGGCGTTTTTTGCTTATCCCATTGGGGCTTTTGTTTTTGTTTACAGGGGGCTATCCGGGTAACCAGATCTCTGGCATGTTGATTCTGGCATTATATGTCTTTTTTCAGTTAATCGACCATTTCTACCAAACTAAAAATATCCGTGCTACCTTTCAGTTATCTCTGTTAATTCTGTCATTTACGCTCATCGGCATTGGGCTTTCATTCTATCATCTTGGTCCTGCTGCCCTTTATAGTGATTACTTATACCGCAGCGCATCGTATGCTGCCGAGCTTCGTGCAACTTTTTGGCTGCCGCAGTATCCAGGGTTGTTTTTAGAAAATACGGTTGTGCCTGGTGAAATATCGATGACCTCGGCGTTTGTCACTTTACCGGCATTGGTCGCCTTCACCTATGTTTCAATCAGCGATTTGAGAAAATACTGGTATATCCTGGCGGTGATGTTCATCAGCTTGATCCTGGCGGCGGGTGAGAACACATTCGTGGGGCATTTGCTGTGGGAATTTATTGCGCCTTTGAAGTATTCACGCTTCCCATCGTCTGATTACCGCATGTTCATCGTCATTCCGCTCATATTTTTTGCAGTGTTGACCCTCAAGGCGCTCCATGAGGGTAAGGTCCCCTGGAAGACTTTTGTTTTACGGACAGGGATCGTCCTGCTGTGGTTTGGTCAAGCGGTATATATCAGTTATCCTGAGTTTGCCATTCGACCGGTGTACAAGGCGGTTATCGTTCTGCTTTTATCAGTTTGGTTCTTGTTTTCCCTGCGGTTCGATAAGAAACTGGCGAAGATCAAGGGAATATACCCGTTTTTGCCCATTCTTCTGTTGGCTTCGTTGGACGCAGCAAGGGTATTTCCGTTGATGTCCCAGACCTGGCAGGTGGCATCTTTCTCGAATTTTTACCAGGTGAGAGGCTGGCCTTTATTGGATGAGCAGGGGCGGTTATTGACACACCGCATCCTGGAAAATTTGCCGGCACAACGACCCGCGCGGATCGAAAAGGATCGAATTGACTACAGTTGGGAAGGATACATTACCGGCAGATACATTTATAACGATTTGGTGCCGCACTTGCTGAAATCAGCGCATCTGGTGAATGCCCACGATATCTATAAGCATTTTATGCTCCAGGAATGGACCCCGCTGTTCCTGGAAGTCAGCGAGGATGACCTTCCAAGAACAGCGTTTGAGATTTCTATCGAAGAGCTAGAAGCAAAATCAAGGTCAAATAGCCTTAGTCATCCTGAATCTTTCGAACAAGTTCGATATGGGATCAATGATGTACAATATCGGGTGTCCCTGAACCGTCCCTACCTGGTTATAGAGAATGAAATGTACTTCCCAGGCTGGATAGCCAGGCTCAAATGGGGAGATGGAGAGTCTGTCGTTCCTGCGGTTCCTGTCAATGACGTATTCCGGGGATGGATCCTTCCAGCCGGAAATTACGTCATGACCGCCGAGTTTCATTTTCCAAATAGCGCGCTATTTGTGGCGGTCAGCTTGATTGCCTCGAGCGTTTGGGTCGTCATGATCCTGTTTTGGCGAAGAATATCAACGAGCTTTAGCGTTACGATATCCGAAAACCCTGGGAGAAACGGGTAAAATATCCCTGTCCTGTTTTCTCAATCCTATGAAAGTGCTCTTTGTCGCCAACACCGATTGGTACCTGTATAACTTTCGACGTTCGCTGGCTCAGTTCCTTTTGAAGCAGAACTTCGAGGTAGTTATGGTATCCCCGCGCGGCAGTTACGTCACCCGCCTGGAAAACCTGGGGTACCGATGGGTGCAATGGGAGGTGGGCAGGCAGTCGCTTTCGCCTCCTGGCGAGGTGGATGCTTTGAATCGTCTACGGGCTATCTACCGGATGGAGAAACCGAATCTGGTGCACCATTTCACTGCCAAGCCAGTGCTTTATGGAACCATTGCTGCCCGCCTGGAGAAAATCCCAGGTATCGTAAACTGCATCACCGGCTTGGGTTTCTTGTTCCTCTCGCAGGACTGGAAAGCGCGCATGATTCGCCCATTCATCAAGCTGCTCTACCGGCTCAGCTTAATGAGCGATCACGTTCGGGTGATTTTCGAGAATGAAGAAGATCAACGCTATTTTAGAGATCACCAAATGGTCGATGAGGAGAAGACCTTCTTAATTCCCGGCGTGGGGGTGGATGTGGAGATGTTCGCTCCGGCGCCGGAGCCGTCGGGTACGCCTGTGGTGATCTTTCCGGCGCGCATGCTTTGGGACAAAGGGGTTGCCCTGGTAGTCGAGGCGGCGCGCATCTTGAAGAAGCGGCAGGTCCCTGCCCGATTCATCCTGGTCGGTAAGCCAGATGCGGGCAACCCCACTTCGGTGGACGAAGCGATGCTGCGCCGTTGGGAACAAGAAGGATTGGCAGAGTATTGGGGGTGGCAGGAGGATATGAGCGAGGTCTTCCGCCAGGGGCATATCGTGACGCTGCCATCGATGTACGAAGGTGTGCCTACTGCCTTGCTGGAGGCGGCGGCTTGCGGTAAGCCGCTGGTGGCAACGGACATTCCCGGCTGCCGGGCGGTGGTCAGGGATGGGGTTAACGGCTTTTTAGTGCCGGTCAACCAGGCGCAGGCGTTGGCAGAAGCGCTGGAAAAATTGATTCTCGATCCCGCATTGCGCGCCAGAATGGGCGCTGCTGGGCGCCAGCTCATCCTGGAGCAATTTACTGATGCGAGCGTGAACGAAGGGACTTATGCGGTTTATCGTTCGCTTCTTGACGATTGAGAGTCTGCCTTAACCATCCCACCCCATGACGAGCCGGACTCCCAGCGCGACGTCAGCATTGCTGGGCTGGCGACCCTCTGCCCGGCAGCGCTGGCTGACGGCAGTGGACAGGGCGCCTTTGAGAGCCTCTACCTGGTCAGGCGATGCTGTTGGGAAGCCAAAAGCCAACACGGCTTGGGAATCTTCCGGGTGTAAGCCGCCATGGATGCCCTTGTAAGGCAAGAGAGAGAAGCTGTAGCCCTCGCGATAGTTGGCAAATAGCAGGATATCCCCGCTCACCGGGCTGGTCAGGTAGTGCAGCCGGCTGCCGGCGTCTTGTAACTGCAATTCGGGGTGCATTGCCTCGAAGGTCTCAATGGGGTGCAGCGCTTCGGGGGTGTAGATAAAGTATTTGGCGTACCAGCCCTCGTGTTCGACATCGCGTAAAGCGATCAGGCTCAATGCCCCTTTCAGTTCCTGGCTGTATTTGCCATCCTGGTTACTTTCCCAAAAAGCGTGCGCCAGGCGCTGAACTTCGTCAAATTGCGGGGGTTCTTGCCAGCTTTCGCCTTTCTTGCGCAGGTAAACATGCGCCATGCCGCCGTTTGGACACAGGATGGCGTCACAGTTGGCGTTTTCCAAAGGCGCGTCGTCTACGTCGATGTCCAAACCTTCAAAAACATACCCATACTCGCGGTCGAATAAGAATCCCACCTTGAGGGCATGCAGGTCGTCGTTTTGAACGGCGATCTGCCCATGGTCGGAGAAAATGCAGAAGGCTGTGCCGGGCATCAAGCCGAGTTGCTGATAGGCTTCGAGGAATTCGCCAACCTGGCGGTCAATGACCTCTGTCAGGTAACTCTCCTGCACCTGCGGACCATGGAGATGCGATTCGTGGTCTAAGCCGAAGAAGTAGAGCATCAGCAAATCAGGGCGGTGACCCTCCTGCAAGTGGCGGAGGACATCCTGGACCATGTAAGCGTCGTATTTTTCTCCAAAGTCCTTCTGAGTGACCGAGGCGAACAATCGCCAGTCATCCAAACCAGGCTTCAGCCAGTGAGTTGCCCCCAGGGCGTACATATTGAACGCTACGGTCGAAGTACGACCATAGCGGCGGGCAGTTTCATAAATCGTGTCTATTTCCGGGTTGATTGCTTCGCCCGCCAGCCCCTTCATAAAAACAGCAGGTGCATCCAGGAAATCGAACTGGTATTTGCGCGGCTTACCGTTGTTGAGTCTGCCAAAGCGGTCGAAGAACATGTTCCCGGCGATCCAATGCTGGCGGGGGTGGCTGCCGGTGGCAGTGGATGCCTGGCAGGTGTAGGTGATGGAAGGCAGGGTCGAAATGGCGTTGAACTGGATGCCTTTTTCAAGCCGCTGACCGCCCAATAGTCCAGCCAGGTTGGGAATTCGCCCTGCCTGGAGGGCATCTTGGAAGACATCGTAACGCAGCCCGTCGATGTCCAGCAAGACCATCCGGGCGGGCGTCCAAGCCGGGCGGGCTTTCAAATCATTTGGGAGCGTTGCGGACATACGTTACCCCTCCTGATTTTGATATTCGCTGCGAAGCGGGTAAAAGACGTCCAGAATGCGGCAGGCTGTCAACGCCTTGCCCGAGTGCTGCACATGAGATGGGACGATGGCAACCATGCCAGGCTCGAGCAGGTGTTTTTCGCCAGCAATCGTTAGCTCGAATAGACCTTCCAGCAGGGTAGTCACCTGCTCATGAGGGTGGGCGTGCGGCGGCAGGCTCGCGCCGCTTTCGACATGCCAGGTTGCCAAAGTGACGTTTGCAGAATGTGCAAACTTGCCCCAGAACCCTGGCACCATTTCCGTTTCTTTGACCGCGTTGAGGTTAATAATGCTCATTTCTGCCTCACTTTCCGCAATTTTAACAGATCGCTCAACTGGTGTTCGATGACCAGGTGACGCGCCGCTGCCCATCCTTCAATCCCTGCCCAAAAGTGATCAACAGCCTGGGCGATCTCATTGGGGTCGGATAACGTTCCTTGCACGACTATTTTACAGAGGGCATCATAGCCTGATGGGCGGTTGGGGAGTTGCAGCGACTCGGCAAACATCCTGCCAAAGCCGGTGTACAGGTGTTGATGGTCGAGTCCAATCATGCAGGCGCCATAGACGGCTAATTGATCGGCATAATGGGCGAGATTATCCCATTGGTTGAAGAACATGGCATTGCGCACTTTGCCGATGACCTCGTAGATGTCGCCTACGATCATCTCTTGAATTAATTTTCGGAAAGCCTCTTTTGGATGGGAGAGGACTGCCTGGCGAACGATGGGGAAGACAGCCTCGGGGTCATATAGTGGAAGGACGTGTACATAGCTGCCATGGGTATAGCACCAGCTTTCATCAAGCTCCATTGCCCTTTCGAGCAGCACATCTCGGCTGTAGAGGTCCACCTCGGCTTTCCAGGGACCGGCGGACCATTCAACGCTGTCCTCGATGCCTGTCCCTTTCAAGACGCAGTGCATCTCGATGTCAGAATATGGTCCATCCATTTCCCTGGCAAGTGACCCATAAAACCCCATTGCCAATATCTGGTCCCCAAAATGCGCCTGGAACTGATCGGCGATATGATGGGCGTTTTCCATCCGCTGTTGATGATCGATTGGCTGGGGACCCCCGGGCATAAAGTATCTCTCCTGAGCTGGCTGGTTAGGATTCTTGTGGCTGGCAAAAAGTCCTGGCTTATTGATATCCGCGGTTGATGGCTTCTTTGATGATTGCCTCGGTCGCAGTAGCTCCAACGCGCGTGACCCCCAGGGCTTTAACGCGCAGCAGATCGTCCAGGGTGCGCACGCCGCCGGCTGCCTTGACTTGCACCGATGGCGCCGAATGCTGGCGCATGAGCGCCAGGTCATGGTCGGTTGCGCCAGCGTAAGAATACATCCCATTGTCTCGGCGGACAAATCCAAAGCCGGTGGAGGTCTTCACGAAGGCAACTGCATGCCGGCTGCAAATATCGCACAGCTTAATTTTGTAGTCGTCATCGGGCAGGAAGTCATTTTCGAAGATGACCTTCAATAGCGCTCCGCGGCTGACGGTCAGTTCATTGATATGGCTGATTTCGTCAGAAACGTATTGCCAGTCTCGGCTCAGTACCTTGCCAATGTTCACCACCATGTCTAACTCAACAGCGCCATCGTCTAGCGCCAGTTCCGCTTCTTCGAGCTTGACCTCGATTTTGCTGTTCCCGTGGGGAAAGCCAATGACAGTGCCTACGGCAACCTCTGAGCCAGCCAAAATTTCGGCTGCCAGGGGAACGGCATAGGGTTTAATACATACCGAAGCGACCTTGTACTTGATTGCCAGGAGACAGCCATCGATCAACTCCTGGTCGGTCATGATGGGATGCAATAAAGAATGGTCGATCATCTTCGAAATTGAGAGCAGGGTGTCAGTCATGAATGGTTTCCTTTCTTGGACAATTCAGGGAGTTCTTTCATAGATCTTGCGGTAAATGACAAAATTTTCATAAATTCTTTGAATGTATAAGCGTGGCTCCTGCCAGCGGATGACTTCCAGGTACAAGTCAAGGTCATCGGGTGCAAGTTTTTTCCATTCTAACGCATTTCCAGGACCGGCGTTGTAGGCAGCCAGAGCCGCGTACAGGTTGCCATCCAGGTAAGAGAGCTGGGTTGAGAGATACTCCAAGCCAAAGGTAATGTTGACCAACGGGCGGTCCAGGTCGCCATCCGTATAACTTTCGGTCAAACCGAGACGTGCGGCAATTTCTCTGCCGGTGGAGGGAATAATCTGCATCAACCCGCGCGCGCTGGCAGAAGAGCGGATGCTTTTTTCGAACAGGCTTTCCTGGCGAATCATACTCCATACGAAGAAGGGGTGAAAGCCGTGCTCCTGCGCTGCCGGAATCACCAGGTCGGCGTAATATGTTCCAAAGCGGACATGACTGAAATAAACAGGCGCTGTCAAAGTAGCCGCGTCATCCAAGCCGGCTGCATTCAGCACCTGGCGGGCGCACAGGATTGCCGTGCGGTACATGTTGAGATCTAGAAGGAAATTTGCCAGCCGGTAGGAATTCACGGGATCAGCCTGAAGCGACAGGCGCAGGCTTTCGAACTCCTGGCTGGCTTCTGAGTACAGCCCTAATTGCCAAAGCTCCCTGCCGCGCTGAAAGCGGGAGTCATCGGAAAGCTCGCCTGGGCTGGAAAGATCGATGCCGGTGGGCACGTTGAATGTCTGCCGCAGCCAGGCTTCAGCTTCGATCTTCTCTGCCTGCCAATCACGTCCCAGGTCGTAACTGGCGGGAGGCGTAAAAGGCGGTCGGTTTGCCATCAAATCTCGGGCGCGTTCGCTGTAATATCCCGTAGGATCGAGCAGGCTGGTTTGTTGCCAGGCGCTTTGAGCTACCTCTGCGTTTCCCGATGCCTGGTAAACTTTGCCGATCCACAGCCCGGCGGCAGAGCGTTCGAATGCGCTGCTGGCGGCAGCCTGGGCGCGCAGAAAATCATCCAGGGCGGCGGTGTAATCCCCGCGCCGATAGCCGGCGATGCCAGCCAGAAAATAGGCGCGGTGTGAAAAGCCTGCGCCGGGATATTCTGTTCCGGCGCGCCGCCACAGGTTGGCAGCTTCTTCCAAACTGCCAGCGCGCTCGGCGATTTGAGCGGCGTTGAACAGAAATTCACCTGCCCGAGGATGTCCGGCTGCTGACTGGACAAAACCGAGCAGCACATCCTTGGCGTCGTTATACTGACCCAGGTAAGCCCAGAGTGTGTAGGCTTTTTCCTCATGCGCGTCATCCCAATATTCGCTGTCGGGGAAGTTTTGGATAACCTGGTCCCACATATCAATGGCGCCAAGGTAATCCTGGAGCGCCAGCAGCACCAAGCCGCGGTAATACCAGGCAGTCGCTGGCTCTGTCGGGCTGGCTGCCAGATAGCGGTCGAGCGCCTGCAGCGCTACCCCGTATTGCCGGGCATAATAATCCACGATACCCCGCTGCAATTCATCGACGGGGTAACCCGCCGTGACCAGCTCGACCAGGCTGAGGTAGGCATCGTAATACTTGGGGAAATTCATCACCGCATCCAGGTAGGCGTTGTATCCCTGCTCAGTTTGCCCGGAATTGACATATGCCTGTCCCATGAGGTAAGCCGCCCTGGCTTTATACAGATCGGAGCTGCTTTGGTTGTACACGTCTCCCAAGACTACCAACGCCGTGGCGTGATCGCCCTGCAGGGCGTAAGCGCGCGCAATTTTGATTTGTAGGTCCAACGTTGATCCCAGTCTGGGGGGCTGCAACGCTAATTGATAGGCTTCCAGAGCAGCGTTGACATCGCCGCCGGCAAGCAGAAGGTCGCCGCGGCGCTCATTCAGGTAGGAGTCAAGGATTCCGGGACGCAGCACCAGGTAACTTTGGTAGGCTTCGGCGGCATCTTGATAGCGGCTGAGCGCTTCGTAAGCAGACCCTAAGAGAAAGTATGCCTCTGCCCGGCGCGGCGAGTCGGGCTGGGCGTCTAAAAACTGGCGCAGCGGCGCCAACGCGCTGGTGGGGTCGCCTCGCGCCAGATAAACTTTGCCCTGACCCAGCCAGGCAGCCGCCTGCACGGCAGCATCATCGCTTAGCGCCAGTGCAGCCTGGTAGGATGCCAGGGCGCTGTCCCAATCGCCGTTGAATGCCGCCTGGTCGCCAAGGGCAATGCGCGCCTCCGGCAATGGCGTGGGAGTAGGCTGCGGCGTAGGCGTTGGGAGGGGCGTGGGGGTCGTTGTCGGGGGCGGGTCGGTAGGCGGCGGCTGTGTGGAAGTTGGGCTGGGAGGCGCGGCGATGTCCCTCAAGGTCTGGATATTGCATGCCAGCGAAAGCGCTGCCAGGATGATGACGAGCCCATAAACGCGTTTCACGGCTGGGACTATAAACGAGGATGGTAACTAAGTCAATGGCATATTGGATACCGGCTTTTGGATTTGACATTCATCCATCTCCATGTTAAACTGCAGACGGTTGTTAGAACGCTCTCCCGCTGAGAGCGTATTTTTGCGCAAGCCTTAAGAGATGTGAGCAGCCGCAATGAATTATGTGATTACCGGCTCTGTAGCCTTTGATTACCTGATGACTTTCCCGGGATGTTTCAGCGACTTCATCTTGCCGGAGAAGCTGGAGCGCCTGAGCCTTTCGTTCTTGATTGACTCGTTGACGATTCAACACGGCGGCAACGCGGCAAATATTGCCTACACCCTGGCGCTGCTGGGAGAACGCCCTCGCTTGATGGCTACCGTGGGGGAGGACTTTGGGGACTATCGTGAATGGCTGGAAAGCAAGGGGATAGATACCTCGCTGACGAAAGTGATTCCGGGCGTTCATACCGCCACCTTCTTTGCCAATACAGACCGGGTCAATTCGCAAATTGCCAGTTTTTATCCCGGCGCGATGGCATACGCCGGACAGCTTTCGTTTTACGATTTGGACGGAGAGAAACCAGACCTGGTCACCATTTCACCCAACGACATGGGCGCCATGCAGCGTTACGTCCAGGAATGTCAGGAATTGGGAATCGCTTACCTCTATGATCCCAGCCAGCAAATCGTCAGGCTGGATAAGCACGTGGTGCGGAAAGGGATCGAGGGGGCGGCAGCTTTCTTCGTCAACGATTATGAGTTCGACCTGGTGCAGAAAATAACTGGCATGACCCAGGACGACGTGCTCCACTGCGTCAAACTGCTGGTCATCACCTGTGGGGAGAACGGCTCCTTGATTTTTGCGGCAGGCGATGAAATACATGTGCCAATCGTGCCTGCAAAGCAAATTGTCGATCCAACCGGCGTTGGAGATGCTTTTAGGGGCGGCTTCCTGGTCGGTTATGGGCGCGGCTGGAACCTGGAGCTATGCGGTCAAATGGGCGCTTTGGCGGCAACCTATTGCCTGGAAAGCACCGGTCCGCAGGGACAATCTTACACGCCTGCTGAGTTTGCGGCTCGTTTCCGTGATCATTTTGACGATCACGGCAGGCTGGATGAATTGACCGCTTCACCGCCCTCCATTCAGGCTTCATAGACTATTATTTATGGGAGTAAGTCATGCACAATTACGATGTTAAAGATATTAAACTGGCTGAAGGGGGGCGCAGGCGCATCGAGTGGGCAGAACGGGAAATGCCCGTCCTGAGGCTGATTCGTGAACGCTTTGCGAAGGAACGCCCACTGCGCGGCATCAGGATTTCGGCTTGCCTGCATGTGACCACCGAAACAGCCAACCTGGCGATTACCCTGCAGGCTGGCGGAGCGGATATGGTGTTGACGGCTTCGAATCCCCTTTCGACCCAGGATGATGTCGCCGCGGCGCTCGTGTCGCAATACGAGATTCCCACCTTTGCCATCAAAGGCGAAGATAACGTGACCTACTATAAGCACATCGGCGCGGCGCTAGACCACAAGCCGCAGATCACCATGGACGATGGCGCAGACCTGGTAAGCACGCTCCACAAGAATCGACGTGAACTGTTGAGCGAGGTGATGGGAGGGACCGAGGAAACAACCACTGGGGTGATTCGCCTGCGCGCCATGGCAGTGGATGGGGCGCTGGAATTCCCGGTCATTGCCGTCAATGACGCTCAAACCAAGCACCTCTTCGACAACCGATATGGCACGGGGCAATCCACCGTGGATGGGATTGTGCGCGCCACCAACATCCTGCTGGCAGGCAAGGTGTTTGTGGTGGCTGGTTATGGCTGGTGCGGGCGCGGCTTGGCGATGCGGGCGCGTGGGATGGGCGCTAATGTCATCATTACAGAAGTCGATCCTTTGCCGGCGCTGGAAGCGGTGATGGATGGTTATCGCGTGATGCCCATGGAAGAAGCTGCCAAAATTGGCGACATTTTTGTGACAGTTACCGGTGACATCAATGTGATCGACCGGCAGCATTTCGTGCTGATGAAGGACGGCGCCATTGTTGCCAATTCCGGGCACTTCAACGTCGAAATCAATATCCCGGCGCTGGAATCGATGGCAGCAGAAAAGCGGCTGGTGAGACCCTTTGTCGAACAATACCTCCTGCCAGATGGGCGCCATATCAACTTGCTGGGCGAGGGGCGATTGATCAACCTGGCGGCTGCCGAAGGTCATCCTGCGAGTGTGATGGACATGTCCTTTGCCAACCAGGCGTTGAGCCTGGAGTATCTGGTGAAAAACGCCAGCAAATTGGAGAAGAAGGTGTACCGTGTGCCGCTTGAGATCGACCGACAGATTGCAATGCTAAAGCTGGCTGCAATGGGCGTGCACATCGATACGCTGACACCCGAACAGCAGGCTTATCTGAATTCGTGGGAGGAAGGGACCTAATTGCACGTCGCGCCAGTCGTCTTGCAGGGTAAAACGGTTCTCCTGGAACCATTGACCGAAGCGCACGTGCCAGACCTTTTAGAGGTGGGACTGGAGGAAGAAATCTGGCGGTATATGCGTTATGGTCAGATGCGCACGCCCGATGACCTGCGCGCCTGGGTGGTTGATTTGCTGCGCGCGCAGGCTGCCGGCACCGACTTGCCCTTTGCGGTCATCTACCGGGCTATCGGCAAGGCAATTGGCGCCACGCGCTATATGGATATCCAGCCGCAGAATCGAAGCCTGGAGATTGGCGGAACCTGGTACGGGCTGGCTTATCAGCGGACTGCGGTCAACACCGAGAGCAAATACTTGCTGCTCAAGCACGCTTTCGAGACCCTGGGTTGTATCCGGGTGCAGTTCAAGACGGACTTGCGCAACGTGCGCTCTCAGAAAGCAATTGAACGGCTGGGGGCGGTGAGGGAAGGGGTGCTGCGCGATCACATGATCTTGCCGGATGGCACGATCAGGAGCTCGGTCTATTACAGCATCTTGAGATCAGAGTGGCAGACGGTGAAGGCGCGCCTGGAAGGCTGGCTCTACGCCGTTGTCTGAGAATTGAAGCTGAAGACTTGTCATGTGCCTTAAAAAGACAACCGGGCTGGAATGCCCGATTGTCGCTTTATAAAACAGGCTGGCAAGTTATCAATCGAACGCCAGGGTAGTGTCAGACATATATTCGTCGCTGTAGGACCCGGCAGCGTCAGATTTGAAAGCATCTGAACGGTCGGTCTTGAGGTTGTTGAAGCGACCCTGGGTAAAGCCGGTTCCTGCCGGAATCAGCTTGCCGATGATCACGTTTTCCTTCAAGCCCAACAGGGGGTCTTCCGCAGAGGCAATCGCTGCCCCAGCCAGCACCTTGATGGTGTGCTGGAAGGAAGAAGCAGACAGGAAGGAATCGGTGCTGAGCGAGGCTTTGGTGATGCCGAGGAGCACTTCCAGGTAGCGGGCAGGGCGTTTTCCCTGAGCCAGCAGCTCTTCGTTGACTTTCTTGATTTCCAGCAAGTCCACCAGGTCGCCCGGCAGGTAATTGGTATCGCCGGGACGTATCACTTGAACCTTTGAAAGCATCTTGCGGATAATGACTTCGAAGTGTTTATCGTTGATGTTCTGCCCTTGCGAACGGTAAACTTTTTGCACTTCGGAGAGCAGGTACATCTGGCAGGCGTTGCGCCCCTGGATGCGCAGGATGCGGTGAGGGTTGAGCGAACCTTCGGTGATGGGCTGACCGGGGAGGACGTGCTCGCCATCCTTGACCAGCAGGCGGGAATTGGAGGGAATCTCGTATTCCGATTCCTGCTTGGACTCGTACGAAACGATGACTTTGACGCTGCCATTATTGGGATGCGTTTCCAGCCGAACCCGCCCGGCATGTTGGGCGGTGATCGTTGCCGAGTCCATTTGAGCGATGACGCCTCCGACGCCAATTTCCGAAGCGTCTTCGACTTTTACCGTCCATCCTTCTGGGATTTCATATTCATCGCCAATCATTTCGCTGTGTTCGACGCGTACCACCCGCAAGTCGCTGTAGCGATCTGATTGCAGCACAGAGACCACGCCGGCAATGTCAGAGACGACCGCTTCGCCTTTGGGCATGCGGCGCGCTTCCATCAATTCTTCCACGCGGGGCAAGCCGGTAGTGATGTCGCCGCCAGCAGCAACGCCGCCGGTGTGGAAGGTACGCAGGGTCAACTGGGTGCCGGGCTCGCCAATCGATTGCGCCGCCACGATGCCCACCGCTGAGCCAATCTCCACCTTCTTACCGCGGGCTAAGTCCATGCCATAGCACTTGGCGCAGACGCCATGCAGCAATTCGCAGGTCAGAGGAGAGCGAACTTTGACAGACCTCACGCCTGAAGTGGTGATTTTTCGCACCAGATCGTGGTCGATCATTTGTTCCCGTTCTGCCAGCACTTCGCCGGTGTTCGGATCGATGACCGGCTCAGCAGTCAAACGCCCAAAGATGCGGCTGCCCATCGATTGACCGGCAATGTCATCATCCCGGGAAATAACCAAGCCTTCCTGTGTGCCGCAATCTTCTTCGTTGATGATGATGTCCTGGGCAATGTCCACCAGGCGGCGGGTGAGGTAACCAGCGTCTGCGGTGCGCAAGGCGGTATCGGCGAGACCCTTGCGGGCGCCGTGTGTGGAGATGAAGTATTCCAGCGCGGTCAAGCCCTCGCGGAAGTTCGAGCGAATGGGGTGCGAAATGATGCGTCCCGAGGGGTCTGCCATCAAACCGCGCATGCCAGCCATCTGCGAAATCGGTCCGAACCCGCCCTTGGTAGCGCCTGAATTTGCCATGGTTGCCAGGTTGCCTTGCGGATCCATGTAACGCTTGACGGCATCGGCGACCTGGTTGGTCGTGCGCTGCCAGATCGAAATGATGCGCTCGTTCTGTTCTTGTTCAGTGAGCAAGCCGCGGCGGAAGTCCCGCTGAATGGCTTCGGCTTCCTGGAGCGCCTGGTTGACAATCTCTTGTTTTTCCGGCGGGACGGTAATATCTGAGACGGCAATCGTATAGCCGGAGCGGGTGGCAAAGTGGAAGCCAATATCTTTGATGCGGTCTGCCACCTCGGGGGTATCTTCCTCGCCTCCCACTTCGTACAGTTCGGCAATCAAATCCTTGAGGCCACCTTTGTCGAGTGACCAGTTGACAAACTGGATTTCAGGCGGCAGAACCAGGTTGAACAACACCCTGCCAACCGTGGTATGGATAATCCTTTCCTCCGGTTCGGGCAGGCGGTCGCCTTCGTCGTTGTACCAGGTCTTCGTCTTGAGTAAAATGTTGCTTTTCACTTCGACCTGTTTAAGCTGATAGGCAAGATCAACCTCATACATGTCTGCAAAGGCGCGCCCATCGCCGCGGTGAGGTCGGCTTTCGTCGGCGGTAGTCAGGTAATAAACGCCCAGCACCATATCTTTGGATGGGCTGATGATCGGTTCGCCATCGGCGGGCTTGAGCAGGTTGTGCGAGGAGAGCATCAGCTCGCGGGCTTCGCTGACGGCTTTTTGCGACAGCGGTACGTGCACCGCCATTTGGTCGCCATCGAAGTCAGCGTTGAAGGCGGTCGTGACCAGCGGGTGCAGTTGGATGGCGCTGCCTTCGATCAGCACCGGTTCGAAAGCCTGGATGCCCAGGCGGTGCAGGGTCGGGGCGCGGTTGAGCAGCACCGGGCGCTCTTTGATCACTTCTTCCAGAACTTCCCACACCTCGGGGCGGTTGCGCTCGATGAAGCGCTTGGCGCCTTTGACGTTTGCGGCATAGTTATGGGCGACCAGGCGGGAGATGACAAAGGGACGGTACAGTTCCAGCGCCATGGTCTTGGGGAGACCGCATTGGTATAGTTTCAAATTCGGACCCACCACGATGACTGAACGACCGGAATAGTCGACGCGCTTGCCCAGCAGGTTGCGGCGGAAACGCCCTTTCTTTCCCTTCAGCATGTCAGAGAGAGACTTCAATTCACGCCGACCGCGCCGAGAAAGCGCCTTACCGCGCTGCGAGTTATCGATCAAGGAGTCGACCGCTTCCTGGAGCATACGCTTTTCGTTGCGAACGATGACATCCGGCGCGCCCAACTCAAGCAGCCGCTTGAGGCGGTTGTTGCGGTTGATCACCCGCCGATAGAGGTCATTCAGGTCCGAAGTCGCAAAGCGACCGCCATCAAGCTGCACCATGGGGCGCAGTTCTGGCGGGATGACCGGCAGGACGGTCAGAATCATCCACTCCGGGCGATTGCCCGAACGGCGGAAGGCTTCTACCACCTTGAGACGCTTGGTGGCTTTCTTCCGCTTTTGCTTGCTCTTAGAGGTGCGAATTTCCAGCCATAATTGCTCAGAAAGTTTATCCAGGTCGAGCCGTTTGAGGATGTCATAGAACGCTTCGGCGCCCATATCGGCGCGGAAGACCTGTCCCCAACGCGACTTCAGCTCACGGTAGCGGGTTTCGCCCATGAAGGTCAGCGGGCGCAGTTCGATCAGCTCGTCGCGCAGCTTGCTGTTTTCATCGCGCACGATTGAGGATTGATCATCCAACTCACCGCGTAAGATCTCCATGGTTTGTTCAGCCTGGGCGCGTAAGCCTTCGGTGTCCATATCCACGTGAGCCAGCTCGCGTTGAAGCTGGTCTTTCAGTCCGTGTTCCAGCTCATCCAGGCGTTCCTTGACGATGCGCTGTACTTTGAGCAAGTGCTGGTTGCTGATGGTCTCGCCAGCTTCGACAATGACAGCATTAGTTTCCTGGAAGAGAATTGGAGAACGGGCAGCGGTGCCCATGTTTTCCTGAAGCATACGCTCCAGCCGCTGTCCTTCCTGCATGATCGGCTCCAGGCTGGCAGCGATTCTCTCTTCATAAGCCTGCTCAATTTGGGCTTTGAGGCTTAATTGCTCTGCCAGCATCCGGTCGCGGGCGGCTTTGGTCTCGGCAATGCGGGCGTTGATGCGCGTTTCCTGCTCGCGTTCGACGGAGATGATCTTTTCCTCGAGACGCTTGAGCGCTTTCTGGCGGGCATCTTCGTCTACGTAAGTGACGACATACTGGGCGAAGTACAACACGCGGTCCAGGTTGCGGCGGGAAATATCCAGCAGCAAGCCCAGGTAAGATGGGATGCGGCGGGTGTACCAGACGTGGGCAACCGGCGCTGAAAGCTCGATGTGTCCCATGCGCTCGCGTCGGACGGCAGAGCGGGTGACCTCGACGCCGCATTTATCACAAATGATGCCTTTATAACGAATGTTCTTGTATTTTCCACAGTAACATTGCCAGTCGCGCGTGGGACCAAAGATAGCTTCACAGAACAAGCCGTCTTTTTCAGGGCGCAGGCGGCGATAGTTAATCGTTTCGGGTTTCAACACCTCGCCATAAGACCAACTGCGAATAGTCTCGGGCGATGCCAAGCTGATCCGTAATGAGGTCAGTCCCTTGGTTTCCACTCAAAAGCCTCCTGAAAATCTATCAATTAACGACAAAAACCTACGCTTGAGAAAGTCTCTCTCAAGCGCCTGGGTGGTGCAGCGCATGTTGCATTTGCATAGCATTATATTATACTCCTGATATTAATAATTATGCAAGGGGCAAATTTGCGTTTTTAATAAATTATCATTTTCCCCTTGACACTTCACTGTGAAAGTGATAACCTTGCGCTCACTGTAAAGGTACGCCAAAAGCCATGCATTCTCATCGTTGCAATGGGTGAAGGTTGCCTGAAGATTTTTTAAAAAATGGAGTTTAAAGAAAGAGCATGTCAGAACGTTTTCAAGGTGTCGTCAAGTGGTTCAACGCCGCCAAAGGGTACGGCTTCATCGGTCGTGAAGGTGGAGAAGATGTTTTCGTCCACTTTTCTGCCATCAACATGGAAGGATTCCGCAAGCTGGAAGAAGGCCAAGCCGTAGAATTCTCCATTGAGGAAAGTCCTAAAGGACTCCAGGCTGTCAATGTCACCCTTCGCTAGATAAATAGACCATTGACCAATCCATACAGGCGGGCGCGGTATCCCGCCTGTTTGCTTTTAATGGGTATAATACCGGTATGATCGACCTCACAATTAACACTGAATTGGCTCGGCGCATCCTGACCAGTTTTATCCACAGCGAAATCACTCGCGTGGGCTACCAGCGGGCGGTCGTGGGACTTTCGGGCGGCATCGATTCGGCGCTCTCGTGTTGGCTTTCGGTGCAGGCGCTGGGCGCGGAAAACGTGCTGGCAGTGCGCATGCCGTACAAGACTTCCTCTCCAGACTCGCTGACCCATGCCCAGTTGGTGATCGATGCACTGGGGGTGCAGTCGCTGACCATCCCTATTACGGAGATGGTTGACCCCTACCTGGAGCGTTTTCCAGAAGCCAGCCGGCTGCGGCGCGGCAATTTGATGGCGCGCGCTCGCATGATGGTCTTATATGACCAATCTGAGGCTTTTGACGGGCTGGTGGTGGGCACGGGCAATAAAACCGAAATCTTGCTGGGCTATACCACGCTGTATGGCGATTCGGCTTGCGCCATCAATCCCTTAGGAGATTTGTACAAGACGCAAGTGCGGCAACTTTCGCGTGACCTGGGCATCCCTAAAGAGATTGTTGAGAAGCCGCCCACCGCAGACCTTTGGGTGAGCCAGACAGATGAAGGTGAACTCGGCTTTACCTACGAAGAAGCGGATAAGCTGTTGTACCTGCTGGTGGACCAGCGCTACAGTCTTGAAGATTGCGTGGCTGCCGGTTTCAGTGAATCATTTGTGAAGGTGGTTATCGAACGCGTCCGGCGCAATCACTTCAAGCGGGTGCTGCCGCCGATTGCAAAGCTGTCGAACCGTACTGTGGGGTACGATTTCTTATACCTGCGTGATTGGGGGACATAGGTGTTGATATCCAATAATACCCGCTTGCCAGGGCAAGGTAAAGGACATGACCGGTCTGACTGAACGGGCAGGTGACTTTCAATTCGAGCCGAATGAGGCAATTCAGCGCGCCCACCAGGCTTGGGAAGAAAGCATGATTCGGCAGGTGGATGCTCTGCGCGAAGAGGTGCGGCAGAGAGACGCGGCAAGCCTGACCCGGTTGGCTGGCGCTAATTTACAAGGAAATGAGCTGCACCTTTCCTATTGGGGAAGGCAGGCGGCGATTACCCTGCCCGGGTTGGAGGGGCGTTTTCTGGCTCCGGAAATGCCGTTTTCGGTGTTCGATCTTTCGCTGCTGCTGTATTACTTGAAAATGGCTGATGGCATGCCGCTGGCAGACCGCTGGATCAGCTTTCGCGAGCTGCCGGGCGGAGCTTTTTACAACCAGGCTTTCCAGGGGTATAGCGGCGACCGGCTGGCAAAGGCAGTGGGAGAACATCCCCGGCTATTCGAAGCGGCAGCAAAGGCGTTGGGGGGCGAGCGGCTGAGCGGGCTGGCGGAATACGCTTATGCCTTTCAGCCTTTACCCATGATTCGGCTGGCGGCAGTTTTGTGGCTGGGGGATGATGAATTTCCCAGCCGGGCGGCAGTGCTGTTCGACGCTGCGGCGAGCCATTACATGACCACCGACGGTTTAGCGGTGCTGGGATCGGGGCTGGTGAGCCGCATCATTAAGCGGGCAGCAGCGCTGCGCTGATGAGCCTTGATGCTGGGGCAAGAACGTTTGAACGCCTTCTCTTTGACTAGAACCCCTCCAGCCTGGAGAGGTCGGCGACTCCTGCTGCCAGGGCAGAAATGCGTTGCAGCAAGCCGAGGCGATTGCGTTGCAGGGTAAGGTTTTCTGACATAACCAGCACCACATCGAAGAACCGATTGATGACCGGTATCATGGGCGTGAACGCTTGCAGAAAATCATCCACTGCGCCGGGGGAGCGGGGGGCGCCTTCGGCAGCCAGCAGCGCCGTGTAAAGTTGAGCTTCTTCGGCTTCAACGAAGGCTTCGGGCGACACAGGATAGCGTTCTTTCAAGTCGCGGGTGATGCGAACACAACGCGCGTAGGCGGGCAGGATGGTTTTCCAATCGGATCGGTTCTCCCAGGCAGAAAGACGGATGACGCCGCGAGCTGCCCGCGCCGGATTGTTGCCCTGGGCAGCCAGGACGGCATCGACAACGTCATAGCGGTACCCTTGCTCCAGCAGCAGGTTGCGCAGCCGTTCGACGATGAACTGCAGGCAGCTCTGCAGTGTTTCCTCCGGGAAGGGGATGGGCAGGCAAGGGGCGACTACCTGGCGCAAGGCTTGTTCGAGGTCAAAGTCCAGGTCGTGGGCGATCAATCCCTGGACGACACCCAGGGCGGAGCGCCGCTGGGCAAAGGGGTCTTTGGCGCCAGTAGGCGCCAGTCCGGCAGCAAATAACCCTGCCATCGTGTCCAGCCGGTCAGCCAAGCCCACCAGCAGCCCGGCTTTGGATTGGGGCAATTCATCCCCGGCAAAGCGCGGCAGGTAATGTTCGAAGATCGCCTGGGCGACTGCCGGGCTTTCGCCGGAATGCAGTGCGTAATAGCGTCCCATCACGCCTTGCAGCGAGGTCATTTCGACGACCATGTGAGTTGCCAAGTCGGCTTTGCACAATTCAGCCGCGCGGATGGCGGTAGAGGATTCTTCTGCGGGAAGTTCCAGTTGTTCTGCCAGGCTTTGGACGATGCGGGTGATGCGGTGCACCTTATCCAGCATCGAGCCGAGCTTTGTCTGGAAGGTGAGCGTTCCCAGGCGCGGCAGGAAATCGGACAACGGGCGCTTGAGGTCTTCGCGAACGAAGAAATCGGCGTCGGCAAAGCGGGCGCGGATGACGTGCTGGTTGCCCTCGATAACCAGATCCTTTTCTTGGGCGTCGGCTCGGCTGCGGTTACTGATAGTAATGAAATACGGCAGGAGCTGACCATCCTTTTCTACTGGGAAGTAGCGCTGATGTTTTTTCATCACCGAGATCAGCACAGCGGGAGGTAATTTCAGGTGAGTTTCTTCAAAGGAGCCGCGCAAGGCTGCCGGCGCTTCGACCAGATTGGTCACTTCAGCCAGCAGGGCGGGGTCTTCTTTGACGGCGCCGCCCACCTGGTTCGCCAGTTCTGTCACCTGGCGGTGGATGAACTCTCGCCGCTTGTCGGGATGCAGGATGATTCCCTGAGCTTCCAGGGCAGCCAAATATTCCGCTATGGATTGAACTGGAAAGCTTTCCGGTTCGACAAATCGCAAGCCGCGGGTGAGGTTTGCAGAGCGCAAGCCGGCATATTCGAAGGGCACAACTTGATTGCCATAGAGCGCCAGCAGCCAGCGAATGGGGCGGGAGAAATACACGTTCGTGCTGTTCCAGCGCATGGATTTATCGACCCGCAAGGAGGCAATCCAGCCGGGGATTACCTCGGAGAGGATTTCAGCAGTGGGGCGTCCAGCCTGCCGCACGATGGCGACGACATATTCGCCGCCGTCCAGCTCGCGCACCTGCAAATCTTCCACTGACACGCCGCGGCTGCGAGCAAAGCCCTGTGCCGCCGGGGTTGGCTGTCCCAGCAGATCGAAAGCGCGCTTGGCTGGTGGACCCTTGACCACCTGTTCCAGATCAGGCTGCGATGGGGCAAGCTGGTCGATGATGACCACCAGGCGGCGCGGGGTGCCCATCACCTGAATATCGCCATGTTCCAGGCGCAAGTCTGCCAGCCAGCCTGGCAGCCGTGTGCGCAGTTGTTCCATCAAGGCGTCCAGGTCGGCAGCAGGCATCTCCTCCGTGCCAATCTCCAGCAGGAAAGGCGCTGAGGCGGTCAAGACCGGATGTGATTGGCGGGCAATCGCCGAAAGCGGGGCGGCTACGCTGGTCTCTTCCAGCCAGGGAAATTCCAGGCGCTGGCGCTGTTCGATATAGGCATCGGAGACGCGGCGTGACAGTTCTCGCATGCGGCTGAAGTAAGCCTGGCGTTCGGTCACGCCAATTGCGCCGCGCGAGTCGAGAACGTTGAAGGTGTGGGAACACTTGAGCACGTAATCGTGCGCTGGCAGGACGAGTCCATTTTCCAGGCAGGCGGCAGCTTCTTTCTCGAAGAGGGTGAACATCTGCTGGAGGCGATCGACATCAGCGACTTCAAAGTAATATTTGCTGTGTTCCTGCTCAGCCTGCAGGTTGATCTCGCCAGCGGTGAGTTTGTCGTTCCAGCGAATTTCCTGAAAGCCGCGCACGCGCTGCAAGGCAATGGCGATGCGGTCCAAACCATAGGTAATTTCGACCGAGACGGGGTCGCACAACCGTCCGCCAGCCTGCTGAAAATAGGTGAATTGGGTGATCTCCTGCCCGTCCAGCCAGACCTCCCATCCTAATCCCCAGGCGCCCAAGGCGGGCGATTCCCAGTTGTCTTCCACAAAGCGCAAATCATGCTGATGCGGGTCGATGCCCAGCGCCTGCAGCGAGCGCAGGTAAATTTCCTGCGGGTTGCCGGGATCGGGTTTGAGAATGACCTGGAACTGGTAGTGCATTTGCATGCGGTTAGGATTCTCGCCATAGCGGGCGTCATCCGGTCGAATCGAAGGTTCGACATAGGCAACATTCCAGGGCTCTGGTCCCAGCACGCGCAGCGCGGTGGCAGGGTTCATCGTGCCTGCGCCTACCTGTGTGTAATAAGGCTGCCAGATCAGGCAGCCGTGATCTGCCCAAAAATGCTGCAGGGCTAACATGATGGACTGAAAATCAAGAACTTTGCTCATGCGCGCCTATAACTCTCCCGATCTATTGGCATCACTGCTTCGGTCATTCTCATCTCGCCGCTGTGACCCATCGCCAGGCAAGGACCAAGCCTACATGACAGGGCTGCAGGATGCGCTGTTTTTTCAAAACAGTGCATCATTATACCCTGAGACGAGGTTATCTCATCACTGGTTTTGGATCCTTGACGCGGGTGAGCGCTGCAACTGAGAGCAAGAACAAGACCCCGTAGATGGCAAAGAGCAAGACGTATCCCAAGCCTTCGACTTCAGGGACATAGCGGGTGAAGAAGTCGGCAATGGGACCGCCGATGTACGCCCCTACCGCCCCTGCGCCGGCGCCTGCCAGGTTCGAAAGCCCCAGGTAGCGCCCTGCTTCATTTTTGGGTACCAGCTCGGTGCCCAGCGCCCAGTTGGAAGCAAAGAACAAGCCAGTTGCCAGACCGATGATGCTGCCGCCGACATAGATGACCGGCAGGCTGGGTGAGAGCAGGGCAATCAGTGTGCCAAAGGCTGCCACAAAACCGCTCAACGCCACCATGCGCTTGAGTCCAAAACGGTCAGCCAGCCAGCCGCTGGGCAGGGCTGATAGCAGGATGCAAATGCCGACGAACATGATCAGGATCGATGCCGGCGCAGCCGCCTTCTCGCGTTCGAGCCCCAGGCGGGATTGCAGAAAATAGACGGCAAAGGCAGACAGGTTATTGGCGCCCACCAGGTATGCCAGCCGGTTGATGACCCACCAGGTAAACGAGGGGTTATCCTTCGCCGCGCTGCCAACGCTGATGTTGACGCTCAGGTACACGCCCAATGCGACGGCAGTGCCCATGGCGACGATGCCCAGAAAGCCTACGACGATGAACAAGACCGCCGGTGAGGCGTTCAGCCAGGCAAGCCATCTCCCAACGAGTTGGACTGCTTGACCAACCAGCAGGATGATGGCAGTGAACGCGCCGGTCATGACCAGGAGTCGCAGGAAGGGAGACCAATTCAGCCTGGGCGGCGCTTCTTGCAACGGCTGTTCCTTGACCAGCATGGTGATGAGCATTGCCAGGGTAATCACCGCCATGCCCACCAGCAGACCTGCCCACAGGTTGCCTGCTGCCACCAGGCGACCCACGGTGAATGAGACCAGGATGAGCGGCAGGGGTATCTCCAGGATGGCTTTGACGCCGGAAAAACGCCCCCGTTGATCTTCGGGCACCAGGTCGGGAATCAGCCCTTGTTGAGCGCCGTGAGCGGTGTTAGAAGAAATTTGCAGCAAGATGCCCAGCGCAAAGAGCACCCAGAAGCCGGTCATGCCCTCCATGCCCGCGGTGAAGCCGATGGCGGTGATGAAGACCAGGTCTGCCAGCGTGCCGATGAATATAAAAGGACGGCGGCGACCCCAACGCAGGGTGGAACGGTCTGAGATCATGCCCATCATGGCTTGCACCAGCAGGGCGACCATGAGCGTCCAGAGCCGAAAGATGCCGTAATAGGTGCCTTTCGACGCCTCCCCAACGAACATTTGCACCAGCAGGGGAAAAACCAGCCCAAACGTTTGCGACAGGGTCGTCAGCCCCAGGAAGTAGATGTTGATGGTGATGTAGTCATGCCAGCGAGTCGGTCGATTCATGGGTTGCCGTCCTTTCTTTGTAAAAGATCGCTCAGGAGGCGAGAACGCGCTCCAGGAATTGATGCGTCAGATGGGCAGCCTGCTCCCATTCTTCATCCAACAACAGGCAGTGATGGGATTTTTCGAGCCAATGAAGTTCTTTTAGCGACGAGCTGACAGTGCGATAAAGCACTTCAGCCGATTCTGGCAAGGCGGAAGTGTCCAGCCTGCCATGCAGAATCAGGATAGGCTGGGTGATGAGCGGCAGGCGCGGCGTCAGCGCAGCCTGCAGGCGGAAGAGCTGGACAGCAGCCGGGAAGGGTTCTACCGGGTATCCCTTCCAGCGGTCATCCACAATTGTCCAGGGAGCAGGCTTGCGGTAACGATACGGCTTGAAAGGCGCAATCAGAGCGGCAAAGCGCTTCATCCAGGGGGAAACAGTGACGATCGCTGCGGCGTAAGATAAGACCGCCGTGACTTCAGGATGCTGTGATGCCAGGTATAGGGTAAGCAAGGCGCCCATCGACTCGCCGCCGATGACCACCCGCGAACATTTTTGCGCCAGCTCCTGGTAGGCAGTCTCTAGCGCTGCAAGCCAATCCTGCCAGCGGCAGCGGTTCATCTCCTGAACAGTGGTGCCGTGCCCGGGCAATAATGGGCAGGAGACGGTGTAACCGCGGGTGTTCAGGTACTCAGCCAGCAGGCGGACTTCGGCAGTTGTGGCGGTCCAGCCATGGGAGAGCAGCACGCCCACGGGTCCACCGGGCAAGGTAAATGCTTCTCCTGGTAAGTGTTCATTGAGTAGCTTCATTGAGTTTTTCTCCCTTCCCTTGTAGAACTTTGTGTCTTTTTTGCGCCATCGCAAGAGCATCAGGGTGACAAGGACTATCTCAGCCAGCGCCGCTCCTTAAAATGAAAACATACACCATAATAGCAAAGATGACTGCAATGAGGCTTGCGCCGACTACGAACATCCATATCTTGGCAGTATCGCGCGGTTTCTTGCCTCCCACTTTGCCGCTTTGACCGTTGACTAACAGCCGATAAACCTTGCCTCGATAGAAGTAGCTCCCCACCCAGAGGGGCAAAAGAATGTGTTTATAGGTCAGTCCGCTCCACTTTCCCCCACCGGAAGTCAGGTTGCGTTTTTCCCTGCCTGGTTCAACGCGGCGGTAAAGGTCTTTGCGTAAATCGTTGATGACTTTTTCGCGCGCCCGCAACGATGCATCGGAGAGCGGCAAATTGTATCCCAGGCAGTTCCATCCAACCAGGAACTCGGGGGAAAATTCCACCAGGCTCTTCAATTGGAAGGGTTCGACGGCGGCAATCTCCTGAAGCGAGAGGTTGCGCAGCCCTGGCACGAGGATGTCGTCGAACATGGCAAACTCGGTGCCGCTGCGAGTCACCCAGCGCGGCGCGCGGCTGCTGCCTTCGTTCACCTCGCAGCGCCAACTGATTTCGAGGGTGCCATCGAAGGTCCAAAACGGGTAGTAGGCGCCGCGCAGCCAGATCTGCGACGCGCGCACCGACAGGTCGTCCGGCGCAAGCCATCCTTGCGTCAGCCAGCGTCTCACCTGGGCATAAGCCTGTTCTTCGGTGATCTTCATCAAACCGATTGCCTGCGGCTGAATCAGTTCGGGGGCTTCCGCCGCGGTGACCAGGCGGTTGGAATTGCAGAAAGGACAACGGTTGGCTTGCTGCCCGGGTGGGAGAATGGTCACCGCGCCGCAGCGCTCACAGCTCAAGCTCTGCTGCGCCTCTGCCCAGCGGTGGGCGCGGGTGGTCGGCAGGATGAAATCGATGGGTTGTTCGGCTGCCTCGCCGATTGGCTGAGCTGCGACCTGCTGCTGATGACCACAGAATGGGCATGCCAGTCCGCTGGTTAGGGGATCGAATTGAACCTGCCCTCCGCATTGCGGGCAGGAGTACACCATCCCCTGGGCAGTTTCAGGCGCTTGCGGGCGGCGCGGCGCAACGGCTTCCCCTTCGGGCACCAGTCGGGATTTATCCAGCTTTTCAGAAAGCATCACCAACCCGCGCCGGGCGGCGGCATTGCTGGGATCGGCAGCTACGGCGCGCTCCAGGTAGAGGCGCTGCTCTTCTGGATCGTCGGTAGTTGCGGAGAGCCATAGCCAGGGACGGGCGTCAGCCATCTTGATGCGGCTGGCTCGCTGCAGCAGGCGGCGCGCGGTCTCGCGGTCGCCCCCTTTGACTGCTGCGATGCCGTTGCGCACCAGCGTCTCGAAAAACTCATCTTCCCATGGCTCTCTGCGCTCGAGCATGGGAGGGATTATAGCAGAATAAGCCTTGAAAATGACCGCAGATGAGGCGGTATCCGATCAAGACGCTGACTCAGGTGTGCAGAAAAGCTGTCGGTTTAGCCAGCGACGACGTCCTGAGAGGCTGCCGGCATTGGTTCAGCCGATTCATCATGCCCTTTTGGGCTGCGCCCGTCTTCGAAGCGCCGGATGTGCTGGTTGGATAGCCCAAAGGCGCCCATCAAAAGGGTGACGATGCCGCCCACCAGGAACCAGGCTTGCACGCCCAGCGCATCGGCAATCGGTCCTGCCATCACCAGCCCGAGCGGCGCCATCCCCGAGGCAACGCTGCCCAATAACGTGAACACGCGCCCCTGCATTTCGGGATCGACGGCTGCCTGGACGCTGGCAAGCAGCGGACCGTTGGCAATAGGATTGGTGAACCCCATAAAGAACATGAGAACGACTGCCAGCGGGAAGAACGAAGCAGGCAGCAAACCCATGACAAGCGTCCCCACGCCGATGCCAAAAACGCCCAGCAGGGAGGTGTAGATGCGGCGCTTGAAACCGCCCCACACACTCAGCAGAGCCCCGCCCGCCAGCACGCCAATGCCCTCGGCAGACTGCATCCAGGCAAGATGAAACGCCTGCCCCTGGAAATGCTTGGTTACCAGGATGGGCATCAAGGAAAAGGCGGGCGTGAGCAGAAAGTTGATCAGGATAGCCATCAAGCCGATGAGCATCAGCCCTTTCCAGGTGACCACGTAAACGAAGCCGGCGCGGAAATCCTGCCAGAAGGTTGGCTGAGCCCCGTTGTTGGCAGCGGTGAGTTGGCGTTCCGGCTGCGGGATGGAAAAGAAGAAGAGCGGCAGGACTGCCAGGAGCATGGTGGCAATATCGATGCCCAGGATGCCCTGCATGGGAAGCAATTCGAGCAGCAAAGCGCCAAGAGGGGCAGAGATGATGTTCAGCCCGCCGCCGATCATCTGGTTCATGCCCTGGATGCGCGCCAGGTGGCGCTTGGGAACCATCAGCGAGGTAGAAGCCTGCATGGAGGAAAAATGAAAGCTGCCGGCAATCGACCGGATGAAAAACAAGATGTAGAGATAAACGAAATGTACCTGGTCAGCCCAAAAGAGCAGCGCCAGGATCAACGTTGCCAGGGCGACGATGCTATCGGCGGCGATCATGACCACGCGCCGGTTCAGACGATCGACCCAGGTGCCGATGAATGGACCAAGTAAAACCTGGGGCAGCAGTGAAACAAGGGTGGCAGTCGCCAGCACGGTTGCCGAACCGGTGTTGCGGGTCAGCCACCAGATGAGGGCAAAGCCGACCAGTTGGCTTCCCAGGATCGAAAAAGCCTGCCCGGTCCAGATGGTAAAAAAACGGAGACGCCAGGGTTGCTCGGTAGGGACAGGTTCAGCAGTTGTCATAAGGTTATCCTTGAAATAATTGATTTGTAGTTTGATAAATATGAATACTTGTTTTTGATACTTTGATTATTGTAATATAAAATTGCAATTTGTCAATATTTGATTGAATTTCATGTGGGCGCGGGCAACGACCCATTATCGGGATATAGAACCGTTACGAGGGATTTTGGTCGTGCTGGTATAAATGATGGGTGGAAAATACAGGGTGATTCAAGTGATTACATTGATTCACGCGCATATTCCGCAGGCGGCTGGTCTATTCGTCTAGCCGAATCGCCAGCAGCGCCACTCTACGCCCAGCCCCCCCGCTGGGATGGGAGATCAGGCGGGTGTGGCTGGGGGATAACTTTTTGATGATGATTGGGGAGTAAGGGGATGTTGAACAATGAAGCTGGTATAATAGGGGCGTTTCGGAGAGGTGCCAGAGTGGTTGAATGGGGCGGTCTCGAAAACCGTTGTGGGGCTCGTCCCCACCGTGGGTTCGAATCCCACCCTCTCCGCAGGTTATAAGATTCCCCCAAGGCAGCATAGGCTGCACTTATTGCCGGACTTAATTCATTCGGTGGTACGCTGTCAAAGTGCAAGGGGTCTGTGACCGAGATCGCTCAGTGTCCGCTGGGCGATCTCACTTTTTAATCGCTTACCCATCATTGTTTATACTCCTCTTCTCTCGTCAGGGTATTGTGTGAGATCTGCAGCACGATTTTAACACCGGTGCGCATTTGTCCCGTATCTTCTTTTATGCCACAGTTGTCTTGTCTATGATCTGGCATTTTTATGTTGAACTCACTGTTTTTATGAGCAAGACCAATGTTCTTTAGATAATTGTGACTGGCAGGAAATCGTGTAGAATCTATCTTAGATTGAGTTGATTACCAATTTACCCATTGGTTATGTACGGAGAGATGAGCTTCACGAATTTTCCTGTACAGTTGCCGAGTTTCATCGGTCGCGAGCGGGAGATTGCTGAAATCCAGCGATTGCTATTCACCTCGCATCTGGTCACGCTCATAAGTGCAGGCGGCAGTGGTAAGACGCGGCTGGTGATCCAAATTGCCGGTGTGGTGAGCGAAACCTTCGCACATGGCGTGTGGATGGTCGACCCGGCTGGCTACGTCGCCCGTGACTTCCCCGGGGAAACCTTCCGTGTGTTGAAGGAAAAAGAAATCCGCCAGTACGGTGAATACCGCACGCGCCGGCTGGTGCTGGAGGCGTGGGAGCGGTTAGAGGGGAATGGCGAATGGCGAGTTGCGACCAGCGAAAATCCGCCCGCCGCAGACCAGCCTCCACTTGCCGATTTTGGGCTGTATAAATGCGGGGCGTGCGGGAAGATGGTGATGGGATTCGACCGAGAAAACAACGCGCGGGAAGCGCATACGGGAAAGAGTGTAGAGTGGAGGAAGGTGAAGTGATGACCCCTAAAATTAAGCGTATGCCAAAAAAAGAATTTGATAAGGTAGCAAACCGGAGCTGGGTGCCTGTTATGTTATCTGGTGAGGGGAGACCAAATTGGATACGAGGTATTCCTGATGACAAGGTGAAATTCATCCTCGCCAGTGGGACATATATTGCTCCCAGGCTTGTAGAATTAAATGGCATCACATACAGCGGGGCAGTTGGCGGCATGGATGTTTACCGGTATGATGAAAACGATATTTCAAGAGGCTATCCCATTAACAAAGACCACTACATTCTTGTGCTTGATTCCAAAGAAGATAATGCCTTACTTGTGCATGGCCCGTTAAAAGACCATGAGCATTGGATTTCACAATTACCCGATTTACCAGATGGCATTGAAATTATTGAAGATTCCGAAGACTGACTTGGATATCACCGCCTGAAAAACGGTGATTGGCTTTAACCGCGAGAATCACACGCGGGAGGCGAATAAGGGCAAATGTGTTTAGTGGATGAAACTGAGATGAGTTAGTTTCTGTATTGTGAGGAAGACCTTCATGACGGACGAAGACAGCGAGGTAAAGAAACCTCTGACAAGAGGCCAGATCCTAAAAACGAATAATGGCTCTAAGGTGTATCAACTACCCAGTGGAAAGACGGTACATGCTGCTTTCCTATCATTAGGTATGGTCCAAGAAATCGAAAGAAGTTTGGAGACGGCCGAGGGGGAAAAAGAGTATTTATTTGCCCAAAAAGTAATCGAGTGGATGCTGAGAAACAGCGACCAGAAGGATTATCAGGCATTTTCTAGCGAAGACCAACGCCGCTTGATAGAGATCGCCGTGGAAGAATGGGGGTGCGAAGATGAGTACGAACAGTTCAATGACAGAAACGATCCTGAAGTACGATTTTATCTCGCGGTTCGCCTCCAAGAAAAAGAGCTTGCAGAGCAGCTATCTGAGTTTACCAGGACGACATCAGCTAATTTAATTCATGTAATAGCCCCATTGAGGGACTTGCAAATCGAATTGGCATCATCCATAACCGGAATGCTAGAACAGTTTAGCGAGGTCAATGGATTCAACAAGATAATGTATAACCTAGATGCTCGCGTCTTGAAACAACTGGGAGATATCTCTCGATTTCAATCCCCAATTCTTAGTATTGCTGAGGAAATAGTAAAAATCCAATCTTCCTCGATTGCGTCTACACAGAAAACCTTATTAGAAAGCCTGGGAGGTACGATTACAAGTTACCAAAACTTGATGAAAGATATCCTTCCCGTTGAAAGGTTTGCAGCTCTGCCAGATTCAGTAAGGTACTTCCCGACGATTGAAATGCATAACGCATCGATCGTGGCAGCGCATATTGTTGAAGAAACTATCTTCGAGCTGCAAGAAGAGATCATCGCACCAGAAATAGCCGAGTTATTGGGTTGGTTGGAAAGCTTAGATGCATCATTCCCCAATATGCTACGAGGCGCTGAGCAGACAATCTGCTCACAAAACCCCGATCACTGCCGTCATTTTGCCAGCAGTCACAGAGAATTGTCTACTCATGTGCTGCATTTGTTAGCACCCGACAACGAAGTTAGGAAATGGACCAAGGATCCTAATCATTACGATAAGGATGGTAGACCAACCCGCAGAGCAAGGCTTAAATATATCGCGAGAAATCATAACAATGACACCTTCGTTGACTTCTTAATCAAAGACTTCGAAAACCAAATGGCATTGCTGAACGCTGACGAGCATCGCAAAACACAGGAATATTCAAATAAGGAATTGCGCGCCCTACACAGAAGATTCCTGTCCATGTTAGATTTTCTACGGGAAATTGTGTCCTCGCATTCATAGTTGTATGGCTATGTAAGCAAGGCAGCGGGCGATCTCCGCCAGGCGCAGGATGCGCTGCGGGATGACAAAAGCCAGCACCCCGCTGCGAACCAGCTTGGGCGTAGTGGATTTCAGGAAAGCCAGCTCGAGCCGCTTCTCGTTGCCGTGTCGATCGTCATCATAGGGCGGGTTGAGCCATAGGAGTGTGACCGACTCGTCGGTCAGGAAACAGCTCTCCCAGGCGGCGCAGTGGCACCTGTCCATACGGGCAGCGGCTTTCTCTGCGCGGTAGGGGAAAAGCTCGCAGCCCCAGGCTTCGCCCTGAAGGCTCAGCCCGAAGGGTCTCGCAATTGAGCAGCCTACCCATGAGGCTGGCGATTTCGCCTTCGCCAGCGCAGGGGTCAAGCAGCCGCCCGCGCGTGCCCGCTGGAAGCGGGATGAACCAGGAAGCCGTAGCTTCTGCCATGGGAGGTGGATACGGGTAATATCCGCCTTTTTCAATGCCTGCAAGTCTCATGTGTGTATCCTCCGTGTGAATGACCCCCGGGAGGACGCGTCACCCCTCTGGGGATTAGCGCCCCCAAGGGGTAATATGAACAAAATGCTTGTAGAAATGACGTTTTTACTCTAAAATTCTATAAATATCACCTCCTTATTTGGGTCAGAATTCATATCTGCCGTCCAACGTTCAGTCATACTAATGTTGGTACCGATTATTCTAACTACTCGAAGAATAATGCTATAAAATGAACGAGGGAGTTTTAAGGATGAAAAATTGGGAAGAAGTTGAAAGGGAAGCACAAAAAACCCAAGATCGTTTTCGGCATGAATTAGAGTTTTTATATCAACAGGGAGTCATTAAGGAATTTGATGTCAAGAAAATAATGAATCAAGTTTCTGTATCTAAAAATGCACTCCTTGAAACCAAGCAAAGAAATGATATTGCCCCTGATATTCAAGAAGAACTATTCTTATCCTTAATACAAGATTATCAGCGATCTGTTCAGAAGATCATTGATGATGCAATTTTAAGGCTTGGTGCAGATGTGTTAATTACTTACAAATTTAATCAAGTGAATGAGAAGGCGTATTCATACGCAATGCAGAAAGGTTACTCACAACATCAACTCTTATTAATTGAAAGCTTCATGTCAGGCGCAAAAGCTTATGCACTTAGAACATTACCATTAAAAACTGGGTGGAATAAACCAAAAATTGATTTTCAAAAAATGATTAATGATTATGCTGAAATACTTCAAGATTTTGTTGATAAAGTGAAATCAGGTCAACAACAAAAATCCTTAATGCTAAAGAGGTGATAATGAGCAACCTTGATATCGCAGGCAAACCGTCATTCGCAGTTGAAGTCAGTGGCTCTCTCGCTGGGGGTGTTGAAGTAAACACTGGCTTAGTTGGAATACTTGTCCAAGCAATAGCTCAGATTACTTCCGAACCTGTAAAAAAAGTAATTATTCACTTCATCGAATTCCGAGTAGAGATTAGAATAATAAGTGATCGCGCAGAGAGATTGGTTAGAGTAGCTAAATTCAAGAATATAGCGGAAGTATACAATAAAGCATTGCTCGAAGCTGATAGTATTTGGTACCATTCTGATGAAATGAAACAAGAATATCTAAACACGCTCAAAGAAGATTATTTGCGTCAATTTAAGAAATTGTTATATTCAGATTAGGAAAAGCATGACTGATACTGATGATTCATCAAAGAAGATTATTAAGGGAAATACACCTTCCCAGCTTGCGAAGATATTTACGATTCCAATAGGTGCAAAAGCATCGATTGAAATTTTTATCGATCGCGCTAACGCGGAAGCAAGAATAAAGATCATTGAGGCAGATCTAATTATCAAGTATGGATTGCTTAGGGATCGAAGAAAGGATAATGGCTAGATTATGGACCCAACAACAACTCAGGTTTTACTTATTGCAGCAGGCATCTATTTTGTTATGGGTGTTATCTTGGTTGTTTTCGCCGAGCCTATTTATAACTGGGCAAGGAATTCTAACATGCCATTATTTACAAAGGGTTTGTTTGCAAGAGCAATAATTTCTTATTACAATATTAAAACCAAAGGTTTAGAAGCTGGCTGGGATCATTGGGGTTACTGTTTGGCGTTTAACGGGGGAGTATCAATAACTGTAAGTCTGATTATCGCTTTTGGATTAGCACTTATTGCATTGGCACTAGCAATTGTCTTTGGAATAATAATGCTTATGATTATTGGAGCCGCTTTAGGAAACAAATAGGCGCTAAAAAAGCAATAATACTGCATAGTGAATAATATTTTAAGTTCCAGATGATATTCACAAATTGTGATTTATGGGTATTAGTTCATAATATTTCTAACCAAAAAGAGATCAGCAGTTTTATTTTGGATGATAGTGACGCATCCCAGAAAATTATTACAGGATGCGTCACATGATTAAAACCTAATCAATCCTGGCTTTACCCTCCTTTACGAGTCTGGCAATTATCTCTATCCAACCGATTTCGGATGTGTTCACCCCGAAACAAGCCAGGAAGTCGCCAGAGTATGCGAATTCATCAATTAGATCTTGCTCCACGCCTACTTTCCATGGAACCTCTGACCATCCGTCTTTGATCGGAATTGGTAATGCTTCAGAAAGCCGTGGAGCGAGTAATCGAACTGCTTGTTTCTCGGGTATTGATCCGTCTGATAGCCTACCCTCAAATACAGGCAGGTAGATCACCTCTCATTTGCCTGGTAATGCAGGATTTGCGATTAACGTAGCGTGATAGGCTCCGTAATCTGGCAGGTGCTGCCAGGTCTGGGAATAGTGGGTTGCCAATGGGTAGACCGGCCGGCCTTGCAGGAAAAGTTTCCTGCGTTGTCGGGCATGAATCGTGGCCCGGATCGACTCGAGCACTGTCTTGTGCCCGACCACGCCCAGATAGATCAGGTTGCCGGCATCGTCGTGGGCATAGCCGGTCACGTAAGCCGAGCCGTGTTCGTTGCGGATCTGCGGGACGCCATCCGGCCACAGCCGGTCGAACTCACCGCTGACCCATTCCAGCCGCCAGGCCACAAAGGGCTGGCAACTTTGCGCCAGTGCAGCGTTTACCTGTTGGAGCAGGTTGTATGGGTTCTCGCCCACCGGTACATCCCGCAGGACGATCTCGCGGTCCGGGGTCTTGACGGTCGCCAGGCAGCGCGCCCGGTCGATCAAAGCAGTCACCGGTTGGATGGGTGTTTGCAGGTCATAGCGTTCCCAGTCGGGTGGAACCTGCCCATTGTGTGGTGTGAAGAGATAGGAACCCAACTCGTACTCGTACTTGAAGCGCCCCCATTCACACTCGTAGTCATAGGGGTAGCTGCCGCGTCGCAAACCAGGGACATCGTGGATGTACGGCAAAGGCAAGCCTTGACCGTTGTCCGGTTTGGAACCAGAGACCAGGATGTGTCCATGCTTTTGTCGGTTGGCTGCTTTGATAGCGCGTTCCCGGAAGTAGGTGTTTTCGAAGGGGGCAGGCAAGCCTGGGTTTGTCTTTTCAGTCATGGCTGCCTCCCTAAAAGTCCTCAGGGAAACCGATCGTGATGACCGGCTCACCCTGATCGCCTGGCCCAATCACCATCCACAACGGGAGCGTGCGACGGTGGGTGCGGTGTGGAGGAGCCTCGTCAGCTTCGAACAGACTGACCTCGAAGCTGCCTCGATCAGCCATACCTACACGACGGGCGGCGAAGGATGCCAGAAAAAGCACATCCCACAGCCGACCTTCGTAGCTCTGCCCCAGCGCTTTCTCTCGCTCGTTCGGTGTGATGCGGGCATGCAAGTCGGCGGTGATGGCGATGGGGTAGCGAAATCCTGCTTCCATAGCTATCTGCGTGGCATCCACAAGAACGCCATCTTCTAGCGCCTGAGAGCGGGTGTACGAGTAGATCACTTCGTCTTCTTGGATGGAATATCTGGCTGATCGCAGGCGATAACTGGGTTTCGTCTCAGAAACGCGACCGTCAAAACCGAGACCGCGCTCCTTGAGCGAGACGAAGCGACCGCGGCCGATGACCAGGTGATCCAGCGTGTCGATATCGAGCAGCTTGCCAGCCTGGACGACAGCGCGGGTTACAGCTACATCGTCCGGGCTGGGTGTCGGGTCACCCGAGGGGTGGTTATGCACCAGGATGATCGCCGCCGACATGCGCTGGATGGCGGGCTTGAACAGCTCAGCCACCCGCACCTGCGCGGAATTCAGGCTGCTGTGGTAGATCTCCACGATGTCGATCACCCGGTTGCGCGTGTCCAGCAGGATCACCCGTAGGTGCTCTGAACTGGTCTAATAAAACTGGACACAAAAACAGCCATTATTAGGGGTATCCCGTTTCCTGGTGAGTGATCTGCCAGACCACTTCAAACTCTCTTGGCGTCAGGTACCCCAACGATGAATGGATGCGCTTCTGGTTATACACGACTTCCAGAAAATGCGCCATTTGATTTCTCACATCTGCAAAACTCAAGTAATCCGATAGATCGACCTCCTCTTCTTTGATCGTACGCATTATGCGTTCTGCAAAACCGTTTTCCCGTGGCTCACCTATAGCCGCCATGCTGATCCGCACATTCCGTTGGTGCAATTGATTGACGTAGGTTTCCGAAGCATACTGAACACCCTGATCACTGTGATGGATCTCGGGTACCCGGTCTTGCAAAGCCTGATGGAGCGCTTCCAATGTCAGTGTGCCATCCAGCGAACGGCTCAAATTCCAACCACGCACAGCCCGGGTATAAACATCCATGATGATCGCCAGAAAAACAAAGCCACCTTTCAGGCGGATATAGGTAATGTCGCTCATCCAAACCTGATCGGGGTGCGTAATGGTCAATCCCTTCACCAGGTTGGGAAAGCGCGGATAGGAATGATTGCTGTTCGTGGTGCGAAACCGCTTACGCCTGGATGGCTGTAGCAGGTTGCACAGCTGCATGAGCCGTCGAACGCGGTATCGGCCGATCTGGACACGATATGGCGCCCGACGCAATTGGTGCATCAAACGGCGGCTGCCATAGCGTGGGTGTTTCCCGGCCACGGCCTTCAGATCCTGCTCAAGCTGGCTCTCGTCAGGTTTCCGGCTTTGATAGTAGAAGCTGCTACGCGGCAAGTCCATCAGCTGGCAAGCCTCCTTCACGGAATAGCCGTATCGCTCCTGCAGGATGCGCTTCATTATTCGTTTACCTCCGGTGGAAAGCCGGAGTAACCCAATACTTTTTTTGCCATGTCCAGCTGCAGGGTCAGCCGCCCTACCAGCCGTTCCAATTCCGCGATGCGTTCTTCCTGGCCATTTTGATGGCTGGGATTTTCGAACACCTGCCCGGCGCGCTCAAGAAATTCCTGTTTCCGGCGCGACAGAACGCTGTCTTTGATCTGATATTCCCGGCTGGCTTCCATCAGCCCTTTCTTCCCGGAGATCAACTCCAGCACAACCCGGGCCTTAAATTCTGGACTGTAAGTATGTCGCTCTTTCATGGTGGACCTCGTTCCTGGAGTGTACCTCACCCCTTAGGACTGTGTCCAGTTTTATCGAGCCACTACATGTCTCGATTTTTCGGACATCGGTACTAATTGGGGATGGCTCACAACAGGTTTTGTGGGTCAGGGTTTGCAGGTAAAAGCAACCATTCACTGTAAAATACGAGCGATAAGAAATAAAAATTTAGTCGCACAACACCATGCATCATTCTGTTTAAAAAGAAACCTGAAGGCATATGTGTTGTAATCTTGACATCCAAATCCTGACATAAATGTAAACTTTAGTTCTTTGAAATCGTTGACAAACAGCCAATAAAATGCAACAATATACACTAACCGCTGTTAATATGCCCACCCCTGGGGAGGGCAATCCCGTGTGGTTTCGCAGAAAGCGAAGGCCTCAAATGGAAAATACACAATCGGATATCTTGACCGTAGATGAGGCTGCGGAATTGTTAAAAATTCCACGCTCATCCGTTTACAAACTTGCTCAACAGGGCAAAATCCCCGGACAAAAAGTTGGTCGTCATTGGAGATTTAACAGGACAACGTTATTGAAGTGGATTGCCGGTGAATTGCATAGAACTCCAAGCGACTTCACCAAGGGCTAAAGAAATGAATGTTTTTTCACTTCGCGATCATCTTGTTAGCAATTACTCGCAATATATATCTAGCTTTATCTACATTCGTGATAAGCGTATCCGCGAGTATGTAGACAAGCAGCTTTCTAGTGGTTTGCTCTGGCCAGAAGCGCTTATCCAACTCAACCCTGCTTTTCAGCCGGGACGTTTCATCGACGACCTGGTGGACGAAGGGGTTCTACATAAGACTTGTAAGTTGGTCTTCCGTCGAAATAAAAGTGAGGAAAATCCATATGGCGAGCCTCTGCGTCTGCATAGACATCAAGAAGATGCTATCCGAACCGCGCAACTTGGGAAAAATTACGTACTGACGACTGGTACCGGCTCAGGCAAATCCCTGGCTTATATCATCCCAATTGTGGATTACGTGCTCCGGCATGGCAGTGGAAGAGGGACGCAGGCAATCATTGTCTATCCAATGAATGCCTTGGCTAATAGCCAGATGGGTGAGCTGCGCAAGTTCCTCAGCTTAGGCTTTCCAGACGGCAAGAGCCCAGTTACTTTCGAGCGCTACACCGGGCAAGAGACCGATGCCGAAAAGCAGCGCATCATGTCGCACCCGCCGGATATCCTGCTGACGAACTATGTCATGCTGGAATTAATCTTGACGCGTCCACAGGAGCGCCAAACATTGGTCAACGCCGCTCAAGGTTTGCGTTTCCTGGTTCTTGATGAGTTGCACACCTATCGCGGACGCCAGGGAGCAGATGTGGCAATGTTGATTCGTCGGGTACGCAATGCCCTGAACGCAATAAACCTGCAATACATAGGAACCTCTGCGACCCTATCAACCACAGGCACATTCGAAGAGCAGCGCAAAGAAGTCGCCCATGTCGCTTCGGTTCTATTTGGCGATACTGTATACCCGGAGCAAGTAATTGGGGAAACACTACAGCGTTCTTCAGAGACTTTCCAATCCACAGATGATGAGTTTCTATCCGCCTTGAAGCAACGGATTGAAAACCAGGTGGTGCCATCTTCTTATGCTGATCTCATCAAAGATCCATTAGCACGCTGGATTGAAAGCAATCTGGGTATTACTACCGATCCCGAAAGTGGCAGGTTGGTGCGAGCTCAACCTCGTAGCCTGCGGGGACCTGAAGGTGTGGCTCGCCAGCTCAGTGAACTAACCGGCATATCTGAAAATCAATGCTCTAATGCCCTCATGCAAGTCTTGCTTGCCGGATATAACATTCCTAACCCAGAGACGGCGATGCCATCTTTTGCTTTTCGACTCCACCAATTCATCAGCCGCGGCGACACCGTGTATGCTTCGTTAGAAGCCGAGAATAGTCGGTATCTAACTGTCCATGGACAACAATTCGTGCCTGAAGACCGCAGCAAAATTCTCCTGCCTCTGGTTTTCTGCCGAGAGTGTGGTCAAGAATATTACGTAGTCCGTAAAGCGCGCGATCGCGAATCGGGCTTGACGACCTTCTTGCCGCGTGAATTTGAAGAGCGAGGCAGCGATGAGGATGGGGATGCCGGATTCCTCTTCTTCAGCACGACAGATCCTTGGCCAACGGACCTCGCGGCTCTATTGGAGAAGCTGCCTGAAGACTGGATCGAAGAGTTTAATGGCGAGCTGCGAGTGCGCCCAAGTCAACGCAAGTATCTGCCTGAGACATTCAAAATCAACCCTCTTGGGCAGGTCACTGATAGTGGTCAAGCTGTTCAATTCATCCCGGCGCCTTTCCGGTTTTGCCTGCATTGTGGTGTAACCTATGGTTCACGACAATCCTCAGATTACACAAAATTGACCGAGCTAAGTACGGGCGGTCGCAGTACTGACACCACCATTTTGAGTTTGTCCCTTTACCGAAATTTCAGGCAAATATTAATCAATCTAACGGAAAAAGAGCGTAAGAAGCTAACCAAACTATTGAGCTTCACAGATAACCGCCAGGACGCCAGCCTTCAGGCTGGTCACTTCAATGATTTCGTCGAGATTGCCTTGCTGCGCGCCGCTCTATACCGGGCTGTTGAGGCAGCGGGTGAAGCAGGCATTCACCATGAGGTCCTCCCTCAACGAGTCTTTCAAGCCCTTGGATTGGATTTCTCTTTATATGCAGTTGATCCTGAAGTACGTTTTGCCCAGAGAGCTGAAACCGAACGAGCGCTGCGAGAGGTGCTGGGCTACCGCATCTACCGAGACTTGAAGCGTGGCTGGCGCATCACCTCACCCAACCTGGAACAATGCGGACTCCTTGAGATTCAATATACATCTCTTCAGGAAGTATGCGAGGCGGAAGATCTTTGGGAAAACGCTCATCCAGCTCTGGCAACAGCCGCGCCAGAGCTACGCGCCCAGATTTCCCGAGTCTTGTTGGATTACATGCGGCGGGAATTGGCGATCAAGGTGGATTACTTAAATCCAACCTACCAGGAAAGCTTGCGCCAGTTGAGCAGCCAACGCCTGAAAGCTCCCTGGGCAATGGATGAAAACGAAAAACTCGAGCATGCTTCCATTCTCTTCCCGCGCTCCAGACTCAGGGAAGAAGAGTATGGCGGCAATGTATTCCTGTCTGCTCGCGGTGGATATGGACAGTATTTACGCCGCCCTAAAACTTTCCCACATTACCACAGCAAAATCAATGTGCAGGAGACTGGCGAAATTATTCGCCAGATTCTCGAAGCGCTGCGCGCCGGTGGCTTGGTCGAGATCGTACACGAGTCCAAGGAGCCTGGCGAAGTGCATGGCTACCAGGTTCCTGCTTCAGCGCTGATCTGGAAGGTCGGAGATGGCACAAAGGCTTTTCACGATCCAATCCGGGTTCCGCGGATGCCCGACGAAGGTGGGCGAACCAATCCCTTCTTCGTCGAGTTCTATCGAACCGTATCAGTCGATATGCACGGTCTGGAAGCGCACGAGCATACTGCTCAAGTGCCGAGCAACGTGCGCGAGGAACGTGAACGGTTATTCCGCAGCGGCGAGCTGCCCATCCTTTACTGCTCGCCGACGATGGAGCTTGGCGTTGACATTGCCGAGCTCAACGCGGTCAACATGCGCAATGTCCCGCCCACGCCGGCTAACTATGCTCAGCGCAGCGGGCGCGCTGGAAGAAGCGGTCAACCGGCGCTGGTCTTCACCTACTGTACAATTGGCAGCCCCCACGACCAGTATTATTTCAAACGCCAAAGTTTGATGGTATCCGGGGCGGTCACCCCTCCACGGCTCGACCTTGCAAACGAGGATTTGCTGCGAGCCCATATCCACGCTGTCTGGCTTGCCGAGACTGGTCTCAGTTTGGGAAAATCGCTGAAGGATTTGCTCGATCTGTCTAGTGACGAAATGACCCTCAAGCCGCTTGATTTCGTGCAAGCTGCATTGGATTCTGACAGCGCTCGAAAGAAGGCTCTCCAGCGATGCAAAGCTATTTTAAGCACAATAGACGAGGATCTATCCAGCGCTGATTGGTTCAGCGAGACCTGGTTGGAGACCGTATTGAACCAGGTCCCCCTACAATTTGACCAGGCTTGCCAACGCTGGCGCAACCTTTATCGAGCCGCCAAAGGGCAGCAGAAAGCTCAGCAAAAAATCATAGATGACGTTTCTAGATCGGCGGAGGATCGCAACCAGGCTAAACGGCTGCGCCAGGAGGCGGAAAGCCAAATCGAGCTTCTGACAGACTCTGAAAATATTATCCAATCTGATTTCTACTCTTATCGTTACTTTGCCAGCGAGGGTTTCCTGCCCGGCTACAGCTTTCCTCGCCTGCCCATTTCGGCTTATATCCCCGGCAGGCGGATCAAGGGCGATAAAGATGAATTTCTCTCTCGCCCGCGCTTCCTGGCGATTTCGGAATTTGGACCGCGATCTATCATTTACCACGAAGGGTCACGCTATATCATCAATAAAGTCAACCTGCCGATCTCTGAGACCGGCGAAGGGTTGGCTACACAACGCGCCAAGCAATGCCCCATGTGCGGCTATTTCCATCTCATTCTAAACGGAGATGGTGTAGACCGTTGTGAACGATGCAATGCTCTGCTTGATCCTCCATTGGTTTCTCTCTTTCGCCTTCAAAATGTTTCCACCCGCCGCAGAGACCGAATCAGCTCAGATGAAGAAGAGCGTATGCGCCAGGGGTATGAGCTGCGCACCGCTGTGCGGTTCCAAAAGGCTCAAAATGGTGAACTCGCTGCTCGTTCGGCGCGTCTGATGGTCGGTGAAGATCCAATTGCCCGCTTGACGTATGCGAGTTCAGCTACCCTGTGGCGTATCAATCTAGGGTGGAGGCGTCGCGCCAATCCTTCCCAATATGGCTTTGTATTGGACATTGAGCGCGGGTATTGGGCTAAGCAATCGCAAGATCAAGATGAGCCGGACGACCCCATGTCTGTTCGCACCATGCGGGTGATCCCGTACGTGGAAGATACCAAGAACTGTTTGCTGTTCGAGCCGGAAAGACGCCTGGAGGATCGCGAAATAGCTTCTCTGCAGGCTGCGCTTAAAGTTGCAATCCAGGTGCGTTATCAACTGGAAGATGATGAGCTGGCAGCAGAACCTTTGCCTAGCAGCGACGACCGGCGATTGATCATCCTGTACGAGGCGGCGGAGGGCGGAGCTGGGGTCTTGCGGCGATTGCTGGATGATCCACATGCTTTCGCTGAAGTAGCGCGGGAAGCTTTGCGCCTGTGTCATTTCGATCCCCAGACGGGCGCCGACCTGCTGCATGCACCAGGCGCAAAGGAAATATGTGAAGCTGCCTGTTATAACTGCCTGATGAGCTATTACAACCAGATGGATCACCGCCTGCTGGATCGTAAATCAATCAAAGACATCCTCATGGAGCTCTCTACCTCGACAGCGCAGATATCCCCACTGGCAGTCCCGCGCTCGGAGCATTTGCAGCATCTACGCAGTCTGTGTCAGTCCGACCTGGAGCGTTACTGGCTGGACTACCTCGCTCAAAACCAATACAACCTGCCATCCCATGCCCAGAAGCTCATCGAGTCCTGCCAAACCCGCCCAGACTTCTTATACGAAAAGGAACACGTCGCAATCTACGTCGATGGGTATCATCACCTGTTCCCAGACCGTCAGAAGCGCGACCAGGCTCAGCAGAATTGCCTGGAAGACCACGGGTTCATCGTGCTGCGCTTCGGCTTGCTGGATGAGTGGGAGCAGATCATCCAGCAGCATGCCTATTTGTTCGGGAATAAGAAGACTGCCTGATTTTGAGGAGCATAATGATGTCCTTTGCGGTAGGCTCATTGGTGAAAGCGCGTGGCAGAGAGTGGGTTGTTTTGCCGCAATCCTCCGATAAGCTGTTGGTTCTTCGCCCGTTGGGCGGCAGCGACGATGAAATTACCGGCATCCATTGCGAACTGGAAGAAATCGCCCCGGCGACCTTCGAGTTGCCCGACCCAAACCAGGTGGGCGATTACCGCTCAGCTCGCCTGCTGCGGGACGCTGTTCGCCTGGGTTTTCGCTCCAGCGCTGGACCATTCCGCTCGTTCGCCCGGTTGGGCTTTGAACCGCGACCCTACCAGCTCGTTCCCCTGTTGATGGCGCTCAAGCTCGACCCGGTTCGCTTGCTGATCGCAGACGACGTTGGCATTGGCAAGACCATCGAAGCAGGGCTGATCGCGCGGGAATTGCTCGACCGCGGGGAAATCCAGCGCATGGCTGTACTCTGCCCACCCCCACTGGCTGAGCAATGGCAAGCGGAGCTGCAAAACAAATTCCACATTGACACCGAATTGGTGCTCCCCTCCACTGCGGCGCGTTTGGAACGCGACCTGGACCTGGGCGAATCGGTATTTGATCGCTACCCGAAGGTTGTTGTCTCGTTAGATTACATCAAATCCGATCGGCACCGCGACGATTTCTTGCGCCTATGCCCAGAGCTGGTCATCGTGGACGAAGCCCACACCTGCGCGTTCGGAGCAGAGCGCGGCGGTCGGCACCAACGCCACTATTTGGTGCGGGATTTGGCTGCGAACCCAGATCGCCACGTGATTCTGGCTACCGGCACGCCGCACTCGGGCAATGAAAACGCCTTCCGCTCGCTGCTGAGCATTCTGAATCGGGATTTTGAGAACCTGCCCGAGGATCTTACTGGCGCGGAGCATGAAAGAGAGCGCAAGCGCCTGGCTCAGCACTTCGTCCAACGCCGGCGCAGCGATATTCGCCGCTACCTGGAAATGGAAACGCCGTTCCCCGAACGCCAGGATCGGGAGGAGACCTACAAGCTCAGCCCGGCGTATCGCAAGCTCTTCGCACGCGTCTTAGATTACGCCCGTGAGAGTGTGCTCGATTCAACCGGCACGCGTTTCCACCAGCGTGTGCGCTGGTGGTCGGCGCTGGCATTGCTGCGCGCTCTGGCTTCCAGTCCTGCTGCGGCGGCGGCTACCCTGCGCACGCGTGCCGCTTTTGCAGCCGCAGAAGACCCCCAAGAAGCCGATGAGCTTGGTCGCCGTGCAGTGTTGGATCTGGTGGAAGATGAAACCAGCGAAGGCGCCGATGTCACTCCCGGAGCGAATAATGAATGGGAAACGGCGAATGGTGAAACCACTCCCCACTCGCAACTCACAACTCGCCGCTTACAGGAAATGGCCCGCGAGGCTGAAGCGTTGCAAGGCGATCAGGATGAGAAGCTCAAGAAAGCCGTCCCCTTGCTCAAGGAACTCCTGGAGGAGGGCTATCGCCCGATCGTCTTCTGCCGTTTTATTGTAACCGCCGAGTACCTGGCTGGCGAGTTGCGCCGACGGCTGCCAAAGGAGGTAGCAGTCAGCGCCGTGACCGGCGCCCTTCCCCCAGCCGAGCGTGTGGAACGCATCGCTCAATTGGTGGTCGAGCCGCTGCGCATCCTGGTGGCTACCGACTGCCTGAGCGAAGGCATCAACCTGCAAGAGCACTTCGATGCGGTCATGCACTATGACCTCTCCTGGAACCCCACCCGGCACGAACAGCGCGAGGGGCGCGTCGATCGCTACGGGCAAAACCGCCCCACCGTGCGCGTGCTGACGTATTACGGCGTGGACAACCAAATTGACGGCGTGGTGTTGGACGTGCTGCTGCGCAAGCATAAGGAGATTCGCTCCTCGCTGGGGATCTCAGTGCCGGTGCCGATGGACGCCGAGCAAGTCATCCAGGCGATCTTCGAAGGATTGCTGCTCAAAGGGCAAAAACGTTCCACCGGCGGAGGCGCAATGATTCTGCCGGGCATGGAAGATTTCTTCGCCCCACAAAAGCAGGATTTACATGGCAAATGGGAAGCCGCCTCCGAACGCGAGAAACGCTCGCGCACCCTGTTTGCCCAGGAGACGATTAAAACCGAAGAAGTCGCCCGCGAACTGCAGGCGGTGCGCAACGCGATTGGCTCCGGCGTGGATGTGGCGGCTTTTACCCGCCAGGCGTTGAGCGCCTTTGGGGCTGTCGTCCAAGGTGTAGACCCGCTGCGGGCAGATTTTGGCGAAGCCTCCAGCAGCCTGCGCACCCGGCTTGGAATTCATTTTTCCAATGGCGAGCTGCCCGACAAGTTGAAGCTCAAATTTTCGCTGCCATTTGCCGAGGATGAGCTGTACCTGCCGCGCACGCATCCCTTTGTCGAATCCCTCGCCAATCATGTCCTGGAAACGGCGCTGGATCCCCTATCCGGAGACGCGGGCGCTCAGAATGAGCGACGCTACCCAGCCGCCCGGCGCTGCGGGGCAATCCGCACCTCAGCCGTGAGCCGGCGGACAACCCTGCTGGTGGCGCGCTTTCGCTATCATATCACCCGGCGCCGGCAAACCTCCAGGGGCGAAATGACGTTGAGCCAGGCTGCCTTTGACCCATCCCAGGCGATTCTGGCGGAAGAGTGCCTGGGATTGGCTTTTGCCGGAGCGCCGGAGAACGCTGAATGGCTGAGCCCGGAGCAGGCTGAGCGCCTGCTGCAGGCTTCGCCGGATGCCAACATTGCCCCAGAGCAAGCCAGCAGCTTTATCCGCAGGGTGGTGGAGGGTATGGAACAACTGCGACCCCGGCTGGAGCAGACAGCAGCCCAGCGCGCTGGCGAGCTGCTGCAAGCGCACCAACGCGTGCGCCAGGCGGCGCGCCAGCGCGGGGTTCACACCCAGGTGGAACCGCAACTGCCGATGGACATTTTGGGTATTTACGTCTTCTTGCCTGTTTGATCCTTCGAAGGGATGACCGCCCCATGGAAACCCGCACCCGCAACGTTTTTGACTTCATCCACACCGAAGGCGCATTGCTGCCCACCAACCTGCTGCAGCGCATCCTGGCGGGCGATAAATCCCTGCCCGGATTGGACGCCGATAGCTACCACCTGCTGCCCGGCGAGAACCTCCGCGAGGTCGTCACCAGCGCCTGGAAGCGCATGAACTTAGCCTGGGACCATTTCAAGGCGGCGCGCCGTAAGCTGCCCCCCGGCGACCCCGGCACCACCGTCACCCGCGAGCGCTGGCTGCTGCCGCTCTTCGAAGCGTTGGGGTATGGTCGCCTGAGGGCAGGCGCCGGAGCGATCGAGATCGAGGGGAAATCTTACCCCATTTCCCACCCGCTTGGCAACTTACCCATCCACTTGGTTGGCTGCAACGTGGACCTGGACAAGCGCAGCGCCGGGGTGGCTGGGGCGGCGCGCTCCAGCCCGCACAGCCTGGTGCAGGAGCTGCTCAACCGCCACCAGGATGTGCTGTGGGGGTTTGTCTCTAACGGACTGCGCCTGAGGATTCTGCGGGATAACGCCAGCCTGACCCGCCAGGCTTATCTGGAATTCGACCTGGAGGGCATGTTCGAAGGTCAGGGGTACAGCGATTTTCTCCTGCTCTGGCTGCTGTGCCACGCCTCGCGCTGCGAAGCCGATTCTCCGGCGGAGTTCTGGCTGGAGAAATGGTCGCAGGCTGCCCAGGAACAGGGCGTGCGCGCGCTGGACGATCTGCGCAAGGGAGTCGAGGAGGCGATCCGCATCCTGGGCAGCGGCTTTTTGGCTCATCCTGCGAACACTAAGCTGAGGCTGCGACTGCAAAGCGGGGAGCTAGACAGGCAGGAGTATTACCGCCAATTGCTGCGCCTGGCATATCGGCTGATCTTCTTGTTCACCGCCGAAGACCGCGACCTGCTGCTGCACCCAGATGCCGACCCGGCAGCCAAACAGACCTACCGCGACTATTATTCGACCGCCCGCCTGCGCCGCCTGGCGCGACGGCAGCGCGGCTCCCGGCATGGGGATTTGTGGCAAGGGCTGAAGGTGGTGACGGATCTCCTTGGGGGCAAGCCGCCGGCGAATAGCGAGTTGCAAATGGCGAATGGCGAACCGCTCGCTGCTCGCTGTTCACCGCTCGGTCTCCCCGTGCTTGGCGGCTTCCTCTTCTCGCCCCAAGCCATCCCAGATTTGGAAGATGCGCAGCTCGAAAACGGCGCGCTGCTCGAAGCCGTCCGGCGGCTGGCTTTCACGGTCGAAAACCGCACGCGACGGGTTGTGGACTACAAGAACCTGGGACCCGAAGAGCTGGGCAGCGTGTACGAATCCCTGCTGGAGCTGCATCCCAGGATCAACACCGAGGCAGCCACGTTTGATTTGCAGGTGACGGCTGGCAGCGAGCGCAAATCAACCGGCAGCTACTACACGCCCGCCAGCCTGATTCAGGCGTTGCTCGATTCGGCGCTCGAGCCGGTGATCGAAGATGCGTTGAGCAGGGGCAGGCGATTAGCGAGCGGTGAATTGCGAATAGTGAATGGCGAATGGCAAATTGAAGGAGAAGCGCTCAATGACAGGGAAGCGAACTGGGTTAATACAGTCTTATCAGGACTTGGAAGTGTGGCAGCGGGGGATGACGTTCGCCGAGCAAGTGTACAATCTGACCAAGGAATTCCCTCGGGAGGAGATGTTCGGGTTGACGAATCAAATGCGCCGGGCAGCCGCCTCGATTCCAGCCAACCTCGCCGAGGGGTGGGGACGCTCGACGACGAAGGAATTTCAGCATTTTCTGAACATCGCCCTGGGCAGCCTGCGCGAGCTGGAGACGCACCTTCTCTTGAGCCAACGGATAAGTCTCAGCACAGAAACGCAAATCAAGCCGCTGTTGGAGATCATGACGATACTGGGGAAACAGATCGTGACGCTACAACGCAATTTGGCGAGGAGGGGATAATAGCGAATGGCGGCGGGCGAATGGCGAATGGGTATGTAGCGAATGGCGAATTGTCAATGGCGAATGGTGAAGCACAACTCGCAGCTCGCTACTCGCGATTTACCGCTCTTCCACTCGCCGCTCGCTACTCACTACTCGCCGAGCGCTCTTTGCTCGATCTAAAGGTCTGCGACCCCGCCTGCGGCTCGGGACACTTCTTGATCGCCGCGGCGCACCGCATCGCCAACCGCCTGGCGCGCCTGCGCTCGGGCGAGGAGGAGCCTGCCCCGCTGGCGCTGCGCCGCGCCCTGCGCGAGGTGATCGCCCACTGCATCTATGGCGTGGACCTCAACCCGATGGCGGTCGAGCTGTGCAAGGTGAACCTGTGGCTGGAGTCGCTCGAGCCGGGCAAGCCGCTCTCCTTCCTGGATGCGCATATCAAGCGCGGCAACAGCCTGGTGGGGGTGGGACCGGGGATGAACCTGAATGACCTTGAAGTTCCTGATGAGGCTTTCAATCCGGTCACCGGCGACCACAAACCGACCGCCGCCCTGCTCAAGAAGCGCAACAAACAGGAACGCGCCGGGCAGGAAAGCCTGTTCGTGACCGTGCTTAAAACCAAAGCGGATCTGGAGCGCTGGCTGGCGGAGCGGGCGCGCGCCGTGGAAGCCATGCCCGAGGAGACGGCGGCTGAGGTGCAGGCGAAAGCCGAGGCGTACCGGCAGGTGAACGAGTCTGCCGAGTACCGCCGCCGGCGCCAGGTCGCCGACCTGTGGACGGCGGCTTTCTTCTGGAAGATCGAGGAACCCCAGAGCGCTGCCTATGAGATTGCAGCCCCCACCCACGGGCAACTGCGCCGCCTGCGCCAGGGGAGCGCCCTGCAGCCCGGCTTGCTGGAGGCGGTGGAAAGGCTGAGCCAATCGCAGGGCTTCTTCCACTGGTCGCTGGAATTCCCGGAAGTGTTTATGGCGAGCAGCGAGCAGCGAATGGCGAATGGGGAAAGCCCCCTCGCCGCTCGCCAAGCTTCAATCGCCTCCGCCGGTTTCGACTGCGTGCTGGGCAACCCGCCCTGGGAGCGCATCAAATTACAGGAGGAAGAGTTCTTCGCCGCCCGCGACCCCGAGATTGCCGCCGCGCCCAACAAAGCCGCCCGTGAGAGGATGATTAAGCAATTGCGCCAGACCAACCCGGCGCTGGCGCAGGACTTTGAAGACGCCAAGCACGCCGCCGAATGCAACAGCAAGTTCGTGCGCAAAGCGCAGCGCTACCCGCTGACCGCGGTGGGCGACGTGAACACCTATGCGTTGTTTGCCGAGCATTTCCGCGCCTTGATGAGCGCCCGCGGCAGGGCGGGGATCATCCTGCCCACCGGCATCGCCACCGACGACACCACCAAAGACTTCTTCGGCGACCTGGTGGAGAAAAGAGCCATTGCCAGCCTGTACGACTTCGAGAACCGCGAAGCCATTTTCCCTGGCGTGCACCGCAGCTATAAATTCTGCCTGCTGACGCTATGCGGCGCGCCGGTGGAGCGGGCGCAGTTCGTCTTCTTTGCCACGCGGGTGGAGCACCTGCGCGACGAACGCCGCCGCTTCAGCCTCGACCCGGCGGAGATCGCCCTGTTCAACCCCAACACCCGCACCATGCCGGTCTTCCGCACTCGCGCCGACGCCGAGCTGACCCGCGCCATCTACCAGCGCGTGCCGGTGCTGGTGAATGAACGCACGGGCGAGAACCCGTGGGGGGTGAGTTTCTTGCGCATGTTCGATATGTCCAACGACAGCCATCTGTTTGTCAGCGAGCCGCGCCCGGGGTATGTGCGGTTGTATGAGGCGAAGATGTTCTGGCACTACGATCACCGCTGGGGCACGTTTGAGGGGGATGAAATCCGGGAAGTGAGTTTAGAGGAGAAACAAAATCCGCGTTTTTTTGCCAGACCGAGGTATTGGGTGCCTGCAAAAGAAGTAGATCAAAGATTAGGTGAATACTCCTATAAATGGTTAATAGGTTTTCGAGACGTAACCAATATAACAAACGAAAGAACTGCAATATTTACAATTATTCCGAGGACAGGAGCAGGACATACAGCTCCAATAATACATGTAAATAAATCGATTCGATCTTTGGTTTGCTCAATATGTTGTTTCAACTCCATTGCTCTCGATTATTTTATTCGCCAAAAAGTTGGCGGAATGCACTTAACTTACAACTATCTACGTCAATTTCCATTTCTACCCCCAACCACCTATTCACAGACCAATATTGATTTCATAGTCTCCCGTGTATTGGAATTGGTCTATACCGCCTACGATTTGCAACCCTTTGCGCAAGACATCCTAGACGAAATCGGCGCGGAACAATGGAACGCCTGGTTCCCCCACAACCCGCTCGCCGCTCGCCACTCGCCGCCCGCCCCTTTCCCCTGGGATGAAGCCCGCCGCGCTCTGCTGCGCGCCGAGCTGGACGCCTACTACGCCAATCTCTACGGTCTCACCCGCAAGCAACTGCGCTACATCCTCGACCCCGCCGACCTGACCCGGCGCGAGCTGGAAGACATCCTCGACCCGTGGGAAGAGGTCGGCGATCCGCTCGATCCCGCCGGCTACGCCGAACGCTGCGCCCAAAGCGACTTCCCCGGCGAAACCTTCCGCGTCTTGAGGGAAAAAGAAATCCGCCAATACGGCGAATACCGCACGCGCCGTCTGGTGCTGGAGGCGTGGGAGCGGTTAGAGGCGAATGGCGAATGGCGAGTGGCAAACAGTAAACCATTCGCTATTCGCCACTCACCACTTACCGAGGACGAACCACTCGCCGCGGACAAGCCGCCGCCCGCCGATTTTGGGTTGTACAAATGCGAGGCGTGTGGGAAGATGGTGATGGGGTTTGATCGGGAGAGCCATATTCACGAGGCGCATCAGGGGAAAAAGGTGGAGTGGAAGAGGGTGAGATGATGCAAATGAGGTCAGGGATGCGGGTGAGATTGAACGAGGTGGTGGCAAAAAAGGATGGGATCTCATGACTAATCAGGTGCAACTTCAACCCGGAATTTATACAAACATTTTCCCTGTCATATTACCAACTGAACCTGTAAAGGTTATGATAGCTGAGAGAGAGAAATATCCGGATTTACGGGCCCTGCGGAATGAATTAGCAGAAACCGGAAGTCAGGTAAGTGTGTACGCTGCGGGAAAGTGTGTGTATGGTTATGGGCAACAGGCAAGCAAACTTGCATCTAAAGAATTTCACGAAGAGGACATTCTTCTGCAGGATCATCCTGCCCTTACTGCACGTTTAGTGATCGACGGACTCGTTGATGCTGCCAAACGAGCGGGGCTTACGCAACAATTTCTCAAGAGAAGAGCGAGGATCCTTCGACCAAATCCACATGGCGTGACCAGAAACGGGAAAGTAAAGGTTTTTTTGGGATATGACCTGAGGTGTGTCTATTATGAAGAGGTTCAGTCATTCGGATTGATCATCGATATTGCTTGGAATTTGATTGATGAAACTGGTCAACCGCTTAACACTCCTCAGCTAAAAGAAAGAGGTGTAATGAATGAGGTGACCGTCATTCAAGAGGAATACCTGCGCGGCACAACCCAATTCAATTTACAAATTTCGCAGATTCGAATGCAAAATTATCTATTGCCCTTTGTTCAGGAATTTAGTTCCTTTTCACTCCCTTGCGGGGGATCTGCCCAATTAGAGCCAGAGCCATTTCGGGTCATATTGGGAGGTCGACCATGAAATATTTCGCAGGCGAGCGCCTCCCTTTCCCTGCTTTGCGCTTTAATGCTTCTTCTGCGAGTATACGTGACTTCTATCCAAGGCGCGGAATTCAGAAACATGGACCATACGACGCCCTGAGTCTCGGGAAAGATAAAATCTCCTGTGTGTTAATTTACCCGAACAATCTCAAACACTTAAAGAAGATTGTAGCAGATGGAATGCTTTTAGGGAATGGATCGTTTGCGGGGTTTCAAAGGTGGTTCCGCCTTCCATTGGAAATTGTACACGAACGAAGTATGCCAGTAGAAACAAAGGAAGAGCTAGAGAAAATTCTTCCTGTATTAATACGAGATTATCACCCAGATATAACAATCTTGCTCACAGCCAGTCGCAATCCATCCCTTTATTCAACCGCAAAGGTATTGTTGCTGGGAAACGGAATTCCAAGCCAGTTTATAACTGCTGAAAAAATTGGGGGCCATAATCAAGCCCAATGGGTTTTAGAAAATATCGCTCTACAAATGTACGCTAAGATTGGTGGAACGCCATGGACAGTTGCGGCTTCCCAAAAACAAAAAAGCCTTGTAATCGGCATCAGTCGAGCGCAGGATTATCAGAGGAAAACGGTTGTGGGCTTTGTCACTCTGTTTACGAGTGATGGAGATTATCAATTCTTCTCCTCCGTTTCTCCACAACCCGTATATTGGGAGCAACAAGATGAATATCGCGATGCACTGATAAAGGTAATTGTGGGTGCATATCAGGAATATTCTCGTTACAATGGAAAGCCTGATGAGATAATCATTCATCTTTGTAAACGCCCCGGACGATATCGAGAAGTTGCTGCGGCAGCTAAAGCTATGCAACAACTGGGCGAAAATGTACCTTATGCACTCATCCATTTGAACAGTGACACCAATTATCGTCTCTTCGATACCGGTCATCCCACTTATGTGCCGCAACCAGGTATAAAAGTGTCTTTATCCCCTTCACGAGCCTTACTTTTTTTAGATGGGCGCGTTCAAGACTATAAAACAAGAGAGGAGGTTCGAAAGAAGCGAGGCGTCCCCGGTTTACTTGAGATTGTTTTAGATAACCGATCAACAACATCTACGAACGAGTTCCCGAGGCTGGTGCAACAAGTTTTCGAATTTTCGCGCGTTAATTGGCGCGGCTTCAATGCCCAGGCTATTCCTGTAACGCTCAACTATGCAAAACTCATTGCCAATCTGATTGTGGAAGTGGGTACCGATAATTGGAACCCCATTGCTAGCAATGTTTCTTTACGAGATAAGGCATGGTTTCTATAATTAATTTTTACCAATATCGAGAAGAAGTCAAGCAAGCGCTTCTTGCTATCAAAACAGAGTTGGAGAATGAATGGGATCCTACCATTGCTTCATGGATAGCTTATGCACTTGCCTCTTCTGGGGTAAAGAATAATCTGCCATTGTCCGATATCCTGAAGGGTTTTGAGATTTGGACTCAAGATTCCACAATTTGGGCGGTAAAAAGGAATTTAGCTCCTCTTGCTTTCTTCACTTGGTTGAAAAAGCAATATGATTTCCCAATAGACATGGGTTTCATCGAGAGAATCGTTCAAGAAGTTGAGACGATGGATTTAGATGATAAAATGTCTCCTCTGAGACGCGCTGATCAGATGTTCCTGCTTGCATTAGGCTTCTCTATTGCAGAGCATGAAAAAGGGAAAAAACTAATTTCACAAATTGCCGAATCGCAAATGAGAGGGACGCTGTCTCGACAGGCTTTGTATGCCGCTTCATTGCGAGAGTTAGGTTCCGAATCGCCATTCTTACCTGCGGAACCCCAAGATGCAGGTGACATTATTGCGCTTCTTTGGTGGCGGCTTAGGTATCTACCTGATCCAGACAAGAGCCAGATTTGGCAAGAGTTCGCTAACGTCAAAGATTCGATTTTATTACACAACTTGGATGAGTTTGATGCCAGGCGAATTCTCTCGCCATGGGAGATTGCTTTACTCTACGAGGCGCTTGTGATGGAGACGTCGCAACCCGACCCGTGTATGTTATTTGACTATTACCCATTACACCCTAGAATAAGAGGTATCGCAGAGACTGATTTCAAGCAAGGCAATTATTTTGGAGCAGTTTTTGAAGCTTGTAAGGTTCTTGAAGATTATTTGCGGAACTCAATAAGCTCCAAAAACATTGGTGTGACGCTGTCAAAGGAAACGCTTGGGGATCCTTGTGATGCAAAGCATTCTTCGCCAAAAGTCAAAATCAACGCGCTCGATCCAACCTCAACAGATTATGTATCTCAATTAGATGAACAAAAAGGTTACAGCTCAATAACGGTAGGTGCTTTTCAAGCATTTCGTAATCCGAAAGGTCATCAACCCAAAGATAAATCCTGGGTGGGGGTTGATCCTTATGAAGCTCTTGACCAATTGGTGATTATCAGTCACTTAATGAAGCGAATTGAAAAGGCTCTGCACTCATCTCCGTAGTGAGGATTATCTAAATGGCTACTTATCAACAAATCCAGAATTACGTAAAAGCAAAATACGGCTTCAAGCCCAAAACCTGTTGGATTGCCGATGTGAAAGAACAGGAAGGGTTGGAGGTTAAACGTGCCTGGAATCGTGCCGGCAGCGAACGTCAGGTGCCTTGTCCACCGGAGAAAATTAGAGCGATTCGCGATGCTTTGCGTTATTTTGGGATGATATGAGCAGAAAAATTCTATATGATAGTATGGAGGGGATAATGGCAATCCACCAGGAGATTTACGAGCGCCTAAAACAAGTGGCAAGAGCAGATGATTTGATCACATACAGTGAGATCGCCCCGCTAGCCGGACTAAACATGGAGAGCCAAGTCGATCGCAATAGAATAGGTGAAATTCTTGGCGAGATATCCACTTATGAACATGACCATAGCCGGCCGATGCTTTCTGCGATTGTTGTCCTAGCAGGGATAGGGCATCCAGGGGAAGGGTTTTATAATTAGGCCTGCCATCTCGGCCTTTATCACGGTCATGGTGAGTTTGCAGATATGGAATTCTTCGTCCAAGAAGTGAAGAAGGTGCATATCTATTGGCGAGGACATTGACTGTATTGATACTTATCAAATCATCCCGAGGGATTTTATGACATCTACATTGGATAGCCGTCGCAAATTGAACTCAGCAATGCGTGATGCGCGGATCAGGACGGTCATCGATCTGGAGCTGATCAAGAACGATGCGGAAGCCGATCTGTTGACTGCCCTTGTCAAAGCCTACAGCGATTCTGCAGCTGGGTTCTTTTACTATTCACCAGGAAGAGCCAGGAGCACAGAACACCCGCCGGATGCTGGAGGCGTGGGAGAAGTTGGTAACTACCACGAGCAAATTACCTGAAAGGTGATGTACGATGAACCCAGAATTCTCTGAACAACGCGAAATTCATGGCATTGCCCGCAACATCCGCGAATTGCTGGATGGCCAAAAATACTCGATTGACTATTACCAGCGCGAGTACAAATGGCAAACCAAACAGGTAGAAGAGTTGATTAACGACCTAGCGAATCGGTTTCTGGAAGACTACGAAGAGAATCATTCTCGCGAGGCCGTGGCAGGATATGGACATTACTTTCTTGGCTCCATCGTCATCAGCAACAAACACGGGCAAAAATTCATCATTGATGGCCAACAGCGGCTCACCACCCTCACCCTGCTCCTAATTTTCCTGCACCATCTTCAAAAAGAGCGAGGGGATCAAGTGGATGTCAAAGATATGATTTTCTCCACCAAATATGGCAAGCGCTCCTTCAACCTGGATGTGCCGGAGCGTCAGCGCGTGATGGAGGCTTTGTTTCAAGGAGAAGATTTTGACTCCGCCGGTCAGCCCGAATCGGTGCGCAACCTCCTAGCCCGCTACCGCGACATCGAAGCGCATTTTCCCGAAGACATCAAGGACGAGACTCTGCCCTACTTTATTGACTGGCTGACGGAAAACGTTCATTTGGTGGAGATTACCGCCTACAACGATGACGATGCTTACACCATTTTTGAGACCATGAACGACCGCGGTCTCTCGCTTACACCAACAGACATGCTCAAGGGCTATTTGCTGGCCAATATCACCGATGAAGAAAAACGCACCCACGCCGTCCAGACGTGGAAACAAATCCAGCAAGACCTGGCTGAACTGGGGAATGACGAATTGACAGACTTTCTTAAAGCCTGGCTGCGCAGCCAATACGCCAACTCCATCCGTGAACGTAAAAAACACGCCAAACCTCAAGATTTCGACCGTTTAGGTACAGAGTTTCACCGCTGGGTGCGTGACCATCACGCGGACATCGGGCTGAAAAAGAGCGACGACTTTTACCAGTTCATTGAACGCGACATGCGCTTCTACGCCCGCCAGTATAAGCGCTTACGGTTGGCGGCGCAGCAGTACAAGCCCCCCTTTGAAGACCTTTTCCACATTGCCCAACTGGGCTTTACCCTGCAATATGCCGTCATCCTAGCGCCGCTTCAACCCGGCGATGATGAACAGACCGCCGCGCAAAAAATCCGCATTGTTGCCGCCTACATTGAAAATTTGCTGGCGCGCCGCTTGTGGAACTGGCACAGCATCGCCTATTCCACCATGCAATATGCCATGTTCCTGGTAATCAAACAGGTACGCGGTAAATCTCCACAGGAATTGGCACAAATCCTTGTTCAACGTTTACAGGAAGAAGATGGTTTCAGCCAGAACGAACGTTTCAGCATGCACAAAATGAACCGCTATATGATTCACCGCTTACTGGCGCGCATGACGGATTTCATCGAACGCCAATCCGGCCTTCCTCCGCGCTACACCGAATACGTGGGCAATAATGGGATGCGTTATGAAGTGGAGCATATCTGGGCTGACCATTTTGATCAGCATCGTGATGAATTCGGTCACCCCGCCGATTTTCAGGAATACCGCAACCGCATTGGCGGCTTGCTGCTCCTTCCCAAATCATTCAATGCCAGTTACAGCGACCTCCCCTACGAGCAAAAGCGAGAACATTATCTAAAGCAGAATTTGCTCGCTCAATCTTTGCATCCCAAATGCTATGAGCGCAACCCTGGCTTTTCAAAATTCATCGAACGAAGCGGTTTGCCTTTCAAGCCCTATGACCACTTCAAGAAGGCCGATTTGGAAGAACGCCAGCGTCTTTATCTCCAATTGGCTGAAAGAACGTGGAACGTTGAGCGTCTCACTGACATTCTCGTCGAATCCGGCGACATCCCGTGACCATCTTTGCCTCCTGGAAAGAAGTGGCAGAGCCGCTCTACCTGCAAGGCTACGTTGCCCGCGTTGCCGCCAGCACCTTCTCCGGTGAAACCTTCCGCGTGCTGAAGGAAAAAGAAATCCGCCAGTATGGCGAATACCGCACGCGCCGGCTGGTGCTGGAGGCGTGGGAGCGGTTGGAGGCGAATGGCGAATGGCGAGTGGCAAACAGTAAACCATTCGCTATTCGCCACTCACCACTTACCGAGGACGAACCACTCGCCGCGGACCAGCCGCCGCCCGCCGATTTTGGGTTGTACAAATGCGAGGCGTGTGGGAAGATGGTGATGGGGTTTGATCGGGAGAGCCATATTCACGAGGTGCATCAGGGGAAAAAGGTGGAGTGGAAGAGGGTGAGATGATAAACAAAACGCCTGGTCCTAACGCAAACAGCTTTTCCATGACGGGTTGAATGAGGATTACCAAATGAGTAAAAGTAATTTCGATACCCTGTTTTCACGGGGTGATGCTGTTATCAATCTTATCCGCGAGGAACTGTTAGAACGGTTGCGGCGAATCGGAAGCGACTTGTGGGCTTCACAAATTGCAGATTGGCAAGACTTAGCAAAGGCTGAAGATTCAGTCCGCCGTGAGTATTCCGGTCGTTATTTATTCGAATTGCTCCAAAACGCAAACGATGCAATTGTGGATTGGCTAATCGAGAATTCATCCAAGTCCCAGCCTAATCACCAACGCGTGCGTTTGGAGCTTACGGAGTACGCATTATTAATCGCTAACGATGGACTCCCTTTTGGCGAAGATAATGTGCGCGCTTTATGCCGTCTTCACAAGACCACAAAAAGTGCCAGTAAACAAATCGGTCACAAAGGAATTGGCTTTAAGTCTGTTTTAGAGATAACTGATTCGCCTGAAGTCTATTCTGATCGGTATGCCTTTGGCTTTGATCGGAATGAGTTTACCGCGAAAGTACGAGGTATCCTCCATCAAGAACTCGACGAAGACACTTTCCCGATTTTACGAGCCCCGTTTATCCGACGCCTTAATCGGTTGCCCGAACAAGATAGGGAGAGGGTGGAATATCTACTAGATCAAGGTTTTGTAACTGTAATTCGCCTACCCTTGAAGGATGGTCTACAGCCAAAAGTAGAAACCAGAATGCGATCGGATTTGAAGCCAGAAGTATTACTATTTCTGGCCGGAATCGATCAATTAGAAATCCGTTACCCAACAGGGGAAGATATCGCTTATTGGCGCGATATCGAACGGATTAAAGGGGTAGAACATTCTTTTGATGTGATTCTCAGATCAGATGAAGGTGGCCAGGCGCATATCGATTCTCGTTGGCTGATGCTTGATCCAAAGGAAATCCAAATAACTAACAGAAGTGTTGTTGATGGATTGGGAGAAGCCTGGGAGGAAGTAAAAGCAGTACGTATCTGCGCCGCATTCCCTATTTCTCCAGATGGTTCATCAATACGCGGTGATTTAGTTCCACAGCCTTTTCATGTTTATTTTCGAACGGAGGAATATCCAAACCTTTGCTTTTTGATTAACGCTGACTTTTATTTAGAAGCAGCGCGAAAAGACATCCGCAGGAATGCTCTTAATGATCTTCTGGTTGAGGAGTTAGCCATTTATATTGCAAGTGATGGAGTCGAAGCTCTTAAAAAGCGTTTTCCTAAAGATCCAACGATTGTAGCCATTTTAGCCCCAAGCCAAAAGCCGGACCGCAAATTTGCCCGCCACTTTTACGATCAATACTTGGTAGCCTTAAGTTCCAGCAGTTTTGTGCCATTAGAAGGTGGACAGTATAAGAATCCTGCCGAGATACGGTTTCCTCCGACAGCAGCGGATAGTCAGCTATTTCGATACTTCTTTCCTCCTTCTCGACTTCGAGGAACCCAGAAATGGGCATTCCCGTTACAGGAAGTGGAAGATCAAGAAATGGAGCGTATCGCGAATGGGCGACCTTTTCTAGTTATGCCTGAACTAGGGGCTTCAATACTCACTATAGAAGACCTAGTTGAAGTTATCCGAGAAGGTCCATCAATACCTCCTACTGAGAATGGTAAATTGTTCCGTTTTCTAGCGGAGTGGTGGGACAATCTCATAGCCAAAGATAGAAACCAATTTATTAAGCATTTGAGCAATTGTCATATTATCCCGACACATAACGGATGGAAGAAAATTCCAGACTCACTAGTCTTCCAGGCCAATTTGCGACAAGAAGAAGACTTGCTGGTACCTAATGGTTTCGATTTTGAAATTATTCCCTTGGATGTGTATGGTGAAGAACGCACTTATCAGGGTCGACCAGCCAGTTTTCTCAAGGCTTTGGGTGTAACAGATTATGCGGCCCGTGAGATCTTACGACGTGCGATCTTACCAATTCTTAAATCGCCAGAACGCTTCGCCCAATTGCTACAGGAATATCCCAACTCAATTTATGAGGCTTACCAATTCTTGAAGTTATATTTTGATCAGGATCGGAGTACAACAGATATTCGAGATGATCTATACCGTGTACCTGTTCCAGCATACCGTCTCAATACTCCAGATAAATTGGAGTGGATAGCAGCTGGTGATGTTTACTTCTCCAATTTTTGGACGAAAAATGATGAACTTGAATTCTTGTTTAGTAAATTCGAAGATGTCCATTTTCTAGGGAATATTCCACAATTAGCAGAATTAAGCGATCCCGAGGAAAAACCAAGATGGTATGAATTCTTTTTCTGGTTAGGCGTTGAATATCGACCTAGAGTGATCGAACACGAAACTACATATTCCTACTACGATCTGAAAAACAATCATCCTTTCCATGATCGAAAATATTGGGGGGATTATCTAGCACAGATTTGCGATCAGTTTAAGTGTATAACTTGGGATCATCATGGTATGAGTCGGCAGATTCGTACCATGTACAGGCTAGATCATTTTGAAGAACTTACTGATGAGGGAGATATCCAAAAGCTCGGACAACTCTTTCAGATATTAGGCCGGAATTGGGATTATTACAGAAGTAAATTCTCAGTACAAATCGACTGTCGATATGTTAGTACTGGATGCGCTAGTGGGCGACTTCAATCATATCTTGGGTATTGTCTAAAGCATATCGAATGGATGCCGGTTGTTATCTGGGAACAAATAGCTGATACACCCATGCGACCGAGTGATCTATGGAATCTAGGAGAAGATGTACGTCCTGAGGTTCGGAAATTAGTTCCTTCTCTACCAGAAGAGTTGCATGATGATACCTTCCGTGGTATTAGGAGTGATTTACTCAAAACAGAATATCGTTTTGAGGATTACCTAGAGCTTTTACAGCAACTTCCACGACGTTATCCACTGCAAAGAGATGATTTAGATGAGGGAACACTCAAAAAGTGGCAGGAAGCTGTACGAGCGGTGTTCAATTGGATAGCACAGGCATTACAGAATAGTTTGGTAAGAATGGGCGATTCCAATTGGCCAGAGTGTCCTGAAGGTCTTCTGGTCATGGCATTTCAAGGAGATACGCCACTTTATGCTGCTGTGAATCAACCGAATTTAGTTTATCCAGACAACCCATTTATAAGCCGTGAATGGTATTCGGATTTGATCTTCTTGCGAATTGACGAAAGTTTGGTCAGTTTTCGCAATTGGTTGGGAATACCGAAGATCTCCGATAAGATCACAGCGGAGTTACTCCCAGCGGAAGAATTAGAGCTAAAAACAAGTCACCTAATTACCCGTTATAAGGATACTTTACCCTACTTCTTGTCGCTGGTCTGGCATCAAGATCGGTTCGACAGGATTCTCAGTCGTTTGCAACGGCTTGATATCCATGTTTTGAGCCAGTTGGTTATCAGGCAACAAGTAATAGATGCTGATATTCCAGCAAAAAATGTCCGTCAACCTGTGTACTTAATCCCGAGGGATGACCCAAATCCTCGTGGTGGCATGGCATTGAGAGCAGGAGATCTATATATTGCCAAAGAGGCGTGTGATAATCCAGACATCCTAGGTGGTCAAATTGCGGCATATATCGAAATTGAGCGGTTGAGCGATGCTTTTGTACTATTATATGAACGCAGAGAGCGTGAAGCTCGGATGAGATTCCTATTAAGTAAAGGTGCTGGACAAGAAGTACTTGATGATGTTTATCGACAACTAGCAATCGAAGTTGAAGAAGGTGTACTTTCACCAGAGTATGAGGCTTTGGAAGAAGCATTCCGACATAAAGAAACTGTGGTTTTAAGCCTGCCGGGAGGTTCTCCATCTACCTATGCCTCACCTAATGAACAACCAAAACAACCTGAGGACTTTGACGAAGAGTCTAATAAGGGTGAGCAATCTGAACCCCCAAAACCTGAATACCCAGAATTGGACTTGGCTGGTGAGATTGGTTTATTGACTTACGAACCCGGATCTCATTCAGCTCCGTCAGACCCAACCACAGGCAGCCGTAGACTGGGTCTTGGCGGAGGTGGCGGAAAATTTCGTCGCTTATCAGAGGTGGTTAAAGAAACACTTGGGAAACGGGGTGAGCAATGGGCTTATGTGGCTGAAAGACAAAGACTGATGTCGCTCGGATTAGATCCAGATGCATTAGAGAGAGAAGGGAGACTTGCTTGGGTTTCCAGGCAGAATAAGTACGCGAATCATGATATTAAATCTATCGACCGAACTGAACACGGCTTTGAGGATATCTATATTGAAGTTAAATCTTCGATAGGAGATCAACCCAGCGTTGAATGGTCGATTGGAGAGTTTCACCTAGCAGCCTCAGCAGGCAATCGCTATTGGATTTATTGGGTTGCTCATGTGGATCGCCAACGCCCCGATTCGCCAGTGCGCTACCAAAACCCTGTCCAACTTTGGCGGAATGAAGAGATCAAATTGGAATTCCGACAATTGGAAATTGTCCTGCCGGATTTATCAGGAGATACCTAAGGATATTTTCCTTCTACTTGCCTTATGTCTCAATCATTCCAACCGCGTCCTCCAAATCCTCTTCCCCCGGTGTCGTGTAGATCCGAGTTGTGTTCAAGTTGCTGTGCCCAAGCAACGTCTCAACCTTTCCCAGGGATACCCCTGCGTCGATCAGGGCTTTTGCAAAACTGTGTCGCAGAGTATGCGGAGTGGCGTTCTTTAGCCCAGCTTTCTTCGCAAATCGCTGAACAGCGCGTTGAATCGTCTTGCTCTGCACCCCTTCATTGCGTTGTCCGAGAAAGAGCTCATCGCTATCCACATCTGGCCTCACTCGCAAATAGTCAATAATTGCCTTGCGGGCTTTTGAGTTCAGCGGGACCTCCCGCCTCTTCGTCCCTTTCCCCTCCCGAACGGTTACGCTCCCCTTTCTATCGTCTAAGGTAATATCGCCCATCCGCAACTGGATAATTTCGCCCACCCGCAGACCGGCAAACAAGATCAGCTTGACAATTGCTGCATCCCGAAGATACATCAACCGCAGACGCGGGTAGCGGCGTATGGCATCTTCAACTTCCTTATCAACCGCCCTTAATAAGGCTGCCCGTTGCTTCTTGTCCAGCCACTTGGGAGCCAGTGCAGTTTCCTTCACTGCTTTCACCCCTTGCACAGGATTGCGCGAGTTTCTGACATATCCCGCCTGATCAAGCCAGTGAGCATAGGAAGCCAGGGCAGCCAGCCGGCGATTGATCGTCTTGGGTTTGGCAGTCTGATCGAGAAGATACTGCTTATAGCTGCGTACGGCTTCGTTCGTCAGAGCATCAGGTGCTAAGGTTTCCCCATAATGACCCTCGTACCACTGAGAGAATAATCGTACATCACCCAAATATCCTGTGATCGTCACCGGCGAGCGATCCTCGGCTAACAAATATGCCTGGAATTCGTCCAGATGCAGTGTGTCTGTCATATTTCCATCTCCATCTTGTTTTTTTGCCCTTACAAGGGTGGTTTTTCGCTTTATGATCAAAGATAGCCACCCCTAACAATTCGTGGCTCCTGGGTCTTCCTGGTGGTTCATAGGACGCCCTAAGATTTTCTGGGTCTTCTCCATTAGGACGCCCTAATAGGATGCCCTAGTGGGACGCCCTATAAATCGCCTTAGGACGCCCTACACAATCAACATTTCAAGATTTCCGCGACACTTCATCTGCCCGGCGTTTCAGGTCCAGGTTGCATTCGAACTTGGGACAACCGGAGGCGGTCTTGTAGCCCCACAGGCTGATCGCCTGGCTCTCAAGCTGGTTTACCGGTTCATAGAGCAGGAAAGCCACCAATTGGCTGATCGGCACGCCCTCCTTCCTTGCCAGATGCTCCAGGCGCTTCTTCAAATCCACTGGGAGGTCAAGGTTGATCCGGTTGGGTTTGCGCTTTTCAGCGCGCTCGCGCTCTTTCTTCTTACGGGATCGTTCGGTTCGAGGCAGGCGTGCTTCATCCTGGCGGCGTTGTCCCCGGCCAAGCAACGACTCAACAGCCGGATCGACGCCGGGTAATTCTTCAAAACTGGTTAACCCTTTTGTGTTCCTGTTCATAGCCATTCCTTTACTCGTTCCAGGACCTGTAGATATCCTCCCACCCGCCTGTTGCCCTGTTCGTAACCATTCAAGGCTCTGGCATTCGGAGCGTAGTCCCACAGCGTCTTCCCGTAGCGAGTCGCCACACGGCATTGGGTATCCTGTGGGATAGGCGGCAGCACAAGCTTGCCAAAGGTTTGTGCCAGATGGATCAACTGCTCATGGCTTTCCAAAGTAACCCGTTCGTAGAAAGTGGGCAGGATGCCAGCCAGCTGGCAGCGGCTAATGCGCTTCAATGCAGCAAGCGTTTGCAAGGCATCGCGCACACCGTTCACCGCCAGCTTGTCGAGTCGGGTGGGGATGAGCAGATAGTCAGCGGCGACCAGTGCAGCGAAGTGCAGTAAGTCAGCGGAAGGAGCGCAGTCCAGCAAGATCACATCATACGGCACTCCTTCCAGCGCATCTGCCAGGACGTACTCACGCATTGTCACGCCTGCCAGGGTTTGCTTCAAGGCGGTGGTGCTCTTATCAGAGCGGATGACATCCAGATGATCTATCCCGCTTGAGGTGATCACTTGTTCAAGTGGAAAGCGTAGATCAGGTGAAAGCAGCCGCCGAAGGTCGTCGCTGTGGGGTAAGCCCAGGCTGTCAGCGACATTCCCCTGGGTATCCAGGTCGATTAGCAAAACATGGTAGCCATTCCTGGCTAATCCGGAGGCCAGAGTGACAGCGGTGGTCGTTTTCCCCACGCCGCCTTTTTGATTCAAGATCGCCATAGTCGTATGCATTTTCTTACTCCTCACCAGCTTGATTCGCTTGATGCAGTTTGACCGCTTTGACTGTTTGACAGGAATTCGAGCAATTTTGGGGTGATAAAGCGGGCGTTCTGGCGCGCCGGATCCTGGCGCAGCCAGCCGCGCAGCTCCCATCTCTCCACGAGCGAACGCGCCCCCCGTTCTGGCATTCCCCATGAGACAAGCAGCGGGATAGACATCTTGCCCTCTGCTTTGTTCAAAGCGCGCTCCACCAATTCCTGCTCTTGACGGTTAAGCACAGCCCTTGGGCTAATCTGCCCGAATATGCGCTTATCCAGGTAGAAGGTCTGCACCAATCCCCAACGGTCGGTGCATGCCAGTCCAGGGCGACTCTCCGGAATACGCACCGCTTCCGGGCAGCCCATCGCACGGGCAGCTTCCAGGCTGCGCACCCGGAAGCAGACTGCGGCGCTCACCTGGTCACGCACCTGTCCAACCACTTGCTTGGTGAAATCCTGGGCGGCAAACACCAGGTGGACGCCGAATTTACGACCGCGCCAGCCTAACTCTGCGACCCGATTAGCAAAACTGCTCTTCGGACCACCCAGGGATGTCATCAAAGCGCTGAACTCATCAAGTACTACCAGTAGTCGAGGAAGCGGGTCACCCCCTTGACGGACGATTGTCCGGTTATACTCATCCAGACTTTCTGGATATCCTTCCATTTGCATGTACAACCCCGCCCGATGGTCGCACTCGCCGAGGGCACGCTCGACCGCCGCTTGAGCTGATTGCGGCATGGTTGCGATTGGAGTCAACAATGCTGGGTGATTGGTCAGCATCGGGAAGGTGGCGCTGTCCAGATCAACCAATAGAAGCTGAGCGCTTTCGGCAAGTGCCTGGTAAGCCAGTAAACGTAGAAATACTGACTTCCCGGAGCCGGTCTTTCCAGCCACTAGCAGGTGCCCAAACTTCGACCAGGGTTGACTTATCGTCTCACCGCTGTGGTTGACGCCTAATTGCACCCAGCCATCTGCCACTCCGGGGAATGGAATAACCTTTGGCAGTCGGGGCAGCGGTGAGAGCGGGATGGCATAACGCAGCCCATTGGAGTTAGAGAGGAAAACAGGCAGCCCTTGCAAATCGGTGCTCAGGTGATGCAGCAGTTCGGGAGTGGTATAGGCTTCCAGCCGCCTGATACGGGGAAGATCCAGAATAGCAAAGAGCAGCACCATGCCCTGGGTCGAGGTGAGCAAAAATTCAGCAAACGCCGCTTCCAGGCCGCGCTGTTGCAGCACCTGTGGTAGCCGCTTTGCAACGATCTGCGCCTGGAGCTGGTAACGCCTGGAAATGAAGTTGCTGGTTTCAAACGTCATCGTCTTCTCCTTCCTGAAGAGCCTTCTGCTGGATACGCGGCAGCACATCTGAGATCCAATCCTTGACTTCGTCGGGCTCCACTACCCGGACATTGCCTAATAGCGGATTTGAAGGAGGTTGTGTCTGGGCGGGTAAAGCGCGCCTGCGCGGAGGCTGACCGGGAAGACCACGGCTGACGAGATCGACAGCCTGGTCACGCGCTTTCACCTGTGATTGCAGATCGGGAGCAGCCAGTAACGGAGCTTCCGGTTGTCCACTCTTTCCGATTGATACTGCTGCACTGAAGAACAAATCCGGATCGATCACATTTCGCCGGCCACATTATCAAGCGTGGCTTGTGTGTCTGAGAGGGGGCGTACAAAGAATTTCATGATCTGCTCCCTTACCAAATTCCAGGAACAAGTCGAAAACGAACTTGTTTGACATATTCGACATATCCGTTAAGTTCTTTTTGAAGCGTTCTGTCTTCCAGCGCGGTGCGGATGACAAATGCAAGGATCGTGAGCAAGGCAGGGATGAACGCCCACCATGAGCCGAACAGCAATGGTTGACCGATACAGCCGATCACGTTGCCCAAATATCCAGGATGGCGGACGAGGCGATAGGGTCCGTGTTGTGCGACCTGATGGTTCACTTGTATCCGCACGCTTTCGGAGAAGAAAGGGTTGGATGCCATTGTCCAGAGGAAGAATATCCAACCAAGGATGGAAAGAAGAACGCCTGCGACATGCCAGCCGATGGAGATCGTCCCCGTCCAGCCCCAGCGTTCATCCAATCCTGCGACGATCATGATGGCCACGAAAGCCAGGCTTGCAAAGCTTGCCAGCCAGATGTCCCAGCGTTTCGCGCCAGGCTGGCGCAACCCCCCGGCGCGGTCGGCTAGTAATGCAGGGTTGATGGGGACGAGAACAATCACGTGGGCGGTTATTGCAACAGCAAGCACAACGATGTACACCCAACCCCACACCCAATTCCATTTCCCCGCGGCGAGCAACAACAGGGCGGCAAAACCGATCGCTCCGAGGAACACGCCGCGCATCCAGGAAATGATCTTGCGCTTGATTTCGGGGGTGAGATGATAGGTTGTCATATCTATATTTCCTTTTACAACGCCTTTGGTAAGGCATCAAGTGTGTTTTGTTCTTCAATCCAACTCAGATTCAAGATCAAGACTGTGCACAAAATCAGCGCGCCCGCGAGATGGGGGAAATTCGGATGGAGGTCGAAGATGATGTCCGCGAAGATCGGTCCCACCACGCGCCCGAGGCTGCCGAAGGAGTTGCTCAGCCCCATCGACGCGCCCTGCCCGACGGTGGTGCGCTTGGATGTGAGCGAGTGGATGGACGGACGCAGGAAGGTGATCGCGAAGGTGAAGATGCCAGCGCCAGCGCATGGTGGTAGTCGTGTGAACGCCTCCTGTAGAGGAAACGGCTACCCCATTTTTATTGTCTTTAAAAATCAGACCCCTTTCGGGTTTATCCAGCGCCAGCCATGGCGGTGCCGATGGCTCGCAACAGAATCCCAACTAGGAATAAGAGCGCCAGCCCGTAGATCAGCGTTTCCCTCCGTTCCTGTTTGCCTCTGGTGAAGGAGTAGACCGCTGGGATGGTCAATGCGGCGACGATTCCATAAAGCAAGTGGATCGAACGCCCAGGCCGTTCCCCGATGATCCATAGGTACATACCCAAAGCCCCCTGAACGAAGATCAAGATCTCGCCGATAATTATGGCGCCCCAATAGTTGCTGCTCACCCCCTGTTTGCGAATGAAGCGCCAGAGGCTCCAAATCGCCATCAAGCCCACATAAAGCAACGCCGTGTTTGCCAGTCGTGCGTGGATGTCGGCGAGTGACATATGTACCTCCTGTTTATAGAAGATGACCTCGGTTGGGCTGGATAATCCATCATACCACGCCCAACGTAGCGCGCCAGCCTGTTTAAGAACGATTGAGGCGCCGCCACAGATCGGGCGGGTGATCAACGGATCACCCGTTTGAGCGAAACAAAATCATACCAAAAGTTTTACGGGGTGTATGCCGCGCTATGGCTTTTTTGGTAAACTCTCAACTGTGTGACATTAATCACCTGAATTGTCTTGTTTATTGCGGGCGCTAGTGATACAATTCCCAAAGTTGCCCAATTTTGTGTAATATATCCGATTAGGAGTGACGGGGTATGAGCAATTCACCTGAACAGGCAACCCAAAAGCGCGTTCCGGTCAACCGCCGTGAATTTCTCAACCTGGCATGGCTGGCGTCGCTGGGTTTCTTCACCCTGAATATTGCCGGGGTGACGTACCTGTTTTCAATGCCGCGTTTTAAGGAAGGCGAATTCGGGGGTGTGGTCAATGCTGGCTCTGTTTCGGAGTTGCCCGCACCTGGTTCCGCGCCGTTGAATTTGCCGGTTGCCAAGACCTGGCTCTCCAATACCGAGGCGGGTGTGGTGGCTTTGTACAAGGTATGTACGCACCTCGGCTGCCTGTATAACTGGAACAACCAGCAGCAAAAGTTCATTTGTCCTTGCCATGGTTCCCAATTCGAAGCGGACGGCAGCTACATCAAGGGACCGGCGCCGCGCTCGCTGGATCGCTTCGTTGTGCGGGCGATAGACCCGAACACCGGCGAGGTGCTCGCCGAAGCTGTGGATAGCCCGTTGCCTTTAGAGAATATCCCCGCCAATGCCATTATTCAAATCGACACTGGCAAGAAAGTTACAGGCGTAACGCATACCTGAAGCGGGCAATTCTTCTGAGCTTTCCTTGCAGACCGGGGAGGTTGCATGCTGAAATCCTTGAATTTTAACGACTTGCGCCAGAAAGCTGTTCGCGCAATTGACAACCGGGTGCGGATCATCACTGCCGGCCTGGGTCTGGACGAGTTGCGCGCCGTAATGCGCGGCGATCCACCTACGGAAAAACCCAATCCTCGCTATCGCGTCCATACCACCAGTTTTCTTTTCCACATCCGGCCGCGTTATTACGAGAAGGGCAGCACCATCTTCACCCATACTTTCCGATTGGGGTTCTTCACCTCTTTCTTCTTCTTTGTGGAGCTGATCACTGGCTTAATCTTGATGATTTACTATACCCCTTCGCCAGAAGCTGCTTACCAATCCATCCTGGAGCTGGAGAGCAACGTTTTCTTCGGCAAACTGCTGCGTGATATGCACCGCCTGGGTGCCGAGGCGATGGTGATCTTCACCGCGCTGCACATGCTGCGCACGTATCTGACCGGCAGCTATAAGAAAGAGCGCTCATTCACCTGGTTTACAGGTGTGATATTGCTGGGGATTACGCTCGGTTTGAGCTTCAGCGGTTATCTTCTGCCCTGGGATCAACTGGCTTACTGGGCTGTGACTATCGGCACCAGCATGGCGGAGGCGGCTCCGCTGTTGGGTCAGCAACTCAACCTGCTCCTGCGCGGCGCGCCGGATATCGGCGCGGGAGGGCTGCTGCGCTTTTACCTGGCGCATGTGGTGTTGCTGCCTTTGGGGGCAATCCTGGTCATCAGCATCCATTACTATAAAGTCTCGCGGGAGCATGGCATCTCACTGCCGGCGCGTTTCGAGGAGGGGAACGTCCCGCCGGAGGTCAAGAAGAACGCCAAGAGCCGGGTAGACTTTATCCCCGATTTATTGACCCATGAGGTGTTCTTGACTACCCTCGGGTTGCTGGCGCTGCTCGTGGCAATCATCAGCTTTGGCTACAGCGCTCCCCTTGAGCATCACGCCAATCCCCAACAGACGCCTCTGGACACCAAAGCGCCCTGGTACTTTTGGTGGTTGCAGGGGATGCTTAAACTGGGCGATAAGACGCTGATGGGGATCATCTTGCCCACGATAATCGTGTTGCTGTTGATCGCTGTGCCATATCTCGATCGCAACCCCCATCGCAGCCTGTTCAAACGCCCGATTGCGGTCAGCCTGGGATTGTTGTCGGTGATGACCCTGGTGGTTTTGAGCTACATGGGTCTGCCAGTTTACGGTATTGAAACCCCTGCAGCCACGCGCATCATCCAGGACATCGCCCCGGAAGAAGGTCAAGGACCCTTATATGAAATCCCCTTTGACCAGTTGCAACCTGGCGTGTATACCGTGAGCGAGACGCCGCCGGACGAATTGTGCCCAACGATTGATTTTGGCTGTCCGAAGTTGACGGAGGTCTTTCTCGAATTTAATAATCGCGTCATCGAGGCGGCGACTAACCCCAACCTCTCGGAGGAGCAGCGCCTGCCAAACCCCGAAGCGGTGATGGTCATCGAGGATTGGCAGCAGGATTTGCGTAAAGTGACCCTGCGCATTGCCTGGGATGACCCGAGAACCAATCAGCGCACCAGTTACGAAAAACTGGTTTTCATGCACCGCGATCACATTCGAGAGTAACTTTGCTGCTGCGAGAGGTTATAAGCTGTTATGTCGCGAACCAACCTTGAAATCTTACTGGGGATTGTTATGGTGCTTGTCGCTGGCGGTCTGTTAATCGCCTATGGACTGAACGAAAATCGGCGCATGGCAGAGTATGAAAAATCTCAACGCGCTCAGGCAATTGAAGTCGGCGCCAAGTTGTACGATACCAACTGTAAAGGTTGTCATGGTGTGCAGGGCGAGGGCGTCCCTGGGCTGTGCCCCCCGCTGAATGATAAATATTTCTTTACACAGCGGCTGAAAGAGGTAGGGTGGAGTGGCACCCAAGAGGATTACATCATCGCCACCGTCGCCTCTGGCAGGCTGGTCTCCACCCGTCCGGAGCTGTATCCAGGAGGCGCCAGCCCGGCGATGCCATCCTGGTCCGAGCGTTATGGCGGTCCCTTGCGCGATGACCAGATCCGCGATCTTGCTGCTTTCATCATGAACTGGGAGGCAACCGCGCCGCTCCGGGAGGTAACACCCACGTTAGCCGGACCGCCGGTTGGTACTGATATCTTCCAGACCCTGCCGGAGGGGAATCCCGCCTCGGGCGAGGCGCTGGCGACCAGCAACGGGTGCGTCGGATGCCATGTCTTGACCAACACCGGTCCCGCCTGGGCTGCTTCTGGGGGAGAGCCCGGCATCGGCGAGCGGGCTGCCACGCGCTTCCAGCAGGAGGACTACACCGGTCAGGCTACCACACCGGAGCAATACCTGCTCGAGTCGATCGTAAATCCAAGCGCATATCTCGTCCCGGGTTTCCAGGCAGTCATGCCCGCCAATTACGGCGCCACCCTTACCGCCCAGGACGCTGCTGATTTGATCGCTTATATGCTGACGATTAAGTGAGGCTGTGATGCGATTGGCGAATCGCTTATTGCCTGCGGTGGTTTTGTTCCTACTGGCGTTGCTGGCTCTTCCCAGCCTGACACAGGCTCAAACTCCTGCGCCGGAACAAGTGAAGCTTGGCGAAAGGTTGTACGTTGAAAACTGCGCCGTCTGTCACGGCATCGATGGACAGGGGCGGGTTGGGGCGAGGCTGTCCAAGGATTGGCCCTCCTTGCGTCCAGACCTGTTGGTGCGCTCAACTGTAGCCAACGGCATACCTGGCTCGCCCATGCCAGCCTGGAGCCAGGCGCAAGGCGGTCCGCTGACGGAAGAAGAGATTGACGCCATCGTTGCTTATATTCTCACCTGGCAGAGCGGCGGTCCCGTAGAGATACCCCCTACGCCCACTCCAATGCCACGACCGGCGTTCACTGCGATTCCCAACGTTGAAGGTGATCCAAACCGGGGTGCCGTGCTGTACGATCAAAACTGCGCCGTCTGTCACGGCAAAAATGGAGAAGGTCGGGTTGGCGCAAGGTTAGCCAAAGCCTGGCCAGCGATCCGCCCCGATCTGAGCGTCAAGGCGACTATCTCGAATGGCATACCGGGTTCTCCTATGCCAGCCTGGAGCCAGGAAAATGGAGGTCCCCTGCTTGAGGCGGAGATCAACGATCTGGTGGCTTTTTTGCTGGCTTTGGCGGAGAGCGGCGCTCAACCGGCACCCGCCACGCCAAGCCCCACCCCGACGTTCAGCCCATTTTTCTCTGGTTGGGGAGGTTTGTTCTTTGCTCTGGTTTTATTCGCTGTTATCGTCGCGGTCGCTCTCATCCTACAAGCCCGCCGTTCGGATTAGAAACCACGTCTCGCTGCAATCTCATACCTGACCGGTTTGCCTCAGGCGAATGCCGAGCATCTCCATACCTTGAAGCAACAAGCCCACCATTGCCAGGCTCAACCAGACGAAGATGAAAGTGAACAGGACAGCCAGAGCGGTCATGATTGTGGGAAGTTTGCGATCCAGTTGCTTAAGTCGCGCGCTCAGGTCAGAGGCAGTGGTTTGATACTGCACCAGTACAGATCGCGCGTTCTCCAGGCTTTTCTCAATATCATCTACGCCGGCGGCGATGGTAGTCACCTCTTGCTGAATGACTTCCACATTGGTGGTGGAGTTATCGATGCCGCCGCTCATCTTTTCGAAAGTTTGGGGTAAGCCATCCAGGCTCGCCGAAAGGTTCGCCAGACCTTCGTGCAGGGGAGTCTCCGGGTTGTAAAGCTCCGGTGAGACGAAAGGCAGGCTGGAGATCGCCCTCAGCACTGTGTCGATGACGCGAGCGCCTTCCTCGGCGCTGTTCACCGCTGCCTGTGCCGAGGCAACTGTCACCGGCAGGATGCCTTCCATCATTCCCGCCAGCCCCTCCAGGATCGGCTTCGTATCTTCGAGGGTGTTTGCGGTGGTCTGTAAGGCATTCTGCAAGGCGCTCACGCTGCGGATGGAGGTATCTATTGCCTGAATGGCTATATCCAGCCCTCGTACGCTCTCATCCAGGACAGCGGTTAGCAGCCGCACGCTGGTCTGGGCGGCGGCTGTGACGGGATTTTTATACTTCCAGGTGAAAAAAACGCCGCCAATATTGAACAGAAGACCGGCAATGGCTGCAAAGATGAGGATAATGGCTAATATACGGTTGATGGTTTTCTTCATGACAAAATTGCCTCCCAGGTGTGCAGATGCTCGGAGCGCTCTGGTTATCTTGAAGACCCATTGTATCACCCTCGCCTCAGCCGATTCAGGCTGCGTTATAATTCCGTGGCATTCGGAATCACCCGGTATCCTCTCGTCTACTCTGCTTGTAAGGTTGTTGCAAAATGCATATTCTCGTTACCAATGATGATGGCGTCAACGCGCCCGGACTGTTGAGACTCGCACAGGAAATGCGCCACCTGGGGCAGGTTACAGTGCTGGCGCCGGATCACAACTGGTCGGCTTCCGGTCATGTCAAGACGCTGCACCGTCCCCTGCGGGTGAAGGAGGTGCAGCTTGCCGATGGCAGTCAGGCGCTGGCAAGCGACGGCGCGCCCTCCGACTGTGTAGCCTTGGCGTTGCTGGGGCTGTTGCCGCAGAAGGTTGACCTGGTGATCTCCGGTATTAACCCGAATGCCAACGTCGGTCACGACGTCACTTATTCCGGCACAGTGACCGCCGCCATGGAAGCCGCTATCTGGGGGATACCTGCCATCGCGGTCTCTTTGGATGCGCCTGAATATCATTCGGGGGCGCTGGATTTTGGTCCGGCTGCTCAGGTAGCCCATCGTGTGACCGAAGCCGTGCTGAAGAATGGACTGCCGAACGCGGTCTTACTCAATGTGAATGTACCCTACCTGCCGCTGGAGCAAATCCGCGGCTTCAAAGTGACGCGCCAAGGCTTGCGCGTCTATCGGGACTCCTTGGTTATGCGCCATGACCCCCGCGGTCGGCCTTACTACTGGATCGGCGGCGAGGCGCCCACCGGCGTACATGAAGAAGGCACAGATTTTGGCGCCCTGGTAGATGGGTATGTCTCCATCACCCCATTGCAACTCGACCTGACCGCCCACCGCATGTTGGAGTGGTTGAGCACATGGGAGTGGTGATGATGCGCCTGCTGTGGGTGCCAATCAGGTTAAATTTGGTTGCGTTGCTCTTGACAGATTGGAAAATCTGCATACAATCGGGCAGGATGAAACGCATCGAACGAGATATTCCGCAAAGATATCGCCCGGGAGCTCCGGCTCCAGCGGGCGTTTTTTTTCGAAAATAGAGCCGTCAAGGCTCTATTTTTTTGCCTTTTGCCAGGGGCAGCTACGGTGTATCGACTCCCTCTTGCGGCTGAACTGAATCAGGAGAGAAATGGCGAAATTTATTGTGGAGCCATCAGATGCTCAAATTGCCCGGACTGATTGACCCGCATGTTCATCTGCGCGAGCCCGGCGCGACCCATAAGGAGGACTGGGATTCGGGCACCGCGGCGGCGCTGGCGGGTGGATTTACGGGCGTTTTGGCGATGCCCAATACCCAGCCCCCGGTTGTAGACGCCTCCAGTTTGGAATTGGCTTTGGGAGCTGCGCGCGCTAAGGCGCGCTGCGACTACGCCCAGTATCTCGGCGCCGGCGCGGAAAACGCAGAAACGTTGCCATCTCTGGCGCAAAAGGCGGCTGGTTTGAAAATGTATCTGGATCAAACCTACGGGCAGCTGCGCCTGGAGACGATGCCCTTGTGGATGCAACACATAGCCAGTTGGCCGCGTCATTTGCCCATCGTCGCCCATGCTGAAGGTACCAGCCTGGCGGCGGTGATCCTGATCGCCGCCCTCTATGACCGGTCCGTGCATCTGGCGCATGTCTCTCGACGGGATGAGATCTTGTTGATCCGCGCCGCCAAACAGCGGGGCTGGAAGGTGACCTGTGAGGTCACGCCGCACCACCTGTTTCTCACTCAGGAGGACGTGTCGCACCTGAGCGCCGGCAGGAGCGAGGTCCGCCCTCGCCTGGGGACGGCGGCTGATCGTGACGCCTTGTGGGCGAATCTGAAGGTTATCGATTGTATCGCCAGCGACCACGCCCCTCACACTTTAGCCGAGAAAGACGGCGCTCAACCGCCGCCCGGCTTCCCGGGTCTGGAAACCGCCTTGCCGCTGCTGTTAGGCGCTGTGCAGGAGGGGCGACTTACCCTGGAGGAGCTGGTGGCCCGCATGTCGGACAACCCTCGCCGGATATTTCGTCTGCCGGCGCAAGCAGAGACGTGGATTGAAGTAGATGAAAAAGTCAGGTGGCAGGCGCGCGGCTCTGAACTGTACACGCGTTGCGCGTGGACGCCGTTTGAAGGCTGGCAGATGCGCGGCAAAGTCCGCCGGGTCGTGCTGCGAGGCAGGCTCGTATTCCAGGATGGTGAAGTTCTGGCGCAACCTGGGAGCGGTAGAAACTTTCGCCAGGATTGATGTTTGTTCATAGCGTGGACTGAATTCGATTCTCTATCTTGACAGGAGGAAGTAAAGATGGCTACCCATGTTCCACTAACGCGAGTAGAAAACCCTTATCTGCCGTTTGGCGATCATCGCGACGCTCCTTTCTACGGCAAAGATATCCTCTCGGTGAAGCAGTTTAGCCGTTCTGACCTTGAGTATATATTTGGCGTAGCACATGAAATGCGCGAAATGGTGCAGCGAGTGGGTACTTTCGATCTGCTCAAGGGCAAAATCCTGGCAAATCTCTTCTATGAACCATCCACGCGCACTTCCTCATCGTTTACCTCAGCCATGGAGCGCCTGGGCGGCAGCGTGATTCCGATTAACGAGGTGCGCTACTCCTCAGTGGCTAAGGGCGAATCGCTGCCCGATACTGTGCGCACCCTGGAATGTTACGCCGATGTGATCGTCCTGCGCCACCCAGAAGTCGGCGCATCGGCGCTGGCAGCCAGGTACGCCAGTAAACCAATCATCAACGCCGGGGATGGCATCGGCGAGCATCCCACCCAGGCTCTGCTCGATTTGTTCACCATCCGCGAGGAGCTGGGGCAGGTGGATGGGTTGACGGTGACGATGCTGGGCGACCTGAAATACGGGCGCACGGTGCACTCTTTGGCGCGGCTGCTCTCCCTGTTCGACGTCCGCCTGAACTATGTTGCGCCTGAGATCCTGCGCATGCCGGCGGAGATCATCGCCGAATTGGATGCCAAGAACATCCCCCAATTGGAGCTCGATAAGCTCGACCAGGTGCTGCCCGAGACCGATGTGCTCTATGTTACCCGCGTCCAGAAAGAGCGCTTCGACGACCTGCAGCAATACGAAAGCGTCAAAGACCTTTACGTGATCACCACGGAGACTATGGCAAAAGCCAAACAGCGCATGATCTTGATGCATCCCTTGCCACGGGTAGGCGAAATTGCTATGGAGGTGGACGAGGATCCGCGCGCGGCTTACTTCCGCCAGATGGAATACGGGCTGTACGTGCGCATGGCGCTGTTGGCGATGGTTCTGGGCAAAGCCTGAAAAGCGGAGCTTTACGGCAATATCATGAACAAAGCACCCTTCTTCGACAGGTTAGAGGAACGCGCGCGCCAGACTGGATCTTTGCTCTGCGTTGGGCTGGACCCCCACCCGGCTGACCTGCCCAAGGCTTCGGCACAGGCAGCGCGAGACCACTGTCTGCGTTTGATCGAAGCCACCGCCGATCTGGCGTTGGCTTTCAAGCCCAATGCCGCTTTCTTTGAGCTTTATGCAGAGGAAGGCGTTGCCGCCTTGCGCCAGGTGATCGCCGCTGTTCCGCAGGACGTCCCAGTAATCCTCGATGCCAAGCGCGGCGACATTGACGTCAGCGCAGCCGCTTACGCCAGAGCAGCCTTCGAAGCGTTAGGCGCCGATGCCGTCACGGTGAGCCCTTACCTGGGGGGCGATGCGCTGGCACCTTTTCTGGAATATCCGGCGCATGGAATCTTCCTTTTGTGCAAGACCTCCAACGCCGGTTCCTCGGACTTGCAAGACCTGCGGGCGCTGGGGCAACATGGCTGGCAACCGATTTACGAACACGTGGCAAGGCTGGCGCAGACCTGGAACACGAACTGTAATTTGGGGCTGGTTGTGGGTGCCACGCATCCTCAGGCGTTGAGGCGCGTGCGCTCCCTGGCGCCCGACCTGTGGATGCTTACGCCTGGCGTTGGCGCTCAGGGCGGCGATGTGAGGCTGGCTTTGCAGGCGGGTTTGCGCCGCGATGGTCTGGGGTTATTGCTCACCGTCTCGCGAGGATTGTCGCGCACCCGCTCGCCGCGTCAGGCGGCTGAAGACCTGCTAAGGGTAATCCAGCGCGAGCGCGCCACGATTCTTTCGAGCCTTTCAGCTCGTCAGGAAATTGTCCCATTCCAGAGCGCTGAACGAATCTCGGCGCTGGCTGAGGGTCTGCTGGAGGCGGGCTGCGTGCGCTTTGGGCAGTTTACCCTGAAATCTGGGCTGGTCTCCCCAATCTATATTGACCTGCGCCGCCTGGTGTCCAGTCCGAGCCAGTTACTTCAGGTTGCCGAGACATACCTGCCTGTTTTGAGAGGGTTGATATTCCAGCGTCTGGCTGCCCTGCCATATGCCGCGATCCCGATTGGAACCATCGTCAGCCTGTTGGGCGGCTGGCCCTTGATTTACCCGCGTAAGGAAGTCAAGGCGTATGGCACGCGCGCCGAAATCGAGGGTGATTATTCCCCCGGAGAACAGGTCGTGGTGCTTGATGATCTGGCGACTACTGGGGAGAGCAAACTCGAGGCGCTGAGGAAATTGACCGCCGCGGGTTTGCGGGTGACCGACGTGGTGGTGCTAATTGACCGCCAATCGGGGGCGGCTCAGGCGCTCAGCCAGCAGGGCATCGGTTTTCATGCGGTCGTTACGTTGACCCAGCTACTGGATTACTGGGAGCAGTATGGCAAGGTTCCTGCCGATCAGCTTGCTGCGGCGCGGGCTTTCTTGCACGCCGACGCCGCCTGATCTTTCACCGGCAGGATGGCTGGTTTATCGTTGGTCAGGAGGTATTTATAGCCGCGTATCCACTCCTTCGCTCGCTGCTGTTCAGACTCGATCCTGAACGAGCCCATCATCTGGCGTTGCTGTCCCTTCGCCTTGCGGGTTCTCTGCCTCCGCTGTGTGCGGGGTTGCGTTGGCTGTGGTCGTGCCCACCGCGACCTGTATCTGCCTTTGGTTTGACCTTCCGTAATCCGGTTGGGCTGGCTGCTGGATATGATAAAGACGGAGTGGCATGGCGCGGTCTGGCTTGTCTGGGATTTGGGCACATCGAAATTGGCACGGTGACCCTGCATCCTCAAACAGGCAATCCCAGACCGCGCTTGTTTCGCTTGCCGGAAGAAAGGGCGTTGATCAACCGAATGGGCTTTCCGGGCAGAGGGGCGGCGTATGTGGCGAAACAATTGCGCAAACCCCGACCGACCGGTCTCGTTCTCGGCGTAAATTTGGGTAAAAGCCGGACGACGCCTCTCGAAAGCGCCGCCGAGGAATACGCCGAACTGTTCCGCTGGTTTGCTCCGCTGGCGGATTATCTGGCGATCAATGTCAGCTCGCCCAATACGATCGGGTTGCGCAGCCTGCAGGCGCGCCAGGAGTTGGAAGTTTTGTTGGGAGAACTTGCCCGCCAGCGGCGAGAGTTCGGGAGGATAGTGCCGATTCTGGTCAAACTATCGCCAGATTTGACCGATGCAGAACTTGAAGGCGCCCTGGATGCGATCCTCAGCTCAGGAATGGACGGGGTGATTGCCACCAATACCAGCGTTGAGCGCTCGGGAGTGCGTTCAACGCTGGCTGCTGAGAGCGGCGGGCTGAGTGGAGCGCCGTTGCGCCTGCGCAGCACCAACCTGGTGCGCCGTATTCATCAACTCACCAATGGCAGCCTGCCTATCGTGGGGGTCGGCGGCGTGATGGACGCCTCAGATGCCAGGGAAAAGCTGGAAGCTGGCGCCTGTTTGGTGCAAATCTACACTGCGTTGGTTTACCACGGTCCTGCCGTAGTCCAGCGCATCCTGCGCGAACTGTAAGCAGACCTACTCCTTAGGCAAGACAAACTCAAAGTACCAGGCGTTTGCACCATCGGCGCGCAGCGTGGAAATGTCGCTGAGCACCTCGAACCAGACATTGCCGGGTTTCAGAGGGTAATCTCTGCCGTTTGGCAGCTTCAACCTGGGCAACTCGTCAACCTGGTCGTGGCTCCAGATGATTGGATAGAGCTGCCCATCGCGCAGGGCATACCCGTAACCACTGCCCTCGAAGGGCTGATCGATGATGTCGGTGGCGCTGAATCGCAGGTGGTAACGGTGTGGCAGCAGCAGGATGACGATGTTGGCTGCGGAGAGTTGGGAACCAGTCAGGCTGTCGCTGAGGGGAGCGCAGACAGGCTCCCCTTGCACCTGATCCTCGATCTCTTGCCAGCGCAGGTAGCGCCCCCTGGTCGGATCGTAATGCCAGCGGTGGTAAGAAATCGAGGAAAAGCGAATGCTGATTTGAGCCGCAGGGTGACCGCTCCTGGGCGTCTCGGCTTCGAAGCGCAGCCCATTCAACTCCTGGCGATCGTTGTTAGTGCGGCGTTTCTGCAGTTCGGCGGCGATTTGTGAGGTATCGGCAAACAGGTTGTTATAAGCCCCGCGCGGTCCAATGCGACAGAGCGGAGGGCAGTTATCGGCGCGTTCGACGATCAGAAACCGGCGTAAATCAGGTTGGACGAGGAATTCCAGCACTGGGTCGTCTGCCCAGCCGAAGACGAAAATCGCCCGGTACATGCGTATCAGGTGTTCATCGAACAGGCGCGCCGAGCGCACCGGCCCTACCCGGCTGGCGTCTTTGCCATAATAGATGCCTACGAAACGCGACATCCCGTCTCCGATGTAGTACTCGTACACGTGATCAGCCAGAGATAGACCCCATTGAGGGCGCACAGAACGGGGGTAATTGGTAACCTTGATGGCAATCGGGCGGCGTTCCAACAACTGAGGCTCGTCGGCGGGCAAGCCGGTGAGCGGATTGATTTCCTTAGGGAAGTACTCAGGTCCCCAGGCGTAGCGATATTCTCTCAAGGCTGCCTGAGATGTTGGAGTGCGCTCGTCAACGCCGTCGGGTACGGGTGGGTTCGAGCTGGCAGCCTGGACGGCGCTGGAGCTGAGTATCGCCAACGCCAGGAACAGGAGCAGGCTTAACGGGATGCGCGTGGTGGCAGGCAATCGTTCAGGCATCTCAACGCGAGCATATCTTACCGCGTTTTTACCCCCAACCTGGCACAGGCGTTCTGATAGATTTGTTAGCTGGAAAACCCGATGGAGGACATGGCGATTAGGGCAGGCGGTTCTCGAAGCGCCACACCCCGGGCGCTGGCTGCTCTACTCTGGTGTACTGACCCATCACCTGAAACCAGGTTTTTCCCTGTTTGAAGGGGAAGGGGACACCATCCCTGGTGAGACGCAGCACAGCGTCGCTGGCGGGGCGTTCCCATTGCACTTCATAGACCAAGCCATCGCGGAAGGCGTAAGCCTTGCCGCTGCCCGTCAGGTTGATATCAATGCGGGTGGCGCTGCCTTCGTCGGGGGTGTGCGCCGCGAACAATATCACCACATTTTCGGCGGCTATCTGTGCTCCCGTCAGCCGGTCGGTCAGTGGGGCGTAAGCCTCGTCCTGTCCGGTGGTGTCCTCCTGGGTGTCTTGGGAACGCAGATACCGACCGGTGAGTGGGTCATAATCCCAGCGATTGTAGGCGCTGATCGAATAGCGATTGTAAATCTGGGTTCCGGCAGCCCCTCCAGCAGGAGGTTGGAATTGGAAGCTCATCCCATTCAGGTTCTGGCGCGCATTATCCACCCCCTTGCTGGCGGCGTATCTGCCGATCTCGGCTGTGTTGGCGATCAGGTAATTGAATCCGTTCGGATCGAGGCGCATCAGAGCTGGATAGGAATCGCTGCCCTCTAATACCAGACGGTTGGCATAGTCGGCGTTGAACAAGCGCGCCAGCACGCGGCGGTCGGCGCCGCCGAAGGCGAAGATGGCTTTATACATGCGCACGATATGATCGTCGAAATAGCGCGCCGAGCGCACCGGTCCTACCTGTTCCGCGTTGTTCCCGTAGAAGATGGCGTTGAAACGCGTCAGTCCGTTGTTCTGGTAGTAATCGTAAACGATGTCTGCCAGGCTGATCCCCCAGGGAGGCCTTTGGCCGCGCGGGAAGATCTGCACTTTTATTGCCACCGGTCGCCGTTCGAGCAGAGCCGGGTTGGTGGCGGGCAATCCAGTGAGGGGGTTAACGTTGGGTGGGTAGTCGTCCGGTCCATAATCCTGGGGAAGCAGGGTGGCGGTGGGTGTGAACGTGATCGTGGGAGAGACGGTTGGTGTCGGTGGGGGCGGCGACGGCGTGGCGCTCGGCGAAACCACCGTCTGTGGTTGAGAGGTTGCGGTCGCCGGCGAAGCGCTTTTCTCCGCTGCGGTGCAGGCGCTCAGTGCTATCGGTATCAGGGCAAATCCGAACAGGAGAAATTTGAAACGCATACGAATTATCCGGTTGGTGAGGATTTTACCATATCGCATGCTGCAGCCCTTACGAGGGGTCTCAGCCTGCTAATTGTTGGGCTGGCTTGCAAATCTGGCGCTTTCTCCTATAATGTACCCAATGGGGAGCGATCTGACGATAAAGGTACGTCGTTTAGGCGCACTGCGATGGGGCGCAATCTTGGCGCTTGGATTGCTGCTGGTTGGCTGGCTGCTCAATACACCTGGTGGGTTATTGGGCAAAGCCGATGCCGTCGCCTACGCCGTCTGTCACCGGATTGACCTGCGCTCTTATTACCTGGGCGAGCGTCAGTTGCCTCTTTGTGCGCGCTGTACGGGGATGTATCTGGGAGCGACAACTGGGTTACTATACCAGCATGCGCTTGCTCGACGCCGGGGAGGCGCCCCAAGACGCCTGGTGATCGCCATCCTGTCGCTGCTGGTGCTGTTTTTCATCGTTGATGGGCTTAATTCTTTTCTCAGTTTCTTCCCTGGCGCCCCGCTGATCTATCCGCCGCGCAATGAGTTACGTTTGTTGGCAGGCTCGGGGATGGGGATCGCCATCGCCGCGGCTTTATTCCCGGCGTTCAATCAGACGGTTTGGGCAGATTGGGAACCTCGTCCAGCTCTCTCGAGGGCGCGCTCGCTGGCTTTCCTGGCGCTTCTGATTGCCTTGTTGGATGGGTTGGTAATCACTGAAAACCCGCTGCTGCTTTATCCGTTGGCGCTCATCAGCGCCAGCGGCGTTCTGCTGGTACTCACGCTGGCTTATACGATGGTATGGGTGATGCTGTTGCGCCTCGAAAATACCTTTTTACACGCGCGGCAATTGTTCTTTCCGCTGCTGGGTGGGTTTGGTTTAGCGTTGATGCAGGTGATCTTGCTCGATGTGGCGCGCTACCTTTTGACCGGCACATGGGAGGGTTTCCATTTGGGTTGAAAGTTCACCGGGTTACCCGCTACCGAGGAGTTTAATGCTGGGGTACAATATTCCTGTACCTGAAATCTGGTATAGCGGCGCTTTCTCGCAAAGGAGATGGCAATGGATGTTCTGACCGGTGTTTTTACGGCTTTTGGGCTCTCTGCCAGCGCTGGGCTAAACGCTTATATCCCCTTGCTGGTCATCGCCCTGCTATCGAAATTTACCAACCTGATTAATTTAAATCCGCCCTGGAATACATTGGAAAGCTGGTGGATTATTGGGCTGCTGGTTGTGTTGGGGTCAGTTGAGTTCTTTGCTGATAAAGTACCTGCCGTCAATCACATCAACGATTTCATTCAAACCTTTGTGCGACCGGTAGCGGGGGCGATTGCCTTTGCCGCCAGCGCGCATGTGATCACCGACGTCCATCCGGTGCTTTCTCTGGCAGCGGGCTTGTTGATCGCGGGAGGCGTGCACGCTGTGAAATCGCTGGCTGTGCGCCCTGCGGTGACGGCGACCACCGGCGGGGCGGGCAACGTGCCGGTGAGCATCCTGGAGGATATTTTTTCCACCGCGCTTTCGATCCTGTCGGTTGTTGTCCCGATCTTTATCGGTATGGTGGTGGTGATCCTTACCGTCTGGATTGTCCGCCGCATCTGGCGTCAGGGCGACAAAGCCAGAACCGCATGAGCATTGAAATCTTGACTTTGAAGAGCAACGAGGAGAAGGAGCCATGACAGAAGAACCCGAAAGCCCCGTACATTCTTCCGCCTATGAGCGGGAACCAATCCCGCCTGTGGATCTTCCGCCCCCGAAGAAAAAATCCAATAGAGCCCTGATTATCGCCCTGAGTGTGCTGGGGGTACTGAGTTGCTGCTGCATTGTGGCGTTTGTGCTTGCCTGGAACTTTGGTGATGCTGTTTTGCAATGGCTTGGTATTACTTATTGAAGCGGGGAAGCCATCCGCATTGAAGTGATTGCGATGGACAAAGCGGGGATGAGCCTCAGGCTCATCCCCGTTGCTGTTGGTTTATCCAATTTTAAGGCGGTCATTCCGTCTGCGTTCAGCGCACGTCATCCGCCTCAATCGAATTGGAGTTGCTTTGCCCGGTGGACGAAGAGTTCTTTTAGTTCTGCCAGGGCAGCCAGAGCGGTTTCCCGTTCCTGTGGGGAGAGTTGGATGTTGGAAAATTCGTCCTCGTCCAGCACAACCTGACGACCGTCGGGAAAGACGAGCAAGTCCAAAGCCAGGTCCACATAAGCCAGACGATCCGCTTCGATCATAGCTGGTTTGCTGATGTTGCAGTACCAGCCGCGCAGGTGATCATCGTCCCGCGCGTGGATTTCGAAGATGTTATACCAGCGGTCTGGGAAGTAGGTTTCCACGAACCGGTCACCCCGACACAAGGGCATGCCTTGAATCAGGCGGTCGTCGTGATCGAAATATGCTTCGACCACGATGCGGTCGTCCAGGCGCTGCAGGACATGCGCCTGATAGCGCCATGTTTCCCGGTATTGGGGATCGAGCTTGAGGATGGTCAGGCTGGATGCAGCCGGTATGGCAGACATACAATTCACTTCTCGATTGGGGCGTTGACCAGGTTGCCCCACTCAGTCCAAGAACCATCATAGTTCTTGACATTGGGATAGCCAAGCAGGTATTTCAGTACGAACCAGGTGTGCGAGCTGCGTTCCCCAATCCGGCAATAGGCGATGATCTCTTTATCCGGCGTGATCCCTTGTGACTGATAGAGCTGGCGCAGCTCTTCCACCGGTTTGAACGTGCTGTCGACTTCGTTAACTGCTTGCGACCAGGGAATGTTGACCGCTCCCGGGATATGCCCGCCGCGCGTGGCGCCCTCCTGCGGGTAGTTGGGCATGTGCAGCAGTTCCCCCGTGTATTCCTTCGGCGAGCGCACGTCTACCAGGGGCTTCCGCTCGTCGATGTGTTGGAATACCTGATCGCGAAAGGCGCGAATATTCAGATTAGGACCTTTGGCTTTGTAGTTTGTCCTGGGGTACGATGGCACCTCTTTGGTCAATGGACGTTTCTCGAGCGTCCATTTCGCCCTTCCGCCATCCATGATCTTGACTTTTTCGTGACCGTAATACTGGAATAGCCACAGGGCGTAAGTAGCAAACCAGTTGCTTTTATCACCGTAAAAGACCACCGTTGTGTCGTTGTCGATCCCGAGCTGAGAACAGAGTTCCTCGAAATCTTCTTTTGATAGAAAATCGCGCCGGATCGGATGTTGCAGGGTGGTAAACCAATCCACTTTGACGGCGCCGGGGATGTGACCGGTTTCGTAGAGCAAGTAGTCCTCGTTCGACTCGACCAGGCGCACGTTCGGATCATCAAGATGACTGGCAACCCAGGCAGTGTCAACTAGATATTCTGGATGGGCATACTCGCTGGACATGGCTATCATCCTCCTAAGAGCTCAGCACCTCTATTATCATCCGGCAAAGGAATTATGAAAGTTTTTCTGAATCCATTGCGCCGGACTAATTTAGATTTTTATTATAAAAAATAACAGAATAAGTGTCAAGCAGTTGGGAATGCCTGGACAGCCTCATCTGGTTGAAAGCTCAGCTCGAGCTGCTCTCCCACCTCTGGCAAGGCGGTGCTGGAAAGAAAATCGAATGTCATCTGTACGCCGGCTATTTCGACGATCGTCCGGCAAGTGCTGCCACGAAAAGACTTCCGTACCAGCTTACCAACCAGCCGGCACTCGCCGTCCTGATTTAATTGCACCGCGTCCGGGCGGAGCAGGATGAGCGCCCGATTTGCCTGCGGTTGCTGCGCTGGCAGGTTGCCGATGGCGGTGCGGTAGAAATATCGCCCATCCAGGGTGATCACCTCTGCCGGCAGCAGATTGGTCAATCCAAGAAAGCGCGCCACAAAAGCATTGTTGGGGCGGCGGTAGATTTCAAGGGGCGTTCCGATCTGTTCTACTCGACCGGCGTTCAACACCACCACCCGATCTGCCAGGGCAAAGGCTTCCTCTTGATCATGGGTGACGTAGATAGCGGTCTGCCTCAGATGGCGCAGGATGTCAGCCAGTTCGATCAACAGACGGTCGCGCAGGTTACGATCCAGCGCGCCCAGCGGTTCATCCAGCATCAGCAAGCGCGGTCGAGGCGCCACCGAGCGCGCCAGCGCCACGCGCTGTTGTTCGCCGCCTGAGAGCGTGTTGACATCCCTGTCGGCAAAATCAGCCAAACCGACAAGTTCGAGCACTTCCTGGACGCGAGCTTTGACCTGATTGGCTGGCATATTTGCCATGCGCAAACCAAATGCCACGTTGTCAAAGACATTCAGATGGGGAAACAGGGCAAAATCCTGAAACATCAGCCCAAAACCGCGTTGATTGGGCGGCGTCCCACGCAGGGGTTGACCGTCCCAAAACACTTCGCCTTGATCTGGGGTTTCCAGCCCGGCGATGATAGAGAGAAGTGTGGATTTGCCGCAACCGCTGGGTCCGAGCAGCGCCACGATCTCGCCTGGCGCCACATCAAAAGACACCCCTGCCACGGCGCGGATTGCGCCAAAGGACTTGTGAACATCTCGCAGGCTCAAGCCAGCCATCGGTCAGAACTCCCCAATCTCCGCGATGCGGAAGCGCTCGATTGCCAGCATGGCAACGGCTGTGGCAACCATCAGAATTGTGCTCAGAGCCAGCGCCTGACCGTAGTTCAACGCCCCTGGCTGAGAGAGGAAGCGGTAGATCGCCAGAGGGATTGTGGGATACTCAGGGCGGGCGATCAGGGCTGTGGCGCCGAACTCGCCAAGCGAGATGGAAAAGGCGAAAGCCGAAGCCACCAGCAAGGCGCGCCCGACCAGTGGCAGGTCAATCTGACGCACGATTTGATGTGGAGCAGCCCCCAGCACTGCCGCCGCCTGGCGCAGCCGTGGGCGGATGCTACGCAGCGCCGGCGTAAGGCTGCGTACCACAAATGGGAATGCCACCAGGGTGTGCGCCAGCGGTACCATCAACGGGGAGGCTCTCAGGTCTAGCGGCGGTCGACTCAACGCCAGGATGAAACCAAGCCCCAGCGTGACCGCCGAGGTGCCGAGCGGCAGCATCAGGATTGGATCAGAAATGCGGCTCAGCGCGCCGCCAGGCTGGCGCGCCAGCGCCCAGGCTGCCGGCAACCCGAGCAACAACGAAAGCAGCACCGTCATCCCGGCGTAGAGGAATGAGACCGCCACCGCGGTGGTGGGTGGCACGTAAAAGAGTGATTCCCGCCGATTGATAGAAAGTTCCCGGTAGAAATCCAGCGTCAAGCCGCGCGCAACCGGGCTATACTGACCGCGCTCGGGATCGAGCCGGGTGAAGGAGCGCGCCGCCAGCCCCACTAGCGGCGCGACCAGATAAACCACCAGCACAGTCAGGTAGAGGCTGGCAGTCAGGCGCGCCCTCCAGGAGTGCAATCCTTTCTGCGTGAACGTGCGTGGGCGGAGCGGGAGCGGGCGGGTTACACGCAAAGAAAGGCGCGAATATAGCAGCGTAAAACCCAGGGTGCAGCCCAACTGCAACAGAGAAAGCGCGGCTGCCAGCGGCAGGTTGAACAGCCCGATCGTCTGATAGTAGATTTCCACCTCCAATGTCGCAAAGCGCGGACCACCTAATACAAGGATGACACCGAAGGAGGTGAAGTCGAAAATGAAGACCAGCAGAGCGGCTGAGAGTACCGCTGGCAGGATCAGCGGCAGGGTCACCCGCAGCAACGCCTGCGCCCGGTTGGCGCCCAGCACCTGAGCCGCCTGGGAGAGGCGTGGGTCGAGGTGAGACCAGAAATCGCCAACCATGCGCAAGACAATCGTGGTGTTGTAAAAAACGTGCGCGGCTAGAATGGCGATCAGCGTGTTGGTGAACTGGATCGGCGGTTGGTCCAACCCGAACCATTCCATCAAAGCCAGGTTTACCCAGCCGCGCGGCCCGAGCACGGCGTTGAAGGCAGCAGCAACCACCAGGGTTGGCATGACAAACGGGATGGTGGTTAATGCCTGGATGAATGATTTTCCTGGCAGGCGATAGCGCGCCAGCAAATATGCCCCGGGTAATCCGAAGAGCAGGGTGAGCAAAGTGGAGAGCGCCGCCTGCCAGATGGTGAACCAGAGCACACCGCGCAACGCTGGCGAGGTCAGCGCTTCCAGAAATGCGGCTGCCGGACCGCCTTCCCCTCGGGCAAAGCTGGCTTGCAAGATGCTGCCCAGCGGATAAAAGTAAAATAGCCCCAGGAACAGCAGCGGCGGCAGCCACAGCAAGCTGGAAGGGCGAAAGTGCCTTATCGCCTCTAACGCAGGACGACCTCGGTCCATTCTTTGATCCACTTCTCTCGGTTGGCGGCGATCTCCTCCGGTTCAACCTGAGCGGTCTTTTCGGGCAAAATCAGATGCTGTACGAACACGGGGTCCAGCTTGGCTTGCGGATTCACCGGGAAAACGAACATCTGTAGCGGCATATCTTCCTGGAAGGTTGGGGAGAGCATGAAATCAACCCATTTTTCCGCCAGTTGTCGATTTTTGCTACCTTTGAGGATGCCCACGAACTCGATCTGGCGGAAGCAGGTATCATCGGCGATTACGGCTGCGGTAGGCGCTTCTTCAATGGGAGTTTCGGCGTAGAGCACCTCGAATGCCGGGCTCGAATCGTACGATACAACGATCGGGCGCGGACCTTTGCCGGAAGACCCGCTGAACTCCGTGTAGTAGGCGCTTTCCCAATCGTTCACTACGAGCACGTCGTTTGCCACCAGCCCTTTCCAGAAATCCAGATAGCCGGTTTCCCCGAAGTGACCGATGGTGGCAAGTAGAAAAGCCAGACCAGGGGAAGAGGTTGCCGGATTCTGCACTACCAGTAACCCGCGATACTCAGGCTTGAGCAAATCCTCCAGGGACTGGGGCGGGAGCAAGCCTTTTTCTTTGAAGTAGGCTTTATCATAGTTCAGGCACACGTCTCCATAGTCAACCGGTAGAGCACGATGTTCGGGGTCGAGGATGAACTCGGCAGGGATGGCATCCAATTGGGGCGATTGATAGGGGTCGAAGATGCCCTCATCCAATGCACGGCTGAGAAAGGTGTTGTCGACGCCGTAAAACACGTCGGCAAGTGGGTTATTCTTGGAAAGGATAGCTTTGTTGAGGGCGGTGCCGGTATCGCCAGCCTTGAGGAATTGCACCTTTGCGTTGTATTGTGTTTCAAAGGCAGCCAGCGCGCTTTCGGAGATGGCGAAAGAATCGTGGGTCATCACCGCCAACGATTGGGCTGTTGTTTGAGTGGATGTCGGAGTCGGCGTATCTTGAACAGCCGGCGTGGCAGCGGGCGAAGCGCAGGCTGTCAGAATTACAGCCAGAACCAGGGTGGAGAGCAGAATTTTGATTGACATGTCTTACCTCCTTGAGTGAAATCGCGCCAGTAAATGTCAGAGTGCTATCACGTTCGCTCTCGATCTGTCTTAGCATGGATAATCACGCAGAGCAGTAAACCATCTTGCAGAGAAATTGAAGCCTCTTCGGCTAAAAGCACGTTGCTGATGCCGCGCGTGCTGCCAAAAGCCAGCGTCTCGCCTTGTAGAGGATATTCCAATCCGCTGGTGCGCACGCCTGTTGCGTCGCCGGTCAGGGGTATCAACGATAGCGTGTCGCCTGGCGCGCCGCCAATCGTTATGCTGTCGCCGCCGCGCAGTAGCAGCACTTCCTGGTTGTCGTCCAGCAGGCGCACCTGCGCTTTGCTAAATTCATCTGAGGCAGGGAGGAGCAAATTTGCCAGAGATTGATCCCAGCGCGCTCCCAGCGCGCCCAACACAACGATCTCGGTTGCGCCGAGCGAGCAGGCGTGACGCAGAGCCAGCTCCAGGTCTGTGTAGTCTTTACGAGCAGGGTGGCGGATGACCTTGGAACCGGCGTCCTGGAAGCGTTGCAGTTCCTGCGTCTCCAGGGAATCGAAATCGCCAATGATGTAATCGGGGGTGATACCGAGCAGGGAACAATGGCGAGCTCCACCATCTGCGGCGATCACGATATCTCCCGCAGAAATAGCCGCAAGTGCTGCTGGCTGGCTGGTCAGCACGCCATTGGCAAAAATCACTGCGCGCCTAGTTGTAGACAAAGAATTTCCCTCCTCATGCAGGCGGAGGAGGGATGTGGCTCAAACGATATGAGTGCGATTCCTCCGCCGGCATTATCCGGATCAGGTTCGCGGGTCGAGGGCTTCGGCCCTCCTCTCAGCCTGGCTACACCAGGCTCCCCGTGCAGATTGTGAAGATAGTATAAGGGAGAGCGTGTACTCCTGTCAAGTGCAATTGCGACGGGTTATCGAACCCGCCGTTTCCACTCTTCTTTGAGCTGCAAGCGCCGCGGGCTTTCCCCCGAAGCCAGGCTGAGAAAGTCGCTCAGCAAGCGGTTGAACTTGGCAGGCTCATCCAGCATGGGATAATGACCAGAATTATCAAACACAATGCAGTGCATCTGTTCAGGCAGCGTTTCTTCATCTGTGCGCTGGTAGCCTTCGAAAACAGGATCGTTCTGCCCTTCGACCAGCAGGCAGGGAACGCTGACTTGGCGCGGCAGGGCGGGCAGGTTGAGGTTTTGGATGCTCACCAGTGAAAGCGCAATCGCTCTGGGATCTGCTTTGCAGGCTTCCATCCAGGCAGCCTCGGTGGCGGGGGTGCGTTCCATCAACCATTCCGCCAGTTCTGTTGGAGAGCTGGAACGCAGGCGAGGGTGCAGGGCGTTTTCCTGGCGCGGCAGCCCAATCGCCATGATTCGGTCGGCAGCGTGTGGGTACTGGCTGGCGAACAACAAGCTCAGAATAGCACCGAAACCATGCCCCACCACCGCGATCTTGCCAATGCCCAGCTCGTCCAGAAATTCGCGCAGCAGACTTAGTTGTTGCTCGTGGGAATAAAACGTGGGATTTTTTGCCGTATCTCCGAAGCCCCACAGATCCAGGGCGTAGGCGCGAAAAGAGACCGATGCAGCCTGCATCGAAGGAATCCAGTACCGCCATGAGCCGACCCAATCGTGCAAGAAGATGACGGGGCGGCCACGTCCCAGCACTTCGTAATGGATGATCTCGTCGCGCAAGATGACAACGCTCATAAACCGTAGCTCTGGTTATCCCAACCTCATTTGCCGATCCTGCTCAAAATGGCGTTTACGCTTTCCGTGAGCTGATCGGGAGAGAAAGGTTTAACAATGTATTCCACCGCTCCAGCTTCGAAGCCGGTTTGGATTTCTGCGTCCTGACCTTTGGCAGAGAGGAAGACGACTGGGATGTTTCGGGTTTTCTCGTGGGCTTTGATCAAACGGCACGAATCGTAGCCGTTCATGCGGGGCATGCGCACGTCCATCAGAATCAAGTCGGGGAGGAGTTCCACAGCTTTGTGATACGCCTCCTCTCCGTTCGAGGTTGCTGTCACCTGGTGACCAGCGAACTGCAGTGTAAAGGTGATCAGATCGCGAATATCAGGTTCATCTTCTGCGATCAGGATGTTTGCCATGGGCTCCTAGCTCCTGAAGGGGATGTTCTTCGGGATGATAAACCGGCAAGGTGAAGGAGAATTTACTCCCTTCGCCAGGGACGCCGCTGCTCTCCAGCCAGATGCGCCCCTTATGCATCTCCACCAGGTGCTGGACAATCGAAAGACCCAATCCGGTGCCCGAGGTTGCCAGTACATATGGGTGTTCGCCGCGATAGAAGCGTTCGAACACGCGCGGCTGTAGCTCGGGTGGGATGCCAATGCCGGTATCCTGAATGTCTACCTGGACTTCTTCTCCCCGCTTGTGTAGAGAAACGATAATCTCCCCGTCGGCTGGGGTGTAGTCGTATGCGTTTTCGAGCAGGTTGTCGAGCACCTGAGACAAGCGTTCGGCGTCTCCCAACGCCAGTGGCACCCGCCGCGCAGGTTTGAAGTGAATGTGCATAGGTTTCGCCTCGCGCTGTGAGCGTTCTGTAAGGCGTCCCAGGGCTTCTTGGACCAGCTCTTTCAGATCCACAGGTTGCAGGGACAGGCTTACCTTGCCGGTCTCGATGCGCGAGATATCCAGCAGGTCATTGACCAGCAGCGTCAGGCGTTCGGTATTGTTCTTGACAATTTCCAGGAAGCGTTTTTGTTTTTCATCCAGTTCGCCCGCCGCGCCCATCAGTAAGATGTCCACATAGCCCTTGATGGAGGTCATTGGCGTGCGTAGCTCATGGCTCACAGTGGCGACGAACTCAGACTTCAGCCTGTCAAGCTCCACCTGGTGCGTGACATCGCGAAAGATAGACACCGTACCCAGGAACTGGTTGCGCAGGCTGACCGGCGCCAGATGGACTGAAACCACTCCGCCGTCTTCCAATGCGATCTGTTCTTCGTGCAGTTCACCCCGTTGGTAGCGGGTTGGATCTGCTGACCAGGCGCGGATGGTTTCCATCCATGACTGTGCGGCGCCGCCGAACAAACCAGTGAAATCCTCCAGCGACTTGCCGATCACCCTCGAGCGTTCCAGATTTAGAATGCGCTCAGCAGAGGCGTTGAACAGGGTGATGCGGCGCTGGGCGTCGGTTACCAAGACTCCATCTGCCACAGCCTCCAGGATTGCCTGTGAACGGCTGGCTTCGATTTGTTGCTCGCGCAACATTTTGCCCAGATCTTCAGCCTGGTCGCGAATCAAACGATAAAGCTCGGCGTTGTTGACCGCCACAGCCACCTGATTTGCGGCTGCTTGAACCAGGTCGAGTTGGTCCGGTGAGAAGTGAGCTTCCTTGCGGTGGAAGAACAACAGCGCGCCCAGGGCTTCTTCCCCGATCATCAAGGGTACGCCAATGGCGCTGCGGTGTTCGGTGGGGGCATCGGGGCGTTGCACCCAGCGCGCATCCTCAAGAATGTTGGCGATCAAAACCGGCTGACGGCTGGAGATCACCCAGCCCGCCAGGCTTTGATCAGGGGAGAAGGGGGTGCGACGGTCTTGTTGATGAGGGATAGGCGCATAGCCGACTGAGGCTAGATGGTGGAGATTCTTCTCTCCTTCGCGCAGGATAAGGACACTGATCTGTTCAGCGTCCACCACCTCGTTGAGCACTTTCAGCGTTCGGTTGAGCACCTGCTCCAGGTCGAGGCTGGCTGAGAGCTCGGTGATGATGCGCAACAAAGTCTCCGAGCGCTTGTGCTCGCGCGCCAGCTCTACAGTACGCTGTTCGACGCGCTTCTCCAGGTCCTGGCTCAGGCTGCGCGTCTCAGCGAACAGTCTGGCGTTCTGTATCGAGATGGCTGCTTGGTTGCAGATGGTGCGCCCCAGACCAATTTCTTCAGCCGTGAAGTGGTAAGTATCTTGTGTATGCACCAGGAGGGCGCCGTGGAGATCATTGCCGGTTGCCAGAGGCAGCGCCAACAGGGATTGTGTGTGATGCTGGTTGAAGAAATCCGCCAGCGGTGAAAGGTCTTGCTCTGAAAGGACATCTTCGCAATAATATACGCCCAATGTCTCGCGCAGGCGCTCGAACAGAGACCCCGGCGGAATGGTTTGGGGCGGGGCGATGGCGGTGGATGGGTATTCCACTATTACCGAGGCGGATTCGTCTGGGTTGAATACTATTGCCGAAATACCCGTGCAGTGTAGCACCTGGAATAGCTCCTGGGTCGTGACCTGCAGGATGCGGTTGATATCCAGGCTCTCGCTGAGTACGGTTGAAAGCCGATTGAGCATTTCCAGGCGCTGTGTACGTTGATCCAGTTCGAAGGCGCGGCTGAGGCTGTCCTGGAACAGGCGGGCATTTTCCAGAGCTACAGCTGCCTGACCGGCGAAGGTGGTTGCAATCTGTACGTCTTCAGCGCTGTAATAATTCTGCTCGTTTTTCTCCAGAGCTATCACGCCGATCACCTTGCGACTGGAAAGCAGCGGCACCCCCAACCACGATAGGCGCTCTGGCTCAAGCAGAGTTGGAAAGCGAGGGTCGAAGCGGACATCGCCGATATTGATCGGCTGCCCGCTCTCGATCATCTGGCGTAAAAGCTGTGCGTCTTCGATGGCAACGCTGATACCCACGCGCTCGTGGTCGTTTTCGAAACCGCGCGCCGCCTGCACAACAGCCTGTTTACCCTTTAGCAGCCAGAGCGTGCCGGTGTCGTAAGGCAGAATCCCGGCGAGTTGATCCAGGAGGGAAGCGATCAGATCATCGGGCTGGAGATAGGTGGTTAACCTGGCAGCCGCCTGGTTGAGGGCTTGCAGTTGCATGGCGCGCTGCTCCGAAGCGCGATAAAGGCGCGTGTTCTCCAAATTCAGCGCCGTTTGTTGGGCAAGAGAGGTGATCAGCGCTTGGTCAGAGGCGGAAAAAGCTGCTGTGGATGAATAACTATCCAGCACAAGCACGCCAAGCGGAGCAGCCTGAGCAGCTTGTTTGATGGGAATCACCATGCTGGAGAGCGGCAATCTGCCGCGGGTTGCATCGCGGTAGCGCAGCAGGTTTTCCGACGAGAGTTCATAGTGCTTGGCGAAATCTACCTCGTCCAGGCGTTGCGGCTCGCCGGTCTGGAAAACCAGCCCTGGCAATGTCTCGCCAGGACGGAAACAAATTTCCAACAAACGACTTTTTTCGGGGTAACCAACCGCAGCCTGCGGGATGAGCAGACCGCGCTTTGGATGCCACAGGGCGACCATGCAGGCTTCAGCCTGGGGCAGCAGTTGGACGGCGCTCTCTACCAGCATTTGCAGGATGTGATCAGGATCCAGGCTGCCAAGCTGTCGGCTGAACCCCAATAGCAGGTTGACCTCTTCCAACCGCTGGCTGGTCTCGTGAATTAGGTTGAGGTTTTGCAGGCTGACGCTTACCAGGCGGGAGAGCAGCGTGAACAGGTGCTCGTCGTCCTGGGTGAAATCGGGGATAGGTTTGCAACCGGTTGCCAGGATGGCGTAACGCCACCCGCCCTCGGGATTGACGGGCAGGCAGATAAAGCCGCTCGCTCCCATCGCCGCCAACAAAGGCGCCTGCGACCAATCAGGGTTATGCTCCAGGTTGGTGACGAACAGCGCTTCGCCGCTCTGCAAGCAGTGACTCAGTGGATTGCGCTGCCCAAGCATCGCCTCCAGGTTGGTTGACTTGGGTATCTGCCCCAGTGCGTCAATCAGGCGCGGTCCATGCGGCGTGTCCTCTGCGATCAAAGCCAGGTCCATCCCCAAGCGGGCGATCAGTTCGCTTGCCAGGGTATGCAGCATACTGTAGCGGTCTGGTTGACGGATGACGATTTCGGCGATATCCATCCCGTGACGGATGCGACGGGAGCGCCGACTCAGTAGATCAATGGTATGGGCTTGTTCCAGCTCCTTTTGCACCAAAACGGGCAATTGTGCGCGCGCAACCTCGTCGGCGGTTTGAGCCTGCTCCAGTTCTTGCTGGAGTTTGTCCAGACGGGCTGCCAGGGAATCGAGTTTTTTATGGTTTTCGATGATCGCCGCCGTCTGAGCGCCGAATATCTCGAGCGCCTCAATGGTTGTTCGGTCGGGTCTCAAACCATCGCGGGGGGCGTCCAGGCTGATCAAGCCTAAAGGCTCATTGTTCGGGTCTAAAAGTGGGATGAAGAAGAGGTCCTCTGGATGCCAGGCGGCTTCGCTCCGTCGGTCAGCATCCTGGGCGCTGTCGACGGGGAGCAGGGTTATCGTATGGATATCAGCCGGGATAATCGGCAATCGTTCGTATGGGATAAAATAAGCGCTGCCAAAAGAGAACTCCGGTCGCATGATTTGCCGAACGCTGTTCCAGGTTACCTGGTGTGCCCGAAGCTCTTCCATATCCGCCTCGGAAATCCCCACTCCCACAACCCGGCGCAGGACGCTGCTCTTCTCGTCATAGACGCTGATTAAAACCGACTCAAAGGCGGTGATCTCCTGGATGACCCTGGCAATCTGGGCTAATACCTGCTCCAGGCTAAGTTCAGCCTGCATGGACTGGTTTATCTCCAGTATTTTCGCCAGAATCTCCACCCGACGTTTAAGCAGCTCGCCGTGCCGAACCTGTTCTTGATAGCGCAGGGCGTTACCCAATGCAATGGCTGCCTGAATAGCCAGGGTTTCGGCGATCCCTAAAGCGGACTCGTCAAAACGGTAAGGTGAGCGGGAGTGAAGGTGTATCAAGCCAGCGATGCGCTTCTGATAAGCGATCGGAACGATCAGCGCGCTGCGCACCCCTGGGTGGGCAGGCGCGACAGGTAGCGAAGACCGGCGGAGGTCAATCGTTTGTTCGAAGTCATTGATGATCAGAGCTTGCTGGTTTTCCACGACCGATAGTTCGAGCGGACTGAGGGTCGGTGGATGTGGATCGCCCAGATGGAGCTGGAGTTTGGATGTGGGCGAGGTTTCACCCGCCGGTCCAGGCTCGCTCAGATCGAGGAGCATGATCGTGCCGCAGTCGGCGGAGGTGGTGTGTAACGCTTCTTCGAAGACGCGCTGCAATAGATGATGCAGGTCGAGGGTGCTGTTCAGCTCGCGGCTGATGCGGGTGAGAGCGGTAAGCTGGTCAACCCGCCGGCGCAGGCTCTCATCGGTCTGGGAGTACAGGCGGGATTGCTCAATTGCGCCGGCAAGCTGACCGGCGGCGGTGCCAAGTGTGAGCAAATCATTGCTGTTAAAAAAGCCAGTTTTTTGGCTGCCGAATAAGATTTCACCAAGGCTGCGTTCGCGAATGATCAAGGGCAGTGCGATGAGCGAGTTGATCTCCAGCAATTCGGCGTAATGCCGATAGAAGGGCAACAACTCAGAGTCTGCGCTGACGTCATCGCTCAGATAAGGGCGCTGTTTTTGGCTGACCATCTGGTGATATTGAGGATCATCTGTGGGGAGACGTCCGAGGCGGATTGCCTGTTCCGCAGAGATGCCAAATAGCGATTGAGAGTGCAGGCGCAGTTCATGGCGATCCTCATCCAACAAGAAAATGGAGGCGCAATCAGCGCCCAATAAGCGCGCCAGGTCCTGCAGGGAATACTTGAGGATCTCATCCAGGGTGGCGGCAGACCCGATCAGGCTGCCAATACGGCGCAAGGTTTCGGCGCGTTGCGCCCGGCGATTCGATTCTTGCAGTAGGGCAGCGTTCTCGATGATCGGCGCTGCCTGAGCGGTGAGGATGCTGAGCAGTTGCAATTCGCCCGGGTTGAAGGCGCTGCCATCGCGCTTATCGCCCGCTAAAAGGTAACCCAGACCGCGCCCGCCTGAAACCAGTGGTATGAGCACTGCGCGCTGGATGCCGGCAGTGACTGCCAGGCGGTCCAGACCGAGGGCGCGGAACCTGGGGTCGGTGGTTGCCTGATCGGTCTGAATGAGCTCCTGCGCGAGCCAGATCGATTCCCCTTCTGAACCAGCCTCGATCGGGAAGCGCGTCCAGCTCAACATCGTGGCTTGGAAGCCGATGAAAGGGTGCTTGCCTTCGAACAGTCGGCGGTATTCGTCGTAGATGAGGAAGCCAAGCATTCGCACCTCCAGCAGCGGCTGAATCGTCTCAACCAGGTGCGCATATAAATCTTCCAGATTGCGCAGAGAGCTGATCGCCTGAGAGAGCTGGGCGAAACCAGCCATCTCGCGGCGGCGACGCTGCTCCTCCTGATAAAACAAGGCGTGCTGCAGGGCGATGGCTGCCTGTTCGGACAGCAGGCGGATGGCAGCCAGATCACGCTCCTGATAGGCATCCCGGCTGATTGAAGCCAGTTCCAGCACTCCCAGAGGGTTGTCATTGATGATAAAGGGCATTCCCAGGTATGACAGGCAGGCGAAATGCGTCTTGATCGAAGGATGTTCCTGTTTGAACTGTTCCAGGTCGGAGATGCGCAGAGCCTGACGTTGGCGAAAGACGAGACCGGTCAGGCTGTCTTCCAGCGCTGAACGCTTATTATGCTTGGCAAGTCCGGTTGCGGATAAACGATAGTGGCTGAATTCCTGGGTCTCTGCTTCGTAGAGAGCTATCTCCTGGTAATCGGAGTTAACCAGCAGCGCCGCGTTTTCCAGAATGGAGCGCATGGTGTCTTCCAGATCCAAGCTGGACATCAGGCTCTGGCTGATGGTTCGGAAACGGTCGAAGGCGCGCTGGATTGCGACCGACTGGCTTGGAGAGGCATTTTGCTCTGCCACGGCGTCAATCACCTGCGGTCGGCGCAACGCCACCAGTTGAGCCTGACTGCCGTTGAACGGGATGGTGTACGAGACACCATCTACGGGGCTTCCGTGAATGCGAAAACTGGCTTGTCCTTCTTCGGCGCACAATTTCAAGAAGTTCTGAAGCGGCTGTACAGCCCTTCCCAGACGTTCCAGATGTGGTTCACGTTGATCGAGTGAGAACCACTGGCGGGCTGTTTGGTTCAGATAAGCGATCTTGCCCCCCGATTGCACCAGCAAGATGGCTTCGTCGGGAGACGTCCGCTCCAAACCGGATGGGGCTGACGCTGCTCCTGGTGTTTGGCGTTGGGTTAGACGATTGATAAACCAGGTGATGGCTATCAGCGCCACCCCTGCCAGGATCAACAACAGTCCCAGTAGAAAAGCGTTCATGTCTCCGATAAAGGCACGATCAGTGCTCAGCTATCCTTGCGGCGAGCCTCGGCAGCCAGTTCGGTGATCTCGCGGATGTCCCCGAATTGGTACTGCGAGGGCGAGACGACCCCAATCGACAGGGTCATCAGCGGCGTCTGCACGGGCTGGTGGTGTTCGTCGGAGGTGAGCAGGTATCCCCGCTGGCGGTCGAGGAAGTTGTAGTGCGTCTGCACCTCTTCGGCAAAGCGGGCTTTGAGTGTGGCGCGCAGATCCTGGGCGGAGGATTCGGCGGTGATGATGACAAAATGCTCGCCGCCGGCGTGACCGATGAAGTCTTGCAAAGACCCCTGTTGATTGACCACCTCGTTGATCAGCATGGCGGTGAAACGGAGGACGTCATCCCCGGCGACGAAGCCATATACCTCGCGGAAGGCTTCAAAATGATTGATGCGCACATCGAGCAACGCCCAACCCTGCTCGCGGATCACGCGTCGAAGTTGATCCTCGATCAGTTTCCCCGCTGGCAAGCCCGAGGTTGGATCTGTGAGGCTCTGTTGCTCGGCACGCACGATGGCGCGTTGCACGCGCAGCTTAAGCTCTTCGATGTCGAAAGGTTTGGTGATGTAATCATCAGCGCCCAATTCAAGCCCTTGCAATTTATCTCGCCGCTCATCTTTCTGCGTCAGGAAGATGATGGGTACGTGGCTGGTGCGGGTATTGGTGCGCAACACTCGGCAGACCTCGAACCCGTCGATATCTGGCAGCATAATATCCAGGATGATCAGGTGGGGCAGGTATTGCCTGGTTTTCTCCAGAGCGACAGCGCCGCGCGGGGCGATATCTACATCGTATTGCAAGCCGGAGAAGAATATGCGCAGCATATTGGCGATGTCGAAATCATCCTCGACGATCAAGAGCCTTGATTTGCCCATTTGCGCCTCCCAGAGAATGGTTTTATGGCTGCATCAAATCCGAGTTACCAGGAATCGAGCACCGTCTCGCCTGCGCGTGGATACAAACGCGGGTGAAGATGGGCGAAGGAGAGTTGATGGTGGTCGCTGTCTTCGTAGTGGACGTCGCGGTCGATCACGCGCCGCCCAGATGAGGCAAACAGCACCACGTCTGACTCGATCGTGCGCGCCGGAAAGACAATCATCCCTGATCCAATCCGGCAGTTGTGACCCACACATCCGCCCAACACTGGTCGGTTGGAGTAGCCCAACCGCTGATTGCCTGTCAGGGCGCGGATGGGAGCTGGCAACAGGTTGAAATCGGTAAAAGTGCAACCGGCGCCGATGAAGGTATTCCGCCCGATTACACACATTTGCAGGCAGGCGTTTTGTGCGACCATGCTGTTATCCATCAGTGAGGTCATGAAGAGCGAGGCGCGAAAAGGCAGGAAAGCGCCATCGCCAACCACCGAGAGCATGAGCTGACAATCCTGAGAGATGTTGACGTTATCTCCAATAATGCAATTTTCGATCACCGCGCCAGCGTTGATGGTGACATTATCGCCGATGGTAGTGGGACCATGGATGATAGCATGCGGATCAATCACGCAATTCCGCCCGATTTTCACCAGCTCGGAGCATTCCAGCACCTGCTTGCCTTCGAACATCGCCCGGGCGAGGATTTTTAGTTTATAGAGCGGCTCCTGTTTGAGGCGGTCTTCGAATCGAGCGCCGCGCGTGAACAGCCCAAAGACCACATCTGCAATAAAGATGTGCACCCAGGAGTCGATGGCGATTAGGCTGCGCCGCGGCACCTGAAAGACCAGGTCGCCTGTCTCGCGCGCCATATAAGTGGGGACATGATAGTAGCCCACTTCGAGCGATTGCAGGTCAAGCGCCAGCGGCTCAACTTGATCGGTGATGCCTGCCGGGTAATACCATAACTCAGCCAGGTACAGGTCGCCGTGCGGGGTGTACGAGGTGGAGAGCGGCAGGGCGTGCTCGCGAAAAGCGGGGTCGTTGGCGAAGAAGGCTGCCTGGCAGGCGCGCCGGCGACGTCTGGCTTCGCTCAGAAATGCCTGCAGGTAGTAAGAATCGAAGTACAGGTTGTCTCGATAGACCACGCATTCCTCTGAGATACCCGGCAGGCGCGCTCCGGGCGGCAACTCCAGCTCGCGGTGGGTGAAAGGCGCCAGCACGTCCCGTTGCGCCAGCCACAGGGGCTTGTTCAAGATGCGCAGGTCGCGAGCGCGCTCGTTAAAAGGGGCAATCTGGCGTGGGTCTTGCAGGATGATTTTTAACATCCGATACTATCAGCTCATTCCAGCGGCTGCTTGTCTATAACGATTGTGCAGGCAGGGTCCCCGCAGGCAACGCAGCCGATCTCGTCCACGCAGAAAAATTTACCGTTGCTCAGCCAGTAAAGAGCTTCTTGTAAAATGCCTACCGCTAGGTGGCAAACAGGCATGTCGCTCTGCCTTTCCCAACATACCGGACAGCGTTCGATGCGCCAGATGATTTTATCTTCCTGATCTTCAACGCTGACGCGCTGATCTGAAAACTTGTTGAATATATCGGCAAACAAACCCGCGCCCACATAGAGCTTCTGGTTCAAAGGGAGCAGTCTGAAAGCCAGATCGGTCAGCCCCAGCATAGGTCCGAACTCGCGCAGACCATACTTGAAGCTGGCGCGGCCGGCGCGCAAAGCCACGCCTCGACCGCCGCGCGGGCCATACATTTTTTCCAGCACGCTTTGAATGGCGCTGACTTCTGAGAACTCAACCCCCAACTCCATGTTATTGGCAGGGTACTCCTGAATCCAGCGTGTTAAGCCTGCCAGGTTGAGCACAGCGTTCAAGCCGTTGCGCCCCAACACCTCTTCCAGACCGAGCAGGATGATTCTGCTCATCTTGTTCGGATAATAGTACAGGGCGCTATCGGTCTCGCTCATGCTGTTCCATCCCGGCTGTTCAAGAAATCAATCAGCGTTTGGGTAAAGCGCTGCGGTTCGTCGAGCATGATGAAGTGACCGGCGTGCTTGAAGCGCTCGATCCTGGCGTGGGGGATGCCCTCCCGAATCGGTTGCCACTGGCGTGGGCTAACCACAATATCCCGCTCGCCATACATGCCCAGCACGGGCACCTTGATTTGCGGCAGCCTGGGGCGCAGGTCAACCTGGCGCAACGAAGCGATGCTTAGCAGGAACGAATCCAGCGTTGTTCGGGAGAGGTCTCGATTCATCATCTCGGGCCAGCGCGGGTCGCGGGAGTAGAGCGGAGCGAGCAGGCGAAAACCCAGGCGCAGGATCCAAAGGTTGTGATGGATGATGGCTGCGATCGGTCGTCGCCCGAACAGCTTGAGCAAGAAAGAAAGCGAAGACCCCACAATCGGCGAACCGACCACTGCCACTTTGGCGACTCGCGGGGGATACTTAACGGCTACCATCAAACTGACCGTCCCTCCCATGCTGTGCCCTACCAGGGGCGCCTGGGCTATCCCAAGTTGCTCCATGAACTGATGCACCATAGCCACGAAATCCTGCACGGTAAAGGTTGCATGTCTCTTGCCGGATTCGCCAAAACCCCAGAAATCCAGGGCATAGGTGCGGAAGTGCTGCCCGATCTGGGTCATGGTCTCCTGCCATAAGCCCCAGGAACCGAGCCAGCCATGCAGCAGGATCACCGGTTGACCTCTGCCGAAGACTTCGTAGTGGAGGATTCCCTGGTCTGTGGTGATCGAAGACACAGCGACAATCTCTCCATGCGTTTTAGCCAGTCAATACCGGCGCTCAGGCGGGCGTTTCGTCCATTTCCGCCAGGATACTGTAGAGCAATTCAAGCAGGACCGTTTTGACCGACTCTTTATTGGTGGCTACGCAGCGAATCAGCTTGACCTTTGAATCCAGTCGCAGAGCGATGCGCATATCGTCCAGTTCCCAGGCATCTTCCAGGTCCTGTTTGTTGGCAGCCACCACATAGGGCGTCGGCGCGTAGGCGCGAAAGGTCTCCAGGATGCTGCGCGCCTCGCGAAACGTCTCGGGGCGGGTGCTGTCAACCATGACGACGAACCCGAGCATCCCTTCGGAGAGAATTTCCCACATGAAATCGAAGCGCTTTTGTCCTGGCGTGCCAAACAGGTAAAGCACCAGTTCCTCGTCAACGGTGATGCGCCCGAAATCCATGGCAACCGTGGTAGTCTCTTTGATGCGCTCGGAGGCAGTGGTGATCTTGCGCTCGGTCGAGACGACGTTGATCTCGCTCACCGAGCGGATGAACTCGGTCTTGCCTGCATTGAAGGGTCCGGTGATCACCATCTTTACCGTTTGCATAGTGCCTGTCCTCGAAGAAGGGTTCGTGGATTAGAGCGAACGGATACGCCGGATGAGCCGGTTGATCAAGGATACCTGCTCGTGTTTTGCTGCCGGTTGGGTTGCCTGACGGGTCAGCGGCGTGATCACCGGCGCTCCTTCGGGGCGGACAATTTCCACCAGACCCGCCTGGAGCAATCCATACACAATCTTGCGGATTTCGAGATCGTTCAATTTGGTAGCGCGGGCGATCTGGCGCATGGTGTTCTTGGGATTGATGTATGACGCCACCTTCCACTCGTCCACGCTGAGCTTGATCGAGCGCAGATTGGCGCCAGGGCGATCGGTGAACTTCAGCGCCATATCCAGGCTGGGGATTTCATCCTGCAGTTGCTCCATCTCGCGCATGCGCCGGGTGCCTTCGATGATCAGGTTCTCCAGGCTGACGCGCACAGTGATCTTATCCTCGGGCGGTCGGACATTGTTTTCGAATTGAAACAGCCCATCCGCCCAGGTGAACAGGCGTTTGACGATGCCGACGAAGTGCTGTTGCAGGCTGGTCAGGATGTCCTGTTGCGTCAGGTAACTGGCATTGATCAGCAACAACCCAAGCTCTTTGTCGCTGATGTTGCCAGCGCGCTGCTGAATGATCTGGTGCTGCGCCGCACTCAGTTTCTTAGCTTTGTACAGGATGGTCGCCAGGCTGTTGTCCCCCGTCCCATCTTGGGCGTACGCCAGCTTGCCGTCGCGAAAATAGACCTGGATGCTCTCGCCGCCGCCTTCGATCACCAGACTGCCGGTTTTATGCGCCAGGTTGATCAGGTTGAGCAATTGGGTGATGGTGAAATCTCGTAAGTTACCCTTGAGCGCCATACCGCTGAAATCCGCATCCTCTGCTGAACAGGAGAGGAATGACGAGATTATAATACATGGCGCATATCAATGAAATAATGGTATTGTAAGGTGTACGGCGCGATGCGCCTTCCTTGACATGCCCCTGGCTTGAGTTTATAATCTCAGACGCTGCGTTCCTCGATAGCTCAATTCGGCAGAGCGGGCGGCTGTTAACCGCTAGGTTCCAGGTTCGAGTCCTGGTCGAGGAGCCTTTTTTATTTAATCGAGCTGCGTGGGGCTAAGGAAGCTGCTTGTAAGTTCTCTAGAAGTGATGATAATGAATGATATGTTCATGAGCTACATTGACCAGAATCGTAAAACATCAAGTATCTGAACAACCATTAAACCAAGATTTGAAACTTTTTACACAAATTGGGTGTATACTTTTTCATGAGTGTGCGGTTGCATGGCCTAAAGAAGTCATCGGGAGGATAGTGCAAGGTATTTTCTGTAATTTGGTCTGGTGACCCTTGGTAAAGAACCTTAAGAACTGAAAATCTGGCTGTGGAAAAGTGGACAGCAAAGAACGCTGACCACTTTCCCACAGCCTCTACGACGGCGACAGCGATGATCCACTCGTTTCTATGGAACTGACAGCGCTGCCAGGGTACTCCGCTGAAGACGGCCACCCGAGCGGCTTTCAACCCGGCGTGGTCATCACTGATGATGAGCTGCACACTGTTCAAGCCACGTGCTACCAGGCTCTGCAAGAAGCTTCGCCAGTGAACTTCATGCTCGCTTAGGGAAACAGAGACACCCAGGATATGGCGCTTGCCGTCCG